>Ga0126306_10001870_pt1 | contig 11514 bp, 10 predicted proteins | sample Plot27_FD_92592 | JGI IMG/M metagenome (GOLD analysis project Ga0126306, IMG submission 92592) | Serpentine soil microbial communities from UC McLaughlin Reserve, CA, USA - Plot27 | ecosystem: Environmental > Terrestrial > Soil > Grasslands | place: USA: UC McLaughlin Reserve, Lake County...
CATAACTTTAGACATGGTATTCAGAAATTTATGCACAAAGTAGGACGTGATAATCCTATAAAGAATCTGTTTTTTGCAGGTCTTGCAAGAACATTGGGAGGAGTTCCCCTAGGTGCAATGGAAAGATATGCTCGGAAGAAGAGTCCTGAACATGAAAGAGTAATTGAAAAGATAAAGGCAAGGTATTGGTAGAAAACTATACCAAGCAGAAGAGTCATATCCTACTCCACTTTGAGGTATACTACTTCTACAGAGTTCATGCCTGGAAGTCTACTAACATGTTGAAGCTCCACAACATCCTTTGATCTTGTAGACTCTTTCTATTTCGCTAATTGCTAAATCTTTTAGACAAGATAATCATCATAAATCAGCAAGAAACATGGTATTGAAAGATGCTAGGTAACTTCTATTTTACTATCAATCTATATGTTATATCATGTTGAAAATTAGTGCCTTCCAGTGGGTCGCCCAATGCTCCTTTATAGTGTATAGTGTAATTGCCTCTTGAAAGTGGTTCCGTAAGTAAATAGTAGCCATCCGCTACTGCTTTGGATGATCCTTCCCCAGTAACCCCAAAAATACCATTCTTTGGAAATGTCACCTCAAATTCTCCTGTGGCCATTCTAAATTTCTTCAAATCATCGAATGCATAATTTATACCATTTATATCCAGAGATAAAGCTGTAACACTATCTTGATCTTTTTTGACTATGTCAGCCAATTCGGCCACCGATGAACCAGGATATTCTTTTTCAGTTGCTACCACAGTCATCACAGGTATCAGGACACCCTTCCCAGCCGGAATTGTGCACGTTCTTTCTACTGTTTTTCCTCCAGCACCACTCAGGTAGAAAACTGAGGAATTTGAATTTAACTGATCTTTTGTGCACTTCTCTCCTGTCACATCACTGATGGGATGCTCACCTTCAGGCTCAGCAGGTATAGATATCTGCCATTTCCAAAAGTTTTCTATATGTTCATCGGTTGACGCGCCGTAGGGCTTACTGCCTGGAGGGAAGATTTTGACAGAAACAGGGCTTGCATAAAGCGCAGGAGCTGCAGATAATAGAATAACTGCAGTCGAAACCCAGGCCAAAGAAAGAGACAGTTTATTCAACGCTAATTAGGAGCTGCACCCTAATACAAAAAGATTATGTCTATCCGTTTCTTAAATAGGAATATTGGATGGTCACAAAGCAAAAAGATCCCTTTAGCCACCTGCACTTTCTTTTAATGATGATTGGATTAATTACAATTCTATTGATTGACACTTCAATAGTTAAGGTCTACGATCTTATTGATAAAAACTTTATACCCACGCGAGAGAAAGTCCTATTGTTTTCAGCTAGCTCATTTGCTTGTTTATTTCTAGAGTATCTGGTCGTTCATTACTTAAGAAATTCATTTCTTAAAGACCAAGTATATTTTGGTTTTAGTTCAAAGGTGTTTAATACGATCTTTTTCATCTCCTTGGGATTATTAACTGCATTCTTTGGATTCCTGACATTTCAGATGACTTATTACAATAGTTACTACACCTTGATTACTATAACTATAATACTTATAAGCTACATAACATCTTCTTTCTTTCTTTCTGCACTATTTGTATTATTTGTGTCTTGGTATAGATTGAATAGGAATTCTATAGTTCTTTTGTATTCTGTGTCAATGGTGATGATACTATTCAATCTGGGGCTCACATCCGCCTATAGTATTGTCAGCATAAACGATCGACCTGACGAAACACGCCGATTTGTCGGGGGGAGTATGAATATATCTAGCGGCAGATATCCTTTATTGTATAACTTTTACACTGTTTCTTCTATATTGTCCTTTGTCAGTATCTGGATAACAACAGCTCTTATCATGAAAAATTACAAAGATAGAGTTATTCATGCGTTAACGTACTGGACAATATTATCCCTACCACTTATATACTACTCCATAAACTTCTCCTATCGCTTTATCTTTGGCAATTTTCTAATTGACTATTTAACTATAGACCCTCTCACAGTTTCAATCATATTAACCGCCTTTCTATCACTCAGCAGGCCTATTGGAGGCCTAACCTTCGGAGTTGTATTTTGGAGAATCTCAAGACGCCTCCGCTACGAAAAGAAGATGAGGACATATATGCTCATATCCGGCTGGGGAATACTATTACTATTTGCAACAAATCAAGCAACATCTCAAACTGTTGTCCCGTATCCTCCTTTTGGACTAGTAACAAGTACAGCCCTAATCCTAGCTACATATTTAATGTTGTTAGGAATTTACAATTCTGCTAGGCTCGTTTCGACAAATGCTGGCTTGCGAAGATCGATATACAAGCACGCTCTAGAGTCCAGGTTACTGAATCTAATAGGAACGGCAGAGATGGACAGGGAAATTCAAAAAACAGTTACGACAATTCTTCAGGACAAAGATGTCAAAGAAATGAGGTCGGAAGAACACTTAGATTTAGACGCAGAAGAACTAAAGAAGCATTTGGACTTTGTAATAAAAGAAGTCAAGAAAATAGAAGATAAATAAAATTTTTACCTAGCGTATACATTGTTTCTCGGTCTGAGAATTCATCTCATCTTAACCTGGTTGCAAATAAAAATTTTGTCAACATTCACGTAGTAATCCAATTTTTTCATGACTTTCTATATATCAGCCACCTTGACCTCTTCGCGAACTATTCCATTACTTCTACTAATGTATTTAGATCATTGTATGTTCTTAATTCGGGTTAATCTCAGTTTTGACTACGTTACTTAACTATTAAAGTGTAGTTAATATCTTGCTCGAATTTAATAGATGGAATAGTCCCTTTGAAGCGTATTGTATATCTGTCAGGAGCGAGTGGCTCTGTCAATAAATAGTAACCATCTGCTACAGCCTTAGATCGTCCTGCCTTACTTACCCCAAAAATTCCGCCCTCTGGATAGATTACTTCAAAATTGCTGGTGTGATTTCTAAATTTGTTCAGATCAGCAAGGGTATACTCTTTTCCGTTGATATTTAATGATAGATCATTAACATTGTCTTGATCCTCTCTGGCAATATCATCCAAATCTTTTGTCGAATTGGGATATTCGCTGTCAGTCGCTACCATGGTCATTACTGGTATCAGAATGCTCTTGTCTGGAGGGATTGTACATTTTCTGTGGACTTTTCTTCCTCCAGCACCACTAAGGTAAATGACTGGCAACTTTGGATGGGATTGACGCTTAGACCACTTTGCACCTGTCTTATCGAACATAGGATGCTCACTTTTGGGTCTGCCGGGTATGGATATTTGCCACCTCCAGAAGTTTTGTATGTGTTCTTCATAGGACAAACCGTACGGCTTATCTTCAGGACTGAAAATCTGCACAGGAGATGCTGTAGCGGACGAGGAACTCATGAGGAGACGAATTACTGTAGTAGGTATTAAACTTTTCAGCGATTATTTAGCTCTTCAATATTATCAAAAAGATGCGAGCTATAGCCTAAATGTATATATCTCACTATTCAAATGTTGAGTTATGCATAGTGGTAACATATGCGACAAGGCATCTTTTAGTTTTGACATTACGGACAAGGAAAATGTGCAATTCTGCGCCGCAGGAGGTTCGACAATATTGGTGACTTACACAAAGGATGGATCATTTTATAACGCTGTTAGTTTTGATAGCGGACATAAGTTCACTGAACCCAAAAGAATAATGACGATGGGTGGAGATCTCAGGGAGATGAAAGTGCTAGCTAAAGGAAGGCAATTTGTTGTAGCAACAATAGAATGTCTCTCTAAGAAAGATATCAAAAGAGCAGTTTCCGGGTGGATCATGCCGGAAGAAGAAACTTTTTCCTTTAAACAGTGTACTACGTACGAATATGAAAAGATCGTAAATATTTCATTGGGCTTCAGACCATATGTGTCTGACAAGAAAGAAACGTCAGAAGGAAAAAGCGAATATGAAGCAACTGAGGAGTCAGTAGACTACGTTTTCTATAAGGATGGTGATTTCAGTATCAAGATCGACGTTCAAGGTCACGGGTCACCTTTTGAGGTAGCCAAAGCCACTTTTGCTAAATCTAATACCGCAGCTCGACATTAGACGCAAAGTGTCGAGCATACGCAACAAGATTTTAAGCCTCCGTAGTGTATCAAGTTATCAATTTGAGGAATATCCGTAGGAGTCGCGGTTATAGCTATGAACATACGCTAGTCCAAAGGCTAAATAATGGATCGTGGATTGCTAGGAGGCTAGGCGGCTCAAGTACGGGACTTCCCGACATAGTAGCGGTCAATAACAAGGAGGCGATATTACTGTCAATTGAAGCAAAGTCTGGCACAGGAGATACTCTGTATGTGCAACCTGATCAATTACAGCGGTGTTTACTGATTAGAGACATGTTTGGTCACTACAAGACAAAACATGTAATTTTGGCCTTTAAGTTTATGAGAAAAAAAAGGTTCACTCGAAAAAAGAAGGTCATTTACGAAAAACGAAGATTGATTGAGCACTATAAGATTGCAGACAAACTAAATAAATTGGAAAGTATACCAGTGGTAAAGTGTACGTACAATGGGAAGACGTATGTGATGTATAATGGCAAATTCACCAAGAAAAGTCTGCCCAGCTATATTATGCCTTTCCAGATTACACGCATGTATAATACAAAAAATAACTAACCTAGCCATAGGTTCTAATGAAAAGGGCCTTGGAAACATACACAGCAGATCCTAGTCTACATAGATGGGATAACCTTCTGAAGTTATTACGTATTCAAGTATCGGTTTTTGTACTTGAACTCGAATTTCATCTGCATAGCTGAAAAGAGGCAAAATATCCTGTGACCGTAACAGTTTTGTTATGGATGGAATAGAAATGTACTATATGTCTCCACCTCTTTCATTTGGTGGCCTGTTTAGGAGAAAGGAGAAGAAGTCACCAGAAGTAAGCCAAGGCGCCGCTAGAATGCAATCCAACGATAGTAACAGACTGACCATTTCAAAGGCATTAGATCTATTGGAGAAGATAGAAAATGAAAAAGTGGACGATATGTCTAGAAATCTGATTCCTATAAGAGAGTCGCTGGAGAATATTCTGCTATCAATTGGTAGACTTGCTGAAGAAATGGAGGCTGAAAAGGTAAAAGTAGAAGAGGAAAAGTTTAAGCCCACTGTTGAAAGTTCAAGGAAAATACTGGTCTCATCGCTGAAAAAGGAAGTTTCGTCTGATATTCCCACTCCTACCTCAATTTCTGAAGCAAAAAAATTCCAAGAGAGTCTGCAATCATTAATGGAGCGTTTTGGAGACGTTAGCGGCTCGCATAGCAAACTGTTGACTACATTTATGAAAAAACATACGGGCAAAATTAAAGGGGAATTCGATACTATATCTTCTTTGGAGAAAAGAACTAACAAAATAATGGAATATTTTGAAGAAGATAGACGACCTGTGGCGAATTGTATCACAGTACTTACTAGAACCTCACAGATGGTAGACTCTGTACGACAGCAGGAAAATGAGTTACAAAGGCTCGAAGACGAAATTTCTAGATTGGAAGCTGAAGCTCAAGACCTTGCCAGAAAGTTAGATAATTTAGAAAGGTCCTCTGACTTTGAATCAGCTTCTAAAACGGTAGAGGAAATAAAGCTTGCACAGGAAGAAGAGAAAGATTTTCACAAATATCTTGGTGACCTTTTTAGTCCTGTATCCAGAGCCTTAGCAAAGTACTCCTATGGCACGTCTAAGTCAACCTCGTCTAGACTGCAACTCCTGATGGAAACCCCATGGAAGATATTTGAACAAGCAAAAGAGCATAAAAATGAGACAGACTTAGGGCAATATCGTGACTCTCAAACTGGCGACTTTGAGTCTTACAAATCTCTTCTTGTAGAAGTTAATAAAGCAGTCAGCACTGGAAAGATTACGCTAAAGGGTTCCGACAAAACAATAAAGCATTTCGAACAGATAGTTGAATCTCTCCCAAGTCTCAACAAAAGGTCAAAACTTATCTCTGATAAACTGAAATCGCTTGAGCAGAAAAAAGACAATTCAGTCATATCACTTTCTGAGGATTTAAGAGCGAAATTGAGAAACAACAAAGTTGGCCTTGACAACCACAAATTGTACTTGGAAAGGTTGGAGAATGAAATTAAGGAGAAAAGGAACAATATACTACAGAGTATGGTAAGGGACTGTGAGGAGTGTCTTTCTACTGTGACGGGAAGAAAGTTTGTTTTGGAGATTTCGAGCGGGTAATTGTGATCATCAAATCTCTTGCTGTTTGGTTCAAATCACATGATATTTTAAAAATCCAAATATGATGGCTGTTTCATGTCAGCTGTCTCAAAAAACTAACGCCAAAAAGCTGAGACGACCCCTAGACCTGCAATCGCAAGACCTCCATATGCCAAATATGCAATCCCCAACAATTGGCCAGCTATTGTTAAACCTACCCCACTTGCAATCATTATTGCTTCCCCTATTCGTCTATCGTTTCTCATAACGTGCAGCAAGTAAGCAATAGTTGCTTTATAAAAGCCTATTCCGGAGCATTGCAGAATTCTAGCAAGTGCGGGAGGACGATCTAGGACTTACGCTAATAACAAAATGAATCTATCGTTTTAATCTATCTCTTTCCGGAATCAGAACCTATCTCTTTTGAAAGCCTATTTATTAAAATATCTAATTATTCTGCCTAAATGGGAAAATTTCGTTCTTTATACTTACAAAAGCTTTAAGGGGGATATCATTACTATGAGGTTCAAGGGAGACATTTCGTGGCCCCTTGTTGGGAAGGATGAGAAAAGCAAATGCTTGATACCGGGAGAGGTGACATGTATAGCCGTGGCTATAGCAATGCCGGGGACATAACCCGTGATAGTGCTTTCTCTAGCTCTAGCCAGATGATTGCATCTCATGCCGACGGAAGTAAAGAAGTACAAAGTTTAGAGCTGAAAACGCCCGCGACAAGACGAATCCTAGTTATGGACGACAACCCAGATATCACACTAACATTCAAAAAGGCGTTTGAAGCAGAAAATGAAAATAGTAATAAAAAGATATCATTTGTGGTTAGTACATATAACGATCCTCTTCTAGCTCTTTCAGAGTTCAAACCAAATTTTTACGACCTGTTACTAGTTGATATAAATATGCCTAAAATGAATGGTTTTGAGTTTTCCGTAAAGGTATTAGAAATCGATATCAACCCAAGAGTATGCTTCATGTCATCTGGCCTAATAAATCAAGAGGCATTAAGGGAGCAGTATCCAGCATTAAGTATCGGCTGCTTTATCAGAAAGCCAGTATCGATTAGCTACTTGGTTAGAAAAGTTAAAGCAGAATTAGAGTAGAGCTAGAAATGAAGTCCTCTCCGTGCTTGGAAAAATAAGGTCGAAGATTGTCGTCAAGGTTGGATAGCGTTCTGACCACGATTCATACCTCATTAACCGTTAACAGCTTTGGGTCTTGCATATTTTCAATCCGTCGATTCTTCATTAGGAGGAACTCCCGCGCCTGACGAGATTAGCCACATCGCGCGAGTCTATCTGTAGAGATATAAGTTTTGGATTAGTTAAGAACCAGAACTTTATAATTACTTGCTTACGCTATGTAATTATTGTGAGCTGGAGAAAGTCTAAATCTTTGCCCATTATTTGCGGAATCCTTACATTAATAATCGCTCAGAGCCCATTAACACATACTGATACTGCCTTTGCATCACTAATAACAACAACAACGAGTGATGATGATATGGTCGTTCTTAAGGCCATGCTCACCGATCTAGCTGATCCTCAAAGATGGAAACATTTGCTTCAAACCTCATTAGAAGAATTAAGAAATAGGCATCCTGAGATCAATATCGACTTGGATTACACGACTTTTCCATATAACGTTACAAGGACAACACTTCTCCAAGCGCTATCTAAGAACAGCTCTGTCGACTTAATATCTCTTGACCAGATCTGGCTAGGAGAATTCGCCGAAAAAGGTTTTTTAACTGATCTCACAGACAGAGTCGATAAGTGGGGTAGGTTTCCAGACTGGTATGAAGCGAACATCGACGGCAGTATCTACAAAGGCAAGATATATGGAATATGGGCCTGGACGGATATACGCGGCATCTGGTACTGGAAGGATATATTATCTCGGACAAACATTGATCCTAATTCTCTGAAGACTTGGGACGGCTATCTTGCTGCTGCAAAAAAAATTAATGCTACACTGGGACGAAATCAAATTCCGACATTGATACAACCAATGCATCTCAATGGTGACGTTAACTCACCAGATATGTGGTATCCGTATCTATGGATGCTTGAGGGTTCTATAGTTGAGAGGAAAACTGAACATCCAACAAAGGGCGCATATTGGTATCCGGCATTTAATAGCACACAAGGAGTAGAGGCTCTGCAGTTTCTTAAAGATCAGGTCGACATAGGACTTAGGCCACAAACAACACTGGATAACCAGTTCGTCGATAGAAAATTTGCAGTTATGCTATCTGGCTCGTGGATGCCTAGCGTATTTAACGACACTACTAACTTTGAGCAGCGTGTTGGTTTCTTACCTGTCTATCCCGTACCAGAAGAGACTATTCCAGTTAAGACTATGATGGGCGGTTGGGAACTAAGTATACCTTCGACGTCAAAGCACAAGGACTTGGCATGGGAATTAGTGACGATAATGTTAGATCCAAAAATAATTGCGCCCTGGCTCGAGCAATATGGGTATTTGCCCACACAAATCCCGATAGGAGAAACAATAGCAATGGCGAATACGCCTCCATCGTTTCCATATTATGATGAAATGATTTCAATGATACCTTTTGGACAAGGCAGACCTAACATACCCGAATACTCTCAGATAGCTGTACAGATAAAAGAGGCCTTGGATGATGTTTACTACGGTTTAAAGGATCCTAAGCAAGCACTGGATGATGCTGCAGAAGCGTCGGCAGAAGTCCTTGGATGGTAGCTATTCATGGCGGTAACAATAACATTATCAAAATATAACTTAGCTTTATTCCACACTCAAGAAAAAGCAACATAGGGTCTTAGGTATATCTATGTCAATATATTATGGCCAGAAGATTCCAAGTGCCGATTTTGAAATACAGGAAAATTATTCTCTTATCGTTTCGTGCTGCGGATGGATTGCATGATTACTAAAAAAAGGAACAGTACATCATCATCATAATAAAAAGAAGCCTCAAATAAAACCTGTGTGCGTAGCTAGATACAGGTCGATTATGATTACTTTTGACTTGGAGCTTGATAAAACGGAGTACTATGCAGGAGAAACAGCGAAGGGAAAACTACTCGCTTCAGCAGATAAAGATTTGGAGTTGGTCGATCTCAATTTTTCCGTTTTCGGAGCTGAATTCATCAGTGTCAGTGGCGAACTACAAAAGTTGGAAGTACTACAAAGAGGTCTTATCCCAGGTTCAAATTAAGAAGAATTCAATGTGCTCTGAAAAAAGACAATCAAAAGAAAAACAGACCTATGATTGTTGAATAAACCTACTTAGCATACAAAGGGAATATGATAAGACCGAGAAGATAGGTAAAAGATGGATATTTCCCTTCCAATTTTATATCCTTATGATGTCGCCGCTACGCGTATTAGGAAGTGCTCTTTTACTAGCGTAGGCGCGTATGCGTATATCTCTCACCAGAACTGAAGAAATAGGAATTGTCTCTATAGCCTTAATAGTTGTATTCTCCTTTTCTTTATTTTTTTATCTTCAGAACATTACTGAGAAAACGATAAGGGATAGGTTATTTGAACAGCAAAAAGATCGTCAACTACAAATTACCGAGAGTTTATCAGAACATATAGGGTCAGACCTTAACCTAGTTATTTCTATGCTAGATGGATTATCGAATTCAAACTACTTACAAGAAGGACAGTTATATTTAACTGAGGCTCAAACGCTTCTGAAAGAAAAGTATGATCAGTATAGTACAATAATAAATAGATTATTTTTAGTAGATAAGGATAACATTATGGCTGTAAGCTTGGCGCCAAGAGGTTCTGAAACTTTCCTTGGTCAGGACATGACTTTTAGGGATTGGGTTAAGCAAACGAGAACCGCAAACAGTAACAGCACTGGAGGTACATCATTGACACCTATATTTTCTGGTGGCTTTGAAAGGCAGGGAATCTACCGTATATTCATTACGTATCCAATAATTAACCGGGCGACCAATGAATTTGAAGGAATGGTGGGGGCGTCGATACCTACTGTTCCTTTTTTTTCACATTATGGAAATGTAGAGCAAATAAACACACAGTTTCTTGTGGCCCTTGACCAAAAGGGCATTATCTTAGCTAATGGCGCAAATCAGGCGCTAGCCGGAACAAACTTCTTTGAAAGAGTGGCTCAAGAATATGTAAATTACAATGAAATATTAAACAGGTTAACAAGGGATCTGTTAAGAGGTAATCCGGGATTCAGTATTTATAATGATGGGAAGGCTGAAAGATTAGCTACACAATACCCAATTTCTATCCAAGGGGAACCAACCTATTTTATTCAGTTGGTAACTCCTACTGAACAAATTTATTCAAATGTAAAAGACGTCCTTTTTTTTGAGGGTCTAAAGATGTTTTCATTATTGGCTGGGACTATGGCTGCTATTGCGGTTTTAATAGTCTTTCTAATTAGATGGAACAAAATTCTAAACAGAGAGGTATTGCTGAGAACACGAGAGTTGTTTGAATCGGAAAGGAGGAAAAGAGAGTTAGAAGAATCCTATGAGACTATGAAGCGCTATCTGGATGAAGCGCTAAAAGAAGTTAGTCTCTGGAAACGGCGTCACTCATAGTATGAGAAAAGCCAGAAATGCAAGCGTAAAAAATCATTATTATAGTGACTCATTCAACTCTCTGAGAATTTTCCTTGTATATCAGGACAAAATTTATCTAACCCTGAACATGGTTTTGAATTAACCTTGGCTCGAGGTAAATGCTTCCAAGAGGGCTCTAGAAGCAGGCTATATGCTAAGGCAAACAGAAGAATGTGAATATAACAAAACCAAACCAAAAATACGATGACGTGGCCACAGCAATTGGTGATTTGCTCTAAAATACTATTTTGTCGTTTCGATGTAAGACATATTGGAGGAAAAAATATACTTCAATAAAAGACAGACAAGTCCACTCTAGTAAATTACATAGCAGCTTCGTGATCCTGATTAGACCATTCTCGACCCTTATCAATTTGTTGCTCCCTTGGTAAGATTTAGGACTCATTCTCTGTCAATAGTACTCCTGATTGCCGCTTTGTTTGCATGCAATAACTGCTGAAGGAAAAGAGAACCTCCCAACCATGGACGGAGCAATAAATAGCCTAGCTGCCTGCTAACTAGATCCTAATTGAATATATGTAAAAATTAAAGAAAAGTCAGATTAAAAGTCTGACCTCATTCTTTTTTTCTATTGATGTATGAGACCGCCTTGCTGCCCTGTATGTGGCGATTGGCCCACGAACTTTCTTCTAAAGTGACCTGAAGGTCTCTTTGAGAGG
>Ga0126306_10001871_pt1 | contig 11513 bp, 9 predicted proteins | sample Plot27_FD_92592 | JGI IMG/M metagenome (GOLD analysis project Ga0126306, IMG submission 92592) | Serpentine soil microbial communities from UC McLaughlin Reserve, CA, USA - Plot27 | ecosystem: Environmental > Terrestrial > Soil > Grasslands | place: USA: UC McLaughlin Reserve, Lake County...
CGAGCTCAGCGACGATCGGCGCACCGCCTGTTCCGGTTCCCCCGCCCTCGCCGGCGGTCACGAAGACCATGTCGGCGCCCTTCAGCGCCTCCTTCAGCTCGTCGCGGCTCTCCTGCGCCGCGGCCTCGCCGACGGCCGGGTCGGCGCCGGCGCCGAGACCGCGCGTCTCCTTCGATCCGATGTGGATCTTCACGTCGGCCTCGCTCATCATGAGCGCCTGCGCATCAGTGTTCACAGCGATGAATTCGACCCCGGCAAGCCCGGCCTCGACCATCCGCGAGACGGCGTTGGTGCCACCGCCGCCGACGCCGACGACCTTGATCACCGCGAGATAGTTACCCGTCTGGTCTCTCATTCAGGATGGTCCTCGACGTAAAGCTCGACTGGAGCCTGCGACTTGTGCAGGCCTTTCTGCACGGGAGCGTACGCGCGCTTGTCAATCGTGTCAACAATCGCTACCGCGCGCTGGGGTCAACCTCGAGTTGAGCTTGAACCTCGTGTGCACCGGCGACCGGTCGGTCGGGTACGGCCACGTCGAGGTACTCCGACCCGTCGCGAAGGCTCGGCAGCACCTCCACAGCGACCGCGAGCTTCAACCGGAGGTCGTGCTCGCGGCCGAGGCGAACCTCGGTCCCGGAGCGCAGCATGAGCGTCGTCTCGGGTCCCTCGAGCCGGATCGAGCGGACGCGCGCGGCCAACCCGTCTCGGGCGAGCACGAGCACCCGAACCGCCCGGCGGACGGGACCATCGGCGAGCGTGTCCCCCACGCGGACGTCGACGTCGCGCGGCACCCAGATCCGAGGCAGCATGGGGAGAGCGCCACGTTCGAGCGGTCGGACCACCCGAGCGCGTGCTGAGACGAGCCACGACTCCTGCCCGCGTCGCAGCACGAGCAGGGCACGTTCCGGCAAGACGAACACGCGAAGGGTGTGCGGAAATGCACGGTCGTGCGTGACGCCGATCACATCCGGCAGGCCGACGATCCTCCGGTCGAGGTCCGTCGCTCGCAGCCCCACGAGGCTCTGCCCCTCGAGCGGCTCGAGGGCAGCGACGACCCGTGCGCTCACGGCGGGTGGCGCGCCGACGACCTCGATCCGGCGGATCGCGAAGAGCCCCGTCTCGTGCGCGGTGGTGTACGCGCCAACGGCGAGCGCAAGCAGGCCGAAGCCGACAAGCAGGGATGGCCCCGAAGGGAGCAGCCGGCGAAGGTCGACGCGGCGGCTGTCCGGCAGTTCGGCCGCCGAGGCCTTCGTGCGGGCACGCGACCGCCGGTCCTTGGGGGCCATCGCGGCTACTTCGCCGCCCGGTCCTGCGCTCCTACCGCTCGAGCGGCGGCAGTGCGAGCGGTCCGAGGAACTCCACCTCGTGCTCGAGCTCGACGCCGTACCGCTCCCATGCACGGCGGCGTGCCTCGGCCATCAGGCCGATGGCGTCCATGCTCGCGGCACAGTTCGCGTTCTCGATGAAGTTCGCGTGTCGCGGAGAGATCTGCGCACCGCCGAGCCGAAACCCACGCAGCCCGCACGCCTCCAGCATCCGCCCTGCGGAAAGCTCGTGCTCAGGGTTCTTGAAGACGCTGCCGAACGTGCGCTTGTTCGTCGGCTGCGCGGCCTTCCGCTGCGCCTGGAGCTCGGCGACCTTCGCCTTGATCTCCTCGGGTGGCCGCAGGACGAGCCGCAGCTCGGCCTCGGCGACGACCTGACCGTGGCGAAGCTCGGAGTGCCGGTAGCGCAGGCCGAGCTCGTCCGGCGTGAGCCACCGCGCTCCGTCGAGGTCCACGACGAGCGCCCGCTGTAGCACATGCGCGAAGTCCCCGCCGTAAGCGCCCGCGTTCATCCAGACGCCGCCGCCGATCGTGCCAGGGATCGCGCAGGCGAACTCGAAGCCGCCGAGGCCCCACATGCGCGTGCGGTGCAGCACGACCGCGTTGGCCGCCCCGCCCCCCGCACGCACGAGCTCGCCGTCCACCTCGACCTTTGCGAGCGCGCCTCCGAGCTTCAGCACGAGCGAGTCCACCCCCTCGTCCGCCACGAGCAGGTTCGAGCCGAGCCCAACCGTCGCGACGCCCGCGTCGTGCTCAGCGGCCCAGCGGAACGCGTCGTGCAGCTCGTCGACGCTCTCGGGGCGAGCAAGCGCGCGAGCGGGGCCGCCGGTGCCGAGCGTCGTGAAACGTCCGAGCGAGACTCCCTCCTCGAGCCTCACGAGAGCTCCGCGACGAGCAGTCCGGCTCCGCGGTCGACGTCACCCGCGCCGAGCGTCACCACCACGTCGCCGCTCTTCGCTCGACCCGCAAGAAAACGAGCGCCGTCCTCGAGCCGCGGCGTCCACGCGACCGGCATCCCCGGCCGGAGCTCCGTCAGGGCCTCGACGACGAGCTTGCCCGTCACACCTTCGATCGGCTCCTCCCGCGCTGCGTACACGTCGGTGACGGCAACCACGTCTGCCGCGCTCAGGGCGCGCGCCAGCTCGTGCGCGAGGTGCCGCGTGCGCGAGTAAAGATGGGGCTGGAAGAGGACGAGCACGCGGCGCGGCTCGAGCTCGCGTGCGGCGTCGAGCGCGGCGGAGACCTTGGCCGGGTTGTGCGCGTAGTCGTCGTAGACCAGCACGCCGTCGCCGCCGCGCAGCTCGAAGCGGCGGCCCACACCGCGGAACTCCCGCAACGTCTCTTCCGCGCGAGAGCGATCCACGCCCGTGAGCTCGAGGGCGGCAACGGCCGCCGCTGCGTTGCGCCGGTTGTGCTCACCCGGCAGCTGCAGCTCGAAGGCAACGGGCTCGAGTTCCTCCCCGCGAACGACGCTCGGGACGTGCGGCAGCCAATCGTCGAAGAGCGCCTGCACCTCCGCGCGCGAGCCGAACGTCGCATGGTGATCGAGATCGACGTTGAGCACGACGGCGATCTTCGGTCGGAGCGACGAGATCGTCCGGTCCGACTCGTCTCCCTCGACGACGAGCCAGCCCTCCCCCGCGCGCGCGTTCCCAGCGAGCTGCGGGATCTCGCCGCCGATCAGGAAGGACGGGTCGAGCCCGAGCCGGTCGAGCACGAACGCGATCATCGCCGTCGTCGTCGTCTTGCCGTGCGCGCCCGCGACGACGATCGAGCGCTGCAGCGAGACGAGCTCCGCGAGCAGCTCGGCGCGGCTCCGGCCGGGGACGCTGAACGCCGATGAGACGACTGCCTCCCAGTCAGCCGGGACGTCCGGTTCCGGCGTGATCGAGACGTCGATCCCCGCAGCGCGCACGTTCCCGAGGTACGGCGTCTCCACGCGGTCCCACCCGGCGACCTCGGCGCCCCAAGCGTGCGCGAGAAGCGCGTAGCCCGACAACCCTGCACCGCCGATCCCGACGAACCAGAGGCGCCTACCGGCGAGCGGCCGCTGCAAGGTGCACCAACTCCTCCGCGATCTCCTCGGCAGCGTCCGGCCGCGCGGCGCCGAGCATCGCTTCTCGCATCGCGGCGAGCTCTGCGTCGTCCTCGATCAGCGAGCGCACGACGACGACTGCGCGTTCGAGCTCCGAGTCCGGCACGACCACCGCGCCGCCCGCACGCTCGAAGTGCTCCGCGTTTCGCGTCTGATGGTCCGCTGTCGCGTGCGGATACGGGACGAGCACGGCGGGGACCCCTGCGGCCGCCAGCTCCCAGACCGATCCGCCCGCCCGCGCCAGCGCGAGGTCGGCGGCACCGAGCGCTGCGCCGAACCGCTCCGTCGACGGGAGCACCACGTAGTCGTCACGCGAGACGCGGGCGCGCACGAGCTCGAAGTCGCGCTCGCCGGTCAGGTGCAGAACGGCCGGACCGCGCTCGCCGAACGCCTCGACTGCCGCCTCGTTGAGCGAGCGTGCGCCTGCGAGCGCGCCGGCAACGAGCACCACGCGGCCCTCGGCGGGCAGGCCGAGTTCGCGACGCGCCTCGTCGCGCGTAACCGCACGCGAGCGTGACGGGATCGGCCTTCCGACGGCTTGCTGCTTCTCGCTCGGCCGTTCCTGCGGGTACGCCAGGAAGACGCGCCGTGCGAAGGGCGACGCGAGTCGATTCGCAAGTCCCAGCTGCGCGTCGGCCTCGGTGAGCGCCGCCGGGATCCGTTTCGTCCACGCCGCGAGCACCATCGGGCCCGCAACGTAGCCGCCTGCTCCGAGCACGACGTCGGGGCGCCGCCGTTCGAGGATCGCGCGGCAGGCGAACGGCGCGGCGACCGCCTGCGCGGCTGCGCGCAGCAGTTGCAGGCTCGGCCGACGCGGAAAGCCGCTGACGCGGAACGGGTCGAAGGTGTAGCCGGCTTCAGCGACGAGCCGAGCCTCGACGCGCCCCGGCGACCCGGCGAACGTCACCTCCGCTCCGCGCGCGTGGAGCGCTTCCGCGACCGCGAGCGCGGGCAGCACGTGTCCTGCCGTTCCCCCGGCCGCGATCAGGCACCGCAGCGAGCGCTCGCCCTCCATTGGAGGCGATGTTAAGGAGGACGCCGACGCCTGTGAGCATCACCACGAGACTCGAGCCCCCGGCGGAGACGAACGGAAGGGGGATCCCGGTCAGCGGAGCGAGGCCCAGCACTGCCGCCAGGTTCACCACAGCCTGGCCGCAGACGAGCGCGGTGAGCGCGGCAGCGAGGCGCTTACCGAATGGGTCGGCACACCGGAGCGCGACGTGCAACCCGGCGTAGGCGAAGGCACCGTAGGCGGCGATCACAAGCGTCGAACCGATCAACCCGAGCTCCTCGCCGACGATCGCGAAGATCATGTCCGTGTGCGCCTCCGGGAGGTAGAAGATTTTCTGGACGCCCTGCCCGAGCCCCTTGCCGAAGAGACCGCCCGAGCCGAGGCCGATCAGCGCCTGCACCGACTGGAAGCCGGCGCCCTGCGCGTCGTCCCACGGGTTCATGAAGCTCAGCACGCGTGCGCGCCGGTAGGGCTCGATCCAGATTGCGGCCATCCCGACAGCGGCAGCTATCCCCGCCGCGGTGCCGAGCAGCCGGACCGGCGTTCCGGTGACGAGCAGGAGGCCGCCGAGCATGACCACGATGCAGATCACCGTGCCGAGATCGGGCTCGAGCAGGATCAGCGCGGAAAACACTGCGGCGACGAGCCCGATCGGCCGCGCCAGCTCCGCAAGGGTCTGGGGCGCGCGACGCCGGGCGAGGTAGGCCGACGCCCAGAGCGCGAGCGCGAGCTTCGCGAACTCAGACGGCTGGAACACGGCGGGGCCGATCGCGAGCCAGCGCCGCGCGCCGTTGACCGGCTCACCCAGCGCGAGGACGGCGACGCACAGCGCGAACGAGCCGACGAGAAGCGGCGGCGCGAGCTTCCGCCAGAGGCGAAAGTCGGTTCGGGCGGCGACCGCGAGCAGGCAGATGCCGATCAGCGCGTAGACGCCCTGGCGGGCGAGGTACCGAGTCGGATCGCCGCCGCCCAGCGCCGCCGGCGCTGACGTAGCGCTGTAGACCATCACGAGCCCGAACGCGACGAGCGCGAGCGTCACCAGCAAGAGCACGTGCCATTCGAGATGCGCCTTCTTCATCTGCCCAGCGCGAGTTCGACGCGAGGGGGGCGACTCCTAGACGAGCGCCTCCACAAGCCGCCGAAACTCGTCGCCTCGCTCCTCGAAGTCCCGGAACTGGTCGTAGCTCGCGCAGGCGGGCGAGAGCAGGACGACGTCGCCCGCCCGGGCGGCAACTGCTGCGGCGGCGACCGCCGTCTCGAGGTCCCCGCTCGTCTCGTGGGGAAGCTCGTCGAGGGCATCAGCGAGCTCGGGCGCCGCCTCTCCGATCAGGAACGCCCGCACGACCGTCCCACGGGCCGCCGCGGCGAGTGGGACGAACGACTCGCCCTTGGCCCGGCCGCCGGCGATCAGGAGCAGTGGGCGGTCGTAGGCGGCGAGCGCCCGGAGCGCTGCGGCGACGTTCGTCGCCTTCGAGTCGTTCACGAACAGAACGCCGCCCCGTTCCGCGACGGGCTCCAGCCGATGTGGCACGCCCGCGAAGTCGCGGAGCGCACGCGCGATCTCCTCTTCCGTCGCGCCGACGGCCCGGGCCGCAACCGTTGCCGCGGCCGCGTTCTCACGGTTGTGGGCGCCCGGGATCAGCGGCTCGGCGGGGAGCGGGTCGGCCGCATCGAACTCCGCACGACGGGCTTCCCCCGGCACCTCGCGGAAGCCCCGCGGCACGACCGCGACATCACCGAGCTCTTGGTTCTCGAAGATGCGGAGCTTCGCGGCGACGTACGCCTCGAACGACGCATGACGGTCGAGGTGGTCGGGCTCGAGGTTGAGCAGCACGGCGACGCTCGGCCGGAACGTGTCGACGTCCTCGAGCTGAAAGCTCGACGCTTCGACGACGACCCACGAACCGGGCTCGACGGCCCCGTCGAGCTCACAGAGCGCGACGCCGACGTTGCCTGCGACGGGCGCGCCGAGCATGACGCCGAGCAGCTCGCATGTCGTCGTCTTGCCGTTCGTCCCCGTGACGGCGACGAGCGGGTTGTCGAGGACGCGGGCGCCGAGCTCGAGCTCGCTCCACACGGGGATCCCGCGGCGGCGGGCCTCGACGACCAGCACTCCCTCGCCCGGCACGCCTGGGCTCTTGACCAGCAGCTCGATGGCGTCGAGCAGCGAGACGTCGTCGTCGTTCCCGAGCTCGCGGTCCGCGCCGACGACGCGCACGCCGCGGCGCTCGAGCGCAGCGACGGCCGCCTGCCCCGAGCACGCGAGGCCGAGCACGAGCGCGCTCGCGGGGAGCGTCACTGCAGGAGGTCCGGGCGAAATTCGAAGAAGAAGCGGTAGTAGAGCGCGAACCCAGCGGCGCAGAGGATCCCGGTCACGATCCAGAAGCGCACCATGATCTTCGTCTCGGACCATGCCTTCATCTCGAAGTGGTGGTGGATCGGGGCCATCAGGAACACACGTCTGCCGAGGTACTTGAACGTGAACACCTGGATGATCACGGAAAGCGCCTCGATCACGAAGATCCCGCCGATCAGCAGCAGCAGCAGCTCCGTGTTCATCATCAATGCGAACGCGCCGAGCGCCCCACCGAGCGCGAAGGACCCCGTGTCGCCCATGATGATCTCCGCGGGGAAGGCGTTGTACCAGAGGAAGCCGATCGCACCGCCGATCAGCGCAGCGCCGAGCGTCGCCATGTCGACCGCGGCGATGCTCTCGACGCCGCGCTGCCCACCTCGTACGAACGTGAGCACGTTCATCGCCGTGAACGTGAAGAGCGCGATCGTGCAGACCCCGGCGGCAAGCCCATCGATCCCGTCGGTCAGGTTCGCGCCGTTCGCGGCGCCTGCGATCACGAAGAAGACGAGCCCGTACCAGAGCCAGGACAGGTCGATGTCGGCGCCGACCAGCGGTAGGTAGACCTCGGTCGTCAGGTCGCGATCCTGCGAGAGGTAGCCGATCACGGCGGAGATGGCGAGCAGCATCAAGAGCTTCCAGCGGCCCGACAGGCCGAGCGAGCGCCGGTGCGTGAGCTTGATGAAGTCGTCGAGGAACCCGATCGCCGCGCACGAGACCGTCGCGAAGAAGACGGTCAAGCCGGCGGTCGAGTAGCGGCTGAACGGGAGGAATGCCGCCGACGCCGCAACGATGATCAGCACGCCACCCATCGTCGGCGTGCCCTGTTTGACGACGTGCCCCAGCGGACCCTCCTCGCGGACGAACTGGCCGAGCTCCTTGCGGCGCAAGAACTCGATGAAGCGCGGGCCGAGCAGAATCGAGAGGAGCATCGCCACGATCGCGGCGATGATTACGCGGGTCAAACCCGAGCCCCCGCGAGAGCTTCCGCGACCAGCTCGAGGCCAACCGCACGTGACGCCTTCACGAGCACGCAGTCGCCGGGCAGCAGGAGCTCGTCGAGCGCGACGATCGCCTCGTCGATGCCGACGACGCTCCGAACGGACGGGATCTCGGTCTGCCCTTCGCGGTAGTGCTCGGCGAGCGGCCCGACCGTGAGGAGGACGTCGACGCCCACGGCGGACGCGTGGCGCCCCACGTCGCGGTGGTAGCGCGGCGCGTCAGGGCCTAGCTCTGCCATCTCCCCGAGCACCGCGACGCGGCGCCGCGGGCCTGCACGGTCTGCGAGGTGGTCGAGGGCTGCCCGCATCGACACCGGGTTCGCGTTGTACGCGTCGTTGATCAGCAGCCCTCCTCCCTCGAGGGGCAGCTCCTCGCCGCGCCAGCGCGAGAACGCGATCCCCCCTGCGCCCTCGTGCGCCCTGTCGAGCGGCAACCCGAGCGCGTCGTATGCGTGCAGCGCCGCCAGCGCGTTCAGCAGATGGTGCCGCGCCACGAAGTTGAAGGTCAGCTCGAGCTCGCGTCCTCCGACGAGGAGCACCGCATTCGTACGCTCGCCCTCGACCTCGGCTCTCAGCACGTCGCCGGGCCCGAAGCGCCGCACCTCGAGGTCGTTGCGGCGCAGATACGGCTCGAGCTCGGTTACGCCGGCGGGGACGATCGCCACACCGCCCGCCGGAAGCGCCTCGATCAGCTCGGCTTTGGCCTGCGCGACCGCGGCTACCGTGCCGACCAGCTGGAGGTGAACGGGGCCGACGCCCGTGATCACGCCGATCTTCGGCCGCGCGGTCGACGCGAGAGCGGCGATCTGGCCGAGCCCCCTCATTGCGAGCTCGAGCACGCAGACCTCGGTGTCGGGTTCGAGTCGACAAAGCGTGAGCGGGACGCCGAGCTCGTTGTTGAAGCTCGCCTCCGCTGCCACGGTGCGCGCGACCGGCGAGCAGATCGCGTGCAAGATGTCCTTCGTCGACGTCTTTCCGGTCGAGCCCGTGATCCCAACGACGCGTGCGCTGCTTCGTTCCCGCAACGCCGAGCCGAGCGCGCCGATCGCGGCGAAAGCGTCGCCCGGAATCAGCGTTGCCGAAGCCCCTCGATCGCGTGCCTCCGCGAGGAAGTCCTTGCCCGCGCCGATCGCCACGAAGAGATCGCCGGGCTCGACGAGACGCGAGTCGATCTTCACGCCGGTGATCCGCTCGCCGGTGGCTTCGACGCGTCCGGGGGCGAGCTTCTCGACCTCCGCGATCGTGAGCGGGATCACGCTCGCACCTTCGCGCTTCGGAGCAGCTCTCGCGCGACCTCCCGGTCGTCGAACGGCAGCTTCCGGTCCGCGAGCTCCTGCCCCTGCTCGTGACCCTTGCCCGCGATCACCACGACGTCGCCGGGGCGTGCTTCTTCGAGCGCCAGCTCGATCGCACGGCGCCGGTCGGGCTCGACCTCGAAACGACCGGCGGCGCCCGCGATGATCTCGTCGATGATCGTGCGCGGATCCTCGGAGCGCGGGTTGTCGGACGTCACGATCGCGACGTCGGCGTGCTCGGACCCGACGCGACCCATCTGCGGGCGCTTGTCGCGGTCCCTGTCGCCGCCGGCGCCGAAGACGCAGATCACGCGTCCGCCGAGCACGCGCGCGGTGCGCAGGACGTTCGCGAGAGCGTCAGGCGTGTGGGCGTAGTCCACGAGCACCGTGAACGGTTGGCCCTCATCGACCTCCTCGAAACGTCCGGGGACCGCGCGAACGGACTCGAGGCCCGCGCGCGCCGCCGCCTCGTCGATCCGGAGCAGCCGCGACACGGCGAGCGCGGCGAGCGCGTTCTCGACGTTGAAGCGACCGCGCAGCTTGAGATCGACACCGTCGAGTGAGCTCGGCCCGAGCTCCGCGTCGTCCGCGAAGCCGAACGTCAGTGCATGCGGGAACTCCGAGGCGAGCCGCGCGCCGTACTCGTCGCCGACGTTGACTGCGGCCGGCACGTCCTGCGTGAACAACCGGCGCTTCGCTTCGAAGTAGCGCTCCATCGTGCCGTGAAAGTCGAGGTGATCCTGCGTGAGGTTCGTGAACACGATCGCGGCGAAGCGAACGCCGTCGAGGCGGTGCAGCTCGGAGCCGTGCGACGTCGCCTCGAGCGCGCAGCTGCGGTTACCGGCATCGAGCATCTCGCGAAACGTCCGCTGCAGGTCGATCGCCTCGGCAGTCGTGCGCACGGCCGGCCGGCACTCGTCGCCAACGCGCGTCTCGACCGTCCCGAGCAAGCCGGGCTTGCGACCTGCCGCCTCGAGGATTGCGTAGAGGAGATACGCGGTCGTCGTCTTGCCGTTCGTCCCGGTGACGCCCACTACTTCTAGCTCCTCCGTTGGGTGGCCGAAGAACTCGCCGGCCGCGATTGCCATCGCCCGCCGGGAGTCCTCGACGACGAGTTGGGGGACCGGGAGCTCGACGAGCGGACGCTCGACGACGAGCGCTACCGCACCTCGTTTGACCGCGTCCGCGGCGAAGTCATGGCCGTCGGCGCGTGAGCCGGGAACGCAGAAGAACACCGAGCCCGGCACGACGGCCCCCGCGTCGTAGACGAGGTCCGTCAACTCGACCGGAGCGCGCCCCACCACGTCCTTCGGTGCGAGCGCCGCGATCAAACGCTCGAGCTCCATCTCGGCGGTCGAGTCTATCCCGCGATGTTCCACGTTCGTGACGGTTCGTGTCTTGTTCCGGCACACCTGCGGGGATACGCTCGAAGCCGGGAGCGCGGGTGGAGCCAAACCCCCACCCGGGTGGGGGCTGCCTTCCTTCTCGCCCCGTCAGTCCTCCGGGTTGTCCGGCGGGACTTCGAGGTACTGGAGTGCGAAGCGGGCGAGCTCTTGGAATGCCGGGGCCGCCACGATGCCCCCCCAGATCGTGGTCGGCTCGTCGACCGTGACGAGGATCACGAGCCGCGGCCTCGTGGCCGGGACGAACCCGACGAACGAGGCGACGTAGCGCGAGATCGAGTAGCCGCTGCCGTCGGGGAGCGGCTTCGCGGCGGTGCCGGTCTTGCCCGCGACGTGGTATCCCGGCACCGCGGCGGCCAGGCCTGTGCCTCCCTCGGCGACCACGCCCGTGAGCATCGTCGCGAGCTGCGACGCGATGGCAGGGGTCAAGATTCGCCGCCGCACTACTGTCGCCACCGAGCGCCCCGCGACGTGCTCGACCAGGTGCGGCTGTAGCCAGACGCCGTTGTTCGCGACCGCCGCGTACGCCGCCGCCATCTGCACCGGCGTGACCGCGATCCCGTGCCCGATCGGGAGGTTGCCGATCGTCGAGCCCGACCACTTCTCGAGCGGCAGCACGAGCCCGGACGTCTCGCCGGGAAAGTCGAGCCCGGTCCGCTTGCCGAAGCCGAAGCGATCGACCCACGCTGCGAGTCGCTCCGAGCCGAGCAGCTGCGCGAGCGTGATCGCGCCGATGTTGGAGGATTGCGAAACGATGTCGGCCACGGTCATCCGCACCGTGGGCCGCGGCTCGTGCTCGTGGATCACTCGGTCCGCGACGCGTATCGACGTCGCAAGCGTGAAGGCGGAGTGCGGCGTGACGAGTCCCTCGGAGAGTGCGCCCGCGATGGCGATCAGCTTGAACGTCGAGCCCGGCTCGTACGTGTCGCTCGCCGTGCGGTTCCGCTGCTTGTCCGTGCTCGTCTCTGCAAAGCGGTTCGCGTCGAAGGTCGGCGCGGTTGCCATCGCGTAGATCTCGCCCGAGCTCGGA
>Ga0126306_10001872_pt1 | contig 11512 bp, 8 predicted proteins | sample Plot27_FD_92592 | JGI IMG/M metagenome (GOLD analysis project Ga0126306, IMG submission 92592) | Serpentine soil microbial communities from UC McLaughlin Reserve, CA, USA - Plot27 | ecosystem: Environmental > Terrestrial > Soil > Grasslands | place: USA: UC McLaughlin Reserve, Lake County...
CACAAATCAACGGATTCTTCCCCGAAGGAGGCGTGAAGAACGTTGCGAAGCGCGAGGGCTTGGGCACGACGATGCTGAACGCGGTTGAAGCGATTGGCCAGATCCCCGACTACTACTTCCAGGCGATCGGGAGTGGGGCGGGCGGCATCGCAGCATATGACGCCGTAAAGAGGCTTGTAGATGACGGAAGGTTCGGGAAAAAATCTCCGAGGCTCATGCTAAGCCAGAATTTACCGTTCGTTCCGATTTACATGTCTTGGAAGTCATCTCGGCGCGAGCTAGTAGAGATCGATGATGATGACGGGAAGAAACAGATACAGCAGATTGCGGCTCACGTGCTGTCGAATCGGCGTCCAGCCTACTCATGCAAAGGCGGGATCTTTGATGCCCTTAGCGAAACCCAGGGAGATATGTACGCCGCCGACAACCTCGAGACTCTCCATGCAAAGCAGCTGTTTGAGGAGACAGAAGGGATCGACATCGACCCGGCGGGCGCTGTCGCATTCGCGACCTTGCTCAAGGCTGCACGGTACGACGGGATCGAGAAAGAGGCCTTAGTGCTGCTAAACATCACAGGGGGAGGACGTCACAGGCAGCAACTAAACAAGAAGCTGGTCGCGGCCCGACCGGTCCTCGAGCTCGACGAGAAGGAGATTCTACTCGATGAAAGCTTGGAAAGAATCGCTGGCCTGGTTCGCTAATGCGATGTCTTGCATGGACACAACTTGCTGTAATATTAGCCGCCGTGGCGTTGTGGCAAAGCATAGGGGCTACTAAACCATTCTAGGATCGTTCTAATTATTACGAGAGGATTTGCATGAGCGCTCAAAAAGCAGCTTCTTTATACCAAGAGGAACAGCTCTATCGTGGCCTGACCCCGACCTCTCACGAATATTTTCTGAAGGGCCGCGAGTATCTTCCCGGCGCTGACTCTCGTAGTCCTCTCTTCTATCCTCCTTATCCCGTTGTTTTGGAAGAAGGTAATGGCTGTTGGCTGTTCGATGTGGATGGCAACGAGCTACTAGATTTTACCGGCAACCACACGTCTATTGTCCTAGGGTACAGGGACCCTCAAGTTCTCGATGCGGTCCAGCGCCAACTACAAAAGGGAACTGCCTTCCCAGGAGTCACAGTACATCAGGTGAGGTTCGCCAAGCTACTATGCGAACGCGTACCCTCTTTCGAACGGGTGCGCTTTGCAAACTCGGGTACCGAGGCGGCGATGAACGCCATCCGCGCCGCCCGGGCATTTACAGGCCGTCAAAAGATAGCCAAGATCGAGGGAGGCTACAACGGTAGTTGGGATGACGTGATGGTGAGCACACACCCGTCGGGTGAGCAGAGCGGAGATGTACTACGACCGTTCGCCGCTCCGGCGTCTTTAGGTCTTTCTCCGGAGAGCACCGATAACGTGGTGGTGCTGCCCTTTAACGAGGTTGAAGCAGCGGCACGGCTGCTCGAACTGCAAGGCGAGCACCTCGCGGCCGTTATCGTGGAGCCGGTCTTAGGCTCTGCCGGCATGATCCCTGTCGAACAGGGCTACCTCGAGATGTTGCGCGAGGTGACCGAACGGCTCGGAATACTCCTCGTCTTCGACGAAGTCGTCAGCTTCAGGGTCGCGCACGGGGGTGCGCAGGAATACTACGGAGTAACTCCGGACCTGACCTGTCTCGGGAAACTCATAGGGGGCGGCTTTCCGCTCGGCGCGTTCGGAGGAAGAAGCGAGATTATGGCGATGTTCGACCCCTCAAGCGGCGGGCCGCAGATCCCGCATCCCGGAAGCTACAACGCGAACCCTGTCAGCCTGGTAGCCGGCGCGACTACCCTCGAGTTGCTCACGGCGGAGGAAATCCAACTTCTTGACCTTCGCGGCGAGTCCCTGCGGCGCCAGATATATACGGCTTTTGATGACGTCGGTCTTCCTGCACAGATAACCGGCCTCGGTTCGCTCTTTGCGATTCATTTGACCTCCGAACCTGTCAAGAGCTACCGCGATACGATGCACGCCGACACCGACCTCCGGCACCGGATCTTTCTCGGCCTGTTTAAGGAAGGCGTCCTGATAGACCCGCGCGGTGTGGGGTGTCTCTCTACGGCCATCGGGGAAACCGAGATCGAACAGTTCGTCGGTGCTCTACGGTCTGTTTTGGGTACGGTCGCGGGTTCGTGACCAGCGTAAGTTTATTTTCGGTGCAGCTTCGAGTTCGACGTGGACACCGGCCTTGCATCCTGTACGCTGCAGCCTGCAGGCGAAGATCTGCAATGCAGAAGAGTAGAGGTAGGAGAAGTAGTAGCAGCAGTAGTGTGCCTGTAGGGATCGGGTTGTAATCAACCCTTATAAGAAGAACTAAAGAGGAGAGCGAAATGAAGCCCAATCTTGCGTCGACAGACAAAGTAATAATCACTGCCGCCATTACCGGCGGGCAGCACGGCAGGGAGGCCAATCCGAACCTCCCCTTAACGGCCGAAGAGCAGGCCCAGGATGCTTTAGATTGCTACAACGCCGGCGCCGCTGTTCTCCATCTTCACGTTCGTGATGAAGAAGAACGGAATACGCCCGAGGTAAAGTATTACAACGAGTCGGTTCGGTTGATCGGCGAGAAGACGCCGATGATCCGGCAGATCGGCAACGGGATCGGCGTACGCCGTCACGAAGATGGGAGCGTCGGGTTCGCGACGCTCGAAGAGCGTTTCAATCTTGTGGACAACATCGATCCAACTCCAGAGATGAGCACGATAAACGCCGGGACCTTTGGCTTCAAAAGCGCACTAGGGGAGGTTGTGTTCTTGCACCCGATGTCGTTTAACGTGGAATACCTGGCGCGATGCAAACAAAAAGGCATCATGGGCATCGAGATCGAAGTTTACGATACTAGCCATATCGCCAACGCAATAGCGCTGGCTGACGAGGGTGTGCTCTCCCCACCGCTGCACTTCAGCCTCGTGCTAGGGGTCGGTGGGGGCGCTCCCGCGACCCCCGAGAATCTAATCCACATGGTGAAGCAGCTCCCCGAGGGATCGACGTGGCAGGTTGTCGCGGTAGGAAGACAACACGTGCCAACCACTGTGATGGCTATGGCGATGGGTGGCAACGTCCGAACCGGCCTGGAGGATACGGTCTACTACAAGAGGGGAGAACCGGTAAAAAGCAACGCCCAACTAATTGAGCGCGTGGTCCGTCTGGCAAACGAGATCGGGCGGGAACCTGCCACGGTGGAGGAGGCCAGGGCGATGCTGCTGACGGGGTATTAGCAAGAAGGACGGGTCCTATATGCGCATGCACGAGGCTCTTCGCGTGAGCCGTGTTTGCTGTAATGGCCGTCTCCTGGAGCACTTGAGTAGAGAGAACGGCCTTCCCCCGCTTAAAACCCCTACCGGGGGAACATTTCTAGAGAGTGATCCAGAGAGGAGAGCCACTTGAAACAGGTCCGCATCGAGTACGGAGACTCGGCGATGGACGTCGAGGTGCCGGACACCGCGGTGATAACGCCGCCCGGCGAAACCTTCGTCGACCCGAAGCCATTGAAAGATCCCGTGGAGGCTACCCGCCAGGCTCTGGCAGAACCACTTGGCTCCCCTCCCTTGAGGGATCAGGTCGGGACCGGCTCGAAGGTCGTGATCGTCTTCCCCGACAGGGTCAAGGGAGGTATGCACGCTACCGCCCACCGGCGCGTAGCCATACCCTTGCTTGTCGAAGAGTTGACGGCGGCGGGGGTAGACGAGCAGGACATCAAGCTCGTCTGCGCCATAGGATTGCACCGAAAGAACCGTCTAGAAGAGTTCGAGGCTTACCTTGGGCCTGAGATCGTCGAGCGCTTCCGGGGAGAGCGACTGGTCAACCAGGACCCTGAAGACCCCGACGGTATCGTAAAACTGGGCGAGACGGATCATGGCGATCTGGTAGAGGTCAACCGCGATGTGGTGGAGTCGGATCTAACGATCGTACTCGGCCACACTATGGGTAACCCCTACGGCGGTTACTCCGGCGGGTATAAGACGCCCTCCACGGGCCTCACTACCTGGCGTTCTATACGTGGCCACCACACCCCTAAATCAATACACCGCGCGGACTTCGTGCCCGCCTCTTCCCACAGCCACTTCCGCGATCAGCTCACCAAGGTGGGCGAGAAGATCGAGGAGGCGATAGGTGCTCCCTTCTTTACCGTTGACGCCGCCCTCGATCGTCAATCCAGGCAGATTGGCGTGTTCGCCGGTAATACCAGAGACGTGGAGAAGGCGGGTTGGTCCGCGGCGGCTGAGTGGATGCAGGTCGGGATGGAGGGAGAGAAGGCCGACGTTTTGGTGCTCGGCATGCCGCGCTCTTTCCACTACGGACCCGGCATGGGATCAAACCCCGTCATAATGCTGCAAGCCATCGGCTCCGCGATAGTGCGCAATGCCAGGGCGCTCAAACCTGGTGCCGTGGTTATCTGTGCCTCGGTGTGTGACGGATGGTTCAACGATGAGTGGTTCCCTGCTTACCGGGAAGTCTACGATCTGTTTCAGCAATGCACCACGGCTGCCGAGATCGAGGGCTACGCGGACGACCTTTGCAGCCAGCCAGAATACATACGAAAATTTAGGTACGAATTCGCCTACCATCCCTTCCACGGGCTACAGCTGATGTACATGGGAGGAATCGCCCTCGACTTCACCCGGGCGATCTACATCGCGGGCGCAAAGGCGCCGGGATACGCCCGAGGGATGGGTTGTATACCTACAAACACCTTCGAGGAGGCCGTAAAGCACGCGTACCGCTACGTGGGCAAAGATCCCAAGATGCTGGTGGTGCCCGAAATGTCAAAGCCACAGGTCCACCTTCGGATCGGCGACTAAAACGTCGCAAAACCGGCGAGAAGAGCACCGACGATGAAAGTGGCATTGTCGAAACGGGAGTGATGTGCGGCTAGATGGTATTGCGGAGCGGCCGCCAGGTCCCGCGGTTCAGGTCCTGGGCCCGATAATCTGGGACTCGATGATGTTATGGCGACCGGCGGGCCTGGCCTCAGGACGGACGCGACCCAGACACTGGGAGACCAGAAACACATGGTTTGAGAAGTTTTTGATATCCCGCTGCCGCAAAGCACCCTGACTACGGTGCGTATGCGGTTCCGGCAACGACCTCCGCCGCAGAGGCGTGCACGCCTACTAGTTCAGCACCTGGTAGGCGAAGACCTGTACCTTGAGGGTGGGGTCCTCGTAGCGCAGGTGCGAGAACGGCTCGCTCGCTTCGACCAAAAGCCACCTCCCCTTCCCCTCGAGAGCCCCTTGCTTCTCCTCGTAGCCTCCCTCCACGTACACGTCGGTGCGCACGCTGAAGATCAAGTGCCCGCCGGGTTTGGTAATCCTGATAAGTTCGTCGAAGGATCTCGGCGGGGCGTGTCCCGCGGCGAAGACCCCCGTCGAGACGACGGCGGCGAAGGCGTCAGTCGGGAGGTCCAGCTGCCCGCCTAGCTCCATCTGGCGCAGGTCCTTGTACACGTCCTTCTTGCGGGCGAATTCGAGCATGTTTACGGAGATGTCTATGCCGACCAACTTCCGGTAACCGAGAGGCGCGAGAACCGCACCTGTTATTCCGGTGCCCGCCCCGGCGTCGAGCACCGTACCGTCTTCGGACCGCACGTAGCGGCAGAGGAAACCTGCTACAACCGCAGGGGTAGAGTACCCATAGCTCAATATCCTACGCTCGTAATCCTCTGCCCAGTTGTCGTAGATCTCCGCGACCTCCTGGCTGCTCTTGGCGTCGGTCGCGGTATCCGTACTGTACGTGTTCTGCAAACTCTCGGACCTGTCGGTGTCGCTCAACTATGCCTCCCGTGTACTCGTGGTGGGGTACTCGAACACGCACAGCTAGCAATGTTCAAGTACCCCTTGCACCCTACACGAAAGCGCCGGGTCCCGCAACGATCCTGGCAAAGGAGGATAAGCTTAGATGGTACTTGGCTTGCGGCCGTTTCAAAAACCGTCGGTATCCTTTATGCTAGTGTCCATGGGATGAACGTGCCGCAGACCAAGCGGGCAGGAGGTTCTAACGGAGGCTGTCGGGGTGATAGAGCTGCTCCTTGGCGCAAACTCTTTAGCGATGTGGTCCGTTCTAGGGTTGCGTTAGGGGCGTTCAAGCCACAACATCTGGTGCGCAAGCCCGGATGCACTTGAGAGAGAGCGGAGAAAAGGAGGCAGCCTCATAGCTGGGCAGAAGACTGTTGAGGGGTTCGACTTCGGGACGGTGCGCAACGCCGTCAAGCAGAGAAACACTGAGATGATGTTTGGACCCTACGCTGACGATGCTACCTTCAGATGCATTGAGTACAACACTTCGAGCTCTCGGATGAAGCTACACGGGCAGGGGGAGAGTGCTGACTTGGGTGTGACGGGCGCCGTAGTCGAGGATGCGGCCCTGTCAGGGGGTTGAACACCTCAAGGAGCGACCTAATCGGCGAACAGGTGGCCCCCTAAGTCATGCCTTACCACATGCGGGCCTCGATAAGCCCCTTAGCTGAAAGGGACAGATGCAGATCGGAGGGTATTCATGATAGAAGAGACCCAAGAATGGCTCGATAGGGACCGGCGCTACATCTGGCACGGCATGGCCGGTTACAACCCCAGCGCCTCGCCGATGGTGGTTACGGAGGCCGACGGGGCCTGGATAACGGACATCGACGGCAACCGCTACCTCGATGGGATGGCCGGCATGTGGAACGTTAACTCCGGCTACGGCCGCGAAGAGTTGGCCCAGGCTGCCTATGAGCAGCTAAAGACCATGCCTTACTACCCTATAACTCAGGGCCACTTGCCCGCTATCGAGCTGGCAGAGAAGCTTAACGAGTGGCTAGACGGCGACTACGTGATCCGCTACGCCAACTCCGGTTCTGAGGCGAACGAGACCGCCTTCAAGATAGCCCGTCAGTATCATGCGCAGAATGGCGAGTCTGGCCGGTATAAGTTTATAGCCCGCTACAGAGGCTACCACGGCAATACGTTTGGCTCCCTGGCGGCCACCGGCCAATCGCAGCGTAAGTATCTTTACGAGCCGCTCGCGCCGGGATTTCTGCACGTGGCGCCTCCCGATCGCTACCGTTGCGGGTACTGCAGCGACCGTCCGGCCTGCAACTTGCAGTGCGCCCGAGAGGTGGAGCGTGTAATAAACTGGGAGCTGCTCGAGACGGTGGCCGCCGTGATCGTGGAGCCGATCATCACCGGTGGGGGCATCATCCTCCCGCCGGACGGCTACCTTGAGGAGGTGGCCAGGATGTGCGAGCGTACCGGGGTGCTTCTGATCGTAGACGAGGTGGGCTGCGGCTTTGGTCGGACCGGCAAGAAGTTTGGCTACCATCACCACGATGTCAAGCCTGACATCGTCACGATAGGCAAGGCTATGACCAGTGGCTACTTACCCCTGTCTGCAGCGGCCGTTCGGCGGGAGGTGTTCGAGAAGTTTGAAGGGACTGAGGAGTACGGACGCTTACGCCACGTAAACACGTTCGGTGGTAATCCTGCCGCCTGCGCTGTAGCGGTGAAAAACCTAGAGATCATGGAGGATGAGGACCTCCCCGGTCGCTCTGCGACGTTGGGCGAACGCCTGCGTGAGGAGCTTACCGAGTTGAAGGGCCACCCCAACGTGGGGGAAATCCGCGGCAGGGGGCTTTTGTTCGGGATAGAGCTGGTGGAGGATAAGGAGAGCAAGCAGCCAGTCAGTACACGTACGATGGATAAAATTATCTCCGCTTGCAAAGAAAGTGGACTAATCCTTCGCTACAACCGTGATACTGCACCCGGGGTCAACAACGTATTGGTCCTCGCACCGCCACTGGCTATCACTGATGAGGACTTGGCGTTTATAGTCGAGACCTTGAAGGAGAGCTTCGAGCAACTCTGACCCTTATGCCTTGTCTTACCAAACACGACATCTAGAAAAATGGTAAGCAGCAAGAATAACAGAGCGGGCTGCAATATAGCTTAACAGCGGGTTACGTTGATATTAGACCGTGCCACCTTGTAGGTACATGAAGCTTGTTTAGTAGGCCTGCGGGGCGCCAGTGAATACCGTCGAGCGTAGCATTCTAAAAAAGGTTGCCTAGGCCAACCTCACTGCAAACCGCTCTAAGACGGATGCCCACGACGATGATCGTCTTGAGCGAGGTGGCTGGAACTGGGCTGTTCGTTGGGAGCAGAGAACATAGATTAACCTGCGGTTTGTCAGTAATCTACGAGCCGTTCTACGACACAGGCCCGGAACCCCAAGCTTTCAGGTGGGATGCCGAAATCCTTCGCTCGGGGCGTTCATTGGCCGTGGTTAGGTCTACGTGCGCTGCGACCGCTCGCGAACCAGCGGGCGACCAGTTGCACGAGACGTTCGATGATCCCCCACGGCGCCGCGAGGAAGGCCTCCAGCGGCCCGCGCGGAAGCACCGCCCGCCACAGGGTACAGACAGCCGCGACGAGCAGCATGAACACCCCAACGGTGAAGAAGGCCTCTGGCACTGTCTCGCTCCTCAGCAGCTCTGGATAGGCGTCGAGCAGCAGCAGGTGGCCCACGTAGACGGTGAGCGCCAGCTGGCCGGTGGCAGCCAGCGGCCACATCATCCTCGGTAGCCAGTCGGCCAGCAGCAACATCCCACCGAGCACAGCGCAGGCCGAGCCGATCGACCCCAACATCCACAGCGGCATTTGACTGTGTGGCTCGTCTGTAAGGAGGGCCGCGAACCCAGGTCCACCCGGTCCCTCAAGCGGCTGGGCGACTACCGTAGAGAGCCAGTCGGTAGCGAGCGCCGTGGCCACGGCGACCGCCAGCCCGAGAACTAGTAACCCCCAACGCACCCACGCAGACGCCAGATCTCGTCGCCCGATCCACAGCCCGAAGAGCAGCGGAGCCGCCCAGGTTACCAGCGGGTATGCCCCCGTAAGCAACAAGTCGTCGGCTATCTTGCCGACCGGGTCACCGAGCGAGGCAGGATCCCCGTTCCTGGTAAACCACTCCGGCACCAGCATCTTGCTCCAGAGGTAGATGACCGGGCCACTGATGAGCACGGTAGCCCCGCCCGCTAGCAGCCATCGGTCCGGGAGAGTGAGGACAAGCGCCGCGAACAGGAAGTAGAGCGCGTAGTACTGCAGTATCACGAGGGCTTGGAGGTCAGGCTGCTGCAGCCACAGCCCCAGCGGAAGCAGCAGCGCCCCCCTAAAGACCAGCCGCCCGCGAACAAGGTACGGCCGCCGGGCCGGCTGCCCATGCGAGCGGTCGCCGACGAGCAGCGCTATCCCTACCCCGGCGAGCAGCACGAATAGCACGGAGGCGCGTCCGTGGGAGACGCCGTAGAGGTTGCCGAGGGCGGTGTCAGGGACCTGATTTGGTGCGAAGTGGACCATGACCATGCCCAGTACCGCGACTGCGCGGGCCGCATCGATGCCGTGTAGCCGCCGGTGGGAGCGACGGGGAGCTATGTATCGGGTCTTCTTTGGGACGTCGGTCACAGAACAGCTGCTCGCAGCGCCGTCGCTCGCTAAGCCTCTAGTCATGCCGGTAAGCGTAGCACAAGGATCTGAGAGCGCCTCCTGTGACGCGTGGCACTATCGAGTAGGGGCAGAGGCGGTACTCTTGGCGCACCAAGAGCCGCAAGAAGGTCCTAAGCCAAGCAGAGGTACCCTCTATCTTCCGGCGCTCCCGTGGCGGCAATCAAGGCCCACCGCAAACGCCAGAATAAAGAGCGCCTAGCATACGCAGGTCTTTGGGAGGCCCACGATCTTATCTTTCCAGACGAGAACGGCCATCCAATACGTGCGCGCAACCTAACTCGGCGCTTCCAGAAGCTCCTGAAGCACGCCGACCTTGAGGACCTTGGACTAACCTTCCACGGGCTTAGGCACACCTGCGCGACCTTGATGCTTCTTAGCGATGTGCCAGTCAAGGTGATCTCCGAGAGGTTAGGCCACGCCGACGTCGCACTCACCTTGCGCGTCTACTCGCACGTACTACCTGGCATGCAAAAGAACGCCGCTGACAGCCTCGACGAAATGCTGTTGTGAAAGTTGTTTACCCGTTCTGCTTCCCGTTGCGGTCAAATTGCGGTCAAGAAGCACACTTTCAGTGACGAGATTGATGTCCCTTTCGAAACAGCTTTACGCAAAAACCCCGTGTTTGCAGAAGTTTTATTACTGCTGTTCTTGGGTGGCGCGTAGAGCGCCCGGTGGCATCGCCTCCCGCGCTCCAGAGAGTGAGTCTGTGGCGCGTCGGCGGGCCGCATGGAGCTTGAGGCGCTTTACAGGTCCGGAGGTTGGGAGCTCTTGGTTGATGAGGTAGGTCAGCGTGATCATGTCGTTCACGCACGCTCGGTAGCCTAAGGCGCACATCTCGACCTGTATCTCCGAGGGCGACTCAAGAAGGGTGCGGTGTATCTCGTCGGCCCGCTCGGCGATCTGGCGTGAGAGCTCCTCGGGGGTGCAGGCTTGGTTCTCTTCTACCCGGTGCCTGGTAATTGCCTCCGGAGAGAGCCGCCGTATCTGGTAGGCTGGACTCCCTAGCACACGGTGCAAAAGGAGCGCTGCGACGAGCGTGAGCGGTAGGATCGGGACGAGGAGGAGCGCCAACCAGCCGGACGCCACGAAAGGGAGCAGGCCAAGGACCGAGACCTCGACCGCCAACGCGAGCACTAGATACAATTTGGTCATCTCTTCAGATCACCTCTTCGCCACACCGGCTGCCTCTTCTAGTCTAAATTTTAGCTAACCTTTTCGCAAGGACCTTAGTGGGCACTTTTAGCACAAAAGTGCCCACGAGCACCTGCTGTTCGGAAGTGTTCAACATCTATCCTCTGGTTTGTATAATCCACCTGTGGACAACCCGAAATCCCCCGAATTCGACCTGAGAAGTCCCGTTGCGAGCACAGCGGCGGTGCTCCGGGCGATCTTTTCAAGGCCAAAAGCCTTTTACCTTAACTTTGACCCTGGAGGGCCTTTACAAGGGCCTGTAGCTTTCGTGTTGCTCGTGAGCGCTGTGAGCGCTATCTTGAGACTTCTGATACTTCTAGCCGACTTGAGAGGTGAGGTCGATGAGGCGGGCTTAGCGGTTCTTGAGGCCTTAGTATACGTTGCGCTCTCCCCGCTGGTAGTCGGTCTTTTTTCAGGGGCTTACTTTCTCTCCGTTCGTGGCTTCGTAGGACCGGAGGGTAGCTTCCGGGGGGTCTACCGGATCCTCGCCTACGCCTGGGGGGCCGCAATCCTGTTCTGGGTTCCGGTCTTGATCGCCTTTGCCTTCACGTACGCTACATTGGTCCTCATGACCATTGGCCTCTATTGCGTTTATCGTGTCCCATTCCTCACAGCCCTCACGGCCGCCCTCGTAGGCTACGTACCTTCGGCTACCCTATTTATCTTTCTCATGGGCTTCATTACCAACTCTACCTCCGGATGAAGGGCCAAAGCTATATAGACCTCTCGTCCATTACTTCGGGGCGAGCGCCCGGTACTCCCTAAGATCCTTCTCAGCTCGCTGCCGAACGTCCTCCGGCGCCCGGCAGGC
>Ga0126306_10001873_pt1 | contig 11511 bp, 13 predicted proteins | sample Plot27_FD_92592 | JGI IMG/M metagenome (GOLD analysis project Ga0126306, IMG submission 92592) | Serpentine soil microbial communities from UC McLaughlin Reserve, CA, USA - Plot27 | ecosystem: Environmental > Terrestrial > Soil > Grasslands | place: USA: UC McLaughlin Reserve, Lake County...
CGCGGCCGGACGGAAGGCCTGAGGCGCGTCTGTACGATCGGCGCTCGATGACGCCGATCGACCACGGCCAGATGCTCGCGATCGCGCTCGAGGAGGCGCGGGCGGGCCGAGGCGAGGGCGGCATCCCGATCGGCAGCGCGCTGTTCGACGCTTCCGGAGCCCTCCTCGGCAGCGGGCACAACCAGCGCGTGCAGCGCGACGACCCGTCGGCGCACGCCGAGGTCGAGGCGTTCCGCAACGCGGGCCGGCGCCGCTCCTACCGCGACACCACGATCTCGACGACGCTCGCCCCGTGCTGGTACTGCAGCGGCCTGATCCGCCAGTTCCGGATCGGGGCCGTCGTGGTGGGCGAGTCGCGCACGTTCCAGGGCGGGATCGACTGGCTGCGCGAGTCCGGCGTCCAGGTCGTCGACCTCGACTCGGACGAGTGCGCGGAGCTGCTGCAGTCGTTCATCGCCGAGCGCCCCGACGTCTGGGACGAGGACATCGGGGAGTAACGCCAGCGATGAGGAGCCTCGTCCTTCACCAGCACCCGTTCGCGTCGTACTGCCAGAAGGCGCTCATCGCGCTGTACGAGCTCGATCTCCCGTTCAGCAAACAACTCGTAGCGGACGCCGATGCCCGTGCCGAGCTCGCCGCCACCCTGTGGCCGATGGCGAGCATCCCCGTCGTCCACGACGTGTCCGCAGACCTCGACCTGCCGGAGTCGACGACGATCATCGAGTACCTCGATGACGTTGCCGGCAACGGGTCCCGGCTCATTCCCGGCGACCATGCAGAGGCGCTGCAGGCTCGCCTGTGGGACCGCTTCTGCGACAAGCACGTCGCGACGCCGATGCAGAAGATCGTCGGTGACAGCCTTCGTCCCGAGGGTCAGAGCGATCACGTGGGGGCCGCCGAGGCGCGCAGCACCCTCGACACTGCCTACACCGTGCTCGACGCCCATCTCGCCGGCCGGATCTGGGCGGCGCCGCCACCTTCACGCTGGCCGATTGCGCGGCCGCGCCGGCGCTGTTCTACACACGCGCCGTCCATCGCTGGACCAGTACGGCCAGGTCAACGTCAGTCGCTGCTACCGCGACCTGATGGCGCGCCCGTCGGTCGCACGGGTCGTCGAGGAGGCTCGACCCTGGCGGCAGATCTTTCCGCTGCCCTGGCCCCCGGACATGGACGAGCTGGACGGCACCAGGGCAGCGGACATCTGATGCGACGTCCGGTAACATCACGCATCATGCCTCGCACGACACTCGATCTGGACGCCTCGGTGTTGCGCGAACTACGCCTGCGCGGCCAGCGTCAGCGGAAGAGCATGGGAGCGGTCGCGTCGGAGCTGCTTGCCGGGGCTCTCGCCGACTCCGACCGGCCGACTGAGGACTCCGAGTTCCGCTGGACCAGCGCCGATCTCGGGACTCCGCTCGTCGACCTCGAGGACAAAGACGCGTTGCATGACGCGCTCGACCGGTCCGCGTGAGCGCGACCGTCGACGCCAACGTGCTCGTCTACGCCTCCAACGAGTCGGACCCGGTCCATGCGCGGGCGCGCGCGTTCGTCGAACGGCTGGCGGCGGGGCCCGAGCTGGTCTACCTGTTCTGGCCGGCGCTGATGGGATACCTCCGGATCGTGACCCACCCGGCGATTCTTCCGCGTCCACTTTCGCCCGTCGACGCCGTCGCCAACGTCACGGCTCTGTTGGCGCGCAGGCACGTGCGCGCGCCCGGCGAGGCCGAGGGCTTCTGGGACGTCTTCCGGTCCGGCCCGACCAGCCGACTGCGCGGAAACGTGGTCCCGGACGCTCACCTCGCCGGGCTCATGCGACAGAACGGTGTGACGACCATCTACACGCGCGATCGCGATTTCCTCCGATTCGAGGGCATCCGAGTCGAGGACCCGTTCACGGACTGATCGTTCACCAGCGAGCGCGGTCAACGGGTGGCGCGCCGGCCCGGGCGCGCCAGCAGCCCGTCCTGGATCCGGTGCAGGCCGTGCACGATCTCGTGCCGCTCGTCGGTTCCCGCGCCGGGCTCCGGCAGCTCGAGCATCCGGCCCGCGAGCTCGGCCGTCGCGTACCACAGCTCGAGCTCGACCGCGGTCATCCCGTGGCGCAGGAGCCGCTGGTGGCGCTCGTCCGCGTCGGGCTCCATCAGCGCTGCCCGCGTCGCCGGCACTGGCCGAAGCTACCACTTCACAAGAACCTCACAGCAGGCGTTCCCGAGCCGCGTAGCGTCAGCGCCGTCGGCTGTTCCAAGGAGGTACGAGATGTCGTCCGCGGTCCGCTTCGCGCCGTCGCCATCGCCCCCCGCGGCTGGTGCCCCACTCGGCGGATCGCGGGCGGCTCTCATGCCCGTCGCAGCGCCTCCGCGGCGTCACCTGCGCAGCCACGGCGCCGGCGAGCTCGCGCTGACCGCGACGCTGTTCTCGCTCTACGCCGGCGTGCGCGCGAGCGCCCGGCTGCTCGCCGCGCTCGAGGGCGTCGTGCAGCGCTGACGGCGGTCTGAGATGCTCGCGCGATGCCGCGCGGGCGCACGGAGCGCTTCCGTCACATCAAGCCGTTCGGGATCGATGCCGTCGCGGCGGCGGCGGGCGACGCGGGGGACGTGCTCCGGATGGAGAACCTCGACACCGACATCGCGCCGCCGGCAGCGGCGATCGCAGCGACGCGCGATGCGGTCGGGCGGGCCAACAGCTGGCTCCCGTTCACCGGCCTGGTGCCGCTGCGCGCGGCCGTCGCCGAGCGGCTGGAGCGGCAGACCGGACGCGCATACGACCCGCTCGCCGAGGTCGTCATCACCGGCGGCGCGACGCCCGGTCTGCTGAGCGCGCTGCTCGCGACGGTCGACCACGGCGACGAGGTGATCGTCACCGATCCGTGCTACGCGGGCTTCATCGGGCGCATCAGGCTGGCCGGCGCGCGGCCGGTGTTCGCGCCGCTGGCCGCCGTCGACGGGCGCTGGCGGCTGGACCCCGAGCGGCTCGCCGCCGCGGTGACGGCACGAACGCGCGCGCTGCTGCTGATGAGCCCGTCGATGCCGTCGGGCCATGTGCTCGACGACGCGGAATGGGCGGCCGTCGCCGGCGCATGCGAGCGCGCCGACGCCTGGCTGCTCTACGACGCCGGGATGGACGAGGTCCTGTTCGACGGGATCGCCCCGCGCCATCCCGCCGCGCTCGAGCCGCTCGCCGGCGCACGATCACGCTCGGCGGCGTCTCCAAGAACCACCGCATGATCGGCTGGCGCGTCGGCTGGGCGGCCGGCCCGGCAGCGGTCATGGCCGACGTCGCGCTCGCAGCGATCTACAACACGACGGTCGCGAGCGGCTTCGGCCAGGCCGGCGCGCACGCCGCGCTGACCGCCGCGGACGACGGCGTGGCCGCCGCGGTGCGCGAGTGGCAGGCGCGCCGTGACCTGATCGTCGCCGAGCTCCAGGGCGTACCGCTCGTCGTCCCCGACGGCGGCTGGTCGCTGCTCGTCGACGCCACGGCGCTGGGCCACGAAGCGCCCGCGCTCTCGCACCGGCTGCTCGAGCGCGGTCGGATCGCAGCTACGCCGATGACCGCGTGGGGGGAGGAGGTCGCTCCGCGCTACGTCCGGCTCGTCTTCGCCACCGAGCCGCTCGACCGGCTCCGCGGCATCGGGGAACGCGTGCGCGCGGCGCTCTGACCGCTCAGATCGGGATCTCCGCCCGCACGCAGGTCCCGCACCCGGCGGGGCTGTCGAGCGAGAGCGTGCCGTCGAGCGCCGCGACGCGATCGGCGAGCCCGCGCAGGCCCGAGCCCCGCGCCGCGTCCGCGCCGCCGATCCCGTCGTCGGCCACCTCGACCGTCACGCAGCCGTTCGCGCGCCGGACGGCGACCGTGGCGCTGCTCGCGCGCGAGTACTTGGCGATGTTGGCGAGCGCCTCCGAGACGACGAAGTAGGCGGCGCTCTCGACGGGGCCGGGCAGGCGCTCCTCGGCGTCGGCCTCGAGCGACACGGGCACCGGCGCGCGCGACACGAGCGACCGGAGCGCCTGCTCGAGCCCGCGCTCGGTCAGTACCGCGGGGTGAATGCCGCGCGCGAGCTCGCGCAGCTCCGCGAGGCTCGTCTGCAGCTCCTCCTGCGCGCGGTCGAGCACCGCCGCGAGCTCGGGATCGGCCGCGGTGCGCGTCCGCGCGGTGCGGAGCAGGAGCGCGAGCGCGACGAGCCGCGACTGGGCGCCGTCGTGCAGGTCGCGCTCGAGCCGCCTGCGCTCGGCGTCGCCTGCCTCGACGAGCCGTGCGCGCGAGGCGCGCAGATCCTCCAGGCGCGCGCGCAGCTCGGCGTCGAGCTCGGAGACGCGGCTGCGCAGCAGCCCGCCGAGGAACGCGAACGGCAGCAGCGCGGACGACATGAACGCCGCGAACCAGACGGCGTCGCCGGCGCCGGCGCGCGCAACCACGACGAGCAGGAAGGTGCCCAGCGCGCAGATGTAGACGGGGGTCAGCTGCAGCCGCACGAGCGTGCCCGTGCGGCGCCAGTAGCGGATGGAGCGGGCGAGCACGACGAGGAACAGCGCGACGAAGAGCACCGCCCCGAGCGCGAGCGCGACGCTCGCCAGGTCCTCATCGCGCCGGACCAGGAGCAGGTTCGCCGGGCACTCGTCGCAGTCGAGCTCGCCCGGGCCGGCGAAGAACAGCGCGGGGACGACGGCGCCAGGGAGGATCAGGTAGCCGGCGATCACGATCGCACGGTCGAAGCGCGACTCCAGCCTGCCCGACGGGAAGGTCACGCCGAGGTGCAGGAACACGCCGCCCCACAGGCCCGCGAGCACCAGGCCGATCGTGTAGAGAAGCGGCGGGTTCGCGAGCTCGACCAGCGACAGGAACCAGGCGAAGCCGAGCAGGACCATCAGCAGGCCGATCCGGCTCTCCGGCCGGCGCCGCCACGCATACAGTCCGGTGCCGACGAAGCTCCATCCGACGGCCGGTCCGAACGTGGCCCAGACGCCCTTGGCGTCCGCGTGGTCGCTCGCGAGCACGAGCCAGACTACGCCCGCGCCGGCCGCAAGGGCGGCAACCGCGATCGCAGCCGTGCGCGCGCGGGTCAGGCGCGGATCGAGCACGCGATGGATCCTGATTCGTGGCACGGGTCGCTGGCTCCGGCGGTCCGGCGTCAGGCGCTGGTCCTGTCGAGCTGCTGGAGGAGCTCGTGCGCCGCGAGCTCGATCTCCTTGTGGCGCCACTCGGCGGCCCGGTAGTGGCAGGCGATCAAGCCGATCCGGTGGACGCGGCGGAAGTCGCCGTAGACGAACGCGTACCTGGCCTTGGTCTCCTCCGTGGCCCCGTCGGTGAGCCCGAGATGCCAGTCGGCGTAGTCGTACCAGGAGTGCGACGCGAGGAACGCGTTCTCGTCGTCGGCGCGCGGCTGCGCGGTGCGCCAGTCGCTCTCGAGCACGTACTGGCGCGCCTCGATGAGGCGGCGCGCGTGGGCGACGGCGCGTTCGTTGACCGAGTACGAGGCCATCGCTGCATTGTGACCGGCGCGGCGCGCTGGAAGGATCCGGCGGATGGAAGCCCGCCCGATCGTCGTTCCGCCCGGCGAGGGCCATCGCCTCGGCAACGTCGAGTTCCTCGCCCGCACGGTCGACACGCCTCGCCTCAACTTCGGCATCATCGACATCGCCGCCGGCCGCGAGCTCGAGGCGCACGTCCACGCGGACGAGGACGACGCGTTCTACATCCTCGACGGCGTGCTCACGTTCGTCTTCGGCGACGAGCAGGTGCCGGCGCCGCCGGGGACGTTCGTCCTCGTGCCGCCCGGCGTCAGCCACGGCTTCCGCAACGACGGCGACCGCCCGGTGCGGATGTTCAGCATCCACGCCCCGGCGGGCTTCGACAGGCGCATCGGCCTGGCCGACTGAGCCGGCGGGGAATAGCGTCGCCGCTGACAGCGTTGCCAAGACATGCGCATCAACGGGATCGATCTCCACGTAGAGCCGCCGGCCGGCGAGGGCGAGCTGCTCGTGCTGGTCCACGGCGGCTGGACCGACCACAACACCTGGGCCGCGCTCGTCGGTCCGCTGGCGCGGTCGTTCCGCGTCGTCGCCTATGACCGCCGCGGTCACAGCCTCAGCGAACGCGGTCCCGGGCCGTCTCCGCGGCGCCAGGACGAGGACGACCTCGCGGCGCTCGTCGAATCGCTGGGCGCCGGCCCGGCGCATCTCGTCGGGACGTCGTACGCCGCGTCGATCGCGCTCGCGCTCGCCGGGCGCCGGCCGGACCTGGTCCGTACCGTCGCCGCCCACGAGCCCGCGCTGCAGGCGCTGGTCCCGCTGCCCGCCATCGACGCGCTCTTCGGCAGCGTGCAGGACGAGATCGCCGCCGGCGACGTCGCGTCCGGGACGCGCCGGTTCTTCGAGGAGGTCGTGCTCGGGCCCCGGCGGCTGGGACCTCGTCCCGGAGCCCGTACGCCGCATCGCGATCGGGAACGCCCAGACGTTCGTCGACCTGCGCGAGGACCGCGACTGGGCGACGCTCGACGTCGACGCGGTCGCACGCTTCCCGGGCCCGGCGCTGATCACGCGCGGAGACGCGGGCCCGGCTTGGCTGCCGCACGTCGCTCTCAGCGTCGCCTACCGGATCGGCCGCGATTGCAAGCTGATCCGAGGCGCCGGCCACATGCCGCACCACACGCATCCGGAGGAGCTCGCCGCGGTCGTCGAGGCACACATCGCGGGAGACGCGCTGCGGCGAGCCGCCTGAGCCGCCGCAGCGCTGCCGCTCACCGCGCCGCTGCGCGCGCCGGCTCCGGCTCGACGTCGAGCCGCGGCAGGGCGCGGTCGAGCCAGCCCGGGATCCACCAGTTCGCGCGGCCCATCAACTGCATCACGGCAGGCACCAGGACCATCCGCACGACGGTCGCGTCGACGAGGATCGCAGCCGCCATGCCGACGCCCATCAGCTTGAGGAACACCTCCGAGCTGAACACGAACGCCATGAACACCGCGACCATGATCGCCGCGGCGGCCGTGATCACGCGCGCCGTCTTCGCCAGCCCGTGGGCGACGGCGTGCGCGGTCCCGTCGCGATCGGTCAGCTCCTCGCGGATCCGCGACAGCAGGAAGACCTCGTAGTCCATCGAGAGGCCGAACAGGATCGCGAACATGATCACCGGGATGAACGGCGGCACCGGCGTGTCGGTGTCCACGCCGATCAGCGACCCGGCCCAGCCGCCCTCGGCGACCAGCGCCACCACGCCGTAGGCCGCGCCGACCGACAGCAGGTTCATCACGCCCGCCTTGAGCGCGACCAGCGGCGCGCGGAACGCGGCGAGCAGGAGCAGGAACGACGTCCCGACTACCGCTCCGACGAACAGCGGCAACCGTCCCGACACGAAGTCCGACTGGTCGATGACGGAGGCGGTCATGCCGCCGACGTGGGCGTCGACGCCGCTGCCGCGGAAGGCGGCCGGGAGCGTGTCGTCCCGCAGCCGCCGCACCAGGTCGGCGGTCGCGGGATCCTGGGGAGCGGTCTCCGGCGCAACGGTCATCAGCGCGGCGTCGCCCGCCCGGTTGAGCTGGGGGTCGCTGACGAACGACACGCCGGGCTCCGCGCGCAGCCGCTCGGCGGCCTGCTCGAGCGTCGCGGCGGCGTCCGGCCGTGGCAGCTCCGAGGCGACGATGAGCGCGCCGTTCGCGCCCGGGCCGAAGCCCTGGGTCATGAGCTCGTAGGCCGCGCGCGTCGTCGTGCCGGCGCGGTCGTTGCCGGCGTCCGGGAAGCCAAGCCGCAGGCCGAGGACCGGGGCCGTGAGCGCGAGCAGCAGCGCGGCGGCGGCGATCGCCGCCGTCCACGGGCGGCGCTGGACGCCGCGGCTCCAGCGCGCGGCGCGGGCGCCCTCGCCGCTTCTGGGCGGGCGGGCGAGCCCGGGGATCCGCAGCTTGTTGACGCGTGGGCCCGCGTACGCGAGCAGCGCCGGCAGCAGCGTGATCGCCGCGAGCATGACGATCAGGACCGAGAGGCCCGCCGCGACGGCGACGCCGCTCATGTACGAGACGCCGACGACGAACAGCCCGAGCAGGGCGATGATCACGGTCGTGCCGGCGACGACGACGCTGCGCCCGGCCGTCGCGACCGCCTCGACGACCGCGTCGTTCGTCGACGCGCCGCCCGCCAGCGCGGTGCGGAAGCGCGTCAGGATGAGCAGCGCGTAGTCGATGCCGACGCCGATGCCCATCAGCGACGACACCGCCGGCGCCCACACGGGAATGTCGACGACCGCGGTCAGGACGCCGATCAGCGTCGCCGAGAGGCCCAGGCCGAACAGCGCCACCGCGAGCGGCAGGCCGGCGGCCACGATGGAGCCGAAGGCGATCAGCAGGATGAACGCGGCCGCGAGCAGCCCGACGACCTCGGGCGGCGCGCCCTCCTGCGCCTCCTGGATCGGCCCGCCGCCGAGCTCGATCCGCAGCCCGTCGCCGCTCGCGGCGCCGGCGCGGTCGATCAGCGTCTCGCCGGTCTCCGCCGGGACGTCCCACGCGGGCCGGTCGAGCGCCAGGCTGGCGTACGCGATCGTCCCGTCGCGCGACACGCGCCGCTCGCCGGCGCCGGCGACGCCCTCGAGGCGCTCGGCGCCGGCCAGGAAGCGTTCCATGCGCGCTTCGGCGGCGGGCTCGTCAACACCGCCGGGCGCCTGCCAGACGACGTCGATGCCGGCGTCGGAGCGGCCGGGGAAGCGCTCGTCGATCAGGTCACCGGCGGCCTTGGACTCCGAACCCGGAGTCGCGTAGTCGGCGTCGTACTCGCCGGCGAACGACGGGCCGACGGCGCCGATCAGGACGAGCGCCGCGATCCACGCGAGCACCATCCGCCCGCGGCGGCGGACGGCGAACCCGGCCAGGCGCGCGAGCCGTCCAGCGTGGGGAGAGGGGGAGGCTGGGGAGGTCATGCCGCCAAGCTAGGCCTCCCCGCGCGCTCGCACGACGCCCCGCGGGGCGATCCTGAGCGTCCCCCCGCGGAAGGACGCGGCTCCCTCGATCGGAGGATGCCGGGACATCCGCGGCGGGCTACCGTGCCTGCTGTGAGGGCGCGGATCCGTACAACCGACATCGTGGTGACGCTGCTGGCGAGCGCGGCGGCGCTGCTCATCCTCTTCGCGCACGGCTTCGGAGAACCCGAGCCGGGCGTCCGCGACGCGGACGCGCTCGGCGTCGTCCTCGTGCTCGCCGCGACGCTGCCGCTGCTACTGCGCCGGTCGGCGCCGTGGGCTGCTTTCGCACTCAGTGCGACGGCGATCTTCCCGCTGCACCTGCTCGCGTACCCGGGCGAGCTCGGGCTCGTCCCCGCGGTTGCGCTGTTCGAGCTCGCGGCCAGCACCGGCGGGGACGCCGGCCGCTCGCGCTGGGCGGCCGCGCTCGCGGCGCTGGCCTTCTTCGCCGTTCTGGCTGTGCCGCCCCTGCTCGACGACTCGGACGGCGCTCCGGCGTCGGGCCTGCTGGCAGGCGCCGGGATCTGGACCGCCGCCTGGCTGGCCGGCGACCGCGCGCGGCTGCGGCGCGAGCGGATCGCGGGGCTCGAGGAGCGCGCCCGCCGCGCCGAGCGCGAGGCCGAGCGCGAGCGCCGGCTCGCCGCCGCCGAGGAGCGCACCCGCATCGCGCGCGAGCTCCACGACTCGGCAGGTCACGCGATCAACGTCATCCTGGTCCAGGCGGGCGCCGCCCGGCTGCTGCGCGAGCGCGATCCTGAGGCGTCGACGAAGGCGCTCGAGACGATCGAGGACGTCGCGCGCGACACGATCGGCGAGATCGACCGGCTCGTGCACGCGCTGCGCGAGAACGAGGAGCCGCCGCGCGCGCCGATCGGCCTCGACGCCGTCGACGAGCTGGCGGAGCGGCACCGCTCCGCGGGGCTGCCCGTGCACGTCGACGTCGGCGGCCCGCCGCGCCGGCTGCCGGGCGGCGTCGACGCCGCCGCCTATCGCATCGTCCAGGAGGCACTGCTCAACGCGGCGCGACACGGCGACGGCGGTGCGGCCGACGTGCGCGTGCGGTTCGGCCCCGAGACGCTGGACATCACGGTCACCAACCCGGCGCGCAACGGGACGCCGCGGCCGGGCGGAGGCCACGGGATAACCGGCATGCGCGAGCGCGCGAACCTGCTCGGTGGACGGCTGGAGGCCGCGGCGCGGCAAGGCGAGTTCCGCGTCCACGCGCAGCTTCCGTACCGCGCGGGGCGAGCATGACGGCGCCGGTCCGCGTCCTGGTCGTGGACGACGACCACCTTATGCGCGCCGGCCTGCGCGCGGTGCTGTCGAGCGACGACTCCGTTGAGGTCGTCGGCGAGGCGGGCGACGGCCGCGAGGCGGTCGAGCGCGCGCGCCGCCTGCGACCGGACGTCGTGCTGATGGACCTGCGGATGCCGCGGCTCGACGGCGTCGCGGCGACGCGCGAGCTGCTCGCAGCCGCGCCCGACACGAAGGTCCTCGTCGTCACGACGTTCGAAGAGGACGACGACATCTTCGGCTCGCTCAGCGCGGGCGCCTCCGGGTTCCTGCTCAAGCGCACGCGGCCGGAGGAGCTGATCGCCGGGATCCACACGGTGGCGGCGGGCGAGTCGCTGCTGTCGCCGTCGGTCACGCGCCGGGTGGTCGACCGGATGGCGCGCCAGCCCGTCGTCGGCGCCGCGCCCGACGAGCGCCTCGCCGAGCTGACGCCGCGCGAGCGCGACGTGCTCGCGCTGGTGGCGCGCGGCCTCGGCAACCGCGAGATCGCCGCCGAGCTCGTCGTTGAGGAGTCGACGGTCAAGACGCACGTCAAGCGCATCCTGATGAAGCTGGGCCTGCGCGACCGCGTCCAGGCCGTGATCTACGCCTATGAGACGGGTCTGATCGCGCCCGCGGGCGCCGTGCGCCCGCCAGGGTGACGGCTACCCGACCCGCCTGTAGGTCAGGTGGAAATCGAGCTCCCAGTCGGCGCCGTCGAGGGACTTCTCCCTCATGCTGTCCGGCGCCTCCGCGACCGGGATCTCGGTGCGCTGGACCAGGAACCGCCCGCCGAGCGTCCACTCGAACACCGTGTGCCCGCGCACGTCGCTCGGAGGCGCCTCTGGAAACTCGATTGCGGTCGTCCACTCGCCGGCGAGCGCGTTCAGTGGCTCGAGCGCGGCGGTTCGCGTGGCGTCATCCATCTCGGAATCCTTGCGCAGGTTCTCGGTCGCCCGTACCGGCTTCGACCGGCCTGAGCCGGATCAACGTTCGAGCTCCGCCAGCCGCCGCTCGAGGTAGCGCCGCTCGGCGTCCGAGTGGACGAGTCCCAGTGCGCGGTCGTAGGCCGCGCGCGCGTCTTCGACGCGCTCGAGCCGGCGCAGCAGCTCGGCGCGCGTCGCGTGCAGGTAGTGGTAGCGGTCGAGATCGAGCCGCTCGACGAGCGCCAGGGCGGCCTCGACGTCGCCCGCCTCGGCGATCGCGACGGCGTGGTTGAGCTCGACGACCGGCGAGCCGGTCACACGGGCGAGCTCGCCGTACAGGGCCGCGATCTGCGGCCAGTCCTGGGGCTCGTCCGC
>Ga0126306_10001874_pt1 | contig 11511 bp, 7 predicted proteins | sample Plot27_FD_92592 | JGI IMG/M metagenome (GOLD analysis project Ga0126306, IMG submission 92592) | Serpentine soil microbial communities from UC McLaughlin Reserve, CA, USA - Plot27 | ecosystem: Environmental > Terrestrial > Soil > Grasslands | place: USA: UC McLaughlin Reserve, Lake County...
CGACGTCACCCAATGGCCGACGAGCGCGGACGCGAGCACCACCCACCATCGACCGATCGGAGTGAGGAGCAGCGCAACGAGCACGAGCGCGCCAGGAATGAACACGGCTGCCGGGAAGTCGGCCGCCCCCAGGTTCGCATCGGTGAACCGTACGGCCATCGCGTAACACACGGCAAACCCGGCCGCGTTCAGTGCATCGCGCAGGACATGGGGTACATCGACCGCTGGCGGCTCGAGGTTCGAGCGGGTCATGGACGTAGCCAGGGGGACACGGGCCATCTCGTTAGGCCTCCGCGGGGACCATGCTCGCTCGGAACGTCGCCTGGGCACGCGTCACGACACGCGCCTCGCGCTCCTGGTCCTCCCGTGCTTCGCGAATCTCCTTACCTTGCGCGGAATGGGCGCGGTGTCGCGAGGATCAGCGATCACGCGCGCGTCGTCGCGCGAGCAACACCCCTCCTCCTTCTCCATGGAATGACCCGCGCGGTACCAGGCAGTCGTCCATTCCCACACGTTGCCGATCATGTCGTGGACGCCGTATGCGTTAGGCGGAAACGTATCCCCCGGGGACGTGAAGTCGGATCCGTCCTGCCGCGTCTTCTGCCATGGGAATTGCACGACGGGATGGCGCTCGAGTCCATCGACCGTGCTCGATGCGCCGCGCGGGTGGCGCCACTGCGCGCCACGCTCGTACGACCACCATCGCATGTCGGAAGTCGTCGTGTTCGGCTGCACGCGTTCCGGCGGTGCTCGTCGGATCGCGAGGGGGCTACTCATGACTTGGACCTCGGTGCGTCACGTTGTCCTGTGCGCGACTGACGAGAGCAGGGTGCAAGCTGGGCAACCGACGATGCACCCGGCCGGAAAAGTGACCCATTGGACCTTGGATCAACCCGAGCCACCGAACCGAAGCATGAGCCCGAGCGCGAATCCCGACAGGTAGCTGTCGTGCACGAATGAGTCACGATCGTAATTGACATCGAGATGGCGGTAGCTGGCGGCGAGCGCGCAGCAGTGGGCAACGTCGAAGCCCACGGCGCCAACAGCCTGCCATGTGAGCTTCGAACCGCCGGCGCCGATGTCGCCTTTGGTGGAGAGATGCCAGCGCGGCGCGGGCTCACCGCGCACGCGCACGCCCGCCGTGCCGTCGATCCACGACACACTTCCCGACCCGACGTCGATGGTGCCATCCACGCCGCCGGCCGCTGTCACGTTCACGATTGGATGCCAGTAGCGAGCCCCCCCGAGCAGGTCGATTCCGCCCCACTCCCCATTGACGACGGCGTAGCCGAGCTCTCCCTGCACGATTCCCTGCTCACTCTCGAACACGACCGCCTCGTTCCCGCCGTTCGCCACCGACCCTTGATCGCTCGTCGCGAAATACGTCCCGTCGAACCGAACCACCCACCGGCGGCGGCGCGCCTCGAACAGGGCCGTCACGGTAATGTCGGACTTGCCGAGCACGTCCGAAGGGCTCAGATCGACGTCGGCCACGCCACCCGCGAAGCCGGTCGTGCCGGTCATCCCGACGAGCCATAGATACGGCGTGAGCGTCATTCGCCATCGATCATCGTCCTGACCGATCGCTTCGTAACCCGGAACGGCGAGCGTCGCCAGCACGAGTATAGCGGGGAGTCCGAGGCGAGGTCGCATTCGAGTGGTCCTCGAGATTCTGTGGTGGTCAATGCGGGACACCGCAAAGGAGCACGGATTGTCGCTGCTCGGCCATTGCACCTTTGCCGTAGCTGCCGTAGCTGCCGTCGCTGCCGTAGGGGACGTGCGGTGATGGAGCGCGCGACGAGCGGCTGACCAAAGGTCCAATGTCGGCGCGCCAGCGTCGCCCACCACTCTGCGGTAGGCATGCGCTCGCCTCGAGCCCAACGAGAGCGCGCCGATCCCTCCGCCCGTTGGCGAATGATTCGATCGCGCGCCGCCGCGCTGGCGTTGCTCTATCTCCTCGTCGTCTGCGCCGTCGGAATGCTGCATCCGGTGCGTAACGCGCTCGTGCTGGACGCGCTGGGTGGAAGCGGCTTCTACAAGGTGTACCTCGCGAGCGCCCTGGTGGCCGCCGCCATCATCCCGTTCAACCGTCTGGCCGCTCGCATCCCGCAGCGGCGCCTAACGCCGGCAGTCGCCGCGTTCTTCGGCATCAACCTGCTGGTCTTCCGGGTCTTCTTTCCGGGCGGCGTGACGTTCGGCGTGCTGTTCTACGCCTGGCACGACCTCTACGCCGGCATCCTCATCTCGCAGTTCTTCCTCGCCACGTCCGAGGTCCTCGACCCCCAGAGCGCGAAGGCGACGCTCCCGCTCGTCGTCGCCGCGGGGTCGGTCGGCGCAGCCGTAGGCGGCGCGGTCACGGGGTTCCTGACGCCAGCCATCGGCGTCGCGAACCTCCTCCTCATCGCCGCGGCACTGACGCTCATCTTCGCCATCGCGTTGCCCGTGATCACGGGCGCGACGACGCCTGCGTCCGCCGCACACGTACGCGTCATCGACCAGACGGATCGCGCGCCCATCCGCGATGTCCTTGCGAACCGACAGGTGCAGCTGATCGCCGCCACCGTCGTGCTGACGGTGCTCGTCAAGCAGATCGTGGACTACCAGTTCAACACGGCCACCGCCTCACTCGGCGACCGAGACGCGATCAGCGCGTACCAGGGAAAGTTCAACGCCGCGACCCAGTGGCTGCCGCTGGTCGCCGCGATGGCTATCCGCCCCGCACTCGCGCAGTGGGGCGTGGGGGCCGCCCTGCTGATGCTGCCGGCGGGAATGATCGTGACGAATCTGATCGTTGGCTGGCGGGGTGGACTTGGCCCCGCCTCGCTCGCGAAGGGAACGGAAACGACCCTGCGGTATTCCGCCGAGCGCACGGGGCGCGAGATCCTGTACATGCCCGTGCCGGCGACCATCCGCGCGCGAGCGAAGCCGATCATCGACGTCGGGTTGGAGAGCGGACTGGCCAAGGCGCTGAGCGCCGGCGTGATCTTCGTGCTGCTCGCGACCGTCGGTCCGGACCGACTCGCGTGGCCATGCGTCGCACTGTCGGTCATCTGGCTCGTCGCCGCGGTCGCGGAGCGCCGGGCGTACGTTCGATCGCTCGCCCACGCGGTCCGCGTACCCGGGAGTGCACTCGCCGAGCTGTCGGCTACGCTCGCCGATCCGGGCGCGCAGCAGGTCGTGCGGCAAACCCTCGCCACGGGCACTCCAGCGCAGATCGCATTCGTCCGCGATCTATTGGCGCAGCAGGCGAAGTCGACTGCGAGAGCCGGCGGCGGGCGGCCGGGAGCTGCGGCTCTGCTCGACACCGCGGCTGACGGCGCGCTCGAGCTTCCGGTGCGAACTGCCGCACTCGGCGCGCTTCGCCGGTTGCGTACCACCGAGCCGACGACCCATGTCGCGAGCGACGTCGTCCATGGTATCGTCGACGAGCATCTCGCGGCGGCGGAGCGTTACCGGGCGGCCGGCGCGACGCTCCAGCGGAGCACGGTACCGAGCGGGCGCGATCGCCTGCTGCAACGCGCGATCGTCGAAGCGTGGCAAACGCGCCAGACGGCGGTGTTCGATGGGCTCGGCGTCATGCACGAGTCGAGTGTCGTCGAAGGGTGCTACCGTGCGATCACGGGCACCGACGAGCGCGTCCGCGCCCAGGCATTGGAGCTCATCGACGAATCGGGGTCGCGACAAAACGTTAGGCGGTTCGATCCGATCCTGCGTGCCATGCCCGACTACGCCACGTGCGACACGAGCAGCCCGCGCAGCGCGGTCATTGCCGAGCTCCAGAAGGACGACGACTGGTGGGTTGCGCAATGTGCTGCCTATTCCGAGAACGGTGCCGGAGGACACAGGACGATGCAGCTCATTGAGCGGGTCTTTCTACTCCAGCGCGTGGACATTTTCGCCAACACGCCCAGCCAGCATCTCGCGCGCATCGCGCTTCTCACGCGGGAAGTCGAAGCAGACGACGGCGCCGTACTCCTTCACGCCGACCAGCCGGCCGACGCGATGTACATCGTCATCGTGGGTGAGCTCCGCGCCAGTGTCCGAGGGTCATCGACGTTCGTCGGCCCCGGTGAGGCGGTTGGCGCGCTCGCCCTGCTCGACGAGATGCCGTTCGCCCTCCAGGTCCAGGCGACCGAGGTCAGTCGTCTGTTGCGCCTGACGAAGCGTGATCTCGACGACCTGCTCCACGACTACCCTGATCTGGCGGTGTCGCTCCTGCACGGAATGGCAGCCCGCCTGCGAGGGATGGCATCATGAGACACCTCGGCTTTCTCATCGGCGGACTCCTCGCTTCCAGCGGCGCCGCGCCGGTTCGGGCGCAGGACGCGAACATCGCGCTACCGGCCGCGCGGGTCGAGGCACTGCTCCGCGACGGCCGGATCAAGCCAGTGGCCAGCGAGGGGTCTCGCTACAAAGGGGATAGGACGGAACACGTCACGCTGTCCTTCGACGACACCACGGCCTTCGACGTGAAGTGGGCGGTATCGGCGCCGGGCGGCGAGGCGTTCAACAATCAGCCGCGATACGAGGCCGCGGCGTATCTGCTGCAAAAGCTCTTTCTCGACCAGCGCGACTACGTCGTACCGCCCACCGTCCTGCGCATGCTTCCGCAGGAGGCGTTCGTCCGCGGGCTCAAAGGTGAGCCAACATTCGACGATGGACCATCAGTGCTCGTCGCGCTGCAGTACTGGACGATGGACGTGACGAGTGACGACGTGTTCGACAAGAGGCGGGCCGAGCGCGACTCGATGTACGCTCGCCACCTCGGCGATCTGAACATCCTCACGTACCTGATCCGGCAGCGCGACGCGAACAAGGGCAACGTGTTGATCGCGACCGACTCCTCCAAACCGAGGATGTTCGCTGTCGACAATGGGGTGGCGTTCGAGAGCGTGCCCAGCAACCGCGGCACCGAGTGGCAGGACATGCGGGTGACGCGAATCAGTGCGGCGACGGTCGCTCGACTTCGCCCGATCACCCAGGCGAGCCTAACACAAGCGCTTGGGGTCGTGGCGCAGTTCGAGCGGCGCGGTGCCGACTACGTTCCGACGGCGCCCGGTGCGAACCTCGATGCGCGCCGCGGCGTCCGTCGTACGGCGACGACGCTGCAACTCGGACTGACGTCGTCCGAGATCGACGGGGTTCAGCGCCGGCTGCGCGACCTGCTCAAGAACGTCGACCGAGGCAAAATCAAGACGTTCTGAGACGGCGCCACCCCGAACAGCGCGCTCGATGCGGAAGGGCAGCCGTTGTCGGGGCTGGCGCTGTTCAAAGATTTCCGCCGTCTCAGCGTAGTGTTCCTGCGTGCACGATGCGACGCACCAGGGCGAGGAGCTGGTCGCCATCGAACGGCTTCCGCAGATACCCGGCCGGACCACCACGACGCTCCAGCTCGGCGGAGGGAACCTCGTCGTGCGCCGTGATGAAGACGACCGATACCCGAGATCCCGCGGCGACAAGCCGGTCATGCAGGTCGAACCCCGTCATGCCCCCCAGATGCACATCGAGGACGAGACACGCCGGCTCGCGCTCGAGGGCGGCACTCAGATACTCGTGTGCAGACGCGTACGTCTCGACGCCAATACCCGCCGTTCGCAGGACGCGAGCCAGTGCCGAACGTACAGACGGATCATCATCAACGATCGCCACCCACCGTTCGTTCGGCGTCATTCCCCCTCCGCTCGCAGTCGAGCCAGGGTCGCGCGGCGACTCTCCACGTTCCAGCATTCGGTGATTCCCCTCCCGCGTCCAGGCCGAGACGAGCCTAACGCGAGCCGGCCGGCGATGCTGGCACCTCGCTGGCGTTAGGCGGCTCGACGCGAACAGTGTTCGTGGCGCGTAGCCCTGCCGCACGGTAGGGGCGAACGGTTCACACGCCCATTATACCTTCGGTCAATCGGCTCGTGCGAGATGGCCTTGCTCGCGGGTGAAAGCGCTGGCGCTGGGGAATCCCAGACGACTGCTGTCGAACCCCACCGGCAGCGCCACGGGCACGTCGGACCACCGTGGACGACCTCGACGATCGCTCGCCTGACAAAACACGTCCATCGCGCGAACGAGGTCGGCAAGCGAGCCCGCCTGCATCTTCCGCATAACGCGGGAGCGATGAACCTTCACGGTCTGTTCGCACATCCCGAGCTCGGCGGCGATCTGCTTGTTGAGCCGGCCCGCGATGACGCGATGGCAAACCTCGTGCTCTCGCGGGGTCAGCGCGTCGTACAGCGCCCTGATCTCGGCGAGCTGACGACGCTCCGAATCGGATGCCCGCTCGCGTTCGATGGCGCGCCGCACGGCATCGAGCACCGTTTCCTCGTCGAACGGCTTGAGGAGGAAGTCCTCCGCGCCGGTCTTCATCGCCTGCACGCCGGTCGCCACGTCATCGTTTCCGGTGATGAACACCGTGACGACATCGCGCCCGGATCGCGCCAGTGCGTCCTTGACCTCGAGCCCGGTCATGTCCGGCAACCGAACGTCGAGTAGCAGACAGGCGGCGCTGATGGCGCCTCCGCGCTCGAGGAAATCGGCGCCGCACTCGAACGTCGCAACCTGGTAGCCTGCCGAGACTAACAGCCAGCGCAGGGCCCGCCTGACGGACTCGTCGTCGTCGACCACCAGAACGAGTGGCTGAACATCAGTCATATAGTGCGCTCCGAGCAATGCAGGTGCGATGCGGCGGGCCGAACGGGTGTGGTCGGCATCTCGTCGTCACGATGATTGGATTCGAGCAATGTGGCTATGCCCCAAAGGTGCTACATGGGGCAATCAGAAACGCCAGACGCGATCGAAGTCCAACCCCCACTGCCTGGGCGTGAGTGCGCTGCCGCGGGAGGCTGACTGGTTCGCGCACGTGGCCCCGTTCGTCGACGGCGCAGAGCTCACCGACCCCAGCAATCCACGGCGGAATCGGTAATCGAGCGAGACGCCTATCGTTTCGCCCAGATTGGTCGAGGTTGACCCGCCGGCCAGCGCACACAGCCCGGCGTCGACCTTCAGGAACAGACGACTCGTCAGCTGCTTCCCGATCCCCAAACGGCTGGCAGCAAAGGCGTCGGCCGCGCTCTGCGAGCTATCATCGTCCCGGTCCGCCGCTGCCCCCGGTGTCACGTTCACGACATCGAACATGCCACCGGCGAGCCGCTGGGCCACCGCGCTCGTCGCCGAAGCCACGAGCTCACTGGTGACGACACCCTGATTGAACGCATCGCCGAGCGCGTGGCCCGACTGACCAGTGACGAGATAACTCATGAGCTCGGCCTGACTCAGCTTCGAATCCGCACTGGATAGCGTCAGGATGGGGAGCTCCAACGTCCCGCCCAGGTGCGCGCGAACACGGGGTGAGCGTCCGCCGGACGTTCGCGCGGCTTCGTCGGCCTCGCGCGCATACACGGCGTTGATGTCGAGGCGCGGATTCATCTCGGCCTCCCCGTTGAATTGAACCGAGCCCTTTTCGAGCTCGAACGATCTCGTGAACGCTCCAAGATTGAGCCGGTAGTTGCCGCGCTGCGTTACGAGAGCGCCGCGAAGCGCGATCTGACCGTCCGCGACTCCCGGTTGAGGGACGGCCTTCTCGAGCTCGATTGACCCGCCGAGCTGCACGCTGGCCTCAGCGGAGCGGAGCCAGACGTTCGGCCCCATCGCCACCTCGACCTCGGCAATGTCAACGCGGGTGAGAATCGCTGGCGTGGTGCTGCGCTCGATTGGCGCCGGCGCCAGGCTGTCGACGAGTCGAACGAACGCCGTGTCGTCGACCCCCACAACTCCCGCCCGACCCATGTCCGGAAGTCGTAGCGCCGCACGGTCCACGGTGATTCGTCCGGAGAGCGTCGGACGCGACCGGGGACCAACGAGACGCAGATCGGTCGTCACGTCGAGGTCGGCTGTCTCGGCCTGTCGCATGAGGGCCATGGACGTCGTGCGGAGCCGCAGGTCGACGATGCTCGTGTCCGCGAGCCCCAGTACGCCCTCCAACTCGGCGCGTCCTCCCGGGTCTCCTTCTCCACGAACCGTTGCTTTGGAAATCGTGATGCGGTCCGATGCCAGCTCGAGTGCCACGTTCGCGTCGCGGACGCCAATGCCCAGCGCGTCGATTCGCGCGACCGCACCGCTCAACGACGCCATGCCAACCGCACTTGGTCGCCGCGCTGTTCCGGACAGCGTGACCCTGGTGCGGACCACGCCCGCCGTGAAGTGAATGCCCGGCAGCAGCCTCGTGATGTCGGGTAGGTAGAGGCTGTCGATGGACACCGTGCCGCCGATGGGCTCATCGAGCATCTCCACCTTCGCGGGCGACAGCGACATCAGCACCTGACCACTCGCTTGCGCGGCCAGGAGGCTTCTCGCACCAGCGCGTGCATCGACGGTGACCTGCAGGTTGTCGTCGGCGTAGGAGCCACTGGCGACGAGGCTGTCGATGCCCATCGAGTCGAGCTGGGGCAGCCGAGCGCGCATTCGCGCCATGCCGCGGGGTGCGCGAGCGGTACCCTCCAAACGTGCAGTCGCGTCGAGCAGGACGCGGACCGAGTCGCCCGGGCCGCCACGGCCCGGAATGAACATGGGCGCGTCACTGACGTCGAGTGCGACCGCAATCGATCCGGTGTCGCGGTAGACACCGAAGAGACTCAGCAAAGTGCCGCGCACACCGCGGAGCTCGGTCGTGTCGAGCGTGATCGTGCCGTCCCCGTCGCGGCGCAGCCGCGTGGGCCGAGTCAGCTGGACATTGAGGGCGGCATATCGGACCGCGAGCGAATCGAGATCGACCGCGACGGTATCACCGTGCACGGCGACGGCGCCGCGCGCGTGGCCGCCAGGTTGGTCGGTGTCCGCCGTGCCCATCGCCATCTCCCAGCGGCGTCCATCGTCGCTCCGCGCCGTGGCGGTCAGTGAAGAGAGAGATATCCCGCCCGCGGTCAACGAATCCACGCGGAGCGTCGCCTGGCCGCGCGGTGTCGACCGGAGACCGGTCATGGTTGCAGTCGCTCGGCCACGGGCGACGGTCCCCGATGGCGATGTCAAGCCCAGCACCTCGACGTCGCCGTCAGCCTCGAGTGAATCGACCGAGCCGGTGAGGCGGGCCCGCGCCGAAACGGTGCCCGCGAGCGAGTCGATCTGACTCGGCTGCCCTGACTGCGCCGTATCGTTGGCCGCTGCCTCGCCGACGCCGAACGCGCGGAGCACCGGGCCCAGCTCCGCGAGTGAGAGCGACGCGGTCACGTCGAGCGTGTCGCCGAGATTCGCGTGGAGACCCAGCGCGCCGTGAGCGTGCACCGTTCCCGCAGACGTCGAGACGACGACGCTATCGGCCACGATGCGGGATTCCGTGAGTGTGAAGCGCGCATTGGACGGCTGGACCGTGATGCCGGCGATCGTCCCGTTCAGGTTCGATAGCGCCGCGGTTCCATGAAGCGCCGAGAAGGACTCGCCGGCGAGGTCGATGTCGACGTCGGCATCCACGGCACCATCGGGCATGCTCGAGCGACCCGTCGCCGCGCGGGCATTCACGTCGCGCACCTTTCCGGTGGCGTGAATCGCGGGGCCTGACGCACCGTCACGGTACCGACCCACCAGCGACACCGATCCGCCGACGCTGCTGGCGGTGCCCTCCAGCGAGAGGTCCATCGCCGTTCCGCGAAGGCGGAAGCGGCCGTCGATGTCCGGGAGATTGGCCAGGCCGGGGTAGCTCTCCGCGAACGCCGCCGGTGCGAGCGGGAGCGTGTTCACCTCGAGGTCGAACGTCGGCTCGTCGGCGAGGTGGATGCGACCACCACCCACGATGCGGAGCGGCGTCGCGTTGCCTTCGGCGTACCGGAGGTCGGCGCCGCCCAAGCGCAGGTGTTGCAGGGTCGAGTCCAGCGTCACCGTGCCGACGAGGCGTCCGGTCAGTGGGGGCAGCGACGGTACGATGCGGCGGATCGTGCGCGCATCGATGGGATTCGCTTGCAGCACCAGCGTCGAGAACGCGATGCCGTCCTCGCCGCCTAACGTGATCGACCCGTGACCGGTCACGCGATTCGCGCTGCCGGGTACGGTCTCATCGGCATACCGGGCGTCGAGGCTGTCAATGTGGAGCGCGCCATCGTTCGCGTTCCCGCGGGCGACGAGGCGCCCGGTCAGTCCGCCCCGCAGCGCGCTCGGGATGGCATCTCCACCAAAGATGCGCAGCAGGTCCGTGTGCAGCGGGGCGAGGTCGAGGGCAGCCTGCGTCACGGTGACGACACTCGATGCGCTCACCTCGACGCCCACGCCGCCACGGATGACCGAGCGCGCGGCGTGCAGGTCGGCCGCGGAGATGCGGTAGGTGGTCGGCTGGCTGCCGCCGGCCGATGTGATCGCGAGCTCCAGGCGCCCTCCCCCAACCATCGGCACGTTAGGCAGAAAGGGCGCGAGGTCCGCCAGCGCGAGCGTGTCGGCCGTGATCGTTGCGTCGATGACCGGTGTCCCGGCCGCGCGCCAGTCCACGCGCCCGCGCGCGCGCAGAGCGGTTTGACCGACGGCCACGGTTGGCAGGTCCACCGAGGCCACATCCCCAAGGAGCGCAACGCGCCCCGCGATGCGATGCACCGCGATCGGTGGGTCGTCGATCGCGACCGAGAGGCTCGTCAGGTCCGCGATCGTCGTGGTATCGCCGATCTCGGTGCGAACAAGCGGTGCATCGATGCCGATCGCAGTGATCGTGCGGACCCTGACGAGCGTAGTGCCGACGCGGCGAACGACCGGCGGACGGCCGGTGAGCGCGGCCGTGATCGCGCGGTCGCGGGCAGCACCACGCAGCGAGTCCGGTGGGGCCCATGGCACCTCGAGGATCACCGCGCCATCCGACAGGTGCACCGAGCCCTCGACGACCACACGTGCCGGTCCGGTGCTTGGCGCTGGAGGTGCGGTGTCCGGCCGAATGGCGCGCGACCAGTTCCACACCCCGGACGCGGATTGCCGCACGACGACGTGTGGTCGCGCCACGTCGAGCGACGTGATGATGAGCCTTCGCTGAACAAGGGCGCCGAACCGGCACGTGGCTCGCGCCGATCCAAGGGACACGAGCAGCGAGTCATCCGGCCCGCGCAGGGAAGCCGAGTCGATCGCCAGCGCGCATCCGGGGCCGAAACGCAGCGCACCGAGGTGCAGCGACCCGAGGAGATAGCGCCCGGCGACCTGCTCGGCCACCTGCCTAACGCGCTCGCGGCCGAACGCGGATTGCGTCACGAGGATGAGCGCGACGAGCAGCACGCCGATGAGCGACGTGATGCCAACGCCGGTCCACACAACGCCGCGAACCCACCATCGCCGCGCCATCAGAACGCCTGCCCGATGGAGAAGTGAATCGCCAGGCGATTGAGGAACCCGCTCGGGCGACTCGGCTGGAACGCGGACGGACAGAAGCCTTCGGCCTGCGTCGGTAGAAGGGGGAGGCCTGCCTCATCCGTCTGCCCGAACCCGGTGACCTGGAGCGTGTTGCCGATGCTCACGCAGTACAGGGGCGCGTTGGCGTACCCGACGGGAGCGTCCCGATAGGCCGGC
>Ga0126306_10001875_pt1 | contig 11510 bp, 10 predicted proteins | sample Plot27_FD_92592 | JGI IMG/M metagenome (GOLD analysis project Ga0126306, IMG submission 92592) | Serpentine soil microbial communities from UC McLaughlin Reserve, CA, USA - Plot27 | ecosystem: Environmental > Terrestrial > Soil > Grasslands | place: USA: UC McLaughlin Reserve, Lake County...
AAACTTCCCGATCGCGGAGCTGCGGCTGTTCGCCTCCGCCCGGTCAGCCGGCACCACGCTGCCCTGGGGCGGCGCCGAGATCACCGTCGAGGACGCCTCCACCGCCGACCCGACCGGCCTCGACATCGCCATCTTCTCGGCCGGGGCGACGACGTCGAAGGCGCAGGCGCCGCGGTTCGCCGACGCCGGCGTCACGGTGATCGACAACAGCTCCGCGTACCGGCGCGACCCCGACGTCCCGCTGATCGTCAGCGAGGTCAACCCGCACGCCCTGAGCGAGATCCGCAAGGGCATCATCGCCAACCCGAACTGCACCACGATGGCCGCGATGCCGGTGCTCAAGCCGCTGCACGACGAGGCCGGGCTGGTCCGCATCGTGGCGAGCACGTACCAGGCCGTCTCCGGCAGCGGCGTCGCCGGCGTCGAGGAACTGGACTCGCAGGTCAAGGCCGTCGTCGACAAGGCCGCGGAGCTCGCGCACGACGGGTCGGCCGTGGCCTTCCCCGAGCCGCGGAAGTACGTGGCGCCGATCGCCTTCAACGTGCTGCCGATGGCCGGCTCGGTCGTCGACGACGGCAGCTTCGAGACCGACGAGGAGCAGAAGCTCCGCAACGAGAGCAGGAAGATCCTCGGCATCCCCGACCTGAGGGTCTCCGGCACCTGCGTGCGGGTGCCGGTGTTCTCCGGGCACTCGCTCTCGCTGAACGTCGAGTTCGCCCGGCCGCTGTCGGTCGAGCGGGCCACCGAGCTGCTGTCGGCAGCGCCGGGGGTCGAGCTCTCCGACGTCCCCACGCCGCTGCAGGCCGCCGGACGCGACCCCAGCTACGTCGGCCGGATCCGGCAGGACCCCGGCGTGGACGACGGCCGGGGCCTGGCGCTGTTCGTGAGCAACGACAACCTGCGCAAGGGCGCCGCGCTCAACACCGTCCAGATCGCGGAGCTCATCGCCGCCAAGCGGTGACCGTCGACCGGACTTCCGGCGGGAGAAGTCCGGTCAGGGCCGGACGTGCCTCAACGCGAAGGCCAACGCCACCTCGACCTGGCGGATGGTCTCCTCGATGACCAGCGAGCCGTGGCCGGCGTCGAACCGATACACCTCGTGCTCCTTGCCGAGCTCCTCGAGCCTCGTCAGGTAGTTGTCGATCTGCCGGATCGGGCACCGCGGGTCGTTGGCGCCGGCCACCACCAGCACCGGCGCGGCGACCGCGTCGACGTAGGTGATCGGCGACGAGCGGACGTACACGTCGCGCACCTCCTCCGGAGAGCCGCCGAACAGCGCCCGGTCGTAGGCCCGCAGGCCCTCCATCTCGTCCTCGTAGGCCGCCAGGTAGTCGGCGACCGGCACCTCGGCGATCCCGGCGGCCCAACGCTCCGGCTGGGTGCCCAGGCCCAGGAGCGTGAGGAACCCGCCCCACGAGCCGCCCGAGATCAGGGCCCGGTCCGGGTCGACGACGCCCTCCGCGACCAGGGCGTCGTAGACCGCGCCGAGGTCCTCCAGCTCGGTGAGCCCCGGCCGGCCGGTCAGGGCGTCCCGCCAGGCCGACCCGTAGCCGGTGGACCCGCGGTAGTTCACGTGCACCACGGCGTACCCGGCGTCCACGTAGGCCGCCCGGCGGGCCCGGTAGGAGTCGTCGTCGTGCGACTCGGGCCCGCCGTGCACGAGGAACGCGGTCGCGTACGGCGGGGGACCCTCCGGCCGCACCAGCAGCGCGTGCACGTCGCCGCCCGGTCCGGGCACCCAGCGGTCCTCGACGGGGTAGGCCGCCGGAGGTTTCTCGCCGGGCGCCGCCAGGACGACCGGCCCGTCGGCCCGCCGGATGACCGGCGGCTGCTCGGACGACGACCAGGCGAGCTCCACCGTGCCGTCGGGCCGGGCGGTCGCGCCGCGGACGACGCCGGCGGGGGTCTCCAGCTTCTCGAGCGCCCCGGTGGACAGGTCGTAGCGGTAGAGCTCGCTGCGGGCGGCGTGGTCGTGCCCGACCAGGAGCGCCGCGCCGTCCGGGTAGAAACCCGCGGTCACGTCGCCCGGCAGGTCCAGGTGGATCTCGGTTTCGGTGTCGGTGGCGACGTCCCAGACCAGCAGCTCCTCGCGTCCCTGGCGCTCGTGGCCCACCAGGAGACGGCGGTCGTCGGGCAGCGGACCGAACTCCAGCGCGTGCAGGCCGCGCCCCTCGCCGTCCCACTTCTCGGCGACGACCGACGGCGCGTCCTCGGTGGTGGTGTCCGTGCGCAGCACCCGCAGGGCGGGGTACCGCGGGTCACCGTGCTCGGAGTGCGAGATCACGAGGAGCTCGTCGTCCCGGGTGAGCGCATCGACCGAGGCCGGGTCGTGGTGGCGGTAGACGACCCGCGGTTCGCCGCCGGCAGGGGTCAGCCACAGCTCGCTGCCGTCGTCGGTGGACCGGCCGATCGCGACGAGACCCCGGCCGACCTCCAGCCCGGCGGGGTAGGCGGCTTCCACCTCCGGCACGGCCACCTCGTCGGGACCGCCCGCGAACGGCTGGGTCTGCCACACCCCGAACTCGTCGCCGTCGCTGTCGGCGAACCACCAGATCGTCTCGCCGTCCGGGGAGAGCGTGCCGGTCAGCGTTCCGTTCGGCCGGTCGGTCACCTGCCGGTGCCGGTCGGTCTCCCGGTCCCACGCGTACTGCTCGACGACGCCGCTGACGTCCGAGGCGTAGAGGCTGCGGTGCGGGGCGTCCTGCGCCCACTGCGGCAGCGACACCCGGGGGGCGCGGAAGCGGGCCTGCCAGCGGGCGGTGACCTCCGGTGGGAGAGCGGGGGCGTCGGTCGTCTCGGCACTCACCCGGCCATCCTCGCAGGGCGCCGAGCCGGCCCCGGGAACGGCTCAGGGGCCGCCGGTGGCGGCCCCTGAGCAGAGTCGGGGTGACAGGATTTGAACCTGCGGCCTCGTCGTCCCGAACGACGCGCGCTACCAAGCTGCGCCACACCCCGAGGTCCTGGGCGAGTCTAACGCCCGCCGCCCGCGGCCCTTCAGGCGGTCCGTGCGGTCATCGTCAGCAGCGTGGCCTCCGGCGGGCAGGCGAACCGCACCGGCGCGTAGGGACTCGTGCCCAGGCCCGCCGAGACGTGCAGCCAGGTGCCCTGAGGGTGCTCCGGCGTCGGCGGGGCCCAGCGGTGCAGCCAGCGCACCCGCTCCCGGTCGATGCCGCAGTTGGTGACCAGGGCGCCGTAGAACGGCACCCGCAGCTGCCCGCCGTGGGTGTGCCCGCACAGCAGCAGGTCGTAGCCGTCGGCGGCGAACCGGTCGAGGACGCGGGGCTCGGGGGAGTGCGCGAGCCCGATCCGGACGTCGGCGGCCGGGTCGGCCGGGCCGGCCACCTTCTCGTAGCGGTCCCGCTTGAGGTGGGAGTCGTCGACGCCCGCGAACACGATCCGCCGTCCGCCCACGGTGAGCTCGCCGGTCGCGTTGGTGAGGTCGAGCCAGCCGCGGGCCCGCATCCCGTCACGCAGGTCGCGCCAGGGCAGTTGCGTGCCGTGCACCCGCTTGTGGTCGGGCCAGAAGTACTTGAGCGGGTTCTTCGGTCGCGGCGCGTAGTAGTCGTTGCTGGCCAGCACGAAGACACCCGGCAGGTCCATCAGCGGGTCGAGCGCGCGCAGCGTCCCGGGGACCGCGTCGAAGCCGGCCAGGTTGTCGCCGGTGTTGATCACCAGATCCGGCTCCAGCGCCGCCAGCCCGGCCACCCACTCCTGCTTGGAGCGCTGGCCGGAGGTCATGTGCAGGTCGGAGACCTGCAGGATCGTCAGCGGGGCCGAGCCGGGGGCCAGGACCGGGACGTCGAAGCGACGCAGCGTCCATCGGGTGCGCTCGTAGAGGCTCGCGTAGGCGGTGACCGCCGCGCCGGCCGCGACGGCGGCGGTGGGGACAGCGGTGAACCAGCGCACGAGGACTGAGCCTACGGTCCCGTGGCCGGGGACCGCCGTGTCAGGCTGGAGGAGTGCCCGGACTCAAGGATCAGCTGCGCAACGACCTCACCACCGCGATGAAGGCCCGCGACGAGCTGCGGACGGCGACGCTCCGCATGGTGCTCGCCGCGGTCAGCGCCGAGGAGGTGTCCGGCAAGGAGGCCCGGGAGCTCTCCGACGACGAGGTCCAGGCCGTCCTGCGCCGGGAGGCCAAGAAGCGGCGGGAGGCCGCCGACGCGTTCGGCGCGGCCGGCCGGGCCCAGCAGGCGCAGCGGGAGCAGGCCGAGGGGGAGGTGCTGGCCGACTACCTGCCCGTCCAGCTCGGCGACGCCGACCTGGCCGCCATCGTCGCCGACGTCGTCACCCGGACCGGGGCGTCGGGCAGAAAGGACATGGGCAAGGTCATGGGCGCCGCCAACGGCGTCGTCGCGGGACGGGCCGACGGCGCCCGCGTCGCCGCCGAGGTGCGCCGGCAACTGGGCTGATCCGGCCCCGTCCAGAGGCTCGCCGCGAGCCTGCGAGCGGTGAGGAGGACGGGGTCCTTCAGTTGCCCCCGCCGTTGCCGTTGCCGTTCCCGTTGCCGGGCCCCCCACCGTCGCCGCCTCCGCCGTCGCCCCCTCCGCCGTCGCCCTGGCCGTTGTCGGGCTCGGCCGGGGGCTGCTCGGTCGTCGGCTGGGGAGCCGGGGCGGGCGGCGGTGGCGGTGAGTAGCCCCTGCCGCGGGTGCCGGCCGCGACCGCCGGGTCGGGCGGCGGGAAGGGGTTGTTCGGCTGGCCGGCCAGGATCGGCGCCATCGCGTCGTGGAAGATCTGCGCCGGCGTCCCGCCACCATGGCCACCGACGAGCACCTGCCCGGTCGGGTCGAAGTACATGACGCTGACGGCGTAGTCGCGGGTGATGCCCACGAAGGCGGCGGTCTTGTTGTCCTGCGTCGTGCCGGTCTTGCCGGCGACGACGTGGCCGGGGATCGCCGCGCGGCGTCCGGTGCCCCCGGTGATGACCCCGACCATCATGTTGGCCAGCGTGTCGGCGACACCGGCCGGGATCGCCTCGGCGGTGCAGTGGTCACCGGTGTCGATCACCGTGCCGTCGGCCTTCGTCAGCGGCTTGCCGAACCGGTCGAGGATGGCGGTGACCGGGGTCGGCTCGCAGTGGGTGCCGCTGGCGGCGATGGTGCCGTAGGCGCTGGCCAGGTCGAGCGGGCTGGTGGCGAGCGGGCCGAGGGTGAACGAGCCGAGCTCGTTCTCTGCGATGTACGTGCCGTAGTCATCGCACTCGTTCCGGCACTCCGCCAGGTTCTGCGGGTGGTCGAAGTGCATGCCCATGGCCTGGGCGGTCTGGACCGGCTTCGCCACACTGCCCAGCGCGTCCTCCAGGCCCACGAAGTAGGTGTTGGCCGAGGCGACCAGGCCCGACGTCATGTTGTAGGTCGCGGCGTAGCCGGGGTTGTCGTTGCTGACGACGTAGGGGGCCCCGCGCGTGCCGCCGTTCTTCTTGAAGACCCGCGACGTGTAGGGCTGCGGCACGTTCAGCGTGTACTGCGAGCCGAAGCCCTCGGAGAGGGCGGCCGCCGCGGTGAACACCTTGAACGTCGACCCGGCGCCGGCGGCGGCCGCGACGTTCAGGTTCACCGACTCGCAGTCGGCCTCCGAGCACCCGTAGCGGCGGTTGTTGCTCAGGGCCAGCACGTGACCGGTCTTCGGGTCCACCGCGTCGAACGCGGCCACCAGGGGCGCGCCCATGGCGGTCTGCGACAGCACGCTCTGGTCGGCGGAGCGCTGGATGTCGGGCCGCAGCGTCGTCTGGATGGTCAGGCCGCGGTTCTTGAGCTCGTTCGCCTGGAGCCCGAGCGTGCCGGTCAGGTAGGTGTAGAGGTAGTCGCAGAAGAACGCACCCACCGCGGCGTCGATGCAGCCGTTGGGCGGGTCGGCACCCTCGACCACGGCGACCGGCTGCGCGGAGATCTCGGCCAGCTCGGCGTTGGAGATGTGCTTGAGCTGGTGCATCCGGCTCAGCACCTGGTTGCGCCGCGTCATCGCGTTCTCGGGCTGGGTGATCGGGTCGTCGTTGGTCGGGCTCTGCACCAGGCCGGCGAGCATGGCCGCCTGCGGGAGGTTCAGGTCGGCCGCGTTGACGCTGAAGTACTTCTGGGCGGCTGCCTGGATGCCGTAGGCGCCGTTGCCGAAGTACACGATGTTCAGGTAGCGGGTGAGGATCTCGTCCTTGGAGTAGGTGTCCTCGAGCGCGAGGGCGAGCCGCGCCTCCTTGAGCTTGCGGGCGACGTTCTCCTCGGTCGCGGCCGCCTCCTCCTCCGGGGTGTCGGCGGTCTGCAGCAGCGTCTGCTTGACCAGCTGCTGGGTCAGCGTTGACCCGCCTTCCTGCACCTCGCCGGCCGCGACGTTCTTGAGGAGCGCGCGCAGCGTGCCCTGCACGTCGAGCCCGTTGTGGTCGTAGAAGCGGGAGTCCTCGATGTCGACCAGCGCCTGCTTCATGATGGGGGAGATCTGGTCGGGGGCCACCGGCGTGCGGTTGTGCTCGAAGAAGTTGGTGACCAGCGAGCCGTCCGCGGCGAGCACGCGGCTGTTACCGGCCGGCGTCGCGTCGGTCAGCTCGACCGGCAGCGCGTCCAGCAGGGAGGCCGAGTTCCGGGCGACCAGCCCCGTGCCGCCGACCCAGGGCAGCAGGAGTCCGGCCACCAGCGCACCGGCGACGACGATCGTCGCGGCGAGCTTCAGCAGCAGTTGGGCACGGGAGGGCGCGTTCTCCGACATCGCCCCCGAGGGTACGTGGCGAGGTACCCTCCCCGCCCGACTCAGGCCCGGCGCGCGGGGAGGACGCGGGTGCGCGGCGTGCCTGTCGGCGTGTCCGCGTCCGGGCCGGTCAGCTCGCCGGCCATCACCCGCAGACCGTCGAGGTCGTGCACGTCGCCGGCCGCCGCGGGCACGGTGCGGACGGCGACCTCGGGATGCGCACTGGTGAACCGGTCGGCCAGGTGCTGCTCGCGGGCGGCCAGCACCATCCGCTCGGCGTGCACCCGCAACGCGGCCGCCGCGAGCTCCGCCCCGTCGACGCCGGCCTCGAGCACCTCCTCCGCCGCCCCCTCGGCGCGGGTGGCCGACAGCGACGTCGTCGCCGGTGGGTGGGTGCGGTTGAGCACCAGCCCGGCCAGAGGCATGCCCTCGGCCGAGAGCCGGTCGACGAAGTACGAGGCCTCCCGCAGCGCGTCGGGCTCGGGCGTCGCGACGACGACGAACCAGGTGCCCGGACGGCGGAGCAGCTCGTAGGTGGCCGTCGCCCGCTCGCGGAAGCCGCCGAACATGGTGTCCAGCGCTGCGACGAACGCGGAGATGTCACGCAGCAGCTGGCCGCCGAGGATCTTGGAGATGATCCGGCTGAAGAACATGAACCCGGCGCTGGCGAACTTCAGCCCGGCCCGGCCGCTCCCGGCGAGCAGCCGGATCATCGTGCCGTCGAGGAACCGGCTCATCCGGTTGGGGGCGTCCAGGAAATCCAGCGCCGACCGGGACGGCGGGGTGTCGACGATGATCAGGTCCCACTGCTCACTGGCCCGCAGCTGCCCCAGCTTCTCCATCGCCATGTACTCCTGCGTCCCGGAGAACGACGAGGACAGCGACTGGTAGAAGGGGTTCTGCAGGATCTGCTCGGCCCGCTCGGGTGTCGAGTGCGCCACGACGACGTCGTCGAACGTGCGCTTCATGTCCAGCATCATCGCGTGCAGCTCGCCCGGGGCATCCGGGGTCGTTGCTCCCGAGATGTCAACTCGCCGCGGCTCGTTGTCGAGCTCCACCAGCCCAAGCGACTGCGCCAGCCGGCGGGCCGGGTCGATGGTGAGGACGACGACGGTGCGCCCCGCCTCCGCCGCGGCGAGGGCCAGCGCCGCCGAGGTCGTCGTCTTGCCCACGCCGCCGGCGCCGCAGCAGACGACGATCCGGGTCTGCCGGTCCGCGATCAGCTCGGCCAGGTCCATGGGCGGCGCCAGCGGACCGGGCCGGGCCGGGCGCGGGGGGTGCCGGTGCGGACGCTCGACGGGTTCCGCGCTCATGCGGCGACCTCGCTGCGCAGGTGGTCCTCGAGCCGGCCGGCCAGCTCGAACAGCGAGCCGACGTCCATGGGGCCGGTGAGCAGGGGCAGCTCGACGGTGGGCAGGCCGAGCGCCTCGACGTCGTCGCGCAGCGCGTCCTGCGCGGCCCAGCGGCGGGCGTGCTCGGTGACCTCGGCGGCGAGGGCGTCGGCGACACCGGTGCCCGCGGGGAGGTGGGCCGCGGCCAGCGCCGGGGACAGGTCGGCCCCGGTGAGCAGCCCCTGGGCGGCCCGGACCAGGGACGGCTCGGGCAGCACCGGCTCGGTCGCCATGTTCACGATCACCGAGCCGACCGGCAGCGCCGCCTTGGCCAGCTCGCCGATCGCGTCGGCGGTCTCCTGCACCGGCATGTCCTCGAGCAGCGTCACCAGGTGCACCGCCGTCTGCGGGGACCGCAGCACCGCCATGACGCCGTCGCTCTGCGTCTTGATCGGGCCGGACCGCGCGAGCTGGGCCATCTCGGCGGTCACGCCCAGGAAGCGGGTGATCCGGCCGGTGGGCGGGGCGTCGACGACGACGGCGTCGTAGACGGGACGGCCGTCGTGCCGGCGGGTGACCGCCTCCTTGATCTTCCCCGTGAGCAGCACGTCCCGCAGGCCGGGGGCGATCGCGGTCGCGAAGTCGATGGCGCCCATCTTGCGCAGCGCCCGGCCCGCGCGGCGCAGGTTGTAGAACATGTCGAGGTAGTCGAGGAGGGCCTCCTCGACGTCGATGGCCAGCGCCTTGACCTCACCGCCGCCCCGCGCGACGGCCACCCGCCGCTCCTCGTAGGGCAGCGGCGGGGTGTCGAAGGCCTGCGCGATGCCCTGCCTGCCCTCCGTCTCCACCAGCAGCACCGATCCGCCGTCGGCGGCGAGCGCCAGGGCGAGGGCAGCGGCGACGGTGGTCTTGCCGGTCCCGCCCTTGCCGGTCACGACGTGCAGCCGCACGGGGGAGGGAACGGAGCTCACCTGCCCCAGCCTAGAAGAAGGACCCCCTGCCCCCCGCTACTCGCCCGCTCGCAGCGGGACCCTGCAGTGGGCCGCCCAAGCCTTGGCGCTAGCGTCCTGGCATGACCGAACCGGCCCGCCGCAAGTGGGAGTACGCCACCATCCCGCTGCTGATCCACAACACGAAGGCGATCCTCGACTCCTGGGGCGTCGACGGGTGGGAGCTGGTGACCGTCCTCCCGGGCCCCGGTGGGTCCGATCAGCTCGTCGCGTACCTCAAGCGCCCGGCATGACCGCCTCCTCCGGCTGGCACGCCCGCCTGGCCGAGCTGGGCATCCGGTTGCCCCCGGTCTCGGCGCCGGTCGCCGCCTACGTGCCCGCCGTCCGTTCGGGGTCCCTGGTGTTCACCTCCGGCCAGCTGCCGTTCATCGATGGGGGCCTGCGCCGCACGGGCAAGGTGGGCGGCTCCGTCGACGTCGAGGCCGCTTCGGCCGACGCCAAGGTCTGCGCCCTCAACGCCCTCGCCGCGATCGACGACCTGGTGGGGCTGGACGCGGTCGCGCGGATCGTGAAGGTCGTGGGCTACGTGGCGAGCGCCGAGGGGTTCACCGGGCAGCCGCGGGTGGTCAACGGCGCCAGCGAGCTGCTCGGCAAGATCTTCGGCGATGCCGGCAGGCACGCCCGCAGCGCGGTCGGGGTGGCCGAGCTGCCCCTGGGTGCGCCGGTCGAGGTCGAGCTGACCGTCGAGCTGAACGGATGACCGAACCCCGCCAGGCGGCCACCGTGCTGCTGCTGCGGGACGGCGCCGGCGGCCTCGAGGTCTACCTGCTGCGCCGCACCAGGGGCATGCCCTTCGCCGGCGGGATGACCGCCTATCCCGGCGGGGGCGTCGACGCCCGGGACGGCGACACCGAGATCGCCTGGGCCGGGCCGGCGCCCGCGCAGTGGGCCGCCGCGTTCGGCTGCGACGTCCGGACCGCCCGCGAGCTGGTCTGCGCCGCGGTGCGGGAGACGTTCGAGGAGGCCGGTGTCCTGCTGGCCGGGTCTGCCGACGGCACCGACGTCGTCCCGGACGTGTCCGGCGACGAGTGGGAGGAGCAGCGGCAGGCGCTGTTGGCGCGGGAGCTGTCCCTCGCGGAGCTGCTGGCCGGCCGCGACCTGGCGCTGCGCTCGGACCTGCTGCGCCCCTTCGCCCATTGGATCACCCCGCCGGTGGAGCCCCGGCGGTTCGACACGAAGTTCTTCGTGGCTGCCCTGCCCGTCGGCCAGGAGGCCCGCCACGTGTCCGGGGAGGCCGACGAGGCGTCCTGGCTGACGCCGTCCGCGGCGCTGGCCGAGCTGGCGACCGGGGCCCGGCCCATGCTGCCTCCGACCAGTCACACCCTCGGGCAGCTGGAGGCGTTCCCCGACGTCGCGGCCGCGCTCGCCGGGTCACCGCCGGAGCCGCTGCACCCCATCAGCCCGACGTTCGAGGAGACCCCCGACGGCCGCTGGGCGGTCCTGCCCGACGGCACGCGGATCCGAATGGTCGTGCCACTTCCCTCGTGACCCCGAAGTGGCGCCTTTGCGGGTGTTCTCGCGCTTTGCGGGTCCTGCAGCACCCGCAAACCGCAAACCACACCCGCAAAGCGGTCGCCGGACGCAGCGAGGCCCCGGAACCGCGTGGTTCCCGGGGCCTGACTGGTCGTCGGTGGCCATCTCGCCCTTCGGCGGAGGCGGTACCGCCCGACGGCACACGGATCAGACTCGTGGTGCCGCTGCACTTCGTGACCCCGCAGGGCGCCTTTGCGGGTGCTTCTCGCGCTTTGCGGGTCCTGCAGCACCCTCAAAGCACGAACAACACCCGCAAAGCGCTCGTCGCTACCGCGCGCGGCGGCGGAGGCGGTCCTCGTCGAGGACGACGACCGACTTGCCCTGCAGCTGGATCCAGCCGCGGTGCACGAAGTCGGCCAGCGCCTTGTTAACCGTCTCGCGGGAGGCGCCGACCAGCTGGGCCAGCTCCTCCTGGGTGAGGTCGTGCTTGACCCGGAGGCCGTCGTTGTCGCGGCTGCCGAAGCGGTCGGCCATCTGCAGCAGCGCCTTGGCCACGCGGCCGGGGACGTCGGTGAAGATCAGGTCGGCCACCGAGTCGTTGGTGCGCCGCAGCCGGCGGGCCAGCACGCGGAGCAGCTGCTCGCCGATCTCCGGGTGCGCCTCGATCCAGGGACGCACCATCGACTGCGCCATCCGGGCCAGCCGGACGTCGGTGACCGCCGTGGCGGTGGCGGTACGGGGGCCGGGGTCGAAGACGGACAGCTCGCCGAACTGGTCGGACGGGCCCATGACGGCGAGGACGTTCTCGCGGCCGTCCGGCGACCGGCGGGAGAGCTTGATCTTGCCGCTCATGACGATGTAGAGGCTGTCGCCGGGCTCGCCCTCGTTGAAGACGACGCGCCCTCGGGGCAGCGTGATCATCTCCAGACGGCTGGCGACCGGGTCCACCGCCTCTTCCGAGAGCCCCTGGAAGAGCCCGGACTGGGCCAGCACCTCGTCCACTGCACGTCCTCTCGCAAAC
>Ga0126306_10001876_pt1 | contig 11508 bp, 10 predicted proteins | sample Plot27_FD_92592 | JGI IMG/M metagenome (GOLD analysis project Ga0126306, IMG submission 92592) | Serpentine soil microbial communities from UC McLaughlin Reserve, CA, USA - Plot27 | ecosystem: Environmental > Terrestrial > Soil > Grasslands | place: USA: UC McLaughlin Reserve, Lake County...
ACCCGGTCAGCGCCACCGCGACGACCGCCGCGTCCAGGGCATGGAGCCGGCCGGCCGCTCTGCCCGACCGCAGGTAGCGCTGGAGGACGACCAGGGCCAGCCCGCCCAGGACGGGCAGCAGCAACACCTCGTTGAGTCGGAGGAACGGGACGACGGCACCGCGGTCGAGCCCGGCGAGCACCGGCGCGAGGCTGATGTACGTGACGAGCGCGCCAACCGGCCACAGCGCCGTGACCAGCGCCAGCAGGATCCCGCCGGAGATCACCATCGCCACCGTCGGTGCCGTGGCGAGCACAGGAGTGAGGAGAACAGCGACGACGAGCAGACCACCGGCGATGCGCAGGTCCGGTAGGTCCCGGAGGGTGTGCTCGGCGCCCCCCGGTCGTTCAGCCATGGTCGGCCCCGACGGTCCGGCGGCGGCCGGGAAGCAGGGACAGGAAGCCGGCGATCTCCGGCGACCGCAGCGCCCACTGGACGCCGAGGTACGTGACCGCTCCGGCCAGTCCTGCGAGCACGGTCACCAGCACACCGTCGACCTGCCCCGACGGCGGGCCCAGGACCACCCGGAGCAGGATCACGACGGGGATCATGGCCAGCCCCGCCAGCACGGTCCTGCCCAGCGGGCGGACCAGGGACCGGCCCCGGCCGGGCAACGGTCGGCGGAGGGCCCAGCACAGGTACGAGCCCGCGACCACATCGCTGGCCGCGACGCTGAGCCCGATGCCCAGCATGACCACGGGCCCGTCCAGCACAGCGAGAGCGGCCAGCATCCCCGCCACCCCCACGCCGGTGCGGAGGGCGACGGCCCGTAGCGGCCGACGGGCATCCCGGCGCGCGTAAGCGGCCACCGTGGCGAAGTCCATCGCAGACTGCCCGATGACCCCGAAGCTGATCCCCAGCATGGCGTACTGCAGGAGTTCCCGACCGCCTGGGGTAGCCATGTCACCGAAGGCGAGGGCCGTGGCGAGCGGTCCGCTCAGGGTTGCGAACGCGACGGCGGCGGGTACCGCGAAGAAGAGCGTGAGCCGGAGGTTCTGGTCGAAGCTCCGGCTGTAGCCGAGGTCGTCCCGGCTGTGGAAGTGCCGTGACAGGTGCGGCAGCGACGCCTGCGCCACGGGCCGGGCGGTGAGCGCCGCGGGCAGCATGTACACGGCCCAGGCGATGCCCATGGCGATCACGCCGCCGGGGACGGCAGCGGCCACGACGAGCAAGCAGACATGCCGGGCGACGGTCAGACTCGCGTAGCCGATCGAGGGCACCGCAAGGCGGACGATCCCCCGGACCTCGGGGTCGCGCCAGCCGTTCCAGGCGGGGGCCAGCACTGCGCCGGCGCGGCGTGCGCCCCACCCCTGCACGGCGGCGTGTGCCAGGACAGCCAGCGTGGTTCCGCCGCCGAGCAGGGCGACCTCGGCCAGTCCACGACCCTGCGGCGCTCCGGTACCGAACAGGACGACGTACACGCCGAGGACGACGATGATCGCCAGGTTCTCCACGCTCGGGGCCCCCGCAGCGAGACCGAAACGGCCGCGGGACTGCTGCAACGCGATGGACACGCCCACCCACAGGTACAGCGGGACCTGGAGCAGGAGCAGGCTGAGCAGCAGCCAGGCCGGACCCTTCGGCGTCATGTCCGTGTGGTCGGGCACCTCGGCCGTCAGGACGTCGACGATGAGTGGTCCGGCCAGGATGGCGACCGCGACCAGAGCAAGTCCCGCACCGACGGCGAGGACCAGGAACCCACTGGCCAGGCGCGCGGCTGCCGCCCCGTCCCCGGCGTCGAAGTGCCGTACCAGCGCGGGGACCAGCAGGGACCCGAACAGTGTGCCGATGAGCAGTTCGAGCAGCAGATTCGGAACCGTGTTCGCCGCCTGGTACAGGTTCGCGAACTGCGTCGGCCCCAGGACGGCCGCAACCGCCACGATGCGGACCATGCCCGTCACCCGGCTCACCATGGTCCAGAGCGAGCCCACCATGGAGTCCGTCGCCACCCGCCGCAGGGCGGTGTCGCCGGGCGTCGGCGCAGGGGGCGTCACGGACCGGCGGGCCCGCCCGGCCGGTCGCGAAGCCGCAGCAGGGCGAGGAACGCCAGGACGAGGACCAGACCCGCGAGTCCTCCGGCGGCGGCGGCGCGCAGTGGTTCGGGCCCGACCGGCTCCCCCAGCACGGTCGCGGAATCGACGAGCTCGACGCGTCCGATGTTGGACGTCGGAGCCAGCCGGCCGGCGATGGCGGCGTACCGATCGGCCAGGGTGGTCGCCGCTCGCCGAGCGCGGTCCCTGTTCTCGTCCACCACCCGGATCCGAAGGACACTGCTCCCTTCGACGATCTCCACCCCGACGTCATCGGCCAGTTCGTCCGGATCACGTCCGACCGACTCGGCCACGTCGTCGAGCAGGTCCCTCCTGAGCAGGAGGACCTGATGCGTGGCGAGCTGACGGTCGATGGTGTCCGTAGCGCTCGTGTCGCTCGGCTGGTGCAGGAGGTCCACCTCGGCGGCATAGGTGGATGGCTGCCGCGAACTCCACACGGCCGCGCCGACGGCCGGCAGCAGGATGAGGGCGGCGATGACCACCCCGAGCAGGATCTTGCGCCGGCGCCGAAGCCGGCCCCGGGGCCGTCCGGTGTCCTCGCGTGGCGCCGGCCGGTCGATCGACGCGGCGGCACCGCGCTGAGGGGCGGGTACAGGGGGCAGCGGGTACGAGGCGGCGGCGCGCGCGGCCCCCGGGCTCGTCGGGGACTGGCCGTTGCCCGATGCGACGGCCGGCGCGACAGCGGCCGTCGGCGCCTCTGCGGGATCGCCGGTCGTCTGGACGCCGCGACGCGGCTCACCCTCACTGCGGTCAGAAACGCCCGTGTCCATGTGCCCCTACAACGTGTGCGGCAAGCCGATTGCCGCCGACGCTACCTGCATGTTTCCCGTCGAGTAAGGCGTTTACTCCCATCGGACGCCCCGGATCGACGCAACGCCCGGTCAACCACCCTCGCCGACGTCGTGGGCGTCCCGGTCGGAGTGCCGTCCCGCGGGCGCCCTATGACGACGGGCGACGTCGCACCGGCTCCGCACGGAAGGACCGCGGAAGGTCGGCGGTGGTGAGGACGCCGCTGACGGCGACAGAGGTCTCCCGCAGGTCCGCCCGGCGGATGGCGCGGCCGAGGACGACTCCGAGCATGCCGGCCACGGCCGTCCAGAGACCGAAGCCGCCGACGATCAACAGCGACCAGGACGGAGACGCATCGGCGGCAGGAGCAGCGATCGTGGCCATGTGGCCACGATCGCGCACACCACGGCCGATCGGAAGCGACACGCCATCGGCGCTCTGCGCGCCGCTACCCAGCGGACGAACGAGTCGATCGAGCAGCAGGAGAAGTGCGCGCCCCTATCTGCGCGTGAGCCGGCAGGCGAACATCCCGGGTACGAGAACCGAAAGACGAGGGGGAACCGGTGGCGGACACGATCCCAGTACCCGACGCCTGGAGGTGGCGGCTCGCCGCAGAGATCCGCCGACGCCTGCCGGACATCCGTGGCCGGGCACGCCTGTCGAAGCTCGTGTTCGGGCCCCGCGATGCAACGACGACGATCCGCTTCGGGCCGGACCTCGTCTTCGATCTCGACCTGAGGGATCTGGACCAGTTCTCGACGTGGTTTCTGCAGTTCCAGCCGCCGGCGCTCGGCCCGCTGCTGGACCGGGTTCTTCGACCCGGCGACGGCTTCATCGACGTGGGCGCCAACATCGGCACCTACACGTGCTGGGCCGCGCGCGTAGTGGCGCCCTCGGGCTGGGTCCAGGCGTTCGAGCCGCTGCCGAGCACGTTCGAGCTCCTCCGACGACATGTGACCCGGAACGAGTTGGACGACTGGGTCACGGTGAGCCGCTCAGCCGTCGGTGAGCACCCCGGCACGATGACGCTGTTCGAGGTCCCGGGGGCGTCGGGATGGACGGCCCCCTATCCCCGGGGTCAGGCCGCGAAAGGCGTCGAGGTGCCCGTCGTCTCGATCGACTCGCAGATGACCGACCGGCCGACTCCTCGACTGGTCAAGGTCGATGTCGAGGGCTTCGAGCAGCACGCGCTGAAGGGGATGTCGGGTCTGCTCACGCGGGAGAACCCACCGGTGGTCGCGATGGAGCTCTCCGACAAGCAACTCCGCCCGGCGGGGTCCTCCGCCGAAGCCCTGCTGGCCCTGGTCGAGAGCCTGGGATTCCGGACCTGGCGCATCACGACGCGCGGCCTGCGCATTCTGTCCGAAGCCACGGACCGAGACATGAACGTCGTGCTGTTGCACCCGGCATGGCATGCCCACGAGGCGCGACTGCTGGCGGAGACGAGATTCCCGCGGGACTGGACGACCTGAGCCTTGGTGCCGGGGCTACCGAGGGCCCTGTGTCAGCACTGCGGAGAGGGCGTCGCACACGACCTCCACCTCGTCGAGGTCCATGTGCGGGTGCAGCGGAAGGGACACGATCTCCCGTGCGGTGCGTGACGCGACGGGGCAGGTGCCGTTCGACGAGGCCGCGAACGGCTCCTGCTCCGGACACGGGATCGGATAGTGGATCCCCGTGTGGACGCCCAGATGGGCGAGTTCCTCCCGGACCCGGTCCCGTTCGGCCACCCGCGCGACGAGCAGATGCCAGGAGCTCGTCACCCCGGCATCGGGCTCCACGAGCCGCAGCGGAAGGTCTCCCAATCGCTCGCGGTAGGCGCGCACGATGTCGCGCCGGCACTCGTTCCAAGCGTCCAGCCGAGCCAGCTTGGCGGTCAGGACCACCGCCTGGAGCGCGTCGAGCCGGCTGTTCGTGCCGACGATCGGGTGATCGTATCGTCCGTCCGGCGCACGCCCGTGGTTCCCGAGGGAACGTATCGTGGCCGCGAGGTGGGCGTCGTCCGTGGTGACGGCCCCGCCGTCACCGAAAGCACCGAGGTTCTTGCCTGGATAGAAGCTGAACGCGGACGCGGTACCGACGCTCCCGGCGGGCACCCCGTCGCGGGTGGCCCCATGGGCCTGAGCGGCATCCTCGATCATCGCGATCCCGTGCCTGCGGCTCACGTCCGCCAGTGCCGGGAGGTCGGCGACGTGGCCGTACAGGTGGACCGGTATGACGGCGGCGGTCGAGGGCGTGATGGCCGCCTCGAGCGCGTCCGCGGTCAGCGACAGATTGTCGGGATGGACGTCCACGAACCGGGGGCGGGCGCCTGCCAGCACGACCGCCTCGGCGGTGGCGACGAAGGTGTTCGCCGGCACCAGTACCTCATCGCCACGGCCGATCCCGAGTGCGCGGAGGATCAGGTGGAGAGCATCGGTGCCGTTCCCCACTGCCACCGCGTGCTCGGTGCCGCAGTAATTCGCCCACCGCTGTTCGAACTCCTCGACCGCTGCTCCGCCGACCCAGACGTTGGAGTCGAGAAGAAGCTGCCACCCTTTCCCCACTTCCGACCGGATCTCGTCGGTGGTGGGCGACAGATCCAAGAACGGGACGGTTCGATTACAGATCGTCACGGCAACGGCGTCCTCTCAGCAGGGCGGATGCCGTGCCGCGTGACGAAAGTCCGCGACGTGTTCGCCCGATGTCCTGTCGAATTTCCCATCAAACCGCCCAAGTTCCCCGTCTGCACCCTGGGGGCAGGGACGCTACCTCAGCAACTCACGGTGAGTAAGGCGTCGGAGACCGAGGCGTCGGGCTCCGCGAGAGGTGGCGTCCGCGCGCAAACCTCGGTCCGTTGGATCGGCAGGGCTACGGGTGCGAGTGCGGCGACGGCATCGGCCGGGCGATCACGGTCCCGGCCGGCGGATCGACTGCTGCGAGGGTGACCTCCGGCAGCCGGCACGTGGCGACCAGTGCCGCGAGCAGGGCGAAGGTCACCGCGCTGGCGCCCGGGTTCATGAAGACGGGGTTGGCCAGCGCGCTGACCGCCGCCCCGTTGACCGCGGCGAGGAGCACGAGCACGGTCCGGCGCTGCCACTGGTCCTGGGTCGCGGCGAGAGTCCGCAGGGCCAGGCCGTTGGCGTAGAGGAACACTCCCAGCAGCATGGCCGCCGCCACCAGCCCCCCACCGAGGCTGATGGAGAGGTAGTCGTTGTGCACGGGGACGACGGCGTCCCGGCCGGCCAGGTTGCCTACGACGGTGATGTCGCCGGTGAAGAAGTCGGAAACCAGCGGACGGTCGAACTGGGCGAGCGCGGCCTGGTAGAGCCGCTCGCGGGTGTCGCCGTTGTTCTGCTTCCCGACGAGCTCGAAGTAGTAGCTCGTCAGCGCGATGAGGTCGTCGATGTGCAGGATGGCGAAGGCCGTGCCCACCATGCCGCCCACGGCGAGGACGATGCGCTGGCTCGCATCCGGGGACCAGCGGACCAGCACGACGGTGCCCAGGGCGGCCAGGACGGCGACGACGTACGTCGCGGCCGGATAGGCGACGAAGGCGAAGACGGCCGCGGCGACCGACAGCAGGACGAGCAGCTGGTCCCGGGCGGCGAGGGCCGCCGTGACGCCAAGCACGACGAGGTAGGCCTTCTCGTGGTTCAGCACGTCGATCTGGCTGTGCGGCAGGACGCCGAACCGGGACAGGGCCGAGCCGACGGAGAACAGCGCCCCGGCGACGCTCAACGCCCGCAGGCCCAGACGCCATGCGGGTTGCACGTCCCAGTTGCGCACCGGCGGCAGGCAGGCGATGACCATCGGCCCGATCAGGGGCAGGCTGCCGTTGACGGTGCCCAGGACGAGACGGCCGTACATCGTGCCGATGAGTCCGTACCCGAACAGCAGGCACGCCGTCGCCCGCAGCGCCCGACTGCGGCCGTCCGGCCGGACACCGATGAGGACGATGACGACGACGACGAGAAGGGTGGGGAGGTACCGGCCGGGACCCGGTGCGTTCGACAGGCCGGGAGCATCTGCCAGCAGGAACGCGAGCCCGGCCAGGACCGGGAGGGACCAGGCGGCTCCGCGCACCAGGGAGCGCATCAGGGGCACGGCCACGACAAGGGCGACGAGTCCGAGCACCGGAAGGGCGGTTGCCGGAACCGCGACCGCGGCCCCGACGAGCACGCAGACGAGCGCGACGAGCACCGGCACCGGATGGCGCAGGGCGCGCACCCGCCGCGCCGTCGGCGCCGGCCGCAGTCGGGCCGCTCGGTCCTCCGCGAGTGGCCGCGTCATCCGACAGCCCCCACGGGCTCCGCGGGCGCGCGGCGCTCGGCGTTCCGCAGCGTGACCAGAGACCACACGCCGCCGATCACGCTGGCGAGGGCCGATCCCCAGAAGAAGCCGGCCACCCCTGCCACCATGACGCCGAGCAGGGGCAGCACGAGCCGGACGAGCCCGACGGCCACCTTGGCGCCGAGCGAGGCGCGCGCGTAGCCGTGCGCCCGGAGGGACACGAGGGGACCCATCGGCGCCACGGCCACGACGATCATGACGATTGAGGGCAGCAGGACGGGCCGGTACTCGAGCCACGTCTCGCCCAGGACCCGCGACAGCACGTCCTCCGGGACGAGGAGCAGGACCGCCGAGTAGACCGCCGAGCTGATCATGAGGAAGGCCGACAGCGCCACGGCCGGCCACAGCAGAGCCGGCCGGCGGCGCCGCAGCGCCGCGAATTCAGGGACGGCCAGTGCCGCGACGGCCTGTGCGAGGGAGGACAAGGGCCCGAACAGGACTCCCTGCGCCCGGAGGAGCAGGGGCAGCAGCGGCAGGCCCTGCGCGGCGACCACCAGGCCGGACGACTGGGAGAGACCAGACGTGAAGAGCCACTCCGCCGCGTAGTACCAGTGGTGCGGAACGAGCTGGGCCCGGACGAGCGCCGGGCCCCGCCACAACCCGGCGAGTGTGAGCGCGGCGCTGACGACGACGACCGGCACCAGGGACCAGAGCGGGTCTCCGGTGACGAGCGTGAGGACCAGGCCGGCCGCTGCCGCTGCGGTCTGGGCCCCGCTGTACGGCACGGCGCGAGCGGGCTGCCGCGCGCCGATCCACGCCGCGCGCAGCGAGTCGGTGCCGACGACGACGAGCGGGAAAGCCAGGCTCCACAGGCCGACGGCGGTGTCGGGCCGCACGAAGGCGGCAGCCAGGAGGGCTGTGACGAGGCCGACGGCCACCCCGGTGAATGCGGAGACGCGCACCAGGGCGCGGACCCGGTCTGCGGACTGCAGGGCGAGATCCTGCGCGACGGGCTCGGTGGTGATGCTCCGGGAGAAGCCGACCGCCAGGCTGTGCATCAGGAAGATCAGGGCGAACTCGGTGGCGCCGTCCGTCGATCCCTGCAGCACGCCGATCGACACGCACAGGGTGGTCAGGCTGCTGGCGCCCTGGTCGATCAGCCCCCAGGAGAGCCGCCGCGCGCCGTGGCGGACCACCGGTCAGCCCTCCGACGCGAAGGGCGCGCGACGACGGGCCTCACCCATAGACGGGGCCGCGGATCGCCAGACGGCGGCGCAGGCCCGGCACCGCGCGGTGGGCCAGCGCCCGGGCGTCGGCGAGCGCCTTGCCCGGCCGGTAGGCCGGAACCCCGACCAGCCGGCCCACCCGCTCCAGCCACTCCTCGCGGGAGGCCGTCCAGAACCAGCTGTCGGCCGTCAGGTACGCCCGGTGGACGCGGGGCAGGCCGGTGCGCTTCTCCGCCGGGACGTGCCAGACCGCGAGGTCCAGGTCGGCCGGGACGGCGTTGCGCAGCTGCCAGGGCTGGGTCCAGATCCTGCGGATGGTCTTCTCGACGAACTCCTCGCCGCTGAGGCCGGGCGCGACCACAACCGTGATCAGCTGCGCCTCCTCGTTGGGGCGGGAGAGCCCGGCCTGCGCCCGGTCGAGGGTCCAGGCGAACGCCTTGTCGATGCGGTCGAGGTCCTCGGTGAGCAGGTCGGCGCGGAAGGCGAAGAACTCTCCCCCGAGGTAGGGCAGCTCGGACTCCTCGCATCCCCCGTGCAGCTCCGCGGCGAGCGTGGCCAGGTCGACGCGGGACAGGCCGTTGACCACGGCCTCCGCGGGGAAGGCGACGGGGTAGAACGCCCGGCCGTGCCGCTGGACCACGTCGTCCAGCTCGTCGAGCGGACGGGTGACGAGGCAGTCGCTGTCGAGCAGGACGACCGACTCGCGGGGTTCCGCGACGCCCGCCAGGGCCCGGAGACAGTCGAGCACGAAGAACTGGTTCTGCCACTGGCCGTGGAAGCCCGGGGGCACCCGGTGCGTGTTCTCGGCGACGAGCACCGTGGCACCGGAAGCCGTCCACCGTGCCCGGCGCTCCTCGGTGAGTACCTCGGCGGCCGCGGGGTTGAGGACCACCGCGAGCCGCACGTCGGCGTTCCAGCGCCGCGCGCTGGCCAGCAGCAGGTCGACGCAGTTCTGGTACGTCTCCCAGTGCTTCGGCGACGTGGAGTCGCCGATCATCTGCGCGTACTCGCCGCGCAGCTCGGCGGTGTCGCCGTGGAACCAGGTGGCCAGGAGCATCAGGAGGCTGCCTTCACGTCGACCGGGATCATCGGGTTCAGCCGGGCGGCCGCGGCCAGGACGGCGGGATCGCCGGCCGGACCGGCCAGCCGGGTGCCGCGGAGGCGGCGGGCCCGGAGCTCCCGCAGATAGCCGCCGTTGACGGTCTTCAGGCCGATGCGGCGGGCACGGGCGAGGTACCGGCGCCAGGTCGGGTTGACCACGCCGAAGTCGACGCGCAGCGCGTCGGCCTCCACCTCGTGGAGCTCGGCCTGCACGGTGGTGACCTGGCCGTCATGCCGCGCGAAGCCGGCGGCGACGAACGGCTCGTAGTGGAACCGGGCACCGGCGACGTCCAGGCGCAGGAACAGGTCCCAGTCCATGATCGTGCGGCGGTCCTCCCGCCAGGCGCCGACCTGCTCCACCAGTTCCCGGCGCATGAAGACCGCGCAGGAGGGCACGTAGCAGCCGACTCGACGGAGCAGCGACGGCATGTACCGGTGGTTGGTGACCAGCCGGAGCAGCCTGCCCTCGGTGTCGACCTCGGCGAAGTCACCGAAGAGGACGTCGATGTCGCCGGCCGAGAGCTTCTGCTGGACCCACTCCAGGACGCCGGGGAGGTAGAACTCGTCGGCGTTGAGCCACCCGATGTACTCGCCCTTCGCCTCGGCGAGGGCCTTGTTCAGGGCGTCGGACTGGCCCCGGTCGGGCTCCGAACGCCAGACCACCGAGGGGGCGGCCCGGAGGAGCTCGACCGTGCCGTCGGAGGAGCCGCCGTCCATGACGACGTGCTGCACGCCCGACGGGGCCACGCTGGCCAGCGCGGTCGGCAGGAAGCCGCCGCTCTGGTACGTCGGTGTGAGCACCGAGATGGACACAGCATTGTCCGCAGACACCGAGGGACCCCCAATTCGCCGGCTGATCGCATGCCTTCCGGCCGGCCGAGTATGCCAGCGGGACACGCCGCCCCATCCGGTCTCCGGGACCCTCCTCCCCCCTCCGAGTCAGGAAAGCCCCTGGACAGGGCCGTGTCACCGGGGACCGCCCCTACATTCGGCCGGTGCTCCCACCCCTGGAAGAGGTCGTCATGGCGGTACCGACCACGCGGCTGGCCGGGATGGACTTCCCGCACCTCGACCTCGACGCCGCGGCACAGGCTCTCCTGTCGCCCGCCGGGCGTGCGGCAGCGCTGCCCTGGCGCCTGGTCAACACCTTCAACATCTCGCTGATCCGCTCGGATGCGGACTACGCCGCCACCCTTCGCGGCGAGGGCGTCAATCTGCCCGACGGCAAGCCCGTCGCCTGGGCACTGGGCTGGCTGGGCCGTCGGTCCGGCTCGGCGACCGTTCCGGCGCAGGTCCGTGGTCCCGCCCTGTTCTGCAAGGTCCTCGACGAAGGACGCCGCACCGACGTCGGGCACTTCCTGCTCGGCGGGACGCCGGAGACGCTGGCGGCGCTGGTGGAGGCGATCGAGCGCCGGTTCCCGGGGGCCCGCATCGTCGGCACGGAGTCACCGCCGTTCCGCGACCTCACCCCCGAGGAGCTCGCCGCCCAGGACGAACGCATCCGGGCCAGCGGGGCGGACCTGGTGTGGGTGGGGCTCGGCACGCCGCGCCAGGACGGCGAGGCGGCCCGGCTGGCCCGCAGCGTCGATCGGCCCGCGATCGGCGTGGGTGCGGCGTTCGACTTCGTGGCCGGCTCGCGACGGGAGGCGCCGATCTGGGTGCAGCGGCTCGCCCTGGCGTGGCTGTTCCGGTTCGCTTCCGAGCCTCGGCGGCTGTGGCGCCGCTACACGATCGGCATCGCGCGCTTCCTCCTCACGATCTCCCTGGAGCTCATCAGCTCCCCCGATCGCGACGCCTGACGCCCCCAGAACCGGGCCTCTGCCGTGGCCCGACGAAGACCGGAGGCGCTACCGCGCGGGAACGCTCGGGACGAGCCTCGGCAGGATCAGCCGGAGCGCGTCGTCGATGACGTGACCCACCTCGCGGTGGACACCGAGCGGCCGGCCGATCGGGTCGACCACGTCGGCGAAACCCGGGTGCGGTCGCGGGAGCAGCGAGCGGGCGTGGGCCAGCCGGCCCACCATGCCGCG
>Ga0126306_10001877_pt1 | contig 11505 bp, 13 predicted proteins | sample Plot27_FD_92592 | JGI IMG/M metagenome (GOLD analysis project Ga0126306, IMG submission 92592) | Serpentine soil microbial communities from UC McLaughlin Reserve, CA, USA - Plot27 | ecosystem: Environmental > Terrestrial > Soil > Grasslands | place: USA: UC McLaughlin Reserve, Lake County...
GACGGGACATGGCGGTTCGCCGAGCGCCGGCTCTACGTCCGTTGGACCGAGACCCGCACGCTCGAGGCGGCCGGGGTTGCCTGAGACGCTTGTCGTCGACGCGCCGGACCGGTCGCGCTTCGAGATCCCGGTCTACGGGGAGGTCGCCGGGTTCACCGAATACCGCCGCCGTCCAAGGCTCATCGCGTTCATCCACACGCTGCCGACCCGCGCTTCGAAGGGCAGGGCCGAGGGTCCGAGCTCGTTCGCGCGGCGCTTTCCCAGGCGCGCTCCGATGGGCTGTCGGTCCTTCCCTTCTGCCCGTTCGTGCGGTCCTACATCGCGCGCCACACCGAGTACCTCGACCTGGTGCCCGAGAACGTGCGAGCCAAGTTCGACCTCCCCGCTCATGTCTGAGCCGCGCAAGCGCTACACCGGCCAAGCCGTCCCCGTCACCTTCGACCCCACGCGTTGCCGCCACGCCGCCGAGTGCCTGCGCGGGCTGCCCGCGGTCTTCGACCGGCACCGGCGGCCGTGGATCCTCCCGGACGGCGGCGAGCCGGCTGACGTCGTGGACGTGGTGGCCCGATGCCCGACCGGCGCGTTGCGCACGCACCCGCGCGAGTCCGTCCCGCGCGAGCAGCCGGCAACGCCGACGGAGATCGTCGCCGTGCGCGGGGGCCCCGTGCTCGTGCGCGGCGATCTGCACGTCACGGCGCCGAGCGGACTCGACGAGCGCGAGACCCGTGCCGCGCTCTGCTCGTGCGGCACGACGGCGAACGCGCCCTACTGCGACGGCAGCGGGACCTACCGCGGCTCGCCGGCATGATCCCGACGGCTCGCCTCGGTCCACACACCGTCAACCGCGTCGGGTTCGGCGCGATGCAGCTGGCCGGCCCCGGCGTCTTCGGCCCGCCGGCCGACCCGGCTGCGGCCCGAGCGGTGCTCCGCCGCGCCATCGAGCTGGGTGTGGATCACATCGACACCGCGCAGTACTACGGACCCGACGTCGTCAACGAGCTGATCCACGACGCGCTGCACCCCTACCCGGCCGGCCTGCGGATCGTGTCGAAGGTCGGCGCCGGTCGAGATGACCGGGGCGGGGTCCTGAGCGCATCGGACCCCGACGAGCTGCGAGCCGGGGTCGAGGCCAACCTGCGCACGCTCCGGGTCGACGCGCTCGCGCTCGTCAACCTGCGCCTGATGGGTCCCGATCCGCGGGGGATCCCGCTGGCGGAGCAGCTGGCTGCGCTCAAGACGCTCCAGGACGAGGGCAAGATCGAGTCGATCGGGCTCAGCAACGCGCGCGTCGACGAGGTCGCGGCCGCGCTCGAGATCGTCGACCTGGGCGAGGTGCAGAACGCCTACAACATCAAGCTCCGGGACGACGAGGACGTCCTGCGCTTCTGCGCCGATCACGACGTCGCCTACGTCCCGTTCTTCCCGATCAGGTCGCCCGGCGCGGGCGGGCCGAAGCCGCTCGCCGACGATCCGGCGATCTCCTCCGTCGCCGCGAAGCACGGCGCCACGCCCGCCCAGATCGCCCTGGCCTGGCTGCTGCACAAGGGTCCGCACATCCTGCTCATCCCGGGCACCTCGTCGATGGTGCACCTGGAGGAAAACATGGCCGCCGGCCGCATCGCGCTCGACGACGACGACCTGGCCGCTCTGGACGAGGTGTGGCGCCCGTCGCTGTGAGATCCGCTTCGGTCGCCCGGGGCCTGCTCGACCGAGACGACCTCCTCCAGGTGCTCGATCGCGCCGTGAGCAGACGGGTGACGGTCATCTCGGCGCCGCCGGGAAGTGGGAAGACCTCGCTCGTGCGCGCGTGGGCCGACCGCTCTGCCCAACTTCGTCGCGTCGCGTTGGTCTCCGTCGACCGCGACGAGCAGGATGCGCAGCGGTTTTGGAGTGCCGTCCTCGACGCGATCAGCGGGACGGCGACCGCTTCGCTCGACGGCGACCTGCTGGTCGACCGAGTCCTGTCGGAGCTCGCCGAGCAACCCGAACCCGTCGTGCTGATCATCGACGATCTCCACGAGCTGAGGTCAGCCGACGCCCTCGCGCAGCTCGAGCATCTACTCGCGAGTCTGCCGAGCTCTTCGCGCGTGGTCCTGTCGTCTCGCAGGGATCCGCCGATCAGGCTGCACCGGCTCAGGCTGGCCGACGAGATCGCCGAGATCCGAGCCGGCGATCTCCGATTCACCGAGCGCGAGACGCGCGAACTGCTTGCCGAGTCCCGGACCACCTTGTCCGATGCCGGGGTCGCCGCGTTATACCGGCGCACGGAAGGTTGGGCGGCCGGCCTGCGTCTGGCGGTGATCTCACTCAGCGGCCACCCGGATCCTGAGCGTTTCGTCGCCGACTTCTCGGGCGGCGACAGAGCCGTGGCCGAGTATCTGCTCGCCGAGATGCTCGAACGCCAACCGAGCGAGGTTCAGCGCATGCTGTTGCGAACCTCGCTCGTCGACCGAATGAACGGTGAGCTCGCCGACCTGCTGGCGGGTCGCTCGGGCTCGGAGAAGATGCTGCTGGAGCTGGAGGACGCCAACGCGTTCGTCGTCTCGCTCGACGCGCAGCGCACCTGGTTCCGCTACCACCAGCTGCTGGCGGATTTCCTGCGCCTGGAGCTCCGCCGGACGCTGGCCGACGAGGTGCCTGCGCTCCACCGGCGGGCCGCGCGCTGGTTCGCCGACCGCGGGGAGGTCGTCGAGGCTGTGCGACACACGCTCGCCACCGGCGACTGGCCGGATGCCGCTCGGCTGGTCGCGGACCACTCGTTCAGGTGGGTGCTCGACGGGCAAGCCGAAGCGATCGACGCGGTGCTGCAGGCGTTTCCCGAGGGCGCGTCAGCCGATCATCCCGACCTGGCGCTGGCCCACGCGGCAAGTGAGCTCAACCACGGACGACTGGATGAAGCGACTGCTCAGCTGACCCTGGCCGAGTCCCACGTCCAGAGCGCCCCGCCGGCTCGCCGCCGCCGCCTCACCGTGGGCGATCGCATCACTGTGGCTGGCACTGGCACGGCGCAGCGGTCAGTTCAGCGAAGTCATCGAGCAGGTGAACCTGCTCGACGCTTCGATCGCTGACGAATCGAGCGAACCGATCGCGATGGGAACTGAGCTGCGGGCAGTCGCGCTGCTGAATCTCGGGATCGTCGAGACCTGGTCTCGGCGATTCGACGATGCCGAGCGGCACCTTTCCGAGGGAGCCGTGCTCGCCCAGGCGATCGGCCGGCCCTACCTCGAGGTCGCGTGTCGCGCGCACCAAGGGTTCCCGTCAACGCTCGTCTCGCTCGCGAGCGCGCGCGAACGGGGGCGTCAGGCGGTGGCCCTGGCCGAACGCTATGGCTTGGGCGATCGGCCGATACTCGCGCCCGCGCTTGGAGCGGTTGCGTTCTGGGCGATCTGGATGGGAGAGTTCGACGAAGGAGAGAGCGCGGTGCGACGCGCCTGGGAGGTCGCCGAGCCACAAATTGACCCGGCCGCAGCGGTGCTGCTGCACATGGTGACGGGGCAGTTGCACGCCGCTCGCGGGCAGCATCAAGCGGCGCTCGAAGCATTCGCTGCGGGAGCGCAGGCGCAGTCGCGACTCACAGGTGTGCACGCTTTCGCGACGCCGGTCGTCGGATGGCTCGCCGCGACGCAGGCTCGGCTCGGGATGCCGGATGAGGCGCGCGAGACGCTAACCGAATTCTCCGCCGAAACCGGTCGGATGGGTTTCATTTGCAACGCGCGTGCGGTGATCTGCATGGCGGAGCGGGACCCCGCCGGTGCGTTGGACGTACTTCGAGACGTTCCGGAGGTCACGCCCCCGACCGGCCCCGCGTTCACGATCGTCGAGGCGCATCTGCGCGCCGGCATCGCGCACCTTCACCTGGGGGATCGGGACGCCGCCGCCGCCGCGGCCGAGGAAGCGCTCGCGGCCGCCGAGCCGGACCGGCTGATCTTCCCGTTCGTGTTCACCGAGGCTGCGGAACTGCTCGACGCGCTCCCTCGTCACGCGACAGCTCACGGGGCCTTGCTCGCCGACATCGTCGACGTGCTGCAAGGCGCATCGGCGCCCCCGAGCACCGACCGAGAGCCCCTGACGCCACCGGAGGACCTCAGCCCGAGCGAGCTGCGCGTCCTGCGATACCTGCCGACCAACATGACGCGGCCCGAAATCGCGCGAGAGCTCTACGTCTCCATCAACACGGTCAACACGCACATCCGCAACATCTACGCCAAGCTCGACGCGCGCAGTCGCTCGGCCGCCGTCCAACGCGCACGCGAGCTGCGACTCCTCTCGACCAGGGGCTCGCGATAGTGCAAGCGCGAGATCACCGGATTCGAGCGTCGCCAGCTCACCACGTCGGGCTCGAGCATGATCGCGTGGCTACACCGCTGGGCTTGTACGCGATCCGCATCAGGGGCCGCCTTGGAGCGACCGCCCTGTCCGCCTTTCCTTCGATGCTGCCTGAGTTTAAGGGCGGCGAGACCGTGCTCACGGGCGTGATCGAGGATCGGTCCGCGCTGTTCGGCCTCCTCTCGCAGATCGAGGCGCTCGGCCTCGAGCTGCTCGAGCTCCGGCCGATCGCCGCGGAACCGACGTCAGGCGGTGAGCGCCCACCAGATGGGCTGTGGGGCTAGCGCGGCTACGGCACCCAGGTCTCCGCCAGCGGCGTCACCTGCAGCTCGTGTGTCGCCGCGCGCGGTCCCTGCTCGACGAGGAACACGACGGCGTCGGCCACCTGCCGCGGGTCGGCCAGGCCGCGGGATCGACTCCCGGCCGGCCGTCGCCGGCGTACGGCTCGATGCCCGCGTCCACGATCAGCAGCGCGACGTGGACGCCGCGGTCGCGCAGCTCGAGCGCCGCCGCCTGCGTGATCGCGCGCACGCCGAACGCGCCCGCCGCCCAGAGCCCGCGGCCGGGCATCGCCCGACGCGACGAGCCGCCGGTCACCTGGATCAGCGTCGCGGGCCGGTCGAGCGGAGCGAGCGCGCCGGCCGTTCCCGACAGGAACGCGAACGCCGAGCGCGCAGGCGCCACCGACCAGCTGTCGAACGCGTCCGGAGCAGCGTCGGCGATCGGGCCGCCACCGAACGGGCCCGTCCGCGCGCCCCCATACGCCGCCGCCGCGTTAACGACGAGGTCCACGGGGCCGAGTGCCTGGGCGGCCTCTTCGACGGTCGCGCGCACGGCCGCCTGGTCGGTGATGTCGGAGCGCAGCGCGAGCGCTCCGGCGGCAGTGACGTTCGCCAGCGTCTCATCGGATCGCGCGGCGCCTGCGACAGCCCAGCCTTGAGCGACAAGCGTCTCGATGATGGCCCGGCCCAGGTTGCGCGCTCCGAAGATCAGCGCACTACGGGTGGTTTCGGTCATCAGGGAGTTCTACGCGGTGACGCGTTCTTCGCCGGCGAGCTGCGCCGACAGGAGCTGTCCGGCTCTGTCCAGCGCCGCGGCCCCCTCGTCGAGGATCGCGTGGTACGCCTGGAAGACGTGGGGCACCCCGGGGGTGATCTCGAGGGTGACCTCGAGGTCGGCCGTGGCGGCTTGTTGCGCGAGGCGGAGGGCGTCGTCGAGGAGAACCTCGTGACTTCCGGCCTGGATGATCAGGGGCGGCAGGCCGGACAGGTCGGCGAACAGCGGGCTGATGAGGCCGAGGGCGGCGTCCTGTCCTGCCGTATAGTCGGGAACTCGGGCCTGGAGTGCTTCCAGGCTGAGCAGCGGGTCGACCTCGCGCCTGGTCTCCATGGTCGTCGCGGCAAGGGTGAGATCGACATACGGCGACATGACGAGGGACGCGGCCGGCAGGGGCAGCCCGTGATCGCGGGCGTTGACCAGGGTGGCGATGGAGAGGCCGCCGCCGGCGGACTCTCCCGCGAACGCGATGTCCGAAGGGGCGACGCCGCTGTCCAGGAGGGCTTCATAGGCCGCCAGAGCGTCGTCGACCGCTGCCGGATACGGGTGCTCGGGGGCGAGCCGGTAGTCGACCGAAATGACCTTGGCGTCCGTGCGCCGGCCGACCTGCGAGGCCAGGCCGGCGGCGAGGGCGGCGTCCCCCATCACGTACACGCCGCCGTGGAAGTAGAGGACGACGTGGCGAGGCTCGGTGCCGTCGACCGTAATCTCGGCGGTCGGGACGCCGCCCAGTTCGGCTGCGGTCACCGTCACCTCGGGAGGGAGCGGCTGCGCCGAGAGCAGCGCTCGGAGCAGTCGCCGTTGCTCGTCGACGCTGCTGCCGGGCGGGAAGGCTGACTGTCGCAGGATCGCGTCGAGGGTCTCTCGCTGCTCGATGCTCACGGAGGATCTCCTTGGTCGGGTCGCGGCGAGTCTCGACGCCAGACAGGTGAGAACGCGTCACCGGATCACGGCGATTCGCGCGCCTTGACGGACCCGCGCCAGGGCTGCTGTCACGCCAGCTGGGGCTCGCCCGTGGCCTCGATCGGCGCGTCCGCCTCGACCTTGATCGAGTGCATCAGCGAGCCGACCACGATCGCGCCGAAGGCGAACACGCCCGCCGCGACCCAGAACGCGACCGTGTAGCCGTGCATCGCGGCGTCGACGGCGACCTGCGGGCTCGGCGGCCTGCCCTTCGCGTACGAGCTCACCGCGCTGGCGAAGATCGAGCTCAGCAGCGCGGTGCCGATCGAGCCGCCGACCTGCTGCATCGTGTTCACCATCGCGGAGGCGACGCCGGTGTCCGTGGCCGCGACGCCGTAGGTCGCGCTGAAGATCCCCGGCGCGAAGATGTTGCCCATCCCGATCCCGAGCACGATCAGGCCCGGCAGCACGTGCCCGGCGTAGCTCGACGTGGTGTCGAGCTGGGCGAACCACACCATCGCCAGCGCGCCGAGGGTCATGCCGGCCACGAGCAGCGGGCGCGGCCCGACCTTGGCGAGGAAGTTGTTGGTCGCCAACGTGGCGCTGACGATGATCGCCGCCGTCATCGGGAGGTAAGCGAGGCCGGTCTGGATCGGCGAGAACCCCTTGGTCAGCTGCAAGTAGTAGGTGAGGAACAGAAACACCGCGAACAGGGCGACGCCCGAGATCCCGAGCGCCAGGTAGGAGCCGCCGCGCACCCGGTCGGTGACCACTCGCAGCGGCAACAGCGGAAATTCGACGCGGGACTCGACGAACACGAACGCGGTGAGCAGCACCACGGCGAGCGCCAGCGCGACGATCGTCACCGGGTGCCCCCAGGAGTGCAGCTCGGAGTTCGAGAAGCCGTAGACGAGCGCGAACAGGCCCGAGGTGGACAGTGCGGCGCCCACGAGGTCGATCTGCGGCCGACCGGGCTGCGCGACATTCTCGATCAGCCGGAGCGCGGCGATCGCGGTGGGCACGGCGATCACGAGATTCACGTAGAGGCACCAGCGCCAGCTGAGCCACTCCGTGAGGATTCCGCCTAGGAGCAGCCCGACTGCTGAGCCACCGCCGGCGACCGCGCCGAAGATGCCGAACGCCTTGCCGCGTTCGGCAGGATCGCTGAACGTGATGGCGAGCAGCGCGAGCGCGGACGGCGCAAGCAGCGCGGCGAAGATTCCTTGCGTCCCGCGCGCGGCAACGAGCACGCCGAACGAGTCCGCGGCGCCGCCCACTGCGGAGGCGGCCGCGAAGCCGAACAGGCCGACGATGAACGCCCATTTGCGCCCGAACAGGTCGCCGAGCTTGCCGCCGAGCAGCAGCAGCGAGCCGAAGGCCAGCGCGTACGCGGTGATGATCCACTGGCGCTCGTCGTTGGAGAAGCCGAGGTCTTTTTGTGCGCTCGGGAGCGCGATGTTCACGATCGTCAGGTCCAGCACGATCATCAGCTGCGCGATGCTGATCAGCGCGAGGATCAGCCAGCGGCGCTCGTGGGCGGTGGGGGGTGACATCGCTGTCCTTTCCGGTGTCGGTCGAGAGCGCGGTGGCAACTCGTAATGGACGCCGGCGAACCTAGCCTCGCGGATAGTGAGGCGTCGTCACCGGATCCAGGCGATCTCCCCGCTCGCGATGCGAGCCGCCAGATGCGCAGGTCGGCCGTGTGTCTCCGCGGACGCGGCACTTCCCCCTGCCCAGGAGATCGCGGTAGGGACCGCCCTTGCGGGCGGCCCCCCGCGCGGATCCCAGCGTGCGCGTTAGCGCACTGGGCTCCTGCCTTGGGTGGTGGCGGCGAATCGCGCGTTGGGGAAGGGGTGCATGCGTTTGGGAGGTGGGAGCCATCGGGCGCTGATCCGCCGCATCCGTGTCCAGGGCATCCGGTGGCGTTGGCTGCGCCTGCGCAGAGCGCGCAGCCAGTGCCGAGTGACCTCGTTGTAGAAGCGGTTGATCCGGTCGCTGTTGCCGGGCACGGCGTAGTAGGCGTAGTGGCCACGAAGGACACCGCCCAGCCACCGTCCCTGCTCGGGGATCGAGTGGTGTCGGCGTCGCACGAGCTCTTCCTTGATCTCATGCAGTTTTCGCCGCATTCGTTTGGCGATCGTGATGCGCTTGAGCATGAAGCGCCCGTTCTTGGTCCTCGCGCAGCAGTGCGTGAATCCCAGGAAGTCGAACGTCTCAGGCTTGCCCAGGCCACGGCGCGCCCGGTCACGGGCGGCGAAGCGCCCGAACCGGATCAGCCGCGTCTTCTCGGCCCGCCAGCTCCAAGCTGAACGTCGCGAGCCTGTCGCGAAGATCGGCGAGAAATCGGCGGGCATCGTGTTCGCGTTCGAAGCCCACGATGTAGTCGTCGGCGTAGCGCACGATGATCATCTCGCCGTGCGCGTGGCGTCCTCTCCACTGGTCGGCCCACAGGTCAAAGACGTAGTGCAGGTAGACGTTTGCGAGCAGCGGTGATGCCGATGCTCCCTGTGCCGTCCCGCGCTCTGTCTGCGACCTGATCCCGTCCTCGATGACTCCGGCGGCCAGCCATTTCTGGATCAGCCGCAGGACCCTCCGGTCTGCGATGCGGTGCTCGAGGAACCTCACCAGCCGAGTCGTGATCGAGCTGGCCGAAGAAGTCGCGGATGTCCGCGTCGAGCACCCAGCTCACCTTGCGCCGATCGATCCCGAACGCCAAGGCGTCCAGCGCGTCATGCGCTGAGCGTCCCGGCCCGAACCCATAGGAGAAGCCGAAGAAGTCCGTCTCATAGATGCCGTTGAGCACCTCCACGACGGCGCGCTGCAGGATCTTGTCCTCCAACGCCGCGACCCCGAGCGGACGCATACGGCCGTCCGGCCTGGGGATATACGCCCTTCTGGTCGGCCTCGCGCGATAGCTGCCGCCGTGAACCCGGGTCTGCAGGCTCTGAAGGTTCTCCTCCAGCCCCAGCCCGTAGTCCTCCCACGTCACGTCGTCGACTCCGGTCGCGGCCCGCGGGTTCAACGCCCGGTAGGCCTCCCGCAGCCGGTCGACCTCGACGTGGTGCAGCAGCGCGGTCAACCGTGCCTACTTGTCCTTCCGCGCCATCTGGCGCACGCGATCCAGCGCGCTGAGCGCACCCGACCCGGCACTGTGTCCGGGGTGCGTTTTGCTGGCCACGTTTCCCTTGGCCGGCCTCCTTCCCTCCACCACCTCCGCCCCCGCCGCAGCGGGCTTGTTCGGCGGCTTCGCAGGTACTACGAGGCCGTCTGACTTCTCGTGATCGTTCATCGAGGGATCACCGCCTCGGCGTTCCCCTCGCGGCCCGCCACCAGCTGCCATGCCACCCCGCGAACCACAAGCCGCGAGGCATCGACAACCAGCGCGGACGACCATGAGATCTCCCCGTTCTCGCCCATGAAGCTTCCACGCATGCCTGGGTTCCCTCGACCGCGCGGGGTCCGACGACAGCTCGCGCTAACGCTGCCGCCGATGTTGCCTTCCGCCTTCGCAACGACGTCGGCACCCCGAGACCATGGATTTCGCGGCTCAATAGCCCCGCCTGCGTGTACCCCTGTCAACGCTTCGCCGACGCCCTCACGAACGCCAACGCATGACTCGGGGCCACCGTGGACCGCTACTCCTTCGATGCAGGGCTCCTTCCTCCCTAGCTTCATGTCGGTTTATCCGGGCGCTCTGCGAACATACGTTCGTGACGAGTCAAGGATCGACGTACGCCCGTTTCCGCCGAGCGCTGAAGACAGAGAACCTCACCTCATCCGCAACGCCGCCGCCGAGCTGCCACGCGTGGACCTCGCTGATGCCCCGAAGTCTGCCGTCGCGATTCGGCGCGCGGAACCGGAGCGCTTCGAGCGCGCGGCGCTGCGCTGGCTCGCGCGCTTCTGCGTTGAGCGACGCAACGCGACCGTCGCCCAAGTCCAAGCAGCAGCATGGGCACTCGACAACCTCACAGACGAGCCGGCAGCACTCGAGACGCTCCAGCGACTCTGCTCCAGGTAGCCACACGCGTGGCCCAGCGGGATTCGGAAGCGTCAGCACCGGACTTCAACGCCTCAGAGCTACAGACCCAACATACCGGGCACGCATCTGCACCTGTCAGGTGCGACGTCAGACCGACGAGTCCGCCGGACTGCTGCACGAGCTTGCAGGGCCACGGCGTTCGCGCAGTCGCGACTGGCGGCTGGTGACCGTCGCGGAACTCCTGAGGCGGGTCCAAAATCCTTCCGCGCGTCAGCCCAAGGACAATGAGCGAGCGGCGGCTTTGCTGGGCTCGAGGACGGGACGACGAGGGACAGGATGGAGAATCAGGAGTGGCAGGAGATCGTGGATGCGCTCGTCGATGCGAAGCGCTGGCTTGCGAGTGCGTGGCAGATCCTCGACGGAACGGATGGTGCGGCGTCCGGCGTCGAGCCCGCGCTGAACGCTGCTCTTGCGAGCATCGACGCGATCTATGCCATCGAGCACGTGAACGCCTATAACGCCGACGTCGCGTCCCCAGCCGACGTGCAGGAGTTCTGGAAGAAGCACGGCGAGCTTCGGGGATTCGCGACCGGCACCTGATCCCAACCAGCCGACGCAGGGATTTGCTCGTCGTCGACGCGCGCATGCCGTCGACGAGCCGCTGGTTGGACGCCCGGGCACTCAGTGGGTAACCCATGTGCCGATCGTTGCGCGACGCTGCCGACGACTGCCGCCTCACCGTTTTCAGCGTCTCTGCAGGACTTTCTACTACCGGCGCGCGCTGCGGCTGCTGGGGGACTGCCATGGTAAGGAAGGGTGCGGTTCGCCGCCCGGTAGAGGTGCGCCTGTCGGCGGCCCGAGCTGCGCCGTACCGGTTCCGTTCCGCAGATCCAGCGTGCCGGGCACCGACGGCGCCGTGAGCGCGCACGAGTCGGCGTTGTCAACGTATGCGGTGACCGTGACCGACATGCCGTTGCTGTCGACCCCAGACCGAACTGACCTCGCTCTGAGAGGGCGGCGGACACACCCCGAGCGGCGTGCGTCCAGCCTGCCTCAGCGTAGCGACCGGGATGACCATCGGTGGCTGGCTGACCGAGCGGCTATCGGGTAATCGCCAGGGCCTATCGGGCCGTTCCTTAGACGCCGCCACGCTTGGAGCAACGACACGATAGGAGCGGATCATGAGAATCGGAATCGTTGGCGCCGGGCGGATAGGCGGGAACGCGGGAAAGCTGTTCGCC
>Ga0126306_10001878_pt1 | contig 11504 bp, 10 predicted proteins | sample Plot27_FD_92592 | JGI IMG/M metagenome (GOLD analysis project Ga0126306, IMG submission 92592) | Serpentine soil microbial communities from UC McLaughlin Reserve, CA, USA - Plot27 | ecosystem: Environmental > Terrestrial > Soil > Grasslands | place: USA: UC McLaughlin Reserve, Lake County...
CGCCCGCGGACCAGGGCGTAGTCCGCCACTCAGTCCAGCTGGTCGGTTCCGTCAGGCCAGGCGACGGGACTCGGGCTCATGGGAGGCGGTCAGGGCCGATCGGCGTGGGACGGGGGACGGATCTCGCCCGAACCGCGCTCCGTCAGGACCACCGGGACGATGTGCCGAGCTGGGGGCCAATGCTCGCCGTCGAGGCGTCGGAAGACCAGCGATGCCGCCATGCGGCCCATCCCGGCGGGGTCCTGCGCGATCACCGTGATCCGGGGTTGCAGGAGGTCGGCGGCCGGGAAGTCGTCGAAGCCGACGACGGCGACGCGGTCGTGGAGGCCGAGGCGCTGCAAGGCGCTGACGGCGCCGATGGTGACCAGGTTCTGGCTGGTGAACAGCGCGGTGGGTGGGTCGCCACCGTCCAGCAGTGCGGTCACCGCGGCGGCGGCCGCGTCGACCGAGCGCAGGTCGTGCACGGTGTGCGAGGGGCGGGTGGGGATGCCCAGGTCTTGGCAGGCGTCTCGGTAGCCCTGGTAGCGCTCGGCTGCCGTCGGGATGGCGAGGAGGTCGCCGAGGTAGGCGATACGGCGGTGCCCGTAGGCGGCGAGGTGGCGCACGGCCTGCTGGGCGCCCACGGTGTTATCGGCGAGGACGGCATCGGCGCTCAGGCCTCGCGGGGCCCGGTCGACGAACACGATGGGGGTCCCCGACCGCAGGTCGCCGTACAGGTAGCTCTGGTCCTCGCCCGTCGGTGCGATGACCAGGGCGTCGGCGCGGCGCATGGTGAAGGCGCGCACGAGGTCGCGCTCGCGCTGCGGGTCCTCGTCCACGCTGCCCGCGAAGAGCAGGACGCCGCGCTCGCGGGCCTCGTCCTCCAGCCCGCGTAGCAGCGCCGCGGAGAAAGGGTTGGCGAGATCCTCGAGGACGGCGGCGATGGCGGCGGTCTTCCCGTCGGCGCGGCGCAGGTTGCTCGCCGACAGGTTGGGCCGGTAGTCGAGCTGGGCGACGGCGCGCTCGACCTGAGCGAGCAGAGCCGTCGAGACCCCGCGCTCGCCGTTGATGACCCGCGACACGGTCTTGAGGCTGACGCCCGCCAAGGCGGCCACGTCACGCATCGTGGCCCGGGGTCGTGGGTCCGGGTCGACACGTTGGTCGGCGGGGCCCTCCATCGCTTCCCTCGCTCTCCCCCGAACGTTCTGCCGCTCTGCACCCGGTCGTCCCGTCCCGGGCGGCGGGATTGTAGGCCCGCCGTGGGAGCGGAGCGGTCGGGCCTCCCACCGTGCTGCGCGGTCCGTCCTCGCACCGGCCGCGGCGACGTCACGGGACGATTCTCGTGGATACCTCACCGCAGTAAGCACTGCGCAGACAACCTTGTCAACCACAATCGACGGAGCCATGGTCATCCATCTGATGGCTCTCGTCAGGTGATTGACGAAGACTGTGATCTATGGCACAGTCCGCATTGACATCGTTGTCAGCCGGCGAGGAGCCCGGGTGGCAGAAGGGGGACCGGAACGATGCGGATGTGGACGAACGCGAGCCCGAGGCCGGGCCGGATACGCATCGTCGGCGCCGTTGTGGCGCTGTCGATCGGCGTCGTGGCCTGCGGCGGCGACGATCAAGGGGAGTCGGGTGGCGCCCAGTCAGGGGACGACGAGGTGCTCGTCGGCCTCATCACCAAGACCGACACCAACCCGTTCTTCGTGAAGATGCGCGAAGGTGCCGAGGCGACCGCGGATGAGCTGGGCATCGACCTCCAGTCCTTCGCCGGTGAGGAGGACGGCGACAACCAGTCCCAGGTCGACGCCGTCGACAACCTCATCGCCGCCGGCGCCACGGGCATCCTCATCACACCCAACGACTCCGAGGCGATCGTGCCTGCCCTCGACCGGGCACGCCAAGCGGGCATGCTCGTCATCGCCCTCGACACTCCGCTCGAACCGGCGGATTCCGCGGACGCCACCTTCGCCACCGACAACTTCCGGGCCGGCGAGCTGATCGGCGAGTGGGCGAGGGCGACGTTCGAGGCCGACGGGACCGAGGCGAGGATCGCCATGCTCGACCTGAACCCCAACCAAATCTCGGTCGACGTCGCCCGCGACCAGGGCTTCCTCCAGGGCTTCGGCGTCGACGTGGGCGACGAGTCCGTGATCGGTGACGAGGACGACCCGCGCATCGTCGGCCACGACGTGACGGAGGGCAGCCCCGAAGGCGGGCGCACCGCCATGGAGAACCTGCTCCAGCGCGACCCCGACATCAACCTCGTGTACACGATCAACGAGCCGGCGGCGGCCGGCGCCTACGAGGCGCTGCGGGCCGCGGGCAAGGAGGACGAGGTCACCATCGTCTCCGTCGACGGCGGCTGCCCCGGCGTCGAGAACGTGGCTTCCGGGGTGATCGGTGCGACGTCGATGCAGTTCCCGCTGGACATGGCCGCCCTCGGTACCGAAGCCATCAGCGACTTCGCGGCCAGCGGCGACAGGCCCGAGAACAGCGAGGGCCTCGACTTCGTGAACACCGGTGTCGAGCTCATCACCGACACACCGGTGGACGGCGTCGACTCCCAGGACAGCACCTGGGGCCTGGAGAACTGCTGGGGCTGAGCCCGCCCGATCGCAAGACCCCACGTGTGGGGCCCCGGTCGGCGCGACCTCCCGGTCGCGCCGGCCGGGGTGACCCGGAGGAGGAGCTCATGGGAATCACGGACATCCCGGCCATGGCGGTCGCCGGGGACAACGAGGCGGCGCCCGCGCCAGCGGGGCCACGGGCGGGCCGATCGGCGCAACCGGCCACCGAACCGCCCCCGCCGGCGCCGTCGCCGTCGCCGGTCACACGGCTCCAGCACCTGTTGCACGCCCGGGCGACCCTGGGCCCCGCCGTGGTCCTGGCCGTGGCGATCATCGTGTTTGCCTCGGTGTCGGACAGGTTCATGCAGCCGGCGAACGTGTCGCTGGTGCTCCAGCAGGTCGCCGTCGTCGGGACGCTGGCCGTCGGCCAGACGATCATCATCCTCACTGCAGGCATCGACCTGTCGGTCGGCGCGGTCATGGTCCTCACGTCGATCGTGATGGGGAAGCTGTCGGCCGAAGCCGGGTTGCCGGGGCCCGTGGCGATCGGCGCGGGATTCGCCGTCGGCCTCGCCTGCGGCCTCATCAACGGGGGCCTCGTCACCCGCCTGAAACTGCCGCCGTTCATCGTCACCCTCGGCACGCTGAACGTGTTCTTCGCCCTCAACCTGTGGTACTCCGAGTCGGCCACGATCCGGGGCACAGACATGTCCTCGACGCTGCTGTGGACAGGCGAGACGTTCACGGTGTTCGACACCCGGGTGACCTACGGCTCGGTCATCATGCTCGTGCTGTTCGCCGGTATGGGCTTCGCGCTGCGCATGACGGCGTGGGGCCGCCATGTCTACGCCACCGGCGACGACGCCGAGGCCGCCCGGCTCTCGGGCATCCGCACGTCGCGGGTCCTCCTCAGCGTGTACGTGGTCGCCGGGCTGGTCTACGCGCTCGGTGCGTGGATCCTGATCGGTCGCATCGCCGCCGCCAGCCCCCAGGCCGGGCAGTCCGAGAACCTCGACACCATCACCGCCGTGGTACTGGGCGGGACCAGCCTGTTCGGGGGCCGGGGGGCGATCCTGGGCACGCTGCTCGGCGCATTGTTCGTCGGGGTGTTGCGCAACGGGCTGGCCCTGTCCGGGGTCGACGTCCTGTGGCAGAACTTCGCCGTCGGGATCTTCGTCATCGTGGCGGTGGCCCTGGACCAGTGGATCCGGAGGCTCCGATGATGCCGAGCGATTCGACGACCCTCGACGCCGCGCCGCGTGACCTGGCCGACCCGCCGGTGCTGGCGGCACGGGGCCTCGTAAAGCGCTACGGCCCGGTGACCGCGCTCGGCGGCGCGGACTTCGAGCTGATGGAGGGCGAGGTCCTCGCCGTGATCGGCGACAACGGCGCCGGCAAGTCGAGCCTGATCAAGGCGCTGTCGGGTGCCCTCGTGCCCGACGAGGGCGAGATCGAGGTGTGCGGCCGTCCCGCCCACTTCACGACCCCCGTCGACGCCCGGGCGGCCGGGATCGAGACCGTCTACCAGACCCTGGCGGTGGCACCCTCGCTCGACATCGCGTCGAACCTGTTCCTCGGACGCGAGACCCGGCGCCGCGGCGTGCTCGGGTCGTGGTTGCGCATGCTCGACCACGCCAAGATGAGGTCCGAGGCGGCACGCCACCTCAACGACCTGGGCATCATGACGATCCAGAACCCGACGCAGGCCGTCGAGACGCTGTCGGGAGGCCAGCGTCAGGCCGTGGCCGTCGCCCGGGCGGCTGCCTTCGGCAGCCGGGTCGTGATCATGGACGAGCCCACCGCCGCGCTGGGCGTCCGCGAGTCACGAGCGGTGCTCGACCTCATCCTCGAGGTCCGGGGGCGCGGCCTGTCGGTGATCCTGGTCAGCCACGACATGCCCCTCGTGTTCGAGATCGCCGATCGCATCCACGTCCAGCGCCTCGGCCGGCGCGCGGGGGTCGTCACCCCGGCCAGCCACACGATGACCGACGTCGTCGCGATCATGACCGGCGCGGCGCCGGCACCGGAGTAGCGGCCCGCCATGATCGCGGTGCTCGGCGAGACGCTGGTCGACCGGTTCGAGGCGGGCGACGGGAGCCCGGCGATCGAGCGGACCGGAGGCAGCCCGGCCAACGTCGCCGTTGCCCTCGCTCGGCTCGGCGTGGCGACCCGCCTCGTCACGCAGCTGGGCGACGACACCCGCGGCCGGGCGGTGCTGCGGTACCTCCACGACAGCGGTGTGCTGGTGACGGCCGGTTCGGTTCACGGCGGCCGCCGCACCGGCGTCGCCCGGACGACGATCATCGACGGCCAGGCCTCCTACGACTTCACCGCCTGGTGGGACAAGCTGTCGCCCGCCGCCACCCGGGCAGTGCTCGACGACCACATCCGCTGCCTGCACACGGGCTCGATCGCGGCCCTGGCTCCCGCGGGCTCCGGCGCCGGCACTGTGCAGCGGGCGGCCGCCGCGGCACGCCGCCGGGCGACGATCACGTTCGACCCCAACTGCCGGCCCTCGATCATGGGCGACGCCCACGCCGGCCGCCGCCGGGCCGAGGGCCTCGTCGCCCTCAGCGACGTGGTCAAGGCCAGCGAGGACGACGTCCGCTGGCTCTACGGTGACCGGCCCGTGACCGCGGTCGCGGCGCGTTGGCTCGACCTCGGAGCGCTCCTGGTCATCGTGACCCGCGGCCGGCGCGGGTCCTCGGCAGTGACCGCCCGCACCGAGGTGACCGTCCCGGCTCCCGCGGTCGACGTGGTGGACACGGTCGGTGCCGGGGACAGCTTCATGGCCGGCGTGCTCGTCGGGCTCGACCGCGCGGGGGTGTTGGGCGCCGCGGCCCGTCCCGACCTGGCGGCGCTCGACGGGGCTGCGGTGGAGGACCTCCTCCGCCTCGGCACGAAGGTCGCGGCCATCACCTGCGGCCGCCAGGGTGCCGACAGCCCGACGGCCAGCGAGCTAGCGGCCATCACCGCCTGACCACGCTCCACCTGAGCTTCCGCCGCACTCGGCGAGATGACCGACTTCCTCGCCGCCCCCTCACAGGAATCTCCGGCTTTCCGCGATCCCGTGCGGTTCGTCTGGGCGAAACCGGGTACCAGCCCCTGCGCCGCGGGCGCACCTTCCAAAGGAGCCGTCATGACCGAGATCATCACCGGCCTCGAGGACGAGGACATCAAGACCGAGTGGCGGCGGGAGCGGGCCTCGGACGTCGGTGCGGACGATGACGCCACCGATCCCGGCGGCGCCGATCCCGCCGACGCGACCGACGGCGACGGCACCGACGGCCCCGGAGGCGGCGACGCCGACGGCGCAGACGGCGACGCCGACGGAACCGACGCCTGACCGAGTGCCCGACGGACGCCGCCCGCCGCCGGGGCCGAGCCCCGGGCTGCGGCCTGGCCCCGGCGTGGGATCCCTCACCGGCCGGGACCGCGAGGCCGGGCGCGCCGCACTCGCGCGCTGCGTGGGCGATCCCGACAGGTTCCTGGCCGGGCCCCACGGCCGTCGCCCACACCTCCACCGGGACGGCGGGCCCTACGACGACCTGCTGTCCCTGGCGCAGGTGGACGACGCCCTCACCGGCCATGGCCTGCGGTTCCCGGCGGTGCGGGTCGTCCGTGACGGCGAGGTCATCGGCCACGACTGCTTCACCAGGACGGCCCGTACGGGACGGGCCCGGGTCGACGACCTCGTGGAGCCGGGCCGCCTCCTCGACCTGTTCGCTGACGGCGCCACCATCGTGCTGCAGGCATTGCAGCGCTGGTGGCTCGCGCTGACGACCTTCTGTCGCGACCTGGAGATGGCGTTGGGCCACCGGGTGCAGGCCAACGCCTACCTGACGCCGCCCGGGGCGGCGGGGCTAGCGCCCCATCACGACACGCACGACGTGTTCGTCCTCCAGGTGGCCGGGACCAAGTCGTGGGCCCTGCGCGAGCCGGTGATCGAGGCGCCGCTCGACCGGCACGTCTCGGACCACGCCGCCTGTGCGGCCCGGCCGGTGCTCCTGGAGGCAGACCTGGCCCCGGGCGACGCGATGTACATACCGCGGGGCGTCGTCCACTCCGCCGCCGCCCAGGAGCGGCTGTCGCTGCACCTGACGGTCGGGATCCTGGCCGTCACCGCCTACGACGTGGCGCGCCGGCTGCTGGACCGGGCGGCCGACGACGTGGCGTTCCGGCGGGACCTCCCGCCGGGCTACGCCTTCGACCCCGACCTGGCCCGGAGGGCCGTCGCAGGCGTCGTGCAGCAGCTCGTGGGGTGGCTCGACCACATCGACGAGCCCGACACGGCCGCCGTGGCGGACGAGCTGTGCGGCGCATTCGTCACCAGCCGGGCGCCCCACCTGGTCGGCCAACTCCTCGAGCTGGCGGACCTCGACGCGCTCGACGACACCACGGTCGTCCGACGCCGGACCGGCACGCTGTGCACCATCGCCACCCACGACAGCGAACCGGCGGAGCTGAGTGTGACGCTGGCCGATCGGCAGCTCGCCCTGCCCGTGACCCTCGCGCCGGCCGTACGACGCCTCCTCGACGGTCGCCCCCACGCGGTGGGCGAACTCGCCGACATGCTGGACGGTCCCAGCCGCCTCGTGCTGGTGCGGCGGCTGGTGCGTGAGGCTGTCATGGTCACCCACCGGGGGTCCGACGGCGAGCACGGGCCGAGCGCCGGTGGCTGAGCCGCTCGCCCACCGGTGCGCCCTGGAATCCGCCGCCCGCGGCGAACCCCTGGCCGGCACCGCCTCTCGCGTGGGCCGCTGGCTGGTGGTGGAACAGCCGGGCGCTTGGGGTCACGACGCCCTGAGCCACAGCCACCTCGATCCGGACATCGGTCGGGCGCTGGCCGACACCGCCCGGGCCGCCGGCGTCCGAGTCCTGCTGGCCCGACGGCCGGGCTGGGGCCGGGGCAGCGACGTCCGGCGGGTCTTCCTCGCCCACACCGGGCCGGGGTCCCGCTGGTTGCGGCAGGTCGACCTGCCCATGGAGGACGAGGCCGCCCTGCTGGCGCTCGACCTGCGGGCCCTCGCCCGCGGCGAGCCGCCCGGCGCCGGCGAGCCGGGGCCGGCATCCCTGGTGCTCGTGTGTACGCACGGGCGCCACGACCCCTGCTGCGCCGACCAGGGACGGCCCATCGTCCGCCGGTTCGCCGCCGTCGGCGTGCCGGACGTGTGGGAGTGCTCGCACGTCGGCGGCGACCGCTTCGCCGGCAACCTGGTGTTCCTGCCTGAGGGCGTCTACATGGGACGGGTGGATGCGGAGGCCGCCCCCGGCGTCGTGGCCGACCTCCGCCGGGGGCTGCTCGACCTGCACCGGTACCGGGGCCGCAGCTTCCACCCGCCGCTGGTGCAGGTGGCCGAGGTCCACGCCCGGGCCGAGCTGGGCGAGCGCCGCCTCGACGGCGTGACCGTGATCGCCGCCGAGTCGAGCTCGCACGACGAGGCGACCGTGCACGTGGCGCAGGACGGGGGCCCCACGCTCGAAGTGGCGGTTACCCGCCAGCCCGGCGAGCCCGTGCAGCTCACCTGCCGTGCGCCCCGGCCGTCCCCGCCCTGGCGCTACGCGGCCCGCACGACCCGCACCCTGTGACGCACTAGGCGTTGCCCGGGTCGGCGGCCGCGCGCACGACGCACGCCGGGTCGGCCTCGTCGTCGGTCGGCTGGAGTGCGAGCCGGTGCACCCGGTGCCGACGCAGGCATCGTCCGCCGCGGCCGCCCCGGCGGACGTGGTCTCGACATGCTAGCCACGACCGGAAATCCCCAGGTCAGGACCCGTGACAAGCGCCCTCGACAGGATTCGAACCTGTGGCCTACCGCTTAGGAGGCGGGCGCTCTATCCAACTGAGCTACGAGGGCCCGGTACCGGTCCGGCGATCGTAGTGCCCGGCCCGCGCGGCGATCACTGCGTGCCCGTCGTCGCGACGCTTGCCAGCAGGTCGGTGTCGTCGCTGCAGATGGCGTCGACGCCGAGGGCGTAGAGGCCTTCGGCGACGTGGCGCCGCTCCTCGTGCCAGCACACGACGCCGAGGCCCGCCGCCCGGGCCGAGCCCCGCCACGCCGCCGCGGCCAGCGTTTCGTGCGGCGCCGGCAGCCACTCCCAGCAGGGATGGACGAGGTCGGCGGCGCAGTCGTGGGCCAGCGCGACGGGGTCGACGTCGTCCACCGCGTGGAAGAGGATCGCCCGCGGCAGGTCCGGGGCGGCCGCGGCGCACAGCCGCACGACCTTCGGGCGCGCCGACGCCAGGACCGTGCGGCCGGCCATCCCGTGCTCGTCGAGGAGGCCGGCGAGGCGGGCGGCCCCGGCCGGGGTGAGGGACTTCACGTCGGCGTACAGGCCGAGCCCCGCCCGGGCGGCGTCGGCGATGACGTCGGCGCACCGGGGCACGTCGCCGGGCACCTGCGACGCAGGCAGGTCCCGCACGCGCACCGGCTCGCCACCGTCGACCGGGACCAGCGCGCCGTCGTGGAACACGACCAGGTCGTCGTCGGCCGTGACCCGGACGTCGAACTCCAGCAGGTGGGCGCCGAGCGCCGCCTGGCCGGCCAGGTTGGCGTACCCGTACGACGCCGGCCCCACGTCTCCGGCCCGGTGCGAGACGCGCAGCACGTCGGCCGGGCCCCGCGGGGACGGCGACGGGCGCAGCGACGGCAGCGGGATCATCCGGGGTCGCGGCCGTCCCCCGGCTCGCCGGAGTCCCCCGGGTCGGGCCGGAGGCGCAGGGCCGCCGTGCCCAGCAGCGGCTCGTCGGGGCTGCGGATGTCGGCGTTCGGGATGCCCTGCGGGAAGGTGGCCCGCACCCGGTCGATCGCGTCGACCGCCATGTCGAGGTGCTTCCGCTTGGACGCCTCGTAGAACTTCACCGCCTGGCCGGCCAGCTTGGGGGAGCCGTGCAGGGGCTTGTCGGACACGCACAGCAGCGTGGCGTTCGGCACCCGGTACCGGAACCCGTTGGCGGCCACGGTCGCCGACTCCATGTCGACCGCCAGCGAGCGCGAGAGCCGCATGGCGGCGAGCGTCGGCCCGCGGTCGAACTCCCAGTTGCGGTTGTCGGTCGTGCACACGGTCCCCACCCGGAACGACACGTCGTGGCCCTCCAGGGCGGCGAGCAGGAACCGGTTGAGGTGGTAGTTCGGCGCCACGGGCATGGCGACGGGCAGCACGTCGTCGAGGACGTGGTCGCGGCGGAGGTAGGCGTTGGCCAGCACGAAATCGCCGAGCTCCTGGTGGTTCCGCAGCCCGCCGCAGTGCCCGATCATCAGCATGGCGTCGGGCCGCAGCACGCCCACATGGTCGGTCACGGTCTTGGCGTTGGAGGGGCCGACGCCGATGTTGACGATGCTCACGCCGTCGCGGCGGTCGGTGACCTGGTGCCAGGCCGGCGTCTGGACGCCCGGGCGGCGCGGGCCGACGGCGTCCGGGAACCGCTCCCGGAAGGCCTGGACGTGCAGGTCGTAGTTCGTGAACAGCACGTACCGCTGGAAGGCCTCGGGGTCCGTCCCCGTGTAGTGCGACAGCCGGTCGAGGCTGAGGGCGACCCGCTCGGGGCGGAACAGGAACAGCTTCTTCGCCTGCAGGTCCCAGCTGGCGTCGTCGACGGCGTCGTAGAGCCGGGGGTCGTCGAGCGCCACGGCGGGACGGCCGCGCTCGACGTGGACCCGCGCCCCCTGGGCCAGCAGCGCCGCCAGCTCGCGCTCGAGGTACCAGCCGATGGCGCGGGCCCCGGCGATCTCGCCGCGGAGCTGAGGGTTGTGGACCGACCAGGGCCGCGTGACGACGACACAGGGATAGAGGCCGTCGCTCTCGACCTCGACGATGACGTCGCACAGCTTGGCCGCCAGGGCGGGGACCTCGGCGGCCGCCAGGTGAGCGCCGTCCACGTCGGCGAGGACATCGTCGGACATGCCCGGGAGTATGCACGGCCGCGCCCGCCGTTCCGTGGTCCCGCCCGGCACACTTCCGGCCATGGACGAACGAGCCACTGGCCCGGCGACCAGCGGCGCGGAGGACGGTGCGTCCCGCGTCTCCCCGCTGGAGCTGTTCTTCGACCTGGTCATGGTGTTCGCCATCACCCAGATCACGGGGCTGGTCGGCCACGACCACGACGCCCACGGCGTGCTGCGCGGGGTGCTCCTGTTCGCCGCCCTGTGGTGGGCGTGGGGCGCCTACGCCTGGCTGACGAACACGGTGCGGGTGGACGACATGCGGGTCCGCCTGGTCCTGCTCGGCGGCATGGCGGCCACGCTCGTCGCCGCGCTGGCGGTGCCGAACAGCTTCGAGGACGACGGCGTCGCCTTCGGGCTCGCCTACCTGGCGGTCATGGCGCTCCACCTGGCGCTCTTCGCCCTCGCCGCCACCGACCGGGAGACGAGCCGCCAGGCGATCCTCCGGCTGGCGCCGACGAACCTCGGCGCCGGCGTGCTCCTGGTGATCGGCGGCGCCCTGCACGGCGGCGGCCAGGAGGCCCTCTGGGCGCTGGCCGTCGTGGTCATCTTCGTCGGGCCGTACGTGACGGGGGTCGGCGGTTTCAGCATCCACCCGGGCCACTTCGCCGAGCGCCACGGGCTCATCGTGATCGTCGCCCTCGGCGAGTCGGTGATCGCCATCGGTGCCGGCGGCGAGGTCTCGGTCGACGGCACCCTGGCCGCCACCGCGCTCGCGGCCATCGCCCTGGTGATCGGCCTGTGGTGGGCGTACTTCGACCACGACGCCGAGCAGAACGAGGCGGCGCTGACCGCGGCCACCGGCCCCGAGCGCGCCGCCCTCGCCCGCGACACGTACAGCTACCTGCACGTCCCGCTGGTCCTCGGCATCGTGCTCGCCGCCGTCGGCCTCCACGACGCCCTCGCTCACCCCGACGAGCACCTCGACCCGCTCATCGGCGGCCTGCTGGCCGCGGGCGTGGCGATGTACTTCCTCGGCCTCGTCGCCATGCGGGCCCGCTGCTCGTCC
>Ga0126306_10001879_pt1 | contig 11501 bp, 9 predicted proteins | sample Plot27_FD_92592 | JGI IMG/M metagenome (GOLD analysis project Ga0126306, IMG submission 92592) | Serpentine soil microbial communities from UC McLaughlin Reserve, CA, USA - Plot27 | ecosystem: Environmental > Terrestrial > Soil > Grasslands | place: USA: UC McLaughlin Reserve, Lake County...
AGCTATCCAAAGGGCAATTTCAAGGCCTCTGATCCTGATAAAAACATTCGTATATTCTTGGATGAAGTAAAACGATCTCTAGATTCTAAAGGCAGGATAAAAATGGTAGATGTAAGAAGTCCAAAAGAATTTACAGGCGAAATATTAGCACCGCCGGAATATCCTACGGAGCATGCTCAGAGAGGAGGACATATTCCAGGAGCAGAAAATATCCCTTGGGCTCAGGCAGTCAATGATAAAGACGGCACTTTCAAGTCTGCGGATGAACTAAAGAAGTTATATGAATCAAAAGGAATTACTCCAGACAAGGAAATAATAGCATACTGTAGAATAGGTGAAAGGTCTTCTCACACATGGTTTGTCCTCAAATATCTACTTGGATATCCTAATGTAAAGAACTATGATGGCTCATGGACAGAATGGGGTAACCTGATTGCCAATCCTATAGAAAAATAATAATTATAAAATGCCGCCTTTTTTATTTCTTTTTTTGGTAACAAGACGCCGCTATCTGAACAATAGTTAGATGGTATATAATAAAGTTTTTATAGTACCCTTTGATTCAAAGCCTGAATGACTGCTAACTTCGTTACCTCTTCCAATGTAAGAGAACACACAAAATCGCATGCAAGATGGGTCGTGACAGCCATTACTGCACTACTTTTATTCAGTAGCACCGTTGTAAGTGGACTATTTCCAGCCTTAGATGCAAAACCCCCTGGTGTTTTTGCACAAGCACAACAACAGAATCAAACTAGTAATACGACTTCAACAGGTAATAATGCTACTACCAATACAACAATAGCGGCAGCATCTTCTTACAATGAGATGCTCAATCCAAGACAAACAGAATATCCTGCACATTTAGGATTTAATGATCTACATATAGAAGCAATTCGCCATATAGATCCAAATGCTACACAAGCAACGACAGCAGCAAATCAATCAGGAGAACAACAACAACAACAACAAGATATCTTTAATCTCATAGTACATCATCACTGCAAAGTATATGACGATATGACTGCTGCATGTTTGCTGTTTCCTACCGGTATGAATGATCAAGACAAACCATATGGAATAGAATATGTTATTCCCGCTAATATGTACAATACACTACCGGAGGAAGAAAAGAAATACTGGCACCATCATCTTACTGAATTACCTAGAGTTAAAGCAACAACGCCTGATATGACTGCAGAGGAAGCAGCAAAGGTAAAACCTGTCCTAGATGGGACATATGGTAAAGTAGTTTATTTCTGGCAGCTAGGTGATCCACTTCCAATAGGCGAACCTACAGCAATAATAATAGAAGATATAATAACACAGGCAGAACAACAACAAAACTTGACTGGACAGTAATACATTCCTTCCTTACTTCCTTTTTTGAAAAATTCCTTCAAAATGAATATCAGTATCGTCTGGTTTAGCAAAATAATCTGTTATAAGTTTCCTCATTCCGTTATGTGCATGTCTTAGCAAGGTTACACTAGCCCAGCTAAATACACAACAAAATCATTAAGGTGCATCCATATCCTGGAAAAAATTCGGGGACTTTTAGATCCGGAAATGTCATCAGTTACTCTGGTGATATTAATCTAATATCATCCGTTATTCTTGAGTATTATTATTGGAATATGCATTATCTATCCAGCTTGCTCGTTACGAAAACAATATTATTTACAGGTCTTTATTTATATTCTAATAAATGAACGATAAGAAAATCAATGAATTCAATGGAGTAAACACCCAGATACTAAACACAGTGTTTGAATCTATGCAAACACACTCAGGAATGGCAAAAGCGACGTTCTCGGTTAGATCGGAATGGAATGGTGGTTTTAGTGTTGATACCACTGCCTCCAAAGGATTTCGTATTGGTGGACAAAATATAGAAAGAAATGTTGAATATAAGGCACAATATGATTTTCCAAATCAACTCGCAGGAGAGGGAAGAGGCCCCACTGTATGCGAGGGTTGTATGGGTGCCTTGGCAGCCTGTTTGACACAAACTATTGTAGCTCATGCTACATCCAGAGGTATCCATATTGATAGCATTAACATTAATGTAGAAGGCGACGTCGACTTACGTGGTTTTACTGGTATATCAAATGAAATAAGACCAGGGGCTCAGCAATTCAGAGTAAATCTGAATATCAAAAGCAATAATGCCTCAAATGAACAAATAAATGAACTACATGAAATTGGCAAGAGGTTTTCACCTGCATTTGATACCCTGACTAATGGAACTTCAGTAATTTTGGTCAATCCTTGATGAGGTAACCTTACAATAAAGGACCTCGAATATAACCGAGGAATAATCCTTTCCGTTATTACTTGCAGCAAATAAAGATGCCTTTACCGATTACAAATCTACTCTTGCTAATTACTAAGAAATATTGGCAAACGAATTTGAAAACAAGTAGCTCCTGGCTTTGAGGATACACTAATTTGTCCCTTGTGCATCTCTGTTACTATTCTATAGCTTATACTTAACCCAAGTCCCGTGCCCTTTCCTAGTCCTTTAGTTGTAAAGAATGGTTCAAAAAGGCGTTGCTGTAGATCCTTTGGAATGCCTGGGCCATCATCCGTTATCTCTACAATTATATATTCATTATTTTCTTGTCTTGTACGTATTATAATGTGTCCTTGATTACCAATTGAGTCTATAGCATTATCGATTATATTAGTCCATACTTGGTTAAGCTCACTCCCATAGGCATTGATACGTGGAAGACTTTGAACGTATTCACGTGTTATCGTGATGCCCGATTCTTCTAGCTTATGTCGAAGCATGGTTAACGTACTCTCTATACCCTTGTGTATGTCTATTTCCTGAATGGGAGCCTGATCCATATAAGAATAAGACTTTACTGCACCGATCAGTTCACTGATACTAGCAGTACTGTTTTTAATAGCATAAAGTGACTCGTTTACTCTTATTGTAGCAGTAATCCAGGTTAAAATATCTTGGAGCAAGGAGTTTTGATCATTGATATTATTAACGCCTGTATCATCAGACGAAGTTACTCTTACAAATGATGCTCTAGAGTTCATAGTTGTGTCTGGCTCGGGTTGAGAGATGAAGATATTATTGGTGATATCTTCCAGCTTGTCAATATTACATCCTGCACTTACCAAACTAGAAGCTAACATCCATCCGTCGTTTATCCCATGGGATTTGAGCCAGCCAGTAATTTGATCCTCCTGCTCACTTTGTAGTAACGGATCGTTACCAGCAAATATGTCTTTATGCAGATTATTCCTTACAAATTCATTTCTAAGTTGAAAAACATATGACCATTGTGTGGCACCAATATGATAATGCTGAATTAGTTTCTGAGAAAGAATCCCTGATTCTTCAACAGAATCGGATAGTTGTGCAACTGCGCGGCTGGCGGCAGCTGCAGGATTATTCAGCTCATGAGCAAGACCTGCAGCTAGGCTACCGAGTGCTATAAGCTTTTGATTTTGCTGTAAAACTGTTTCAAATATCTGCAAACGTTGTGCTTGTGTTCGTAGAATTTCTCTGGTTATAGAAGGACAATCATATAACATCTTCCAAAACGCGTCCTTGCTCCACGTCAAAATACGGCTATTTTTCATAGCATAAGCACTACATTTATGTTCTGACCAATCAAGTATAATCGGAAGCTCCCCGAAGTGATCTCCAGGTTTAAAAGTAGAAAGGATTGTTTCTTTGGCACTATCTTTCATTACTACGTTAACCTCACCATCAAGTAATACATAGAAGGTGTCAAATTGTCCTTCAGAGACGATTTTTGCTCCAGCTTCGAATTCTTCTTCTTTTCCCTTCTCAATACACTTTATCTCATCATCATTGAGACGTGAAAATAGCGGTATCTTGCGGAGAGAAAAGCTATAGTCATGGGTATTCGTAGTAGTATAATGATTATTCTCAGGATTACCACTGTTTCTTTGCTTGTCATGATTTGTGATCATGTCCATTTCTATTTTATGCCCCCAGTACGCACTGATGCATTAGCTGAATATCTATAGATCCAACACCTACCTCTGGAGCGACTCTTTTAGTAAAGCCATGACGTACGTCTCCAGCCACAAATAGGTCTCGTATAGCAGCCTCGAGGAACATTGGTTGGCGATCTAATGTCCAACTTTCGGGACGCTGGTGGTCATTAAGTATTAAATCTGAACCTGTCAAGATAAATCCATTGGCGTCACGTTGTATTATTTCTGCCAACCTGTCTGTACGTAGCATACGTTAATATAAAGAGTCCGGTAGCCGAAAAAAATCTGCTCTATCCTGGTCATAGTTTTGGTAATAGTAGCTACTAACCTACCCTCACCTTTTGCCTTAGACTTTCATAATTCCAGTATAATATATAATACAAAAGTCGTTGTTATAAAATGAAGGCATGAAGTACTCGAAGTTAAAGGCCTCCGACTGGAAATAGAACATTTTGGAACGAAATTAACGTCAGCATTGCAACAATTAGGTTACAATTAATCCAAGATCATGTTATTATCCAAGTGGCCATATCATCACTTTAATGATATGGAACCTAATTCGACTGGAAAACTTATTGGATGTGAAAACGTAAGGAGATCTTACTTATGAAGCCTGCCATGATGATCATTGATGATGATCCACAAGTATTGCGAGCAGTCGAGATTGATTTACGCAATAAATATGGCAATCGATTCAGGATGCTAAAGGCGAATTCTGGCGCAAATGCACTTGAGTTATTAAGGCAATTGAAACTACGAAATGAGCCGCCAGCACTATTTTTAGTAGACCAGAGAATGCCGCATATGACAGGTGTGGAATTCCTTGAACAAGCCATGGAAATATACCCTGATGCTAAACGCGTCCTACTTACAGCTTATGCGGATACCGATGCAGCTATCAGATCTATCAATAAAGCAAAGATTGATTATTATCTGATGAAGCCATGGGATCCTCCTGAAGAGAACCTCTATCCTGTCGTTAATGATTTACTCGACGATTGGTTGGCCTCATTTAGACCACCGTTTGAAGGTATTCGTGTAATCGGTCTGAGATGGTCACCGAAGTCTCACGAAACAAGAAATTTCTTAGCTCGAAATGGTATTCCATTTCAATGGCTAGACGCGGAGTCAGACAAGGAAGCAAGTAAGTTGGTTAAACTTGCCGTCACATCCTCCCCAAATACTGCTGAGATAACCGCATCACAACACTTACCATTAGTTCTATTTGCAGATGGCTCGCATCTTTCAGAGCCAACAAATTCCCAGATTGCCGAGAAGATAGGGTTAAAGTCGCACGCTCAAATGCCCTTCTATGATCTTATAATAGTAGGTGCTGGTCCCTCTGGTTTGGCAGCGGCAGTCTACGGCGCATCAGAGGGGTTGCACACATTATTGATCGAAAGAGAAGCTCCAGGAGGTCAAGCAGGCATGAGCGCAAATATTGAGAATTATTTGGGATTTCCCACCGGGCTAACAGGGGCAAATCTAGCAAGGCGAGCTGTGACTCAGGCTGTCAGATTCGGCACTGAAATTCTTACTCCCCGAGAGGCTACTAACGTACGTGTCAACGATCCTTATCGTTTTGTCAAACTAGATGATGGAACTGAGATAAGCTGTCATACACTTTTGATTACAACTGGAGTTTCCTATCGTAAATTAGACGTACCAGGCATAGACAGGCTTACCGGAGCTGGTGTTTATTATGGTGCAGCTATGACTCAAGCCCTCGCTTATCGTGATGAGGATGTCTACCTTGTGGGTGGTGCTAACTCTGCTGGACAAGCTGCAATGTACTTTTCAAGATATGCCAGAACTGTAACTATGCTAGTTCGAGGTGACTCTCTTGCTAAAACCATGTCGCAATACTTGGTAGATCAAATAACAGAGAGTAAGAATATTAGAGTTTGGCTACATTCAAATGTTGTGGAGCTAAAAGGCGAGACTCGGCTTGAGGCAATTACAGTAAATAATACTCTCAAAGGTGAAAAACAGACCTTCCCTGCTAGGGGTCTCTTTATTTTTATCGGCGCACAGCCACGCACACATTGGCTATCTGAGATAGTGGCAACAGATGCAAATGGCTTTATTCTAACAGGTCCCGATCTAGCGATGAGGCAGGGCGGGCATAATAATAATAGTCTAAAAGGCTGGAATCTTGATCGTGAGCCTTTCCTGCTTGAAACCAGTGTACCTGGAATATTTGCTGCTGGAGATGTACGTTATGGTTCGGTAAAGCGGGTTGCATCTGGAGTAGGTGAGGGCGCTATTGTTGTCCAGTTTGTTCACCAGTATCTTAAGCGTGTGTGAAGTGAACCAACAAACACAAAGTTAAATAATATTCTTCGTCATGTTCATTCTCTATTCACGGTAGCTTTTGCAATTTCTTCGTCAACATGATAACGAATTGGAGTAGGAAGATTTACTTCCCCATGTTTCGAAGTCTCAGGGAACTAGATAACCTTTAAAGCTTAGTCTCCACCTGGTAAATAGGAACCTACTTAGCACCGATATCGGCACAAAACCCACCGAAACCGATATAAAATTTATCATATAATAGTCATGAAGACATAGAATTTATAGTAAAACATTTCCTAGCGAGAAACGGCATTCCTTATCAGTGGCTCGATATGGAGGCTACGAAGAAGCTCATAAACTGGTCTCTTATCTCGAATCAAATAGCATTGCTTCTACTGTTCCCGCAATAGCAACTACCGTTAGCACATTTTCTATTCATGAAGATAATAAAACCAACAACAGGTCATCATCTTCTACTAGAATAACATCTTCACAATTCACGTTCATCCTCTTTGCACATGCCTGTTGTAATTTTTCCCGATGGCTCATATATGGAGGAACCATCTAATTCAGAGCTTGCAGAAAAAATTGGTCTTAAGACACATGCGCAGATGCCCTTCTATGATTTGATAATAATAGGTGGAGGTCCAGCCGGCTTAGCAGCAGCAGTATACGGAGCCTCAGAAGGTCTAAGCACACTATTAATCGAAAGACAGGCACCGGGAGGACAGGCAGGTATGATCTCTAATATCGAAAATTACCTCGGCTTCCCCTCTGGTTCTATGAAGAGAGTCGCTGCAAACGTAGGTGAAGGGTCTATTGCTGTTCAGCTAATACATCAATACTTAAAGAGGGTATGAAATAATACTTATGTCGGGGAACAATAGCGATAAAAATAATAATCAAGAAATTAACGATAAGCATGGAAATATGACTATTAATACTGATACTAACAAAAATATGATGACGAATGACCACGAGGCTTTTATTCATCAAATAAGGCTATTTTCAGGATTAACCAGTCAGGAACTACAGTCCATTGATAAGGGAAAGGAGGTGTGGTTTGAGGCAGGGGATAAAATAATTTCAGAAGGAGAACATGAAACCTTTTATGTACTTCTAGATGGCAAGGTGGAAGTAATACTGAGAGATGGATCTAAGGAAGCAGTACTTTCCACTTATAATCCAGGAGACCATTTTGGAGAGCTGCCAATTATTCTTGGATGGACAAGCCATAGTTGTGCCGCCTATGCTACAAAGAAAAGCCATCTCTTGAAATGGGGCCAAGAAGAATTTTGGCGAATGATATATAGTTCTCCTGCTCTGACCAGACAGATTTTGAATTCAATGGCTCAGCTTCTTAAGACCTTAGAGACAGTATTACAACAGAATCAAAAGCTTATAGCGCTAGGTGGCTTGGCTGCGGGTCTTGCTCATGAGTTGAATAATCCTGCAGCGGCTGCCACTAGAGCAGTAACACAATTATCTGACTCTATCCGGGAATGGAGGTCCCTTGTCCAGAAGTTAAATGAGCGGCAGAGTATGACTGCTCCCCAGTGGTCATACCTTTCCAAATTAAGAAATGATACGTTAAAGTTCGATTCAAACCACACAAATGGTTATACTACAGATGACACACTAACACAAAGCGAAAAGGAAGACCACGTCTCAGACTGGCTTGACTCCCATGGTATTAATGACGGATGGAAACTTGCATCTGACTTGATCAATTTTGGAGTAAATATAGATAAGCTAAATGACATAGCTAACAATGTTATTTTACCCCAGCTATCAAACGCAAGTAGCGATAATAAGGCCGGGAGACAAAATCTTTTGCTTGAAGATGTTCTTAGATGGCTTAATGCTACAACTAGAGTGGATCATTTGCTTTATGAGATCAAGAGTAGCACCACTCGTATTAGTGATCTAATCTCTGCCGTAAAATCATACTCGTATATGGATCAGGCTCCTTTACAGGATGTTAACATTCATGATGGAATAGAAAGTACATTAACTATGCTTCAGCATAAATTGAAGAAAGCGGATATAACAATAATCCGAGAATATGAATCTGGCTTGCCGCATGTCAACGCTATTGGAAATGAGCTGAATCAGGTTTGGACAAATCTTATAGACAATGCAATTGATAGTATAGGCAGCCGTGGAACTATTTTAATTCGTACCAAAAATGAGCGTAAAAGCCATATACTTGTAGAAATAGTGGATAGCGGGAGTCAAGGCATTCAAAAGGAAATACAACCTCGTGTTTTCGAACCATTCTTTACAACCAAAGAACTCGGTAAGGGTACTGGCCTTGGATTAAGCATAAGCCACAGGATAATTGTGAACACTCACAAAGGAGACATACGTTTTAGCTCTAAGCCCGGAGAGACTAGTTTTCAGGTTCGTCTCCCTATCATTTACAAAGGAATTGAACAAAAATACTGGGATTGGATTAAGCCAGAGGATACCTCTAATAGAGTTAATGGCAATAATATTGCTCCATCTAGTAGCTAAATGGTTATTACATCAATAGAGCTCCTATATTACTTTCATAACTCCGTCAGCATACAGGGAGCTTGCTGAATGGATGAAGTACAGAGAAGGAGCCGGTGAAATAATAAATGATGATAGCTGGGTTATGCGTGACTCGTGGGATACGCAAGTTAAGATAAGTAAAGGTCTAGTTACGATTCAGAAAAAACTAACTCCGTAGGTGTCAAACGACTAATGGAACGAGCAATTTGGGCCCCTCGAGAAGTTCACGTAAATCGATACCTGTATCTATACTAGTATGTGGAGATTCTGTAGTTAGTGAGAAAGCTTTAAACCTGTGGTTACTTCTATTATATCCAGAAACCCACTTTTAGCACTGATATCAGCACTAATCCCACCGAACCCGCTAAGAATACGGGTTCTTATACACCTGTTTACTATTATCAATATAAAATATAAAATGCAATCAGCAAGTATAACGACGATCGCCACGATTCTCTTGGCAGAAGCAGAAGCAAATTGACCCCATCCTATTTTGAAAGGGTGTCATTACGTTTCCAAACTAAAAAATATCTCCGTAAAAGGAAGTGGCTGCAAAGTCTACAGTTTTTTAATTTAAAAATGTTTTAACCTTTTTCACAAATACAATAGCGTTACCGATGGTAACATGTATTAATCACGTTACCAGTGGTATTGATGATTATACATCGAGATGCCAATACAAAGAATAGAAGTCTCAGAATACCAATGCATCCACTGTAGCTATAAGTGGATTAATAGGGCCAATGGAAAGGATGGGCCTATCCCGAAAAAATGTGCTAGGTGTAAAAGGTCTAACTGGAATACAGGGAATTATATGATTCCTAAAGAGGTTGGCTTGAGAAGACGAGTTCAAAATCTATACGGGGTATACCATGTCTCAGTGTGGCGTCTTATGTATCTGTCACAGGATCTTAATACCTTTTCTGTAGACGATTACTTGGATCGCAAGGTAGTTGCCAAGTTTCTCGATCTGGATCCGCAACCAACAATAGAAGAGTTAAGACATGTGTTATACTCACCAGAGCTTAAACTAGGATTAAACTCGCAAAACCAACTTAGAAAAGAAGCATGGATCCCAAATCCAGAAAAACCAGGATGGTTTAAGCGCGATAAGCATCCTTACCGTGAATACTTGAAACTTGTCAAGGCTGACGCACAGAAACAACAGCAAATCATGCAGCAGGTAGTCCAGTCAAGAATTGGTCGTTTAGGTCCAAAGAAAGAAGGAGGCTAGCCTTGCCAAGCAGCTCCTTTAGGACTCTAACTTCATCTCTTAAGAATTCCCCTTAGACCTCCTCTAGGCTCTTTGTTTCGTTCCCCCTATGCTAATTTAATGCCTGGATCTATTCCCAGGCACGGTTCTGTTCTTAGCCGCTCCCGGAATACCCGAACTTCTGTTATCCAAAGTAGTTTTGATCTAGCTGCATTCATTCGCGGTTTAACTATGCTTTGATAAAAATATATCAGGTCCTCTTCTAATATCCTTTGGGAATGGTACAGCTTTCTTACTCTGCCCATTGATTTAGGGCGTTGTTGGACGTTCCTTGCTTCATAGACTAGGAGGAAACTCTTAGGCTCCACCTGCATAGATTCCTAGATGGGATTTCGCAGGTGTAATATTGGATTCCCACGGAACCCAATAACCGTATGGGTCTGCAAGGTTAGTAGCGATAATAAATTGACATGATTTTTGGGTGAACAAAATGAGTCAATTTTTGGTTCGCATTCCACCGAACCCGATATTTAATCTTATAATAGTCATGTAAGATAAAAATTTATAGAAATCTACATTCGCCAGCTTTAGTTTTAATTGAACTCCAATTTTGATGTCTAGACATATATTTGTGTGCTTATCTTCAGGAATATAGTGGATAAGCTTATTCCGGTAGAGCAACATCTTCAGTTCCAGTTATGATCAAGTTAGGTTTGGATATATTTGGAAGCTGACTGCAAACTCCACTCCAGTTGGATGCATACCAGTTCAGTACAGCATTATACTGCTGCATAAAAGCATTAGGAGTAATATCAGATAGCATTCATTTACACCAATTACCTCTTGTGGTCTTGGTTTGTTCTTTGCTTCTATCTTGCAAAAGAAGGTCTAATTATTCCAAGGATTACCTAACCTATATTACAAAAGGGGATAAATACAGGGTTTTGCCATGATGGTTAAGAAGCATCCCCTTTTCTTTCTCTGAAAATTTTTTAAAATCCTGTCTATGGTATGTACAAATCCCTTTCAAATTAATACCTTCAAACCTGGTAGGTAATGTTGTTGTTTCATAATGCAGGAGACCGTCATCTTTACCATAGTAAAAAAATGGGCCCATATCTCCTATTACTGATACACCAATTCTACCTGAGACCTTTGCAAATTCTACTATTTTTTTTACAAAGGGCATCAAGCCCTCTTGTGAACCAAAATAACTTTTCAGAGAATCAATAATTAAGAGTGATTGTTCCTTTTCATATCTTCCTACATCAATACACGCACTATCTTCCGACAGTATGCTCCTTATGTTATTCACAGTCTCATAGAATGGCAAAATAACAACAATTTCATTGTCTTTTAAAGCAGCCTTTGCATACAGCGAATACAATTCTCTGAACGTGTCTAAATCATGATAAATTACAAGGAAATGTGATCCAAACTCTGATTTGTGTAATTCTTGTGCGGC
>Ga0126306_10001880_pt1 | contig 11500 bp, 15 predicted proteins | sample Plot27_FD_92592 | JGI IMG/M metagenome (GOLD analysis project Ga0126306, IMG submission 92592) | Serpentine soil microbial communities from UC McLaughlin Reserve, CA, USA - Plot27 | ecosystem: Environmental > Terrestrial > Soil > Grasslands | place: USA: UC McLaughlin Reserve, Lake County...
AGGTTCACGCAGCGAAACAGCAGGTCGTCGAAGTCCATCGCGTTCGCCGCGTGCAGCCGCTGCTCGTAGAGGTCGTAGACGTCGGCGGCGGTCTGCTCGAAGAAGCTGCCCACCTTGAGGCGGTACGCCTCGGCGTCGAGCAGCGCGTTCTTGGCGTCCGAGATCTGCCGCCGGATCCCGCGCGGGGCGAACCGCTTCGGGTCGACGTCGAGCTCGTCCACGCAGTTCTTCACGAGCCGCAGCGAGTCCTGCTCGTCGTAGATGGTGAAGCCGCGCGTGTAGCCGAGCCGCTCGGCGTCGCTGCGCAGCATCCGCGCGCAGGCGGAGTGGAAGGTCATGACCCACATCGCTCGGGCCCTGCGCCCCACCAGCGCCTCCACCCGCTCGCGCATCTCCTGCGCCGCCTTGTTCGTGAAGGTGATCGCGAGGATCTCGCCGGGGCCCGCCTGGCCGGTGCCCACGAGGTGCGCGATGCGATGGGTGAGCACGCGCGTCTTCCCCGATCCCGCACCGGCGAGGATCAGGAGCGGCCCCTCGCCGTGGAGCACGGCCTCCCGCTGGGGCTCGTTCAGCCCCTCGAGCAGGGCCTCGGTCGCGACTGGTGCGCTCACCCTGGCGAGGATAGATGCGCGGGCGGACCGGCCAGCCGCACCCCTGGCAGCCACCGGCGTGGCTGGCCTACTGGCAGAAGGCGTTGCGGCACTGCAGCGGATTGCCGTTGCCGCTTGCCGCGTTGCCCCCGTGGTCGACCACGCCGGCCACGGCGTCGATTCCGAAGTCGGTGTTGTCGTTGGCGGTGTTGTCCTTCAACCGAGTGCCCGGGCCCTGGACCTCGATGCCGTCGCCGCCGTTCTGGTTTGCGACGTTCGCACGGAGCCGCGTCCCGGTCACGGCTGATGCCACGAAGATTCCGTCGCCAAACGCACCGCTCGCATCGCCAAATGACGGGATGAACCCCTGCAGGAGCTCGTTTTCGGCCACGACGTTCCCGGCGCCGGACAGGATGTTGATTCCGCCCGAGGCCGCGCCGGTGCCGCGGTTGCCCACGATGCGGTTGCTCGAGCCCTCGACGCCGAGCCCGGCTCCCTGGGCGCTCCGGAAGTCGGTGTCGTGAATGCGAGCGAAGTCGGCTACGAGCCGGATGCCGCTTGCAAACCTGCCAGCGGCCTCGGATCCATCCACGAGGAGTCCCGTGGAGCCGTTCACCGTCAGGCCGCTGGACTCGCCCATCATCGTGGTGTCCCTGATGACGTTCGCCTCGCCCGAGCTGACGGAGATAGCGGTGCTGGTGAAGAACCCTGGACGGCCGGGGACTCCCAGGCCCGCCCGGATGTTCCGGATCAGGTTGCGGCGTGCTCCGTCGAGGACCACCCCGCTGACGAGCGAATTGACGCTCCCATCGTGGATGGTCACGTCGTCGTAGCCGCCGGTGTTGGCGATGGCCGCGCCGCCACCGCCGATCACTCCGTGGCCGGCCAGGTTGATGTTGAGGCCGTGGGCGCCAATGATCAGGCCGGTCATGCCTCGGCCGGTGCAGTCGAGGTCGGCGGACAACTTGAGGTTCGCGGTCAGCGTGTCGCCGCAGTCGACGTTCACCGTCGTGAATTGCAGATCCTCGCCGCATCGCGGGCCTCCCTGCTGCTGCGAGTCCTGGGCGCACACTCGGACGTGGTAGGTCGTGGAGCGACTCAGGCCGACGATCTGGCGGACCACCACCCTGGGCTGGTTCTGCTCCACGTTCAGCGTCGCGTGGTCCGTCTCGGAGCCGTAGGCGGTCGTCGGTCCGTACTCGACCCAGTACTCGACGTCTCCCCCGGTATCGCTGATGACCTGCCCCTGGAGGAGCGCCGTCGTCCCGCTGACGAGGCCGACGTCGTCGCTCACGCCCGCCGCGCAACCCGCACACGCGGCCACGAGCAATGCGGCGCCACAGATGACACCGAGCCTGCGGATTGGCGAACGGTACTGCGGCCTGTCGCGTGCCGCAAGGACGCTCGAGCGCTCTAGAGATCGCGCCGCGCGAACGCCAGCCGCGCACCCGCCGCCACCAGGGCCAGGTAGCCCGCGCTCCAGAGCCACAGCCCGGCACCGCCCTCCTGGGCGCCGCCGAAGGGACCGAGTTGCACGATCACTCCGGTGGCGCCGCGCACGTCCTTCGTGAGCGAGTCGAGCCCTGCCTGGTAGAGGGCCTCGAACGGCAGCAGCCAGGAGGCCACCTGGGCCACGGTCTCGAGCGTGTCCACGCTGAGCGCGTCGCCGATCTGGCCAAGCAGCCCTGCGGCGAGCCCCGCTCCGAACACCATGAAGACGGCGATGCCGTTGGCGGTGGCCGACAGGAAGATCGAGCCGAGCAGCGAGAGCGCGGCGATTACGACCACGGCCGCCACGAGGCCCACACCGGGGCTGACCGGGTCGTCGGGCCACCAGCCCCCGGCGAGTCCCGTGATCACGGTGGCGGCGGCGTACATCGCGGCCACGTAGAGCGAGCACACGCCGGCGGCCGCCGCGAAGCGGCCGCCGAGCAACGCGGTCCTCCCCACGGGCCGGACCACGAGCGGCTGCAGGAGCCCGCGCTCGGCGTCGCCGCGGACCGCCCCGAGCGTGAGGAAGACGGCCAGCACGCAGCCGAGGAAGAGCGTGGTGAACATGGCCAGGCCGAGCAGGGTCGAGCCGGTGAGCACCTTGTCGTCGATGAGCGCCCCTTCCCCGATCGCCTCGGAGTCGATCGTGTCGAACGCCGCCTCGGTGGCGACCCCGTACAACGCGAGGAATGCGACGGTCAGGACGAGCACCACGACGAACACCCGCCGGCGCATGGACTCGCGCAGCGCATACGTGGCGATCGCCGCCGCGCTCCTCACGTGCCCGCTCCCGCGACCGCCTCGAGGTAGGTCTCCTCGAGCGTGGAGGAGCGGACGTGCACCCCGTAGACCTGCTCTCCGGCGGCCACCAGGCCGGCCACGATCTCCGGGACCTGGTCGCGCCCGGCGTCGGGATAGGAGCGCACCCCGCTCTCCAGCTCCACCTCGACCCCGCGCGGCGTGGCCAGCTCGGCCGGGCTGCCGCGCGCGACGATCCGGCCGTCGACGAGAATCGCGACGCGGTCGCAGACCCGCTCCACCTCGCTCAGAAGGTGCGAGTTCAGGAGCACGGCCACACCGCGTCGCTTCAACTCGAGGAGAAGGTCGCGCACGATCCGCCGGCCGACCGGGTCGAGCGCGCTGGTCGGCTCGTCGAGCATCAGGAGCCGCGGCGAGCCCACCAGCGCTTGGGCGATGCCGAGCCGCTGCTGCATGCCCTTCGACATCGCGTCGACCCGCGTGTCGGCGGCATCGGCTAGGCCAACGAGCTCGAGCAGCTCGCCACGCTCCGTGACACCGTCGTTCGACCCCGCCAGTCGCTGGTGGAGGTCGAGCAGCTCGCGTGCGCGCAGCCAGTCGGGGAAGCGAAACAGCTCGGCCAGGTAGCCGATCGAGGCGCGCGCGGCGGCAGAACCGGCGGGCTGCCCCGCCACGAGCGCGGTGCCGGCGCTCGGGCGCACGAGCCCGCAGGCGACCTTGACCAGCGTGGACTTGCCGGCCCCGTTCGGCCCCAGAAGGCCGACCAGCTCGCCGGGGTCGACGTCGAGGTCGACCCCGGCGAGGGCCACGGTATGGCCGTACCGCTTGGTCAGTCCCTCACACGCGAACGTCGCCTCCACGCGCCGCAGTGTAGGAACCTGTTGTCCTACTCGATGAGGCCTGCGCGCGCCTCCACCGCCGTGTCGGAGTTGTCCGAGAACAGTCCGTCCACGCCGAGCTCGAAGAACTGCTCGTACTCGGCGATCGCGTTGCCGTAGGCGTTCGGGTCGGCGCTCGACCGCAGCTCGACCGGCAGGAACTGGTTCTCGTTGCGGAACGTGTAGGGGTGCACCAGCAACCTCGCCTCATGGGCGCGGTCCACGAAGTCCGTCGGCGGGAGCGACGCCCCGGCCGCATCGCGCGGGACGATGTAGCTCTTCGACGGTCCCACCCCATCGGCGTACTCGGCGATGTCCGCCAGCCCCTCATCCGTCGCCAGGTCGCCGTACGTGCGCGGATCCCCCATGTCGACGAGGTCGGCGGGCCGGGAGGTGGGCGAGTCGAGCAGCTGCACGAGCGACACGTCGAGCTTGCGGTCGAGCGCCTTCAGGTTGCTGGTCTCGAACGACTGCACGAACACCTTCGCCCAGCGGTGGTCCAGGTGGTTGCGCTCGAGCGTTGCGACGAGAGCGGGCTCCAGCGGCAGGCCGAGCTTGCGGAAGTAGGTCGGATGCTTGGTCTCGGGATAGATGCCGATCTTCCGGTGCAGCTCCTTCGAGAGGTGGCGGGTCAGGTCGATGACCTCCTGGAAGGTCGGCACCTCGTAGCGGCCGTCGTAGATCGTGTTGCGCTGACGGACGCCTGGGAGCCGCTCCTTGGCGCGCAGCGTCTTCAGCTCGGCGAGCGTGAAGTCCTCGGTGAACCAGCCCGTGATCTCGAGACCGTCCACGACCTTGGTCGTCTGGCGGTCGGCGAACTCCGGATGCGAGGCCACGTCGGTGGTGCCCGAGATCTCGTTCTCGTGGCGGGCCACCAGCACCCCGTCCTTGGTGGACACGAGGTCGGGCTCCACGTAGTCAGCGCGCATGCGTGCAGCGAGGGCGTACGAGGCGAGCGTGTGCTCGGGACGGTAGCCCGACGCGCCCCGGTGGCCGATCACGAGCGGGCCGGAGTCGTGGGCCTTCCACGACTGGTCGTGTCGCTGGCCGGCGCCCGACGAGGTGGCGAGCAGTCCGGCGGCCAGCAGGAGGACAAGGGCCGTGGCTCCGAGGAGCCGATGGGTGAAGCGGAGGGATCTCATGCGCGGCATCCAACCGCGTATGGCCCGTGCGGCGCAAAGAGCTTGTGACCGCCGGGCGCTACCCGCCGACCGAGTCGGGCCCGCCGCGGCGCTTGAGCGGCTTCAGCTCGGCCGCCTCGGGCTTGCGGCCGGTCTGCTCCGCCACCAGCTCCTCGAGCTCGGTCAGCCGGTTGGCAAGGCCGCTGATCGCGTCGGCGACCGGGTCCGGCAGGTGCGCCCAATCCGCGTCCGGCCCCTCAGGCCGCTTTCCATCCACGCGGACGGGGTGCCCGGGGTTGCCGACCACGGTGGCGTCGGAGGGCACGTCGTGGATCACCACCGAGTTGGCGCCGATCTTCGTGCGCGCGCCCACCACGATCGGCCCCAGCAGCTTCGCGCCCGAGCCGATCATCACCTGGTCGCCGACCGTCGGATGACGCTTCCCGCGCGCGAAGCCCGTGCCGCCCAGCGTGACGCCCTGGTACATCGTCACGTGGTCGCCGACCTCGGCGGTCTCGCCGATCACGACGCCCGAGCCGTGATCGATGAAGAGCCCGCGCCCGATGCGTGCCCCGGGGTGGATCTCCACACCGGTCGCGACCTTCACGACGTTCGACAGGACCCGCGGCACGATCGGCACGCCCGCCTGGTGGAGCGCGTGCGACACGCGGTGGGCGAGCAGCGCCTGCACGCCGCCGTAGGTGAGCAGGATCTCGGTGCGGCCCACGCTGCGTGCGGCCGGGTCGCGTTCCTGTGCCGCCGCGAGGTCCTCGCGCACCTCGCGTGCCACGCGGGCGAATGTGGAGAAGCCGATCATGGCGCGAAGAACGGCGTGCTCACGTAGCGCTCGCCTGAGTCCGGCACGATCACGACCACTCGCTTGCCGGCCGCCTCGGGGCGCGAGCCGACTTCGACGGCGGCGTGCAGGGCAGCGCCTCCGGAGATGCCGGCGAGCACGCCCTCCCGCGCGGCGCAGCGCCGCGCGGTCTCGATCGCGTCCTCGTCGTCCACGGTCACGATCTCGTCGATCACCTCGCGGTTCAGCACGTCCGGCACGAAGCCGGCGCCGATGCCCTGGATCTTGTGCGGCCCGGGAAGGCCGCCGGAGATCACCGGGGAAGCCTTGGGCTCGACGGCCACCACGCGCAGGTCGGGGTTGCGTTCCTTGAGGCGCTCGCCGCAGCCGGTGATCGTTCCGCCCGTGCCCACCCCGGCCACCAGCACGTCCACGCGACCATCCACGTCGCGCCAGATCTCCTCGGCGGTGGTGCGCCGATGGATCTCCGGGTTCGCGGGGTTCGAGAACTGGTTTGGGACGAAGCAGTTGCCGCGCTCACGGCAGATGCGGCGAGCCTCCTCGACGGCCTCGTTCATGCCGCCCATCGACTCCACGAGCACCACCTCCGCGCCGTAGAGCCGCAGCAGGTTCTCCCGCTCGCGGCTCATGCCCTGGGCATCGTCAGCACGAGGTCGTAGCCCTTCGCGGCGCACACGAACGCCAGCGCGATCCCCGTGTTGCCCGAGGTGGCCTCCACGATCGTGTTCCGTCCGGGCTCGATCCGACCCTCGGCCTCGGCCGCGTCGACCATTGCCACGCCGATTCGGTCCTTCACGCTCCCGGCGGGGTTGTAGGCCTCGAGCTTCCCCACCAGCTCGGCGTCGCAGTCGGGCGCGAGCCGGGTGAGCCGCACCATCGGCGTGCCGCCGACGAGATCGGCCAGGTTATCCCGGATGGCGCCGGTGAGGTTCGGGACGCTCATCGGCCCCGACTCTAGAGGGGGCGGCCGCCGGCCACCCCCTGCAGGGCGGGATCGGCATGCTGAGCAGCCCGAGCCGCAGCTTGCGGATCCTGAGGACCGCCGAGGTCGTGGGCCGGAGGCTGATCGTGCCTCGTACCTCACGGAGGCGCTGCGGGACGGCCGGGATGCCGGCGCCATCCCCGTCGACGACCCCGACTTCCTGGCCAACGTGCTGTGGACCCAGGTGCTCGGCACCATGCACCTGGCCCGCGTCGGCGTTGGGATGCGCGAGGCGGTGCCCGGCGTGCCGGACCTGTTCCCGGTCGCGTCGGAGCGGGTGGTCGACACGTGTGTGACGAGCGCGCGTGCCACGGTGGGAGTCGCTTCGTGCTAGTGGGCGGGATACTCCGGGGGCGATGTCCCAGACCGATATTGATGTCGTACGCGGCTCCTTCGAGGCGTTCAACGCGCTTGATGCGGAACGGCTGGTCAGCCTGTCGGCCGAGGACTGCGAGTGGCTTCCCTTCCGGGCGCAGCTGGAGGGATCCGCGTATCGAGGACATGCGGGCATCCGGCAATTCCTACGCGATATGGCGGAGGACTGGGAGGAGCTGCGAGTGGACCCGCTCGAGTTTCACGATCGGAGCCCGCTGGTGGTGGTCGTCGGACAGATGAGGCTGCTCGGGCGAGGGAGCAGCGTCGATATCGAGACGCTCGCAGGCTTCGTCTTCGAGCTGCGCCGGGGTCAGATCAGGCGTGTGACGAGCTACAGCAATCCGGAGGCCGCGCTCGAAGCTGTGGACGCCGACTAGATCAGGCCCGCCGCCTCGAGGGCCTCGTCGCGGCTGCCGAGGATCTGGACGCGAATCACCTTGCCTGCGCGGAACTCGTAGACCCCGCCGAACGGAGCATCGACCGTGACATCGCTGTCGTGCCCACGTGCCCGCACGTTACCCGCCAGGACCACGCGCTCGCCGAGGTCGATGGTCTCCTCGAGGTCCATCGCAATCTCGCCCCACGCGTCCCACCACTTCCTGATCGACCGCTCTACACCGGATGGTCCACGGAAGGTCTCTGCGCCCGGATAGCGCTGATCCTCAACCCACTCAGCGTCCTGGTCGAAGTCCGCGAGGACGGCCGCCATGTCGCGACGGTTGAAGCAGTCGACGGCTCGCCGCACGATCTCCACGTTCTCCTGCGACATCGCTACTCCCGCCGCTCCACGGCTTCGAGGGCCTCGTCTTCGGTCCGACAGAACTTCCACCAGACGACCTTGCCGTTGTTGACCCGGGCCGCCTGCCAGAACTCCTGCTCCAGAGCTACACCGCTGGCTCCCCCCGTTGCGACAGCGCGAGACTGAATGACGAGCGTCTCCCCGAAGTCGCGCACCTCCACGATCTCGCTGCGCCAGTTCCCGAACACGCCCCGGAGGCTTTCGAAGTACTCCCGCAGCCCCTCATGGCCTCGGTAGGTTCCACCCTCGGCTTCGAGGAGCAGCGAGGTGAACACCACATCGGGGTCGATCAGCTCGACGAGGGCATCCCAATCCCCTCTGCTGAAAGCGTCGTAGGCCCGATAGGCGAACTCTTCGTTCTCCCGCGACATCGCCCGCCAGTATCCCGCCTCAGGTGTGGGTTGGCTCAGGGGCTGCCTGTGATCCGAGGTCGTCTAGATGTAGTACTTCCGCCGAGCGCCCCGGAAAGTGGCAGGCGGCGATCCTCGAGGCGGAACGGAACCGGCCGAAGCTGCGGCTCGTTTCGAACGCCTAGCCCTCTCTAGCCAGGCCCGGTTCGCCGACCGTCGTTCAATGAACGAGGAGCTTGAGAGCGACGATGCCAAGCCCGAATGCGCCATTGAGGGCGACCGATCCAAGCGTCGCGAGCGCAGACAACCGCGAGGCGCGGGCGATGACGAAGCCCCAGGCGAGTAGCGCGACGACTCCGAGCCCGACGGCCAGGCGGACAGCCGTGCGGGTCGGCACCACTCCAGCCCAGCGAGGCTGAGGGCAAGGAGGGCTGGAACAGTGGCCTGCAACATGGGCCATTCGTACTTGGCGATGTGCCATACCTCGCGCAAGGTCAGGGGGTCGTCATGCTCGAGCCGCTGCTCGACCGCGTCGGCGTAGACATGGGCAAGCCAGAACACGAGCATGGTGAAGAGGAGGCCGGCAAATATCTCGCCGGCGTCGACGCTCGCCGCCTCCGACAGGGCGGCGACAAACGAGGTGACCAGGACCTGGCCATAGATCGCTCCCGCGACATTGGCGCGGCGTTCTGCCCTGGGCGGGCTCACCGGGCGAGCGTATCCCCGCAGAGGAGATAAGAGGAAGGGTGATTCGCAGGCTGTCGTGCGCGAGAGGATCGCTGCAACGACCTCTGCCATTGCGGCAGCAGGGTCCCAGGGACGAAAGCGATCTCATAAACCCCCGAGCGAGCGGGAGGCGCTCCGGACGGAGTTGGAGCGCGGACCTTGGAACGGCTGGCTCTCAGCGACAGCCTGCCAGGCGATTGAGTCGAAGTTGAGGTCCCCGGCGCAGAACCGGCAGTCAGGCGGCCTGAACGTGAGCATCCGTCGTCCGGAGCCATCCGGCCTTACCGCGTACACGGGACCGCTGAGGATCGGGTCGATCTCCTTGACGAAGGCGACCCATTGTCCGTCCGGGGACCACGAGGGCGAGAATGCTCCTGCATACTCGCTGTTGGAATCGTGGCTCTCCCAGAGCTTCCGCAGCCCTGTGCCGTCGGCTCGGATCGTGTAGAGAGCTTTGTTGGTCTGTGTCTGCTTGTCGACCTGAAGGAACGCCAAGCGGTTCCCGCCTGGCGCCCAACTCGGATCGACTCCGGCCACAGCGAGTGTTCGCCGCCGTCCTCCAGGCTGACGGACCTGAAGTGCACCATGCGGCCCCGTGAACGCTAGCGCTCCCTTCGATGACCAGTCTGGTCCGACCCCTCGAGCCAGGAACCGCAGGCCTCTGCCGCTCGCTCGCACGGTGTAGATCGACGAGTCGCGTCGAGTAAACGCGATGCGTTTCCCGTTCGGCGACCAGGCTGGCGAATAATCATCCCCGCGTGTGAGGTGTCGCAGCCGACTGCAGGAGGGCGGTGAGGACTTGTGCCGGGGCCACGGGCAGTCGGGTCGTGTCAGCCAGATTCCCTCTTTGCCGTAATCGGTCTTCACGTAGGCCAACCGGCGGCCGTCGGGCGAGAACGCGGGGCTTGACCCAAGGGCGACGAAGCGGCGCGAGCCTCGAGGAACGTTCGCGATCCCAACCAGGTTGTCCTCGAAAATTGATGTCGGTGCTCTCCTCGTTCAGGGAGTAGGCCGAGAACGCCAGCTGGCCGTTCCGGCCAGGGAACGTCGCCCACGCCGACGACGCGCCGGCGAGCAGGGCGAAGGCTGAGACGGCCAGCGCCACACGCCTCCGAGGCCGACTGTACGACCGTGGGTGATGCCAGACAACCGGCGCACGAAAACTGGCTCGCTACTCCCGCAGCCCCACGGCTTCAACGGCCTCCTCGCGCGTGGCGTACTCGCGTGCGTGCATGATCTTGCCGTCGCGAAGCCGCATGGCGATAGCGAAGTACTCCGGCGGGACCGGCACGCCGCTCCGCTTCGAACGTCCGCTGTAACGCAGGTAGGCCACAACGTGCTCGTCGCCGGCTTTGATGAGGTCCACGACCTCGGTCGTGAAATCGTCGAACAGGTCGAGCAGTTCCTGCAAGTAGGCACGCCCTGCCGCCTTGCCGCCCCAACGGGCCCTCATCGTCCGCCACTCGATGTCGTCGGACCAGTACTCGGAAAACGCCTCGACACCGCTGCCCTCCAGTGCACCGTAGGCAGCACGGACCACGGCTAGGTTGTCGCGCGACATCGCCCACCCAGTATCTCGCCTTACGGCGGCGGCTCAGGGCGTGTTGGCCGGTGGGTCCTTACCCAGTAGGGGGTGTCGAGCCGGGCAAGCGGTGCCCCGCCTGGGTCGGGGCCAGCCCAGGACGCGTTCACGTCGACGTCATGTCCGTCCGTGACATCCCCCGTCGTGCGTCGGTCCTCGAGGCGTTCAAACGCGCGTGATGCGGAACGGCCCCCGAGACCGCGCTCGAAGCTGTGGGCGGCGACTAGAGCAGAGCCCGGAACGACTCCGCGAGAACCGCACCCTCCACTCCGGAGGCTCCTCGCTCCCGGCCGTGACCCAGTACTCGATCGCCTCGTGGACGAGGTCGTCGCGAACCGTGAAGAACGACGCGGCGTGGAAGGCCTGACCCGCCTGATCCACTCGAATCCTCGAGACCGCGCCCTGCGGCAGTGCGGCGACGTCGAGGATCGTGATCCGCCAGCCCTCCGGATAGGCCCTGTTCATCGCTATGAACGCGTCCCCGCCCTCGAAGCGCTCGTCGGAGTGCGGCCACCGACAGACCATGTCGTCCGCCAGGAGCGCCCGCGCGCCCGACCAGTCCCGCGCCTCGATCCGCTCCCAGAGGGCGCGGACGAGGTCGGCGGACGTCATATGTAGTACATCTGGCCGAACCGGCTCTAGAGCGCCGTTTGCGCGGGGTGCGTAGCAGTCGGCGTAGCAGTCGCCGCGCCAGCCGAGCGGGCGCGTCGCACGTGCTCGTGGGGATCGGCGGAGCGGCGCGCCCTAGTAGCTGACCCGTCCTGTGTGAGTCTCGCTGTCGCTACTCGTGAGGGTTGTGCCGACCATCGAGACGCTTACGCTGCTGATCGCGGTGGTGATCGTCCCGCTGGCATCGGCGAAGCGACCGGTGCCGCCGGTGATCGTGCTGACCAGCGTGGCCTCGCTTCCGGTGGCCGTCAACGTCCCGGTCCCGGTGGCGGTCGTGTAGATCTCGTCGCCGTTCGACGCCACGATGATTGCCGTGAGCGTAAAGCTGAACGTGTCCGGTCCGGTGAGCGTGAACGACGTG
>Ga0126306_10001881_pt1 | contig 11499 bp, 10 predicted proteins | sample Plot27_FD_92592 | JGI IMG/M metagenome (GOLD analysis project Ga0126306, IMG submission 92592) | Serpentine soil microbial communities from UC McLaughlin Reserve, CA, USA - Plot27 | ecosystem: Environmental > Terrestrial > Soil > Grasslands | place: USA: UC McLaughlin Reserve, Lake County...
CCTCGACGGGCATAAGCCGTCGAGCGTCACCGTCACCACGCCCGCCACCTACGCCGCCCCGGCCGGCAGCGCGGCCACGGGCGGCGCCGGAGCCGAAGGTATCGACACCGGCCTAACCCGCATCTCCGCATTCTGGAAAGAAGCGGGCGCAGGCGAAGCGTCGCCGTCGATCGACCTGTCAGCCGTGGCAAGCCCGCGGATAGGTCTCACCTTCGCCTTCAGCAAAGACGCCGCCGAAACATGGGACGTCCTCATGGGCGCGGCCGGAGACACAAGCGGCTCGACAACCCAGTACGGCGCCGTCGCCCCCGGCGCGACGATGGATATCGCCGCAGGCGACGTTGTGCTTGTCTGCACGCTCCTGAACGGCGACGCTCCCGACCCGGGCACGAGCGGCGGCACCCTCACCATCGCCGGCTGCACGCTGGGCACGCAGACCCGACGCATCAATACGGCGACAAACCAGGGGAACGACGCGCGCCTTGTCATCCTCGAAGTGCCAGTGACGGCCGGGGCGGCAACTGCCGCGCCGTCCTACACGCTCATCTACACGGGAGGGAACGCCAGCTCGGCCGGCTCGACCGTGTTCATCCGTGTGCGCGCCGTGGCGGGTGGGCCGGTAACGATCGACGCAGACGGCGACATACCGGGCACACAGACGATCGCCGGCACCGCCACCGTCACTAGCGCCGCGGCAGGGTCGATCGCCGGCACACAAGCGATCTCAGGCTCGGCGACAGTCGTCAAGCCAGCAGCCGGCGCAGTGAGTGGAACCCAGACGATCTCCGGCGATGCGTCGGTTGTTGTGCCGGCCGCTGGCACGATCACGGGCACGCAGACGATCGTCGGTGATGCGACTGTCACCGCTGGCGGCGGCGCGCAACAAGGCGCTGGGGATATCTCCGGCACACAGACGCTCGACGGCTCGGCAACAGTCGTCAAGCCCGCAGCTGGCGACCTTGCCGGCACACAGACACTCTCGGGCTCGGCGCAGGTCACTAAGCATGCGGCCGGCAGCATCGCCGGGGCGCAGGCCATCGCGGGCTCGGCAGTGGTCGTCAAGGCCGGCGACGGCAGCATCCCCGGCTCGCAGGTGATCTCAGGCTCGGCAGTGGTCATCAAGCCAGCGGCCGGCGCCATCACGGGCGCACAAACGCTCTCGGGCTCGGCGGCACAGACGCATGCGAGCGCCGGCACGATCACGGGCACGCAGACGATCGTCGGGTCGACCGGGGCGGCGCAGCTATCCGGTGCCGGCAGCATCGCCGGCACACAAGCGATCTCGGGCTCGGCAACGGTCGTCAAGGTCGGCGCCGGGGCCGTCACCGGCTCGCAGGCGATCGCGGGCACCGGGCAGGTCACCAGGAACGCCGCCGGAACGATCTCAGGCTCGCAGAGCGTCACCGGGGGCGCCCTGGCAGTCCGCAACGCCGCAGGCACCCTAACGGGCTCACAGAGCATCTCAGGGGCCGCTACGCGCACGCTGCAAGCGGCCGGCGTCGTGTCGGGAACCCAGACGATCGGCGGGACGGTGCTCGCCCCGCCGACCATCCTCGAAGACGTCGACCTGACCACCCGGGCCGGGGCAGGGGAAGTCGACATGCGCAACGCAACGTCTATAGTCGAGCCGAGCCTAACCGTCACGGCGCAAGGGGCAAACGAGTGAGCGACGAAGTTCGCGTGCTACCAGCGAACCCGACAACGGTTGTTGCGAACTGGCGGCTCAGCGGCACCTCGACGGCACCATCGGACCCGACCGCCATCATCATCACCGACCCGGCCGGGCTGCCGCTGGCGGGCGCTCCTACCGTGGCCGGCTCAACCGGGAATCTCGCCCTGCCCGGCGAAGTCGCCTTCACCTTCCCCGGACAACCTGACTGCACGCTCTGCCGGGTTGTGTGGTCGGCGACAGTCGGCGGGGCGCTGCGCAGCATGACCAGCTACGTCGAAGTCGTCGGCGAACATCTGTTCGACATAGCGGATCTGCGGGCCTTCGAATGGGGCGGGTTCACCCAGGGGGCGGCGCCGCTCGCCGACCCGGCGAGGTATCCGACTGAGCAGCTCATGCGCTACCGCGATCAGATCGCCGATGAGATCGAAGAATACACGCATACTTCGCCTATGGAACGTTACACGCGGGCAGTGTTGCATCCGAACGCCGGCAGCAGACGGCTGCTGCTCGACGCCTACCACCCGCGCCGGGTGCTCTCCCTGAAGAACGGCACCGCCATATGGGCGAGCACCCTGACCGACGAGCTACAGCTCGGCATCACCGTCATCGAACACCCCTACCGGGCCTTCGCCGACCCCGTGACCTTCGAGTACGTGCGCGGGCTTTCGAAGGTGCCAGCAACCATCTCGGAAGCGGCGAAGAAGATCGCCATCATGAAGGCGCGCCCCTCGACGGTGCCGCCCCGGGCGATCAGCATCACCGACGAACGCGGCACCATGCAGCTCGCCGTGGCCAACTATGAGAAGCGCCGCTACTACGGTGTGCCCGAGATCGACACCGCCCTGCAGACGATCGACGAGACAGCGATGCAGAGCGTGTAGCGATGCCTCAGTCAAGTACCGCCTTCAGACGAGCACTTCGCACCGCCCTGCGCGCCCGTATCGCCGCCCTGCCGGCAGGCGACCCGTGCGAAGGCACGATCGTGTCGAGCGCTCCCCTCACTCTCGAAGGCTCGACCGGGAAGGCGATCGGGCTCGGCGACTGGCGAACCATCGGCCGGGAAGAGGGGCCGATGCGCGGGCCGGCGCGCCGGCAGGTGAACGAGACGGCATTGCAGAGCGGGTCGATCGGCGTCACCACGTCAGCCGTCACCGAAGACGGGCTCGACGACCTCGAAGACTTGGCCGATGCTCTGGTCGAGCTGCTCGCAGCTACACTTCAGGAAGGCGAAGGCATCTTCGGCGCCGACCAGAATCGCCGGCCGGGCATGCTGGCAACACTGGTCGAGACACGAGGGGCGCTACAGTCAGGCCCGGAGCAGACGGGACAGTACGTGCAGGTCGACTTCACGATCAGCTATGACGCGAGACTCTGAGGGGGCAGGCATGCCGGAAGGTGCCCGCACGGGCGAGCAGCAGCAGCAAGAGCGCAAGGCCGTCGTCTACGTCGGCACCATGCAGGGGCTCGAGATCGCCGCCGCCGGACTCTACGCAGAGTTCGGCGTGCCCCTCGAAGTCCCGAACCGTTCCCGAGTTGTGCGGCACGTGCTCGACGAGCATGGGAACCGCTACCAGGACGTGCGCTACCCGGGACTCGCCGACCAGCTGCTACAGCGACCCGACTTCATCGAAGCCGGCGAGATCGACAAGGCGAAGCCGGGCGTCAGCTTCGACCAGCAGCCAGCCGGCGCCCGCAAGGCCGTCGAAGAGCACGCCGAGCAGGTGCGGCGGCTCGAAGCTGCCGATACCCGGTGGCAGCGGCTCGCCCTCGAGCAGGCCGAACCCGGCGAGCAGGTCGACGAGATCGTGCAGGGCGGACCCGGCTACATCGTCGTCGAGCCGGGCACACCGCTGCCAGGGCCGGGCGCAGAGACGGCGCCGACAGACCCGACCGTGGTGCGCGACCCGGGCCGGGTCGAGACGGTGCCGAACCCGCCCGTCGACCTGCAGCCGGCCGCACCCGGCGATCAGACCGGCGTCGACCCTGACGCCGAGACCAAAGAAGGCGACGCCGACACCGACACCCAGCAGCAGCCGGGGCGAGCCCGGCCGCGGGCCGGCAGCCGCACGGCAACACGCCGCGGCTAATCACAAAGGGGGCGCTAAATGGGCTCAGGGTTGCAGAGTCAGATCGGCTTCGCCGAAGAGACGGTGTACGGCACGCTACCGGGCTCGCCGAACTGGCGATTCTATGAGCTGCTGGCGACCGGGCTCGAGGGGCGAAAGAACGTCATCACCAGCGACGGCATTCGGCCGGGCGCGGCCGGGGTCAGGCTCGGGCAGCGGCGCGTGATCAGCTCCCGCGACGCCGGGGGCGGCGGCAACCGCTTCGAAGTGGCGAACGTCGGCTTCGGCCGGCTGCTGAAGCACATCATGGGCGGCACCATCACGAGCACGAACCTCGCCGGCACACCGGCCGCGTGGTCGCACGTGTTCCCGCTCGCCCCCGTCGAAGGCAAGAGCCTCGACGTGCAGATCGGCGTGCCCCGCACCAACAGCGCCACCGTCGACGCCTACACCTACTACGGCGCCAAGATCACCGATGCCGAGTTCGCGATCGCCGTCGACCAGATGCTCACCTGCGAGCTATCAATCGACGCGCAGAAGGTCGACCGGCTGACCGCCCTCGCGACCGCCACCTACCCGAGCCTGAGCATCTTCCACTTCGCGCAGGGGTCGATCAGCGTCGGCGGCACGGCGATGGCGAAGGTCACGAATGCTTCGTGGGCGGTGCATCGCAGCCTGAAGGCCGACCGCTACTTCATCGGCAGCGCCGGCTTCAAAGACGAGCCGATCGACAACGACTTCACCACGATCGACGGCCGGCTCACCGTCGAGTACACCGACCCGACGCTCGTGCATGACCGCTTCTGGAACGACACCCCGGTCGCACTGCAGCTGGTTTTCACCGGAGGCATCATCTCGGGCGCGAACGCCTTCAAGCTGCAGGTCGACGTGCCCGAGATCCGCTTCGACGGCGAAACGCCGAAGGTTGGCGGGCGCGATCTTGTCACCCAGGATGCGAACTTCAACGGCTGGAGCGACGGCACCGCGGCCGGCATGACCATGACCTACGTCACCAGCGACACGGCGCCCTAGCGTGCCTGCCGGCGCCGTCGAATCGCCGGACGCTCGCAGGCTCGCAGCCGGCTTCGGGCGCCTCGAAGCTGAACTACCCGGCGAGATCCGGCAGCTCGAGCACGGCGCCGCCGTCATTGTCGTGCCGATCGCTAAGGCGCTTGCCCCGTACAAGTCGGGGCGGCTCGTCGGTGCCATCAAGATCGCCGGCACGCACGCGAACGGCATTCAGTTCGGCGGCGGCGCCGCACCGCACGGGCCGGTCGTCAACTTCGGCGGGACGCTGGCCCGGCGCGGAAGCTCCAAACGCACCCGGGTACGATCCCAGGAGCATATTTACCGGGCGATCGAAGCCGGCGAGCAGATTTGGATGCAGAGCATGATCGAAGGCGTAAGCAGAGAGATCGCCGTACGAATCTGAGAGGGGCGACACGTGAGCGACGACCAGGGGCGCGCAGGCATGCCGGACATGGGGCGGGACGCAGAGCCGACCTTCGACGACGACGGCCGGCTGAAAGTCGACTTCGGCGTCGCGGCCGGCGTCGAGCCCGACACCTTCGACGACGACCGGGTAGGCGGGGGCGCCGAGACTGGCGAGCGCGAGCGGCGCTTCGCCGAGCCCGACGACGTAGCCCGACCGCGCCAGCCCGAGACGATCACGCCGGGGCCGGCACCGACCGGCGAAGAGCCCACGCAGGTCGACGAGCCCAGCAAGCCGCTCGTGCTCGACCTGAACATGAACAAGGTCAAGCTGCGCGACCTGCGCGCCTGCGAGCGCATCCTGCTCGCCGTCTACGGCAAGCCGTACCCGGTCATGCCGATGCTCGAAGAGCTGCCGGCCGATATCACGATCGCCCTGCTCGCACACAAGATCCTGCTCGCCGACGAGATCGACTGCTCACGCATGAGCGAAGAAGACGCCCTGAAGGCAGCCGACACGATCCGCCCGGCATTCGAGCAGGCCGAAGAGATCGACTTCTTCCAGCTCGGGCAACCCGCCCCGGCAGAAGGCGAGGGGAAGTCGCCTACGGACCCTTCAAACGGCTCGACTGGGAACGGGCAAAGGCAGAACGAGCCGGACGGCTCGAGGAGCGCGCAGCCTTCCTAGCCTTCTACAGCGGCTACACGCACGAGACGATGCTCGACCTGACACACGAAGAGTTCGAAGCGATGGTGCAGTACATGAATCGGGTCGCCGCCCGCAACGCCGATCTAATGAGCCAGGCGTGATCTAGTAGGGCGAGGGGGGGCAATGGCGAGCGAACGCCGCGAGGTAGTCGTCTACTTCAAGGGCGTCGAGCGCGATCTCACCCGCTCGGCCGGCGCCTCGCAGCGCAGCCTTATGTCGGTTGCCGGCACGGCGGCGAAGGTCGGCGTCGCCGTCGCCGGGGCGTTCGCCGCCCGGCAGGTCGTCTCTGAGATCGGCAAGTCGATCAAGGCGACCAGCGACCTGCGCGAAGCGCAGAACAAGACGAACGTGATCTTCGGCGGGGCGGGCTCGCGTGTCATCACCTCGTGGGCGAGCGACGCCGCCCTGAACCTCGGACTGACCCGCACAGAAGCTCTCAGCAACGTGAGCGCGTTCGGCGACATGTTCGACCAGCTCGGCATCGGCAGGCCGAGAGCGATCGACATGTCGAAGAGCATGGTGCAGCTCGCCGCCGACTTCGCCAGCTTCCACAACGCCGACATAACCCAAGTGCTCGAAGCGCAGCAGAGCGCCTTCCGAGGCGAATACGACGCCGTGCAGCGTTTCGTGCCGGGCATCAATGCGGCCCGGGTTGAGCAGGAAGCTCTTCGTCTGACACATAAGAAGAGCACGGCCGATCTGACTGCCGCAGAGAAGGCGCAAGCCGCCTACAACATCATGGTGAAGGACGGGCGCCGTGCCTCGGGCGACTTCGCCAACACCGCCACCGAACTAGCGAACGCCCAACGAATAGCGAAGGCGCAGACGGGCGAGTTCCGTGAAGAGATGGGCGGCGCGTTCCTGCCTGCCGCCCGGCGCCTCACGAACCACTTCAACACTCAGCTCGCCCCTGAGATGATCCGCTTCGCCCGAGAGAACGCGCCCGCGATGGGCAAGAGCCTCGACAGCATGACGGCGAAGTTCCTGGAGGGGGCGCCGTCTGCTCGCGAGTTCGGCGCCATGCTGAATCGGGCGCTCGCCTTCGTGAAGCGTGAAGGGCCGGCAGCAGCCGAAGGGCTCGGCAATCTGATCTCCAAACTCGTCGAAGCCCGGCCGCAGTTCGCCGGGGCGCAACGCGAAGCCGGCGCCCTCGGCCCGACACTTAAAGTCTCGGGCGCGATCATGCGTGTGTTGGCGCAGCATATCGACGTGCTCATCAGGCATCTGCCGCTGCTTGTCGCCGCGTTCGTCGCCTACAAGGGCGCGCAGGCAGCAGCGAACATCGCCAGCACCGTGCAGGTCACGCTGCTGCCGGCGCAGATCGCCGGCAACTTCGCTCTCGCCCGATCCAACCGGGCGCTGGTCGCGGCCGGGGGGCAGCGGGCAGCGGCGACCGCCCTCGCCACCGGGGCGCAGACGGCAAGCACGGCAGCGACAAACATCGGCACTGCGAGCACCTTGCGCAGCCGGGCAGCGTCGATCGCGACCGCCGTCGCGCAGCGGGCCGTCGCCGTCGCGACCCGCCTGTACACCGGAGCACAGTGGCTCCTGAACGCCGCCCTGACCGCGAACCCGATCGGCATCGTCATCGCCCTGCTGGTCGCGCTCGGCGTCGGCGTCGTGCTCGCCTACCGGCGCAGCGAGACGTTCCGGCGGATCGTGCAAGGGGCATGGAAGGCCATACAGCAATCGGCGACGGCAGCATGGGGCATCGTCCGGCGCATCCTGGCCAACCTCATGGAAGGCTTCTTACGGGTCGCCGGGTCGATCATCCGGTCGGCAGCAACCGCCTTCGGTTGGGTTCCGGGCGTCGGGCCGAAGCTGCGCACCGCCGCCCGAGCCTTCGAGACCTTCCGCGGGGCGGCACAGTCGTCGATCGACCGGCTCAGAGGCAAAACGGTCAAGGTCGGCGCTACGGCGTCGTTCGGGTGGGGCAACCTGAAGACGTTCCGAACCCCAAGCGGCAAGCTCATGTTCGCATCCGGCGGGCTATTCCGCGGGCAGGGCACGAGCACGAGCGACGACAACCGTGCCCCTTGGATCAGCGACGGCGAGTACATCGTCAACGCCGCCAGCACACGCCGGCACCGTGAGCTGCTCGACGCCATCAACGAAGAAGGCCGGCGCGGCTATGCGCTCGGCGGCATCTACGCGCGCGGCACCGGCGAAGGCGTCGGGCGTGTCATCCGCCCCGGTGTCGACAAGACCAGCGAGTACAACGCCCGGCTTGCCGACAAGATGGGCCGGGCGCAGCTCACCCTCATACAGCAGCAATACGCGGCAGCAAGGAAAGAGTTCAGCGGCGGGCTCGGGAACATCGGTGGCGGCGCCGGCTGGCAGTGGCAGATGCGCGTCCTGCGGGCCGTCTTCCCCGGGTTGGCGCTCATCTCCGGCTTCAGACGCAACGCCATCACCGCCACCGGCAACCGCAGCTACCACGCCCTCGGCCGAGCCGTCGACGTGCCGCCCCGCATGGACGTGTTCAACTGGATCAGGGGCGCCTACGGTGCCCGCTCGCGCGAGCTGATCTTCTCACCGGCCGGGTCGCGACAAGTGTGGAACGGGCGCCCGCACGTGTACTCGGGCATCACCCGACAAAATCACTGGTCGCACATTCACTGGGCGATGGGGCTCGGCGGCGGGGCCGTGCTGCGCCGGCCGACCGCCCTCATGGACCTGCGCACCGGCCGGCCGATGGCACTCATGGGCGAAAACGGGCCGGAGCATCTGAGCGTGACGCCGGTCACGCCCGACCGCACCCGGGTCGACACCAGCGGCGCCGCCGCCGGAGGCACCATCCTGGTCGACCTGACCGTTACGATCGACGGGCAAGTGCTCGAGCGCCGACTCGAGCGGGTGCGAGCGAAGAGCGACCGGCGCAAGCCGACCGGAGGAGGGCTCAGGTAGTGGCGATCTGGTCGCTCGTGCTCCCTGAGAGCGGGCAGCAGCTCGTGATCGCGAACGCGATGCCGGGCTCAGGGTTGCAGCATGCCCGACAAGGCGGGATCAGCCGGGCCGCGAGCGGCGCCGGGTCGGTCGACGACATGGGGCCGAAGCGCCCGCGCAGCTGGCGGCTACGGTTCGAGCTGCTCAGCCAAGCAGAGCGCGGGCTGCTGTATGCGGCATGGTTGGACGGCGGGGCGGTTTGGCTGATTGACCCGACACAGAAGAACCTCATGCATCCGAACGTGTCGACCGCGGGGGCGGCGCATCGCACCGTCGACGGTTGGACAGTCACCGGCGGCACCGTCACCCGAATCGACCCGGTCACCATCGTGCCGCCAGTTCAGATGGCGCACACGATCAGCCGGGTAAATCCGGCTGCAGGTGAGAACATTGATCTTGGCTACATGAATCCTTCGGCGTGGGATCTGTACGCGACCTTGACCCCGGTCGTCGAGCCGGCCGAGCAGTACACCTTCAGCGTCTACGCCAAGATCGCCGCCGCCAGCCCCGCCCAGACAATCGCCCTCAAGTTCACGCACTACACGATTCCCGGCGGCTCAGGCGTCGACGACATAGGCGGCAACCTTGCTGTTACGACGGCATGGCAACGGTATGCGCGCACGATCACCATGCCGGCCGGCAAGGGGCGCGTGTGGAACGGGCTCGTCACCGGCACCGGCACAACCAACACCCTGCATCTGACCGCCCCGCAGCTTGAGAAGGCAGCGGTCGCTTCGGCGTGGGCGCCGGGGCAGGGGCCGGCACTGGTCGTCATCACCGGCTACGAAGAGCCATACAGCTATCCTCGCGCCGAATACACCGACGCCGACCTGACACTCGAAGAGATCGGAGGGCCGCTATGAGCTACACGCCAGAAGAGCCGCCGCCCGACCCGATCCCCGAAGACCTCGCCGAGCTGCCGCCGCTGCCTGAGCTGCGCACCGGCCCGCCGCCGACGCCGATGCCGCAGGCGGTCGCGACCCGCTACAAAGGCGTCTACTGGCCGCCCGAGAGGATTCTGCGGGCGCATCTGGCTGGCCACGCCGTCGCCTTCTACTTCCTTGGGTCGAGCATGGTCCTGCAGGCCGACCGATACACGACGGCGAGCTTGCCGTCGCTGGTGTATGTGCTCGCCCGGGTGCCGCTGGCCGTGTGGGCGACGCTGTTCTTCACCGTCGCGACCTTGAAGGTGGTCGCCTTCTGGCGATATCCGCAGCTCAGCCGGGTCGCAACCACTTCCGGCATGGGGCTCGTTACCATGCTGCTAGCGCTGTTCTTCCTGGCATGGGCGTGGGGGCCGGCGACGGCGTTCCTTGTCACCTTCGCCGCACTCGACATAGGGGGGCACGTGTTCGCGATCTGCCATATCGACGGGCGCCGCCGGTGGCGCGAGCCTTCCAGCTAGATGGATACGCCAGCATGGGCGTCGGCGATCGGCGTCTTCGCCGGGGTCTTCGTCGCCGGCCTGGGCTGGCGACTCTCGGCCCGCGTGCAGCAGACCGCGATCAAACGGCAGGGGTTGATCGACAAAGGCCAGCAGATCGAAGAGCGGGCCGTGTTCGAGAAAGAGCTGCGTGTGTGGCTGCGAGACGAGATCGACGTTCGCGACAGCGAGTGCGAGCGGGAGAAGGCGACGCTGCAGAAGATCATCGGCTATTGGCGGGGGCGGGCGCTCGGGTCGATCTCAGCCGACGACACCCCGCCCCCGGAGATATGGGGCCGCTAGTGACACGAGAAGGCACCTAGGGGCGCCGCAGATGCAATCGACGTCATCTCCCCTGCGCGCCGCCCTCGACGCCCGTGTGCGGCGTCTGAAGGGCCGGCTGCTGGTCGACTGGGATCGCAACGGCTACGGGTCGACGATCGACGACCTGAGCGACGCCTTCAGCTCCTTCGAAGTCGAGCGCGAGCTAACCATTGACCAGCCGGGCGAGGTGAAGCTCGTCGCCGGACACGTCGCCGGGGCACTTCGCGCCCGGCTTGCCAACCCCGGGCGTAGTGCGACGGGTGGCAGGGTGTCGGCTCGGATGAGCGCCCGCGCCTACTTCAGCCCGTACCGCACCGACTCGCCGATCTTCGGCAAGCAACGCCGTAGCCGCCCGACGATGGCCGAGATCAGCGCCCTGACAAGCAACGGCTTCGAGGCCCTGCCGCTGTTCACCGGCAAAACGGTCGAGCTTGACGGCAACGATATGAGCCTCGAGGCGCTCGACGGGTGGGCAGACACGGCCCGGCAGATACAGCTGCCGCTGGTGCTCGCCGACGATCAGGTCTTCACCTCGGTCGGCGTCAAGCCGCGCCTGTACGCCGATTGGATCGTCGACTACATCTTCAGACGGCTCGGCTACTACTCGAGCCCTCCGAAGCGGGCAAATAATCAGTTCAGCGCAACCATGCACGGCAGCGCCGCCCCTGAGACCGGCGTCGCCCGGTCGATCTTCGGCGAGAACTTTTCGAAGCTGAGCTTCAGCCCCGAAGCCGACCCGGCGAGCCCCTTCTCACACTCTGCCAAGTTCCATCGGGCCGTCCGCACCGAAGGCATCACCGGCCAAGTGCTCACCTACGAACTAGCCGCCGGGGGCGGGCCGGGCTCTAACAACGGACAGACGATGGCCTATGAAGGCTGGCATCGGATGTTGTCGACGAGCAGCAATCAGCCGCTCTTCGTCGTCTTC
>Ga0126306_10001882_pt1 | contig 11499 bp, 13 predicted proteins | sample Plot27_FD_92592 | JGI IMG/M metagenome (GOLD analysis project Ga0126306, IMG submission 92592) | Serpentine soil microbial communities from UC McLaughlin Reserve, CA, USA - Plot27 | ecosystem: Environmental > Terrestrial > Soil > Grasslands | place: USA: UC McLaughlin Reserve, Lake County...
CGAGGTAGGCCACCGCGGCGGCGACGTCCCCGGTGTTCATGGCGTCCCCGGCCGGGCGCCCGGCCATGGGGTTGCGCTCTGTGCGGATGATTCGTCGGCCACGAGCAGGGCGACGTGGACGCCGACCGGGCGCGGCTCCTGGGCCAGCGACTGGGCCAGCGCCCGGGCCGCGAACTGGGCCGCCGCCCAGGGGCCGAGGCCGGGCATGCCGCGGCGGGCCGAGCCGCCGGAGACCTGGACCAGGGTCCCCGACCCGCGCCGCGCCAGCGCCGCGCCGCCGCCGCGCATGATCGCCCAGGCGGCCGGGATGTAGCCCGCCATCCAGCGCTCGAGCGGTCCGGCCCGGCCTCGGCGATCGGCCCGCCGCCGAACGAGTGGTCGCGCGGGACCGAGGTGGTCGCGTTGACGACCAGGTCGAGGCCGCCGAGGTCGCGCTCGGCGCGCGCGAGCGCCTCGGCCACCACCTCGTGGTCGCCCCCGTCGCCGCGCACGACGGCGACGCCCGGATACGCCTCGCGGAGGGCCTCCAGGGTCGCGTCCGTGCGCGCGACGGCCAGGGCTTGCCAGCCGGCCGCCAGGCGGTCGGCGACGACCGCCCGCCCGACGTTGCGCCCCGATACGACGAGGACGGCTGGTCCGGCCACGCGGGCAGTCTGCCAGCGGTGACGGGGCCTGGAGCGGAGTAGACTCCCGCAGGCGATGGAGGGCCCGACCATCTCCCCGACCGCGGCCGTCGGCTTCCCGCAGGTGCGGATGCGCCGGCTGCGCGCCGGCGAGGGGATCCGGCGCATGGTGCGCGAGACCCGCCTGAGCCCAGACCGGCTCGTGCTGCCGCTGTTCGCGATCGAGGGACGGGACGCCAGCGTGCCGATCCCGTCGCTCCCGGGCCACTCGCGCCTGTCGCCCGACCTGGCCGCCCGCGCCGCCGCCCGCGCCCACGACGCCGGCGTGCCCGCCGTGCTGGTCTTCGGCGTCACGGACCGCAAGGACGGCGCGGCCAGCGCCGCCTACGAGCAGGACGGCCCCGCGCAGGCCGCCGTGGCGGCCATCAAGGACGCCGTGCCCGAGATGGTGGTCGTCACCGACGTCTGCCTCTGCGGCTACACGGACCACGGCCACTGCGGCGTCGTGGTGGACGGGGAGGTGCACAACGACCTCACCCTCGAGCTGCTGGCGCGGACGGCGGTCAGCCACGCCGACGCCGGCGCCGACGTCGTGGCCCCCAGCGACATGATGGACGGCCGCGTGCGCGCGGTCCGCGCCGCGCTGGACGCCGAGGGCCACGAGGGGACGGGGATCCTGGCCTACTCGGCCAAGTACGCGTCGGCGTTCTACGGGCCGTTCCGCGAGGCGGCGGGCTCGGCGCCCGGCTTCGGCGACCGGCGCGGCTACCAGATGGACCCCGCCAACGGCCGCGAGGCCGTGCGCGAGACCCTGCTCGACGCGGCCGAGGGCGCGGACATGGTCATGGTGAAGCCGGCCGCCGCCTACCTCGACGTGATCGCCGCCGTCCGGGCCGCCACCGACCTGCCGCTGGCGGCGTACCATGTGAGCGGCGAGTACGCGATGCTGAAGGCCGCGGCCGAGCGGGGGTGGCTCGACGAGCGCCGGGCGACCCTCGAGACCCTGACCGGCATCGCGCGCGCCGGCGCGGATCTGCTCATCACCTACGCGGCGCTCGACGCCGCGCGCTGGCTGGCCGAGGAGGCGCCGTGACCACGACCGCGACCGCGGGACGCGTCCACCACAAGCCCGACGAGGCCGACCGCGAGCTGCTCAACCAGCTCCAGGCGGGGCTCTCGCTGGTGCGCGAGCCCTACGCGGAGATCGGCGCCCGGATCGGCATGGACGAGGATGAGGTGCTCCGCCGCCTCGCGCGGCTCAAGGAGGCCGCGATCATCCGGCAGCTCTCGGCCATCTTCGACACGCGCGCCCTCGGCTACGAGAGCAGCCTGGTGGCGGCGCGCTACCCGGACGACCGCCTCTTCGACGCCGCCAAGGTCGTCGGCGGCCACCCGGGCGTGAGCCACAACTACCGCCGCACCCACGCGTTCAACCTCTGGTACACGCTGGCGGTCGAGCCGGGTTCGCGCCTGGGCCTCGAGGAGACCATGGAGCGCCTGGCGGCCGCGACCGAGGCGGAGTCGATGCGCCTGCTCCCGACGCTCAAGCTCTACAAGATCAACGTCCAGCTCGACATGACGGGGACCGTCGCCAGCGACGCGAAGGAGGACGCGCCGCGGCCCACGCCGACGCGCGGCGACGGGGTGCTCCCCACCGAGGGCGACAAGCGCATGATCGAGGTGCTGCAGCGCGACCTGCCGGTGGAGTCGCGGCCCTTCGACACCTGGGCCGCCGAGGCCGGCGTGTCACCGGAGGAGCTGCTGGCCGCCGGCCGGGTGTTCGTCGAGCGCAACTACATGCGCCGCTTCGCCGCGGTGCTGAACCACCGCAAGGCCGGCTTCGGCGCCAACGGGATGGCGGTCTGGAAGGTCCCGGAGGAGGAGCTCGAGGAGCTCGGCCCGCGGATGGCGGCCTTCCGGGCGGTCTCCCACTGCTACAAGCGGCCGACCTACCCCGACTGGCCGTACAGCATCTTCACGATGGTCCACGCGCGCTCGAAGGAGGCCTGCGAGGACGCCATCGCGGCGATCGCCGAGGAGACCGGGATCACGGACCCCACGCGGCGGGCCGTCCTCTACTCGACCTACGAGTTCAAGAAGATCCGGCTCATGTACTTCACGCCGGACTACCGCGAGTGGGAGGACCTGGCCCTTGCCGGGCGGCCGCTGCCCCGGTGGGAGCCCTCGCGATAGATCGCAGCGCCGAGCTCTTCGAGCGCGCCCGGGGGGTCCTGGTCGGCGGCGTCAACTCGCCGGTGCGGGCCATGCGCGCGATCGGGCGCGACCCGCTGTTCATCGCCCGCGCCGAGGGCGCGTACGTCTGGGACGCCGACGGCCGCCGCTACATCGACTTCCTGTCGACCTGGGGCCCGGCGATCCTGGGCCACGCGGCGCCCGCGGTGCTCGACGCGCTGGGGGAGGCCCTGCCGCTCGGCACGTCCTACGGGGCGCCGACCGAGCGCGAGGTGCGCTTCGCCGAGGCCGTGATCGACGCGTTCCCGTCGGTCGAGCGGCTGCGCATGACCTCGTCGGGCAGCGAGGCCGTCATGGGGGCGCTGCGCCTGGCGCGGGCGGCCACCGGGCGCGAGCCGATCGTCAAGGTCGCCGGCGGCTACCACGGGGCGATCGACGGCCTGCTCGCCGAGGCCGGCAGCGGCCTCACCACCCTCGGCGTCCCCTCCAGCCCGGGCGTGACCGCGGCGGCGACCGCCGCCACCCGCATCGTGCCCTACAACGACCCTGCCGCCGCGCGGGCGGCGCTCGAGGGGGCGGCGGCGATGCTGGTGGAGCCGGTCGCCGGGAACATGGGCGTGGTCCCCCCGGACGAGGGCTACCTCGCCGCACTGCGGGCCGCGTGCGACGAGGCCGGCGCGCTGCTGGTGCTGGACGAGGTCATCACCGGCTTCCGGGTCGCCCGCGGCGGCGCCCAGGAGCGCTACGGCGTCCCCGCCGACCTGACCTGCTTCGGCAAGGTCATCGGCGGCGGCCTGCCGGTCGGCGCCTTCGGCGGCCGGGCCGAGGTCATGGCCGAGCTCGCCCCCGAGGGCCCCTGCTACCAGGCCGGCACACTCTCGGGGAACCCGCTCGCGACCGCCGCGGGGCTCGCCGTGCTGGGCGAGCTGGCCCGGGAGGGCGTCTACGCCCGGCTGGAGGAGGGCGGGGCGGCGCTCGAGGACGCCCTGCGCGCGAGCGGCGCCCCGGTGACCGTCAACCGCGTCGGCTCCATGCTCACCCCCTTCTTCGCCGAGGGCCCGGTCATGGACTACGCGACGGCGACGATGAGCGACACGGCCGCCTACGCCGCCTTCGCCCGCGCCCTGCTGGAGGACGGCGTCTACCCGCCGCCGTCGCAGTTCGAGGCCTGGTTCGTGGGGCTGGCCCACGGCGAGGACGAGCTGGGCAGCGCGCGGGAGGCCTTCGCGCGCGCCGCCCAGGCCGCGTGAGGGCCGTCCTGGCCCAGGAGGCGGCCCTGGCGGCCGAGCTGCTCGAGCCGGCGGCCGAGCCCCTGCTGGCCCCGCTGGTCGCCCCGCCGCTCACGCCGGACCAGGCGGCCGGGCTCGACCTCATCCTCGAGGGCTTCCTCCTCCACCACGGCCGCCCCCGCCACCTCTCCCCCAGCGAGCCCGGGCGCGAGGTGCTGGCCGGCGACTACTGCTACGCGCACGGGCTGGTGCGGATCGCCGACGCGGGCGACCTCTTCGTCATCGAGGCCCTCGCCGACCTCATCGCGCTCGGGGCCGGGGTCGTCGCCGCGGGCCGGCGCGAGGCGCTCGAGCCCCTCTGGCGGGCCACCGCCGCCGCGATCGCGGCGCGCGGGTCGGCCGCCGCCGACGACGTGGCCGCGCGCCTGATCGAGGCCAAGCGGCGGCTGCGGGTCGGCGGCGACCCGTCCGGGCTGGCCGAGGTGGCGGCGGGGCTGCCGCCGACCCCCGGGCTCACGGAGGCGTTCTCCGGGTGAGGGACCTGCGCGACTGGATCGCCCGCCTGGAGCGGGACGGCGAGCTGGCGCGGGTCGGCGCCCGCGTCGACCCCCGCCTGGAGATCACCGAGATCGCGGACCGCATGGCCAAGTCCGGCGGACCGGCGCTGCTCTTCACCGACGTGGAGGGGGCCGACATGCCGGTCCTCATCAATCAGTTCGGCACCGAGCGGCGGATGTGCGCGGCGCTCGGCACCGACTCCCTCGACGCCCTGGGCGCGCGGGTCGAGTCGCTGATGGACCTCCAGCCGCCCCAGGGCGTGGTCGCCAAGGTGCGCGCGCTCGGCCGGCTGCGCGAGCTGGCCTCCTTCTCGTCCAAGCTGGTGCGCGAGGGCACGTGCCAGGAGGTCTGGCTGGACGAGCCCGACCTCGACCGCCTCCCGATCCTCACCTGCTGGCCCGACGACGGGGGCCCCTTCATCACGCTGCCCCTGGTCTTCAGCCGCGACCCCACGACCGGCGCGCGCAACTGCGGCATGTATCGCATCCAGAAGCTCGACCGGCGCACGGCGCTGATGCACTGGCAGATCCACAAGGACGGCGCCGCCCACCTGCGCGACTCCCAGGGCCGCGTGCCGGTCGCGGTGGCCATCGGCACCCACCCGGCGACGACCTACTCGGCATCGGCGCCGCTGCCCCCCGGGATCGACGAGATGATCTTCGCCGGCTTCCTGCGCGGGCGCAGCGTCGAGATGGTGCGCTGCCGGACGGTCGACCTGGAGGTGCCCGCCGAGTCGGAGGTCGTCCTCGAGGGCTACGTCGACGCCACCGACCTGCGGCCCGAGGGGCCCTTCGGCGACCACACCGGCTTCTACACCCCGGTCGACGACTACCCGACCTTCCACCTCACGGGCATGTCGATGCGACGCGACGCGATCTACGCGACCACGATCGTCGGGCCGCCGCCGATGGAGGACTTCCAGCTCGGCAAGGCGACCGAGCGCATCTTCCTCCCGCTCATCCGCATGACGCTGCCAGACCTGGTCGACATGAACCTCCCCCTGGAGGGCGTGTTCCACAACTGCGCCCTGGTCTCCGTCCGCAAGCGCTACCCGGGCCACGCCAAGAAGCTGATGAGCGCGATCTGGGGGCTCGGCCTGCTGTCGCTGAGCCGCTGCGTGGTGGTGGTCGACCACGACGTGGACGTGCAGGACGTCTCGGCCGTCGCCTTCCAGGCCTTCTCGAACGTCGACGCCGGGCGCGACATGCTCGTCGTGGAGGGCCCGGTGGACGCCCTCGACCACGCCGCGCCGTACTTCGCCTACGGGTCCAAGGTGGGCTTCGACGCGACCCGCAAGTGGCCCGGCGAGGGGGTCGTGCGGCCGTGGCCGGACCCGATCGTCATGAGCGACGAGGTGCGGCGCCTGGTGGACCGCCGATGGGCGGAGTACGGCCTCCGGGCGGCCCCACAGGAAGGGACGTCCGGCCCCCGCCGCACTCGTTGAAAACACCCCTCCCGTCGGATTGAATCCCGGGGCCTCACGAGGAGCGGGGCGCGCTGCGACGCGACGGCCGTGGGAGGTCGGGGTTGGCTGAGGCCCAGGGGGACGGCAACGGGGGACGCTACACCGGGCCCGTCGCGGGCGACGCGACGCCCGAGACGGACCCCCACGACGACCCGGCCTACATCACCCGGACCAAGTTCCTCAGCGGCGTCGCGCTGGTGACCGGAGGGGTCCTGACCGCCGCCATCCTCGTCCCCGTGGTCGGCTTCGCCGTCGCCGAATCGGTCCAGGAGGAGGGGTGGCAGTGGGTCGACGTCGGCCCCCTGTCCGACTACCCCGACGGCGAGGTCGGCTCCATCGCGGTCTCCGGCCCGTCGCCCGAGTCCGACCGGCGCGCCTACGTGCGCCACAAGGACGGGGCGCTCATCGCCATCTGGAACCGCTGCGCGCACCTCGGGTGCCCGGTGGCCTACTCGGCGGGCGGCGATGTCTACTCCTGCCCCTGCCACGGCGGCGCCTACGACTCGATCGGCCTCGTGACCGCGGGACCGCCCCCCCGCCCGCTCGACCGCTTCGACGTCAAGATCGTCACGCCCGACGGCAAGGAGGTCGCCAAGCAGGAGCAGCCGGCCAACGGCTGCCCGACCAACGGCGCGAAGCCCAATGACCGCGTGCTGGTCGGCCGGCCGTTCTCGATCGACGAGGACCAGAACCCGTACGAGCTGAAGGGTCCCGGCGAGCCCGTGACCGGCGTCCTCGCCAACCTCTACCCCTTCTAGGACGGCATGGCGACCAAGACGACCAAGGACATCGGCCCCAAGAACCCCGTCGTGAAGGTCGGGGACGCGACGCTCGACTACGTCGACCAGCGCTCCGGGGCCAAGACCGGGCTCTCGTGGTTCCTCTTCCGCAACGTCCCGGCCGAGACGAGCTGGTTCCAGACTTTGGGGTTCACCGCGCTGACCCTGTTCGGGCTGCAGGCGGTGACCGGGATCTTCCTGGCCATGTACTACAAGCCGGACCCCAACTCGGCCTACCAGTCGATCGACTCCATCACCAACGAGGTGACCTGGGGCTGGCTGGTGCGCGGCATGCACAAGTGGGGCGCCAGCGCGATGATCGTCGTGGTCTTCCTCCATATGGGCCGCGTCTTCTTCTTCGGCGCCTACAAGTACCCGCGCGAGCTGACCTGGGTGACCGGCGCGCTGCTGCTGATCCTCACCATGTTCATGGGGCTCACCGGCTACCTGCTGGTGTGGGACCAGAAGGCGTACTGGGCCACCGTCGTCGCGGTGAACATCACCGCGAGCGCCCCCGTCGTCGGCCCGTACATCGCCGACATCCTGCGGGCGGGGCCGGAGTTCGGCCCGGACACGCTGGCGCGCTTCTACTCGATACACATGCTCGTGATACCGATCGCCATAGCCACCTTCATCGGCCTGCACCTCTTCTTCATCACGAAGTTGGGCATCGCCGAGCCACCGTGGAGCAAGCGCCGCATGACGGTCGAGCGGGCCGAGGAGGACGCGCGCCGGGCCGCAGAGCGCGAGCGACTGCCCTACGGGCGGCGTGAGGTGCCGCCGGACGTGCCGGCGCCCCAGCCCACGCGCGCGGAGGGCGGCCCGTGAACCGCGGGCAGCGCGAGTACTACAAGCGCGACTACGAGGTCGCGAAGGCGGAGGGGAAGCCGTTCTTCCCCTACGCGGTCTACAAGGACCTCCTGATCGCCTCGCTCGCGATCGGGCTGGTCATCGCGCTGGCCATCTGGCAGCGGGTGGAGGTCGGCGAGCCGGTCAACCCGGCCAGCACGGACTTCGTGCCGCGCCCCGAGTGGTACTTCTTCTTCCTCTTCGAGCTCCTGAGGATCTTCAAGGGCCAGAACGCGGTGACGCCGGTGATCATGGCGACGTTCATCATCCCGAACATCATGATGGCGCTGCTGATCCTGCTCCCGTTCTACGACCGGAGCCCGGAGCGGCGGATCTGGCGCCGTCCCATCGCCCTGATCACGGCGGCCGCCACCATCTTCTTCCTCGGCTACCTGACCCACCTCGGCGCGGAGGCGCCCGAGGGCGTGGGGTCGGGCGAGGGCCTCACCCTCAGCGGCCTCGACCAGAACCCCGACGCCCAGGCCGGCGCCCAGCTGGTCATCGCCAACGGCTGCACGAGCTGCCATACCATCGCCGGCGTGGGAGCGCCGGGGCCGGGGCCGGACCTCAGCAACGAGGGATCGAGGGGGAACCCGCCGGAGTTCTACGAGGGCTTCCTGAAGGACCCGCCCGGCAACATCATGCCCGCCTTCACCGGGTTCACCCCGGAGCAGTACAAGCAGATCGGCACGTTCCTGAGCGGGCTCGGCACGGAGTACAGGTAGGGCCGGATGACCGGTCGGACGGGGCGCGCGTCACCGTCCGGCCCGCCTCGACCGGGCACGCCCGCCGCTACGATCGGGTGGTCATGATGCGGGTTTTCCTCGGGGTCACCGGCGCGAGCGGTGCCCTCTACGCGGGCGGGGCCCTTCGCGCCCTGACCGGCGCGGGGTGCGAGGTCGGCCTGTGCGTCAGCGACGCCGGCGCGCACGTCATCAGCCACGAGGTCCTGGAGGCCGGGCCGCGGCCGCCCGCCGACCCCGGCCTGGTCGTCGCGTCCTTCGTCGAGCGCTTCGCGGCCGAGCCCGGCGCCGTGACCGTGCTGGGCCTGAACGACCTCACGGCGCCCTTCGCCTCCGGCTCGTCGCTGGCCCCGGCCGCCCTGATCGCGCCGTGCTCGGGGTCCACCCTGGGCGCGATCGCGACCGGGACGGCGCGCAACCTCATCCACCGCTGCGCCGACGTGATGCTGAAGGAGCGCCGGCGGCTGGTTCTGATGACCCGCGAGACCCCACTCAGCCTGGTCCACATCGAGAACATGGCCGCCGTCACCCGCGCCGGCGCGGTCGTCATGCCGGCCGCCCCCGGGCTCTATGGGCTGCCGCGGTCGGTCGACGACATGGTCGACTTCATGGTCGCCAAGGCGCTCGACCACCTGGGCGTCCCGCACGACCTGATGGCCCGCTGGGGCGAGGGCGCCGAGCGCGCCCCCGGGCGGCTCGCGTGAGCGCCCCGGCCCCGGGGACCCTGCCCGCCGTCCAGGTTCGGGAGATGTTCGACCGCATCGCCCCGCGCTACGACCTGCTCAACCGCGCCATGACCGCCGGGCTCGACGGCCGCTGGCGGCGCGCGGCTGCGGCGGCGGCCGACCTGGCCGCGGGCGACCGGGCCCTCGACGTCTGCACGGGCACCGGCGACCTGGCCCTCGAGCTCGCGTACCGCACCACCGGGCGCGGTGAGGCGGTGGGGATCGACTTCTCGGAGCGGATGGTCGCCAGGGCGGTGGCCAAGGCGGCCCGGCGCGGCAGCCCGGCGACGTTCCGGGTGGCCGACGCCCTGGCGCTGCCGTACCAGGACGGCGCCTTCGACGCCGCGACCGTCGCCTTCGGCGTCCGCAACGTCGCCGACCTCGACGCCGGCCTCGCCGAGATGGCGCGGGTCGTCCGGCCGGGCGGGCGCGTCGTGGTGCTCGAGATCACCACCCCGGCGCGCCTGCGCCGCTTCTACGGGCTCTGGTTCGACCGGGTCGTGCCGCGGCTGGGGCGGGTCCTCGGGCGCGACGGCGCCGCCTACGCCTACCTGCCGGCCTCGGTCCGCCGCTTCCCCGAGCCGCCCGAGCTCGCGGCCCGCATGGCCGCCGCCGGGCTGGAGGACGTGCGCTGGCGCGGGCTGGCCGGCGGCATCGTCGCCCTCCACCACGGGCGGGTCGCGTGACCTCGACCGCCCCCATCCCCTCCCTCGCCCGGCCGCTGGCGCCGCTGCTGGAGCTCTGCGAGGAGCGCCTGCGCCGGGCCGTGGACGGCGACGACCGCGAGGTCGTCCGCCCGGCGGCCGACACGCTCGCGGCGGGCGGCAAGCGGGTGCGCCCGCTGCTCGTCTTCTGCGCCGCCCCGCGGTCGGCGCTCGAGGACGCGGCGATGCTCGAGAACCTGCTCTCCTCCGCCTCGGCGGTGGAGCTCGTGCACATGGCGACCCTGGTCCACGACGACCTGCTGGACGGCGCGACCATGCGCCGAGGCCGGCCCACGGTCGCGCGCGAGCTGGGCGCCGAGCGGGCTGTCAGCACCGGCGACTACCTGTTCGCCCGCGCCTTCGCCGAGCTCACCCGCACGCGCTCGGCCGCGGCCGTGCAGGCCCTCGCGGGGGCGGCCCTCGACCTCTCCCGGGGCGAGATGGCCCAGCAGCGCGCGGCCTTCGACCTCGGCCTCACCGAGGAGGACTACCTGGCGCGCTGCCGGAGCAAGACCGCGGCCCTCTTCTCGGTCGCCTGCCGGCTCGGCGCGCTGATCGGCGGCGCCGGCCCCGGGGCCACCGCGCGGCTGGCTGCCTTCGGCGAGAACGTCGGCATGGCCTTCCAGATCTTCGACGACATCCTCGACCTGGCTGGGGCGCCCGCGACCACGGGCAAGCGCCGGGGCACCGACCTCTGCGACGGCACGGTCACCCTTCCCGTGATCATCGCCCTGCAGCTCGAGCCCGAGCTGCGGCCGCACGTCGCCGAGGCGCGCGATGGCCCCGGGCTTGAGCGCCTCTGCGACCGGCTCGCCGCCCACCCGGCGCTCGAGCTCGCGCGCGAGCGCGCCCTGGCCTTCGTGGCGGCAGCGCGCAGGTCCGTCGGGAAGGGCCCCTGCGACGGCGCTGACGTGGCCGCGCTGCGCGAGATCGCCGACGGCGTCGTGGACCGCTTCTCGTGAGGGTCGCGGTCGACGAGCTGGCCGCCCTCCTCGCGGCGCGCGACCCGCTGGCGGCCGCGCGCGCGGCCGGCGCCGGCCCGGGCGGCGCGGTGACGGTCGAGCGCGGCCCGGCCCCGGAGGGGCTGCTGGTCGACGGCGACGAGGAGCGCCCGCTCGCCGAGCACGCGGCCGCCCACGCCGCCGGCCGGCCGAGCGAGGCCGCCGTGGCCTACGGCGCCGGCCGCGATCCTCTGGCCGTCGCCGAGCGCATCGACGCCCTCGCCCGCCTGGCGCGCGAGACCGAACTGCTGCGCGCGGTCTGCCCGGTGCCCGGCGAGGCCACCGTGGAGCGCCCGGGGTCCTGGGGGGTAGAGGACCTCACGGTGATCGCGGCGTGCCGTCTCGCCCTGCCCGACGCGGTCGCCGTGCGCCCGCACTGGCGGCGGCTCGGGCCCGCGGCCTGCCAGATCGCCGTCGCCTTCGGCGCGACCGGCTGGCGCATCCCGGCGGAGGACCGCGCCGACCCCGCCCGCCTCGCGGCGGCCGTGGGGGCCGAGGCGGTGACCGGGTGAGGCGGCTGCGCGTGGGGCGGATCTCGCTGCTGAACATGTACCCGATCTACCACGGCCTGGAGCGGACGGCCGACCCGATGCTGTCGTTCACCGACGGCGTGCCGACCGCCCTGAACGC
>Ga0126306_10001884_pt1 | contig 11492 bp, 9 predicted proteins | sample Plot27_FD_92592 | JGI IMG/M metagenome (GOLD analysis project Ga0126306, IMG submission 92592) | Serpentine soil microbial communities from UC McLaughlin Reserve, CA, USA - Plot27 | ecosystem: Environmental > Terrestrial > Soil > Grasslands | place: USA: UC McLaughlin Reserve, Lake County...
ACGAGCATCACGCCGGGGACGATGGCGAGGTGCGGAGCGGTGGCGATCCGGTCGACGCCCTCGTCGATCATCGTCCCCCACGACGGCGCGGGTGGCTGGACGCCGGCGCCGAGGAACGACAGCGCCGCCTCGAGCAGGATCGCGTTCGCGATCAGCAGCGTGAAGAAGACGAGGATCGTCGAGGCGAGATTCGGAACGACCTCGCTGAACATGATCCGGAACGGCCCCGCGCCCTGTGCGCGAGCGGCCTCCACGAACTCCTTCTCGCGCAGCGACAGCACCTGGCCGCGCACCGGCCTCGCCATGTACGGCACGTAGACGAGCCCGATGATGAAGATTGGGATGGCGAGCGAGTCGCCGGCCAGATGGATCGGGCCGAGCTTGAGTCCGCCCAGCGCGAGCGCCACGCCGAGCGCGACGCCCAGGATGATCACGGGGAACGACCACAACACGTCCAGCAGGGCTCTGATGACGGTGTCGGCCGCCCCGCGGAAATAGCCCGCTACTAATCCGAGGACTATCGACAGGATCGTGGTCATGAAGGCGGCGGTGATGCCGATCATGAGCGAGTTGCGGCCGCCGTAGAGGAGCCGGACCATGATGTCGCGGCCGTTGCGGTCGGCGCCCAGGAAGAACTTGCCGTCGGCCTTGAGCCACTGCGGGCCGATCGGGACGCCGTCGAGGCCGACCACGTTCTTCGGCTTGCCGTCGACCGTGATCGTGTCCGACAGGTGGTTCGTGTTGACGCCGGTCTTGGCCACCTTGTCGGCCCAGATCGGGGCCGCCAGGCACGCCAGGATGAGGACGATGAACAGGCCGCCGAAGATCAGCGCGACCTTGTTGCGCTTCAGGCGCCGGAGGCCGAGCCGCCATGGTCCGAGCCCGTGGACGTGCTCCTTCTCGGCCTGGGTCTCCCAGGCAGCCGGCCCCTGAAGGGTCGTTTCGGTTGCGGGCTCAGTGGCCACTCGAGTTCAACCCGTCAGCTCTCCCTCCGGGCACACACTACCCGACGGGGAGGGCGCCGAAGCGCCCTCCCCAGACCGGATAGCGATCTAACGAACTACTTGAGGCACCAGCTCGTGTAGTCGTTGTTCCAGACCGGGTGGAACTTCGAGCAGTTGTCGAAGTCCATCCGCTCCGAGAAGAACGTCGCCAGCTTGCGGTGACCGTACGGGACGATCCACGCGCGCTCGACGAGCTTGTTGTTGAGGTCCTTCCACTTGTCGGCAACCTCGTCGGTGATCTCCGGCTCCTTGTTCAGCTCGGCGATCCCCTTCGTGATCTCCGGGTCATCCACGTTCCCGAAGTTCTGGTTGTTCGTCGGCTGAATGGACGCCCCGTCCACGAGGAACATGAAGTTCTTCGGGTGCGGGAAATCCTGGAACCAGTTGGCGAAGCCGGTCTGAGCCTTCGTCTTCTGGTTGCCGATCGTCTGGAAGTAGACGCCACCGTCGACGATCTTCGGCTTGGCGTTGAACCCCATCTTGGTGAGGTTGTCCGCGTAGGCCTCTGTGACCTTGTCGGTCGGGTCGTCGTTGTTGCCCCAGACGGTCACGTCCGCGCCGGCCGCGCCGGCGTCCTTGATCATCTGGCGGGCCTTCTCGAGGTCCGGCGGCTTGCTCGGGTCGCCCCACGGGCAACCGGCGACGTCGAGGTTCTCGTCGTAGCCGGGCATGCCGGGCGGCAGGAACGAACAGCCAGGCGTGACCTCACCCGCGAACAGGCGCGCGAGAGCGGGCTTGTCGATGCCCCAGTTCACGGCCTCACGGATCTTCGGATCGTCGAACGGCGGGACCCGGGTGTTCATGAACATGTAGTACGTCGAGGCCGTCGTGATTTCCTTGTAACGGTCCGAGTACTTGTCCTTCACCTCCGGCTTGATGTCAGCCGGCGGCGGGTCCTGCATGTAGTCGAGCTGACCCGAGATCACGTCCTGCGCCTGCTTCTGCGCGTTCTTGACGATCAGGGTCGTGATCTTGTCGATCTTGGCCGGGGGGTCATCCGGGATGTCCTTGGGCCAGTTGGCGTTCTTCTCCATCACGAACTGCCGGTTCGGCACGGACTGGGTGATCTTGTACTGACCCACGCCCGGAGGCGGATCCTTGGTCAGGTTCTTGAACGGCGTGTCACCCGGAACGAACGCGGCGAACGGCATCGCGAGCACGTTCGAGAACGTTCCATCCGGAGCGCCGAGCTTGATCGTGATCTTGCCGGACGCGTCATCCGTCTCGATGCCCGGGATGTCGGCCTCGGGCTTGCCGTTCTTGACGTAGTCCTCAGCACCATCGATACCGAGGAAGAACGCCGTTCCGCCCGACTCGAGGTTCAGCACACGCTGAATCGTGCGCTCGAAGTCGGAGGCCTTGACCGCCTTCCCGTCCGAGTACTTCAGGCCGTCGCGGAGCGTGAGCTCATACGTCAACCCGTCGGACGAGACCTTCGGCATGTCCTGCGCCAGGACCGGGATCAGCTCAGACCCCTCCTGCCCCGCAGCACGCTTATAGCCGATCAATCCGGAATAGACGGTGGAGAGCGGCTCCCATCCGTTCACCGTGTAGGACAGCGCTGGATCCAGATAATCCGGCTGCGAGGTCTGCGAGATCGTGATCGATCCGCCCTCCTTCGTGCCGCCGCCGCCGCCTCCGCCGTCGTCGTCATCGTCGCCACCACAGGCTGCGATCACGAGCATCGAGAGGCACGCGACGAGCAGCACAAGCGCACGTCTACCGAGCTTTCCCATTAACTCCCTCCAGCTGTTGTTTCGGCGCGCGAGACAATGCGGCGCCGCGCGGCAAGATACCCCCTGGAAAGCGCAATTTTTCGACAGCGCGGGCACCAAAATGTGCCCTTAACGGAGGTCAGGCCGCGCCGGGAGGAGTCCTGAGCAATTCCTCGCGCATGATCGAGAGCGACTTGCGGATGAGGCGCGACACGTGCATCTGCGAGAGGCCGACGCGCTGCGCGATCTGCGTCTGGGGAAGGCCCTCCTCGAATCGCATCCGGAGGATCTCGCGCTCCCGCTGCGGCAGGCGATCGAGCGCCGGCTCGAGGGCCGCCCGGTGCTCCGAGCGCTCGAACTCCTCGTCCTCGCCGCCGATCGTCTCGAGCGGGTCGAGCTCGTCGTCCCCGCCCGGGCCGGTGGACAGCGAGACGGTCGAGTAGGCGGAGCCCACCTCCATCGCCTCGAGCACCTCCTCCGGCGTGGTCTTCAGCTCCGCTGCGATCTCGGCGATGCTGGGCGAGCGCCCGAGCTTGCCCGTCAGCCGCTCGATCGAGCCGGACATCGACGCGTTCAGCTCCTGTAGCGCGCGCGGCACCCGGATCGCCCAGCCCTTGTCGCGGAAGTGGCGCTTGATCTCGCCGACGACGTTCGGGGTGGCGTAGGTGGCGAGCGACACCTCGCGCTCGAGCTCGAACCGGTCGATCGCCTTGATGAGCCCGATCGCTCCCACCTGCTCGATGTCCTCGAGCGCCTCGCCGCGGCCGGCGTAGCGGCGCGCCAGGGAGCGGACCAGGGGCAGGTGGCGCTCGATCAGCTCCTCGCGCGCGGTCGTGTCGCCGCCCTCGTGGTAGCGGCGCAGCAGCTCGCGGTCCTCTTCGCGCGCCTTCTCCGAGGCAGCCGGGGAGCGCCGCTGTGGCGTGTTCACGAGAGGCCCTTGAGCTTCTCAAGCCGTACGACGATCGCGCCGCCGCCGGCGTCCTCGACGCCGAAGGAATCCACGACCGTCTGAAGGATTCGCCTAAGCGTGAGCTGGCCGGGCGGCGCGTCGCCGTCGCGGAGGGCGTCTGCGACAGCGGTTTCGGAGAGCGGGCCGACCCGGGTGCGGATGCTGCCCTCCCCCACCTCGAACGACAGCTGCACGCTGCCCACCTGCCCGGCCTCGGCGAGCAGCCGCTCGACCGCGAGCTGGAGATCGTCGATCTCCTCGAACGCGAAGTCCACGCGCTCGGCGATGCCGCCGATGATCAGCCGGACCACGGCCTGGAAGTCCCCGGACAGGGGCGCCTCGAGGTCGATGCGCTCGTGATTGTTGGTCAACGCGGTTCTCCGATGGTGCCCTCGCCCATGACGCGATCCTCGCGCATCAGGCAGGCCAGCTGCCCCGGTGCGACTCCGTTTGCTGCTCGGTCGAGCTCCAGCTCGAGGGTTCCGTCGTCCTGGACGTGCACCCGGCACGCTAGCGGCTCGGCGTGATAGCGAAGCCGGACGGTCTGTGCTTCATGCGGAGGGCGGTGAAGCGTGGCGTTCTCAAGGCGTACGCGGTCGGTGGCGAGCGCTTCCTTCGGGCCGACCACGACGCGATTGGATTCGGCATCCCTCTCCAGGACGTACAGCGGCTCTGAGGATGAGAGGTTCAGGCCGCGCCGCTGTCCGACGGTGAAGTTGTGCTGGCCGTCGTGGCGGCCGAGGACGTTGCCGCCGCGGTCGACGATCTCGCCCGGCCTACGCAGTCGCGGGCCGCCGTGGCGCTGCAGGAACGCGCGCCCGCCGAGGCCGGCTACGAAGCAGAGGTCCTGGCTCTCGCGCTTGTCGGCGACCGGGAGACCGGCCTCGCGCGCGAGCGCGCGCACCGCGTCCTTGGTGAGGCCGCCGAGCGGAAAGCTGAGCCGGTCGAGCAGCGCGGGGTCGAGCTTGGCGAGCATGTAGCTCTGGTCCTTGCGCGGGTCGGCCGCGGCGCGGATCAGCGGGCCGCGCTCGTCGCGCGCGATGCGGGCGTAGTGGCCAGTCGCGAGCCGCGCGGCGCCGAACGCCTCGGCGAGGTCGAGCATGGCGTCGAAGCGCACCTCGCCGTTGCAGCGCACGCAGGGGTTGGGCGTTCGCCCGGCGGCGTAGCCGTCGAGAAACGTGTCCACGACCTCGGCGCGGAAGCGCTCGCGCAGGTCGAGCGTGATGTGAGGGATGCCCATGCGGTGAGCGAGATCCCGGGCGCCGCGGACGGCCTGCGGCGAGCAGCAGCTCCTCTCGCCGTCGGTGCCGGGGTCTGACCACAGCTCGAGCGTGACCGCGACCACCTCGTCACCCGCGTCTAGGGCGAGCTGTGCGGCGGCGGCGGAGTCGACGCCACCGCTCATCGCGACGAGCGTCCTTCTCGCCGCAGCCGGCATTCGCACCGCGCCGTCCTTCGCGGCGGCGCCGAGCGCCCGGTGAAGCGCATCGGCGGCGAGCTCCGCCGCGTGGCGCTTGGGCGGAACGAGACCTCCCAGCTCGCCCGCGACCCGCGCGGCGTTCCAACTGCAGGCATCGAGGAACGACTCTCCCTCGATGCTCTCGACGGTTGCGCTCGCCGCGGCGGTCAGCGCGCCGCAGCCGTCGGCATCGAAGCCCGCTTCTGCAACGCGATCGCCTTCGATTCGCACCGCGATGCGCACGAGATCGCCACAGGGGGCGCCGCCAGCCGCGCCGCTGTGCGGGTGGTTCTTCAAGGCGCCCTCTCCGCGGGGCGCGTTCAGATGATCGGCGAACGACCGCATTGAGGGGCAACGGTAACGCTCGCGCCGCGGTCTCCGAGGATGGTGTCTGCGTTATGCCCGTATATCGGGCTTAACGCATACACGGTCCCGAAATGGCTGGCCCCAGCCTGCCGTTTGCTGGTCCCGGTGGTTGGGCCTGCTAGCTAGCAGGTGGGTGTCCTCCGGGGCGGACCACGGTCCTACCCCGAGGGGGACTCCCATACCGGTTTTATTCGGCTCAACATATGCGGCCAGCTCGCGGACAGGCTCGGGCCGATGTCGAGGCTAGCGCGGGTCGCCCTGATCGGCCACCGGCGCCGGCGGCTGGGCGGTGACCTTCACTCCGAGCTCCTTCAGCTGGCGCTCGTCCACGGGGGCGGGGGCGCCGGTGAGCGGGTCGGCTCCGCTGGCCGCCTTCGGGAAGGCGATCACGTCGCGGATCGAGGAGGCGCGCGCCAGCAGGGCCACGATCCGGTCGATCCCGAAGGCGACGCCGCCGTGCGGAGGAGCGCCGTACCTCAGTGCCTGGAGCAGGAAGCCGAAGCGCTTCTCCGCCTCGTCGGGACCGATCCCGATCACGTCGAAGACCTTCTGCTGGATCGCGGGGTCGCTGATACGGATCGACCCGCTGCCCAGCTCCCAGCCGTCGAACACCACGTCGTAGGCGCGGCTCCGCCAGGTGCCCGGGTCCGCGTCGAGGTCTCCGGAGGGGCTCGTGAACGGGTGGTGCGCCGCGTCCCAGCGTTGTTGGTCCTCGTCCCACTCGAATGCCGGGAACTCGGTGACCCAGAAGATGTCGTGCCCCTCCGGCTTCTGACCGACCTCGGGGCGAAGCGCGCCGAGGACCCGCGCGGCCACCTGCGGGGTGTCGGCGACGAGCAGGACGGCATCGCCCGGACCCGCCTTCAATGCGTCGTTCGACCGCGCGATCTCCTCCTCCGAGAGGAACTTGGCGATTGGCGAGCGCCACCCGCCGTCGTCTTCGACCACCGCCCAAGCGAGACCCTTCGCGCCGAGCGACTGGGCCTTCTCGGTGAGGGCGTCGAAGCGGCTCCGCGGAAACTCTCCAGTCGCCTTCAGCGCACGGATGACGGGCGCGCCGCTGAATACCTTGAACTCGGACGACCGGAAGATCTCCGTCACGTCCACGATCTCCAGGCCGAGCCGCCGGTCGGGCCGGTCCGAGCCGTAGCGGAGCATCGCCTCGTCGTAGGTGATCCGGTCGAGCGGAATGGAGACCTCGATTCCCACGACAGCGAGCACTCGCTGGAACAGCCGGTCGACCACGTCGTGGACGTCCTCCTCCTCCACGAACGCAAGCTCCATGTCGAGCTGCGTGAACTCCGGCTGGCGGTCCGCGCGGAAGTCCTCGTCGCGGAAGCAGCGGGCGATCTGGAAGTAGCGCTCGTAGCCGCCGATCATGAGCAGCTGCTTGAACAGCTGCGGCGACTGCGGGAGCGCGTACCAGGAGCCGGGAATCAGCCGGCTCGGCACGAGGAAGTCGCGCGCGCCCTCCGGGGTCGAGCGGGTCATGATCGGCGTCTCGATCTCGAGGTAGCCCTCGTCCGAGAGGAAGTCGCGGATCTCCTTCACCACCGCGTGGCGCAGCATCACGTTGTCCCGCATGCGCTCCTTGCGGAGGTCGAGGTAGCGGTAGCGGAGCCGCAGCTCCTCGCCGACCGGGTCGTCCTCGTCGATCTGGAAGGGCGGCGTCTCGGCGTCGGCGAGCTGCTCGAGCTCCGCCGCCACCACCTCGACCTCGCCGGTCGGCAGCTCGGGGTTGATCGCGCTCTCGTCGCGGCGCACCAGCTCGCCGCTCACGGTGATCACGTCCTCTCCGCGGAGCCTGCCCGCTGCCTCGTGCGCCTCGGGCGCCTCCTCGGGCCGGAACACGAGCTGGAGCAGGCCGGTCCGGTCGCGCAGGTCGATGAAGATCAGCCCACCGTGGTCGCGGCGGCGGTGGACCCAGCCCGCCACGCGGACGTGCTGGCCTACGTCGTCCGCGCGCAGCTCGCCGGCCCAGTGGGTCCGGTACCTGTTGGGCCGCGGAGGCTTCACGCCTTGGACACGCTCTCGACGATCGGAAGGACCTCCTCGAGGCTGGCCGCGCGTTGCTCGCCGCTCTCCATGTCCTTCACCTCGATGCCGTCTCCCAGGATCACGGTCGCGAATGCCCCGCGCCGGTCGGCCTGCTTCAGCTGACCCTTCATCGAACGGCCGGCCTGCTCGCTCTCGACCCGGAAGCCCGCGCGCCGCAGGTCGCGAGCGAGGAGGAAGCCGGTGGATGTGGTGTCGGGCTTCGCATAGGCGATGAAGACCGTGCGGGGCCGCACCGCTGCCTGCTCGCCCGCAGCCAGGAGGATCCGCTCCACCCCGGCCGCCCAGCCCACCCCGGGCGTCGGCGGCCCGCCCAGCTCCTCGATCAGCCCGTCGTAGCGCCCGCCGCCGCCGAGCGCCGCCTGTGCGCCCAGCCGCTCGGACTCGACCTCGAACACCGTGCGCGTGTAGTAGTCGAGCCCGCGCACGAGCGTCGGGTCGATCTCGTAGTCGAGACCGGCGGCGTCCAGAAGCGCGCGCACCGCGGCGAAGTGCTCGGCGTCCTCGGGCGCGAGCCGGTCCAGCAGCACGGGCGCGTCCTTCATCACGGCCTGAGTGCCGGGATGGTCGGCGTCGAACGCCCGCAGCGGGTTCTGGTCGAGCCGCGCGCGCACCTCCTCCGACAGCTCGTCCTCGCGCGAGCGTAAGAAGCGCTTCAGCTCCTCGATGTACTCGGCGCGCGTCTCGGGGGTGCCGAGACTCGACAGGCGGAGCCGCCGCGGGCCCGTGCCGGCAAGCTCGAGGATCTCGTCGAAGAGGAGGATCAGCTCGGCGTCGAGACTCGGGTCGTCGGAGCCGATCGCCTCCGCGTCGATCTGGGTGAACTGGCGGAAGCGGCCGGCCTGCGGCGCCTCGTGGCGGAAGAACGGGCCCGCCTCCCAGACCTTCACCGGCTGCGCCAGCTTGTGCATGCCGTGCTCGATGTACGCGCGGCAGATCCCCGCCGTGGCCTCCGGCCGGAGCGTCAGCGAGCGCCCGGCCTTGTCCTCGAAGGTGAACATCTCCTTCTGGACGATGTCGGTGGACTCCCCCACCCCGCGCGCGAACACCTCGGTGTCCTCGAAGACGGGCGTCTCGAACGGCTCGTACCCCGCGCGCGAGAGCACCTCGTCGGTCAGGGCCACGAGCCCGAGCCGGCGGCGCCCATCCGGGGGCAGCACGTCCAGCGTGCCGCGCGGCGCCTGGAGCTTCTTCACCTCGCCAGCTCGGCCAGGAACGGGTTGGTCGCCCGCTCCGCGCCCAGGGTCGTGGTGCCCATGTGGCCCGGGTAGACGGCCGTCTCCTCGGGCAGCGTGTCCACCAGCGTCCGGATCGACTCGAGCAGCGTGCCGTAGTCGCCGCCCGGGAGGTCGGTGCGGCCGATCGACTGCTTGAAGAGGACGTCGCCGGAGAAGATCGCCTGCTCGTCCGCGATGGAGAAGGTCACGTGGCCCGGGCTGTGTCCGGGCGTGAACAGCACATCGATCTCGAAGCCGGCCAGCTCGAGCTTCTCGCCGCCATCGAGCGTGTGCTCGGCGTCGTACGACTCGTAAGGGCCGAAGCCCGGCCACGGCACGTAGCTCATGATGTCGGCGAGCACGAAGGCCTCGATCTTCGGGACCCAGACCTCCGCGCCGGTGGCCTTCGCGACGGGGGCCACCGCTCCCACGTGGTCGAAATGCGTGTGCGTGAGCAGGATGCCGTCGAGCTTCAGGCCGAGCGCGTCGATCGCGGCGAGCGGCTTGTCGGCATCGTCGCCGGGGTCGACGATCAGCGCGCGGTCGGAGCCGTCGCGCCTGAAGATGTACGTGTTCTCCTGGATCTGCCCCACCGTGAACATGCGGACATCCATCAGCGCGCCGCCTTCTTCTTCATGCGGTAGCTGTAGATCATCCTGTCGGTCACGAAGCCGAGCGGGATGTAGAGCAGGAACATGAAGGCCGCGAGGCCACTGCCCTCGGCCATGCTCCTGTCGAACAGCGCGACCACGAGCACGCCGAAGACCACGGCGGCGATCGCCGCGCGGTTCACGGCGCCGCGCCAGGTGGGCGGCTTGTCGAGCCGCTCCTGCCTGCGCTCGCGGCCGATCCGCTTGGCGTCCTCGCGCGTCTGAGGCCGCCCCGTCCTGCCGGCGCGCTCGATCGTGCCGGCGGGCGTGCCGCGGTGCTTGCGCGTGCGCTTGCGCTTGGCCTGCGCCATTCAGCCGACGTTACCGGACGCTCTACGCCACCGCCCGGAGCACTTCCTCCAGGATGTGGCGCTCGGGATCGAAGCCGCGCAGCGGCACGTCGGCGGGGAAGTCCTTGAAGGCGGCGCGCGGGGCCAGACCGATCAGCTCCGCCTCTGCCACCTCGGCATGCTCGCGGACGTACTCGACGATGTCGCGCAGGGGCACGGCGCGGTGATCGTGCACGTTCGTCGAGACCTGGGCGCGGTTCCGCTCGTGCAGGTAAAGGCCCAGCGCGCGGACCCCGGGCAGCCCGCCGCCCGACTCGCGCAGGCCTGCCGCGATCTGCTTGGCCACCGCGAGATCGTCGGTCACCAGGTCGACGTTGAACGCCACGAGCGGTGGACGCGCGGCGGCCAGCACGGCGCCCGCCGTCGGATGCGGCTTCGCGGGGCCGTAGTCGGGCACGAGCTCCCCGGTCTCGATGCGGCGCGCGAGCTCCTTGGGCCCGCCGCGCCGGATCCAGGCGCGCTCCACGTGCTCGGGACGGGTGGCGAGCTCGCCATAGAGAAAGACCGGCACGCCGAGCTCCTCGCCGATGGTGGCGGCGGCGGTGAGCAGCTCGGCGACCGCGGCGCCGCGACGCTCCTCGTCGAGGTAGACCACCGGCATGACGTCGAGCGCCCCCACGTGCGGGTGGATGCCGGTGTGCGCGCTGATGTCGATGCGGGCGATGGCCGAGCGGGCACCGCCGATCAGCGCCGGCGCCATCTCGCCCTGGCGAGCGGCCAGCGTGAACACCGCACGGTCATGGTCCGGATCCGTGTGAAGGTCGAGGAAGTGCGCCGGCGCGAAGGCGCGCCCGATCGCCTCGAGCGTCGCGAGATCGCGACCCTCGCTGACATTCGGCACCGTCATGAGCAGCGGTCGAGCGTCCACGACCCTGAAGGCTAGACTCGCGGTCCGTGGCTCCGTAGCTCAGCGGTTAGAGCGCACGACTCATAATCGTGAGGTCGATGGTTCGAATCCATCCGGAGCTATGCCGGTTCTTGAGCGGATTGCGGTTTCTCGCGGTCGCCGGACGATGTCATTCGTTCAGGCAGCGCACGAGGGCGAGCCCGCCTTCGCGTGCTACCTGCGATGCCTGAGGGACCCCTGCGCGCCCGCCGGCTCATGGTCCTGACCCTTGGCGGCAGCAGCGTGACGGCGATCACCGGGTTTCCCGACACGAGCGTGTTCGCCAGCTTCGGATTGCCGCACGCTGTCGGAGTAGCGGCCGGTGTGACATACAGTCGTCACCGATGTCAGCGGTGCGGCATCCCATCTTCGCCCGCTTCTTCGAGCGGTTCAGCCGCCTTATGGAACGTGAGGTCGGCAAGCATCGCGACGAGCTGCTCGCCGGGCTTTCGGGTCGGGTGGTTGAGATCGGCGCCGGCAACGGCCTGAACTTTTCGCACTACCCGGGATCCGTTGACGAGGTTGTGGCCCTTGAGCCTGAGGCCTACCTTCGTGCCCGGGCGGAGCGGGCCGCGCAGCGCGCCCCTGTGCGAGTCAGCGTCGGGAACGCGACCGCGTCCCCGCTTCCGCTGCAGCCGGCGAGCTTCGATGCTGCGGTGGCCAGCCTGGTGCTGTGCACGGTGCCGGATCCGGCCAGCGCATTAGCTGAGCTGCGACTGGTGCTGAAGCCGGGCGCCGAGCTGCGCTTCATGGAACATGTGCGCTCCGACCGTCCCCGCAAGGCGCGGGTCCAGGAGCGCTTCGACCGTTGGGGGGTCTGGCCTCGCCTTGCCGGCGGCTG
>Ga0126306_10001886_pt1 | contig 11488 bp, 11 predicted proteins | sample Plot27_FD_92592 | JGI IMG/M metagenome (GOLD analysis project Ga0126306, IMG submission 92592) | Serpentine soil microbial communities from UC McLaughlin Reserve, CA, USA - Plot27 | ecosystem: Environmental > Terrestrial > Soil > Grasslands | place: USA: UC McLaughlin Reserve, Lake County...
CGTCGCTTCGTTCGGGCCGATGGTGGAACAGCACCAGCCGCTCCACGTCGGCGTCGATCGCCAGCTCGACCGCCTGATCGTGGGTCGAATGGCCCCAACCGACGAACGCGCGGTATTCGCTTGACGTGTACATCGTATCGTGGACGAGCACGCTCGCCCCCCGTATGAACTCGACGAGCTTGCCCCGCCAGCCTGGCGCGTCCTCGTAGCGGGCTTCGGCGCTGAGCTCGTTATCCGATACATAGACGAGCGCATGCCGATCAGCGTTACCGGTCGTGAACCGGTACCCCAGCGCTCCCCCCGGGTGCCGGACAGCAATCGCCGACACCTCGTAGCCCCGGCCGGCCCGGCGTTCTTCGGCCAGCTCCTGAAAGTCGATCCGGGCCTCGAGCTCTTCGAAGGACACGGGAAAGACGACGGGAGACATCTGGTCCCGAACGACCCGGTCGATGCTCGTCTGGAGGGAGCGCGATCCCCAGATCGTGAAGCGATTGCCCTTCCGGAAGAGGGGCGCGAAGAACGGGATCCCCTGGATGTGATCCCAGTGCGCGTGGGTGAGAAAGATGTCCCCCGCTATGGGTTGCCCGTTGCCTCGTTCGAGGAGAGAGCGACCGAGCTCGCGGATGCCCGTACCCGCATCCAGGATGATGAGCCAACCCTCGCCGGTGCGCAGCTCCACACATGGGGTGTTCCCACCATAGCGGACCGTCGTGGGACCCGGGGTCGGGATCGAGCCCCGCGTACCCCAGAAGGTGAGCGTCAGGCTCATCGGCCTGCGATCACATTCGAACCTGGGCGCGCTTCTCCAGCGCCTCGCGGTTGGCGACCGCGATGCGTCGCCGCTCGACGCGGATCAGGCCCTCCTCCTGGAACTCCTTCATGGCGCGCGACACGGTCTCGCGGCTCGCGCCAATCATCTGCGCGATGGTCTGATGCGTGAGCGGCTTGTCGATCGTTCCGTTGCTCGTCTCGGCCGATAGGTCGAGCAGCAGGCGCGAGATTCGGCCTGGGACGTCCAGGAGGACGAGCCCGCCGATCTTCTGGTCCGCGCGCCGCAGCCGGCGCGAGAGCTCCATCAGGAGTGCCCAGCCGACGGTCGGATTCGCCTCGACACGGCGCCGGAAGTCCTCGCGGCGGAGGATGAGCAGCTGTGAGTCCTCCATCGCGATCACGTGGGCGGAGCGGGGCTGGTCGTCGATCAGGGAGAGCTCGCCAAAATGCGCGCCGGGTTCGAACACGCCGAGAATGACTTCGCGGCCGTCCTCGCCGATTAGCACCACTTTGACTCGTCCCTGGCGCAGCACGTAGAGCGAGTCGCCCGGGTCGCCCTGAAAGAGGATGACGCTGCCCTTCGGGTAGGTGCGCTCCCGGGTCAGCTCGGCGAACTTGAGCAGCTCGTCACGCTGCAGTCCGCTGAACATGGGCACGCTGGCGAGGAAATCTGCGGTCTGGGCGGTCATTGGCGTTGGGCCGTCGGGAACCCACTCGGGGGAATCCGGCTAACGTATCCGGGCCCGCGGGTGGTGTCAAACGAGCAAGCCGTTGTCGGCTTGTCTTTTAGCCTTCGTTCCCGGTATATTCCTAAGCTATTTTCGATTCTGCTCTTACCGCCAGGCAGGGCTTTCATGAAGACCGACATCCATCCCGAGTACGCCACTGCGACCGTGAAGTGCGCGTGCGGCAACACCTTCGAGACGCGCTCGACGATCGCGGAGATTCACACGGACGTGTGTGCGGAGTGCCACCCGTTCTATACCGGCAAGCAGCGCCTGGTCGATACCGCGGGTCGCGTCGAGCGCTTCCGCCAGAAGTACCAGAGCAAGCCGGCCGAGACGAAGGAGAGCTAGCTTCTGAGCCTCCGCGACCTGCTGGGCGACGCGCTCGCCCGGGCGGCGGAGGTCGAGCGGCTGCTTTCCAACCCGGACACCTTCGGCGACAACGGCAAGGTCGCGGAGCTGGGACGGGAGCACCGTCGCCTCCAGCCGGTCACCGAGTTGGCGGCACAGCTGGAGAAGTACGAGAACGAGCTCGCCGACGCGCGCGAGCTCGTTCTCGTTGACGACCCGGAGATGGCCGCCGAGGCCGCTCGAGAGGTCGAGCGCCTGGAGGCGACGGTCGCGGAGCTGGAGGCGCGGCTCAAGCCCGCGCTCCTGCCGCACGATCCGCTGGACGACCGCAACGCGATCATCGAGATCCGCGCTGGCACGGGAGGGGACGAAGCGGCCCTGTTCGCCGCCGATCTCTATCGCATGTACACGCGGTTCATCGAGCGCGCCGGCTGGCGCCGCGAGACGATCTCGCACTCCGAGGGTGCACTGGGCGGCGTGAAGGAAGCGGTCTTCAAGGTGTCGGGCGACGGTGCCTTCGGAGCCATGCGATGGGAGAGTGGCGTGCACCGCGTGCAGCGTGTGCCGGCGACGGAGACCCAAGGGCGAATCCACACCTCCGCCGCCACGGTTGCGGTCCTCCCGGAAGCCGAAGAGGTGGACGTCAAGATCGAGGACAAGGACCTTCGCATCGACGTGTTCCGCTCCAGCGGTCCTGGTGGCCAGAGCGTGAACACCACCGACTCCGCCGTGCGCATCACGCACATCCCTTCCGGGCTCGTGGTGTCGCAGCAGGATCAGAAGTCGCAGCTCCAGAACAAGCTCAAGGCGATGGAGGTGCTGCGCGCGCGGCTCCTCGACCTCCGCGTCAGCGAGATGGAGGCGGAGCGATCGAAGATGCGAAAGTCGCAGGTAGGAACGGGCGATCGCTCGGCGAAGATCCGCACCTACAACTATCCGCAGAGCCGCATCACCGATCACCGCATCGGCTTCACGACGCACGACCTGTCGGGTGTGATGGACGGGCGCATCGAGCCGATCATCGAGGCGCTCAAGCTCGCCGACGTCGAGGAGCGGTTGGGTGGCTGACGAGGGCGGCGTCGCGAGACGTCCATCGCGCTCCGACACGGTCGGCGCGCTCGTGAACGCGATGGTCGCCGTCCTCGAGCGTGCGTTCGGCGACACCGCGCGCAGCGAGGCGCGTGAGCTCCTGGCCTCGCTGCACGACATGCCCCGGCACTGGCCGATAGTGGAGCACGCGCAGCGGGTGAGCACCGAAGAGTGGATGCGGGCGATTCGTGCCGCCAAGTTCCGCGCGCAGGGCGCACCGCTGCAATACGCCACGGGCCAGGCGAGCTTCCGGCATCTCACGCTCGACGTCGACGAGCGGGTGTTGATCCCGCGTCCGGAGACGGAGCGGCTCGTGGACCTGGTGCTCGACGAGCTGCGCATCGATTCGCCCGGCGTTGTGGTCGACGTGGGCACGGGCTCGGGCGCGATCGCATTGTCGATCGCGAGCGAGGGCAACGTGGAACGAGTCATCGGCACCGACGTGTCGCTCGATGCGCTGGCGGTCGCGCGGACCAACGTCGCGCGATGCGCGCCCGTGCTGCGCGCGCCGGTGGAGCTGCGCGCCGGCTCACTGCTCGGTCCCGTGCACGAGCGACCGTTGCGCGCCGTCGTCTCGAACCCGCCGTACATTTCGTGGGAAGAGCGGGACGCTCTGTCACCGAGCGTGCGCGACTGGGAGCCCGCTGTGGCACTGTTCAGCGAAGAGGGCGGAATGGCGGCGACGGCTCGCCTCGTGCGCGACGCGGGACAGGCGCTCGCGCCACGAGGCCTGCTGGCGCTCGAGGTGGACTCGCGGCGGGCGTCGGTGGCCGCGGAGCTGGTGGCGACGGACGGCGCGTACGACATGGTGCAGGTGCTGCTGGATCTCACCGGCCGCGAGCGATTCGTGGTCGCCAGACGACGGGAGGGGGCCGCATGATCGAGAGCAAGGCCAAGGAGCTCGGGCGAATGATCGGGCAGAGCGCCGAGTATCAGGCCGTGAAGCGGGCGAACGACGCGCTCGGGCAGGACTCCGAAGCGGTGGCGTTGCTCAAGCAGATGGAACAGCTGCGTCTCGACGCACAGCAGATGATCCAGCGCGGCGAACGTCCGACCGAGCAGATGGAGAAGGACCTCGACGCGCTGCTCGGGCAGGTCCAGAGCCAGATGGCGTATCAGCGACTCGTCTCGGCCCAGGAGAATTTCGACAAGCTCATGGCGCGCGTGAACGACTGGATCGTCGACGGCATCGAGAAGGGCGCGATGAGCTCGATCATTACGCTGGGCTAGCGCGCGTGGCGAGCGGCGGTCGCCTCATCGTCTTCGAGGGGGGCGAGGGATCGGGAAAGTCCACCCAGCTCCGGCGCCTCTCGCAAGCATTGGTGGACGCCGGGGTCGTGCACCAGTGCCTTCGCGAGCCTGGTGGGACGGCACTCGGCGGCGAAGTGCGGCGGCTCGTTCTGGAACGCGAGTGGGAGGTGGATGCGCGCGCCGAGGCGCTGCTGTTCATGGCGTCGCGCGCCCAGATGGTGGCCAAGGAGCTTCGGCCGGCGCTGGAGCGCGGAGAGCTGGTGCTGCTCGACCGGTTCTTCCTCAGCACCTACGCCTATCAGATCGGCGGACGAGCTCTGCCCGAGGAGGAGGTTCGTACCGCCAACCGCCTGGCGACGGGCGGACTGGTGCCCGACCTCACCCTGCTGCTCAGCTTCCCGGCGGAGCAGGGGCTGGCGCGAGCAGCCGAACGCTCGGCGGCACACGACCGGATGGAGCGGGAAGGGGAGACCTTTCACCACCGCGTGGCCGCTGCGTTCCAGTCGTTCGCCTCGCCGGAATGGCAGCGGGCGCATCCTGAGTGCGGTCCGATCGTCTCTATCGAGGGGGCGGGAAGCGAGCGGGACGTGGCCAGGCGCGTGCGGGAAGCAATCGAGACGCGGTGGCCCGGAACTTTCCCGAGCATTCCGGCATCAGATGACTGAAGGCCGCGGTCCCTCTCGCGGTCGAGAACTTGGCGCGGGAGCGGGATGCGATCACGCGGAATAGTGGCGGCGGCAGTGCTGTCGAGCGCACTGGTGTCGGGCGGCTGGTTGATGGAGCACGAGGGGGCCGGACGCGCCCCGCTCGATGCGAGTGCGGGCGCACGCCTGTTCGACGAGGTGGTGGCGCACGTGCGGCGGGACTATGTGGACACGATTCCGGACTCGCTGCTCTATCGCAAGGCTGTTACCGGCGTGCTCGGCGAGCTGCATGATCCGCATACCGTGTTTCTCGATCAGCGCCGGCTCAGCCGGCTCGATGAGAGCACGAGTGGCCATTACGCCGGCGTGGGCATCCAGATGGACGTCCGTGACAGCGGCATTACGGTGATCGCGACGCTGCCCGGCACTCCGGCCGAACAGGCAGGGATGATGTCTGGGGACCGCATCGTCGAGATCGAGGGAAAGCCGACGCACGGTCTCACGTCCGATGAAGCACTGAAGACGCTGCGCGGGCCCGCGGGGTCCACGGTGAAGGTCGTGGTCGAGCGTCCGGGCGTCGAGGCGCCGCTGACGTTCTCGCTAACGCGACGCGAGATCCAGGTGAACCCCGTGCAGCATGCTTTGCTGTTGCCGGAGAACGTGGGCTACGTCGACCTGACGGTGTTCAGCAGCGAGGCGGCGACCGACCTGGGACGCGCGATCGATTCGCTCCGAACCGCGGGGGCGCGCTCGCTGGTGCTCGACCTTCGCAGCAATCCCGGCGGGCTGCTCGACCAGGGCATCGGCGTATCCGATCTCTTCCTCGATGCGGGACAGTCGATCGTGTCGACGCGAGGCCGCACGCCCGACGAGAACCGCGCCTTCACCGACCGCGCGCCGCAGCGGTTCGGCGGGATGCCGCTCGTCGTCCTCACGGACAGCGGCACCGCCTCGGCGAGCGAGATCGTCGCGGGCGCACTGCAGGATCACGATCGGGCGCTCGTGGTGGGCACCGCGACGTACGGGAAGGGGAGCGCGCAGCGGGTATTCCGCATCCGCGATGGAGCGGTGAAGCTGACGACGGCGCTCTGGTATACGCCGAGCGGTCGCAGCATCAATCGGCCACATGGATCGAGCACCCCCGACGAGGACGGCGACCTGGCGCAGCCGGACACCACCAAGCCGCGGCCGGCCTTCAAGACCGACGCGGGCCGCACGGTCCTCGGCGGGGGCGGTATCGTACCCGACGTCGAGGTGCCGAGCCGTGTCGAGTCGAAGCACGAGAAGGCGCTACAGACATCGCTCGGCGCGAAGGTGCCGAAGTTCCGCGACGCCGTAACCGATTATGCGATCGCGCTCAAGTCGTCACGCACCATCACGAGCCCCGATTTCCTCGTGACCCAACAGATGCGCGACGAGCTGTTCCGCCGGATGCAGGCGCGCGGTGTCGAGGTGGAGCGCGCGGTCTACGACTCCGCGCAGACCCTGGTGAATCGCGCGCTCGGTCGACAGATCACGCAGTTCGTGTTCGGTCCGAAGGCGGCGTTCGCGCGCTCCCTGCGCGAGGACGACGATCTGGCAAAGGCGCGCGAGCTGCTGCGAGGCGCGAACACTCCAGCAGATCTGCTGCGCCGAGTGAAGAGCTGAGGATCGCTGGCGGCTCCGGACGGGAGCCGCCAGCGTTCACGACCGGCCGGGGCGCAGGGTGACCGTGACGGCGTACGGGACAGCCAGCCCGAACTTCATGAAGGCTTCCTCGGGCTTCCAGTAGCGCACTTCCTCGACGTCTCTTGCCGTGATGCCCCGGAGGGATGCCATGCCTTCGGCCCGCACCCCGTTTACGTACACCGGCGGCTCCGCCTGGTCGGTTTTCGTCGCAGTACGGGGGGCGCCGTACAGTCGAGGACGCAGCCGGTGCATTGCCTCGGCGAGATTCATCTGCTCGATTTCCCGCGCGGACAGCTCGTCGGCACCGATCACGAACATCGTCTTCACCGGCGCCTTGGCCTCGCCAGCCGGCGCCTTGGCGTCGCCAGCCGGCGCCGTGGCAGCTACGACAGGCCGGATCACGACGTCGCCGCGATCCGGGTCGCCCGGAAGGCCGAAGTCGTAGGTGTACTGCACGACCTGACGCACCGCCGCGCCATCCTTCTGCGCGGGAACGAAACGTGTCCGCTGGAGCGCGGCGCGGATCGCATCCACGAATCGCTCGTTCGTCGTGGTGCTGAGCACCCGGAACGTCTCGAGATCGGGTTGTCCCTGCTCGCTCACGACGAACATGGTGCTCACGTGGCTGCGGATGCCGTCGGCGGCGAGACCGGCCGGGTACTGCGGCTTCGGGCTCCCTGGCACGGGCGTGGCCTCCGAGGTCACGTCCCGCGCGAACAGCGTGGAGGAGAACGTATCCGGCACGTCGGGGACGGAGAACTGGCGCTCGATCGTCTTGCCGGAGTCGAGCTGCACGCTCGGGCTCACGAACGAGGCCCCAGAGACGAAGAGCACCAGCCGATACGCACCGGCCTTCGGCGCATCGAGGTAGAACGCCCCATCGGGGCTCGCCGCCGACTGCGCGACGACCATGGCGCTGTCATTCACCAGCGCAACCGCGGCACCGGCCAATGGCTTCTTGGTATCGAGCTGAACGACCTGGCCTCCGAGCGTCTGCGCGGCGGCGTATGTCGATCCGCCGGCGAGCAGCGTGAGCGCGCAGGCGAGCGACGCGGTGCGGTCGAGCGATGAGAGAGCGGACATGGCGGGAAGCGTGAAGGCGCGACCCCCGCTACGGACCTCGTGACGGCAGTCGGCGCACGTCCTCGTATTGTACCCCGCGATTCGGCGTCCGGCGAGCGAGGATCCACTCCCCTCACGGGGAGCCAGGCTGGATCCCGCGAGCCACCGCGGTCCGCGCGCCGCGGGCTCGACCAATCAGTGAGGCATGCCGCGCGCGGCCCAGCCGGCACGTGGCGCGAGGTCGGTGAGCGCCTGATAGATCAGCGTGGGGAACTTGCCCGCGATGTCGCTGCGGTTCGGCATCTGGTTGATCATGAACACCACGACCAGGCGCTCGGCGGGGTCCACCATGTAGCTGCTCCCGTAGGCGCCGCCCCAACCAAAGCTGCCGACCGAGTACACGCCCTTGGCACCAAGCCGCTCCACGACTTCGAAGCCAAGTCCGAAGCCCATGCCATTCTGCGAGTACAGCGAGCCGCTCTGATTGCTGGTCATGAGGTCGACCATGCGCGGCGAGAGGATGCGCACGCCATCGAGCTCACCGCGATTGCGGATCATCTCGAGCAAGCGTGCATAGTCGCGCGCCGTCGAGACGATGCCGGCGCCGCCGGAGAAGTTGCGCCGAGGCCCCTGCACGTAATGTCCCTGGCCGCGCGAGCCTTCCGGCGCGCGCGCGAGGCGGCCCGTGCTGTCATTCATGTAGAGCGTGACGAGACGCGAAGACTTCTCCGGCGGAAGGAAAAAGTACGTGTCCGTCATGCCGAGCGGACCGGTGATCCGGGTCCGGATGAACTCGTCCAGCGGCGTCCCCGACGCGCGTTCCACGACGCAGCCGAGAATGTCGGTGTTGTAGCCGTACACGAACGCCTCGCCCGGCTGGGCGACGAAGGGCAGCGTCGCGAGTCGCTCCATCGTCTCGCACACGGTGTCCGTCTTGTCGGCGGTGTACCATCCGTTGCCCGCGGCGGGGCCGAGCCCCTTCTCGCGATACTGCGCAGCGACGAACGGCTCGCCGCCATAGGAGATGCCCGCGGTGTGGGTCAGGAGATCCTGAATCGTGATCTGTCGCCGCGCAGGGACGATGGTGCGGCCGCTGTCGGCGCGCGATGCCACCGTGGTCTTCGCGTAGCCGGGGATGAACCGGCTCACCGGATCACCCAGCGCGATCCTTCCCTCCTCGACGAGCATCAGGATGGCGGTGCTCGTGATCGCCTTCGATTGCGACGCGATGCGGAACATCGCGTCCGCGGCCATGGCGCGGCGGGACTCACGGTCGCTCCAACCCACGGCGCGCTGATACACCACCTGGCGATCGCGTAGCACGAGGGCGACGGCGCCACCGATGCGTTGCGAGTCCACGTACTGCTGCAGGAAGCGATCGACGCGCGCGAGACGCTCGGCGGAGAAGCCGTTCGCGTCGCGGCCGCTGGACGATGCACGCGGCAACTGGGCGGCGAGCGTCGTGGGCAGGGCCGGCGCGAGCATGAGGGTAGCGAGCAGCGGGCGCACGCGCGAGAAGACGGAAGTCGTGCGAGACAGTCGCGAGTTTGAGATCATCGTCGGATCAACGCGCCGGGTGGACGTGCTTGTGTGCCTTGTAGTGCTCGGCGAGCAGATCGCCGCCGAAGTCGTGGCGCAGGTCGCGCCACACGGTGTGGATGTGATTCGCGTTGGTCTGCTGGTTGTCGTACTCGACGAGGACCGTCGGTCCATGGACGCGATAATAGTGCGCCTGGCCAACCTCGGTGCCGCCCGCCCAGGCGAAGCGCAGCTCGCCGAATCCACCGTCCTCGATGTCTCGCATCGCGTGCGCGCGCGCGGTGGCCGACACGCGGCCGGCGTAGTGGTCGAGCAGCCGGCGCAGCTGTGCGCGCTGCTTCGCCGTCATGTCCGCGGCACGAAGGCCTTCCGTCTTCAGCGCTCGTGCCTTCGGATCATTGCGCGTCTCGATCTCGGCGAGCGCCGTGTCGGAGAAGATCGCGACCTTGCGCTGCGCCGCGTCGAGCATCTTCACGAGATCGCGCGCGAGATCCTCCTCGGCAGCGAGGATGCGCAGACCCGCCTTCGATCCCGAGGGGACCCGTGCCGGGTTGGCGCCGAAGAACACCGGCGACACCACCTGCACGGAACGCCCGATCTCCGTGTAGTTCACCGAGAGGTGGTGGCCCTCGACGCGCCAACCCCATGCGGTGGATGCGTCGGGCTCACCGAAGACGCTCAGGTAATACTTGTTGGAATCGCGGACGAAGCGCCGCATCTCGGGCGGACCAGCGGCCTCGATGGCGTGCAGGATCGACTCGTGCCGGATGATGCTCTTCGCGGTCGCGAAGCCGCGCGGGCTCAGGCCGGTGAGCAGCAGCGAGTCGACTCGTGCTCGTGCATCCGCCGTCATCCGAGCGAGCGTCACGCCCTTGCGATCGATCGGCACGTAGAACCAGTTCGAGCGCTCCGTGCTGTCGAACGAGAAGGTCGCCTCACGTCGCGTCGAGTCGGACAGCGCACCGAGGGCCATTCGCGCCGCGAGCACCGCCGCGGTGCTGGCGCCGCGATCGGATGGCGCCTGCGCGCCGAGCGCGCTCGATTCGATTGCGCCGCCAACGAGCAACAGGGCGGCAGCGAGGGCGTGACGCGTGGCGAGAGGATGGTTCATCGCGAGAGCATGAGAAGAGGGGATGGGTCGGCGCGCGAATTATGGCGAGCGGCCGCGACGCCGACCAGACGCCAGCCGATGGCGGCGAATCTTCCCGCCGAGATCGTCCCCCAAACGACACGAGGCCGCGCACTGCGCGGCCTCGTGAAGCATTCACCCGTGATACCGGCTCAGCGATCGACGACGCGAATCCCCTCGGGCACCTTGAAGGTGAACGCCGAGGCGTCCACGGGGGCGTTGGGCCGGAACGACGTCAGACGGACCCGGCGCTGCACGCCGGACGTCTCGGTGACCTCGAACTGTCGGATCGTCGCATCAGCGTCGTCGATCCACACGGTGGCGGACTGGAAGGGCGCACCCTCCTTCTGCTTGGGCACGAGCCCGAAGGCGTGCGTCGCCCGCCCTGACACCTGGGCCGTGCCGGCGGGAGTGACGGTGTAGCGCGAGCGCGGCGCCGTGAGGAACTGCTCCGAGAGGTCGACCGTGCCGCTGGTGCCGCTCTTGAGCGACGTGCGGATCACCTGACCCGGCGTCGTGCTCGGCAGATACAGCCACAGGCGCGAGCCGTCGGCGACGATGCGGTCGTTCGCGGGCTCGGAGAAGCGGACGGAGAGCTTGCCGGGCCGCTGCTGCTGGTATTCACCCGTCGTGGTGAAGGTGCGGCCCGTGAGCGAGTTCGTGATCGTCTGCTCGAAGGTGGCGCGCGCTGTCTTCACCTTGGTCCAGGCGGCCACGGCGCGATCGAGGAGATCGGCCTGCGGGCGCGATGCGGCAAGCGAAAGTGGTGCGAACAGCGCGCCGGCGAGGGCAAGCGCGCGGAAGTGTCGGTATGGCATGCGAGCTCCGGGGTATCGGGCGCGGTACGCGTCCACGAAGTGCTACCCGCGCGTCGCGGGGGCGGTTCCGGGCGGCTCGGCGATCGAGCGGCCGATCGCGTCGGCGATCGCGCGTGCCTCACGCACCAGGCGCGCGAGCTGATCGGGGAACAACGATTGCCCGCCGTCGGACATCGCGCGATCGGGGTTGGGATGCATCTCCACCAGCAGCCCGTCCGCGCCGGCGGCGATGGCGGCGCGACCCATCGGGATCACCTTGTCGCGCAGACCCGTGCCGTGGCTCGGGTCGGCGACCATCGGGAGGTGCGACAGCTTCTGCACGAGCGGAATCGCCGTGAGGTCGAAGAGGTTGCGCGTCGCCGGGTCGAAGCTGCGGATCCCGCGCTCGCACAGGATCACCTGGGTGTTGCCCTCCGCGAGGAGATACTCGGCGCTCATGAG
>Ga0126306_10001887_pt1 | contig 11488 bp, 5 predicted proteins | sample Plot27_FD_92592 | JGI IMG/M metagenome (GOLD analysis project Ga0126306, IMG submission 92592) | Serpentine soil microbial communities from UC McLaughlin Reserve, CA, USA - Plot27 | ecosystem: Environmental > Terrestrial > Soil > Grasslands | place: USA: UC McLaughlin Reserve, Lake County...
ATGGCGCACGTCGACGGGCGCACCCTCAAGCAGGTGATTCAGGAGGAGCGCCCGCTCGCGCAGGAAGTCGTCGTCGACGTCGTGCGTCAGGTCGCCGCCGCGCTCGCCGCCGCGCATCGGATGGGGATCATCCATCGCGACGTGAAGCCGGAGAACATCTTCATCGATTCCGACGGACGCGCATTGCTCGCCGACTTCGGTGTCGCGCGGTCGATGACGGCCGACACGCAGCTCACCATGAATGGCGTGGCGATCGGAACGCCCTCGTACATGGCGCCGGAGCAGATCTACGGCGAAAGCATCGACGGTCGGGCGGACGTCTACAGCCTCGGCCTCGTCGCGTGGGAGATGCTCACCGGGCATCGCCCGTGGGAGGGGGAGAGCCTCTACGCCGTGCTGTACCATCAGCGCCACCACGAGCTGCCAAGCGTGCGCGAGTTGCGTCCGGACATCACCGACCGGCTCGCCGACGCCATCGCCGGCGCGATCGAGAAGGATCCGGCGGCGCGGTGGCAGAACATGGATGAGCTGATCGATGCGCTCGACGGTGCAGCGCCGACCCGTCAGGCGCAGGCGCATGTACCGGTGAGCACCGAGACGATTCGCTTCACCCGTCCCCCCGCGGCACCATACAGCACCGGCTCGGCGGTAGCGACGATTCCGGCGGCAGGGCCCGGAGACGACGACGCAGCGTTCGCGGCGGCGCCACCCGTAGCCCTCGGCCACGGCGGCGGCTTCGAGCCCAGCTTCGTCGGCGCGTACTTCACCCCAGAGGAGCTCGAGGAGGTGCGCCCGGCGCGCCGTCTCCCGTTCTCCCGGCGCCAGCTCGCACTCGGCGCGGCGGCGATCCTCGGTGTTGTGGGGCTCGGCGTGGTCGCGACGGCGCTGGAGGGCCGATCCGACGCCAGGCCTCCTGCCGTTCAGGGGCCTCCGACCCGGGCGGCGTCGTCGGGAGACATCAGTCGCCAGGTGCCCAGTCCCACGGCGTTCATGGACTCTCTGGAAGTCGGAACCGGCCCCGGCGCACTTCCCGATTCGCTCTCTGTCGCGACCGCCATCACGCCACCAGAGTCAGCGAGCACCAGCTCGAGCGGCGCGGGCGATGCGCCCGACGTGCCCGACGCGCCCGTCGGAGTCGTCCTGGAGCCAACGCCCTCGGCAAATCCGCCAATTTCGAGCACGACACCGAAGAGTTCACCGACTTCGACCACGACGGCGAAGCCTGCGACGGGGAAGCCGGAGGCGACGGTTCCGCCATCACTCTCCGTGACTTCCGCCATCGGGCCTCCGCCGAGCCGCTCCAGGGTGAGCATCGTCGCCGGAGGCCTGCACACCTGTCTCGTGGGAGCGGACGGGCGGGCGTTTTGCTGGGGCGGCAACGATCAGGGGCAGCTCGGAACGGGCGCGAACAACCGAATCGCGACACCCGCAGCGGTGGGCGCGGACCTTCGCTTCACCGCGGTGGCGCCGGGTCTGGCGCACAGCTGCGCCATCGCGCGCGGGGGCGCGCTCTGGTGCTGGGGAGAGAACGACCATGGTCAACTTGGCGACCGGAGCCTGAGCTCGCGCGGAGCGCCGGTTCGATCTGCGGCAGGGCATGCATTTCGCTCAATAGCGGCCGGGGCAGCACACACCTGCGGCGTGGATACCGATGGCGCTGCGTGGTGCTGGGGCTCGGACGCACACGGCCAGCTCGGAGACGGTGGTGTGACGGATCGATCGTCACCCGTGCCAGTGATCGGTGGGCAGCGTTTCCTGAGTTTGGATGTCGGATGGAACTTCACCTGCGGGCTCGTCGAGAGTCGCAGAGCGATGTGCTGGGGTGACAACTCGGCCGGACAGCTCGGCGATGGCACGACGTCGGATCGCCGGCAGCCCTCCGCCGTGCAGGGCAACATCGAGTTCCAGGCAATTACCGCCGGCAGCGCCCACGCGTGCGGCATCACGCCGACCGGCGAGGCCTACTGCTGGGGCCGAAACGCCAGCGGCGAGCTCGGCGATGGCAGCACCGCTCCGCGCTCCACGCCGGTGCGGGTGAGGAGCAACGAACGGTTCGCCTCGATCGCGGCCGGGGCGGTGCACACCTGCGCCGTCGCCAGCGACGGCGAGGCGTGGTGCTGGGGACGGAACACATACGGCCAGCTGGGGAACGGCGGAACGTCCGACAGTGGGCAACCGGTGCGCGTGGCGGGTGGACACACCTTCACCAGTGTACGCGCGTTCGGCTCCCATACGTGCGGGACGACCGTCTCCGGCGAGGCATTCTGCTGGGGCTACAACAGCGACGGCCAGTTGGGCGACGGGACCAGAACACATCGCACCCGACCGGTGTACGTCGAGCGCCCTGGTGGCTGAGATGCGGGCAACAGACGGTCAGGAGTGTTGGAATGTCGAACTTTCGGAGAATGCTGGCGGCCCTGATGGCCCTGGCCAGCTGGTCGTGCAGTAGCACTGAGCCGAGTGCGACTACCCCAGTCGCGGACATCGTCGTGAACCCACCGACGTCCACTCTCGCGCTGAATGCCCAACTGCCTTTGCAGGCGCTGGTGCGGAACGAAGCGGGTGAGCTCGTCCCCGATGCCACCGTGACCTGGACCGTCGAAAACCCCGCCATCGCGAGCGTCTCCACCGCCGGGGTGGTCACCGCGTTGGCGCTGGGTACGACCCAGGTCGCCGCCAATGCACGCGGAAAGTCGGGGCTCGCGTCCATCACGGTCGCGAAGACGGCGGTGTCGAGCGTCGTGCTGCTCCCCGACCGCGTGAGCACGAGCATCGGGACCAGCACCAGGCTCACCGCGACCGCCTACGATGCTGGGCAGAACGTGCTTCCGGACCGTGGTTTCGTCTGGACTACGAGTGATGCCTCTGTCGCCACCGTCGACAACGGGCTCGTCACCACGAAGGCCCAGGGGACCGCGACGATCACGGCCACGGCCGAAGGAAAGAGCGATGCAACCGTGTTCACCGTCTTGCCAGGCGCCGTCGCATCGGTCAGCATCACGCCGACCACCATCACGATGGTAGCGGGAGACAAACAAACGCTGGTCGCGACGGCGAAGGATGCGAGCGGCACCGTGCTCACGGGAAGGACGGTCACGTGGGCGAGCGCGAACACCCAGGCCGTGACGGTCTCGTCGAATGGTGAGATCACGGCTCAGAACCCTGGCTCCGCGCACATCACGGCGACGATCGACGGAGTCAGCGGGGCAGCCGACGTGACGGTGACGAGGGCTCCGGTGCAAAGTGTCACTGTCGGAGCAGCCACCTTGATGGTCGGTCAGAAGACGACACTCGTCGCGACAGTTCGAGATACGAGGGGCGTGGTAGTCACGGACCGGACCGTGACATGGAGCATGCCTGCCAACGCCTTCGCGAGCATCAATTCCACCACTGGCGAGGTGACTGGCCTCGGCGTGGGGGCGGCCACGGCGACGGCCACGGCTGAGGGGAAGAGCGGATCGGCGACAGTAACCGTCACCCCGGTGCCGGTCGCTACGGTCAGCCTCGACAAGACCAGCCCGTCGATCGTGCAGAACGCCTCGACAACTCTCACCGCCACCACGAAGGATGCGGGAGGTACTACGCTCTCCGGTCGCGTCGTGACCTGGCAGACGAGTAACGCCAGCATCGCGAGCCTGTCGGCTACGAGCGGGTCGAGTGTACAGATCACCGGTGGCGTGGCGGGAACCGCGACCATAACGGCGACGAGCGAGGGCCAGACCGCGACGTCGAGCGTCACCGTGACGCCCGGCACGGTCAACAAGGTGCAGCTGACTCTTCAGAACACGACGATCAAGAAGAACCAGACGACCACCGCGACGGCCGTGGTGCTGGACAACAACAACCAGCCGCTGCAAGGCCGAGTGGTGACGTGGACGGCCAACGCCACGGGCGGGGCGACGATCGCGCCATCGAGCAGCATCACTTCGTCGGGAGCGAACAGCGTTGCGACGGCTACGGTGACGGGCAAGAACGTGGTGATCAACACCTCGTCGACGATCACCGCCTCTTCCGGGGGCAAGAACGACTCGAAGCAGCTGACCGTCACCCCATGAACCGCGTCGCTCGCGCGACACTCTTCATCCTCGCCCTGCCTCTGTGCACGTTGCTCGCACAGGGGCAGGGGCGTCCCGCTCTCAAGCGTGGTTTGCCGGTGGTCGCGCCACGACCGACCTGTGCTCCCGCTCCCGCGGCTCGCGCCGTCACGACGACCCAGCGCCGGCAGGCGCGCGAGCTGGCTCAGCGCGCGCAGCAGTCGGCCATCCTCGGCGATCGCACGGCGGCGCGGGACCAGCTTCGACAGGCCGCGACGCTCGACCCGGCGAATCCGCAGCTCGCCTATCAGCTCGCGCGCGCGCAGGAGGCACTGACGGCGACCACCGAAGCCACCGCCGAGTACTGCCGATTTCTCGCCCTGGCGCCGAACGCGCCCGAGGCGGCCGAGGTTCGCGAGCGGCTGGCCGGGATGACGCGCAGCGCGCCGCCGACCGTCCCCGAACGCATCCTCGCGCCGTTCCGCACTGGAGTGACGGCGTACGAGGCAGGACGGTACGCGCAGGCGGCGACTGCCTTCAGCAGCGCCATCGCCCTGCAGCCTGATTGGGCGGAGGCGTACTACGACCGCGCGCTCGCCAACGCGGCGCGCGGTCAGCGCGCGCTCGCCATCGCCGACTTGCAGCAATACCTGCGGCTGCGGCCGGAAGCCGAGGACCGCGCCGCCGTGGTCGCGCGAATCAGCGGCCTTCGCGGTGGATCGCTGTCACCGACCGCGGCGCTCGGGCTCGGACTCGTGATCCCCGGCGCGGGACAGATGTACACGGGGCGGCCCGCCATCGGTGTCGTGGCACTCGCCGCCGTCGGAGCCTCGGTGGCCTACGCGCTCAGGTCCGGTCCCGTGACGAAGCAGTTCGAGGTGAACCCGAAGGATCCATTCGGCAATCCGCTCCCGCCCTACATCGACACGCGCACCGAGACCGGTCGCCCCTACCTCGTTCCCGGGCTGGCGGTCGCCGGCGGCATCGCCGGCGCGGCGGCGATCGAGGCATTCATTCATGCTCGACGGGTGAATGCTCGTGAGCAGCGGTTCTCGGCGGGCCTGATGCCGTTCGCGGACGGCTTGGCAGTCCGCGTCACGCTGCGCTGACGGCCATCCTCGGCTCATCGCCGACGACGTCGATCGGCCCTGCGTCCGCTGTACGAGCGGCCGCCGACGAGGGCGCACCGGTCAGCATCGTCCACAACACGAGCGCGGCGAGCAGCGGCGCGTACGTGTAGGCCTGCGGCACGAGGGGAAGCCACAGCTTGAGCTGCGGGAGCGGACGAGGCACGAGCACGGCCAGCACGGCCAGCGACGCGGCCACCGTCTCCCGACGGGCGAGCACATACCAGCCGACGGGGAGAAGCGCGACGTACGAGTAGTCCTTCATGCGCGGCATCACCAGCGCATACACAGCGAGCGTGACCAGCACCACCAGCACAGGATCGCGGGTGCCCGTCTCGCGCTGCGCCCGCCACCAGCACACCGTGTGGCCAAGCACCGCCGCTACGGCAGCGAGATAGAGCACACGCGCCGTGATCAGCGGAATCGGGAGGCGCAGCCCGCGGAGCTGGTCGACGAGATCCTCCATCAGGCCGAGCGTCGACGGGTTGCCCCAACCGCGCTCGCCCAGCGCCGACACGCTTCCCAAGAACTCACGTGTCTGATCGGGAAGAAGCACGACGTTGGCCGCGAGGACGAGCGCGAACAGCAGCGAGCCGCCGAGGAAGGGCGCCCACCGCGGGCGCTCGTCGATCACGAGCAGCAGCCCGAGGAAGAACACCGGTGTGAGCTTGGCCTGTGCCGCCACGACGACGAGCAGCGCGAAGATCCACCACCGGCGCGAGAGCAGCGACGCGAACCCGATCCAGAGCAGCGCCTGCTCGAAGATCGCGATGTTGCCCGCGGTGAAGTCGACGAGCACCGCCGAGCCGAACGCAAACGTGAAGAAGAACAACGACGGCACCACCGTCTGCTCGACTGCCAGGTGCCGCCGCCAGAGGCGCACGGTGGCGAGGAAGGCGATGGCCTTTAGCGCGATCCAGAGCACTTTCGTCGCGCTCACGTTGAGGAGCGACAGCGGAGCGAATGCCGCGGCGACCAGCGGCGGGTAGACGAAGTGCAGGTACTCTGGCTGTCCGGGAATCGCGCCGTACGGCGAGAGTCCTCGCGCGAACGCACGACCGCCCCACCAGTAGACCACCGTGTCCCACTGGTAGACGTGCAGCTTGCCGACGATCTGCCAGAGTGCCGCCAGCACGATGACGGCGGCCCACGCCTCGAGCGCGAGGTGCCAGCGAGGCCAGGCTAGTGCGCGTTGGAGGACGGTGGGCATGGTGGCGACGCGAGGGCGAAGGCGGGCTCGCGCTCTCGCCACGATTCGAGGCGAAGACGCGTCCTTCCCACGACGAGCGGAGGCGCCCGCCCGTATCAGAGACGCGGACCGGTGTTAAGCCGTGGGAAGGACGTGCCGAGCTTCTGTCACAGTCGCCGTCCATCCCTGGAGCGGTGCGAATCCTTCGGAGGCTCCATGTCACGTCGCACGCTCGCCCTTCTCGTGCTCGTCGCCGCGGTCTCGTCGATCACCGCGTGCGCGGATTCTCTCACTGCGCCAAACCGGAATTCGATGACGCCGTCGGCGGCACCGACCTACGACGCCATGCGCTCCGGTAGCTGCAAGGGAGGTTGGGTGTCCAGCACGGGACGCTGCGGGTGAGCTCCGGGCCCGCTAGCCGGGCAGTCCTGCCGCGATCCGCATCTCCCCGATCGCGCGGGCGATCGTCGCTACGCGCTGCGTCGGCTCGGGCTCGGCGGCGGGGGGTCCGGCCAGCGGGGCACCGGCGTCGAGGGCGTCCAGGAGGGCCCCGGCCTTGAGGACGAGCTCGTACAAGCCATGCCGATCGGCGACGTCGAGCATCTGCGCGGCGGCGAGCCGCGCCTCAGGCCCACGTCCGAAGACGCGAAGACCTTCGGCCGAAGCTTCGAGGTAGACGGCGCGCAGGTACGGCGACAGCTCTTCGCGGGCGAGCTCGCGGCGGTACTGCTCGAACACCAGCTCGCGGCCGTCCTGATGGGCGAGCTCCATCAGGTTCACGAGCGCGATCAACCGGGTGTTGCGATCCTGGGCAGTGGCGGCGACGAGCAGTCCAGCGTCGCGCGCCGCGCCGCGAAGCCCCATCTGCCCGAACACGAGCGCGATATTGCTGAGAATTCCCTCGCGCTCGACCGAGTCGTGCGCGAGCTCCAGTGCTTCGTACGAGCAGGCGAGGGCCAGCTCGTGGTCGAGCTGCATGGCGGCGACACGCGCGCGGTCGGTGAGTCCCTTCGACACGATGGTCCACAACCCTGCCGCTCGCGCCGCGGCGATCGTCCGATCGAGCTGCTTGCGCGCCGTGGGGTAGTTCCCGCGGTCGATGGCGACCTTCGCGTCGGACAGGTAGCTCTCGAGCCGGTAGCGATCATCCTGCGCCGAGATGGCCGCGGTGCGCAGCGCTGCGTACGCATCGCTCGCCTCGTCGAGGCGCCCCTGCATGCGCAGGCTGTAGCCGCGCATGAGCATCGAATCCAGCATGCGCGCGGTGTCGCCGATGCGCTGCGCGAACTCCACGATGGTGCCGTGCACGTCGGCCGCGAGTCCCCACTGTGCGTCGAAGCGAAGAAGCTTCGCATACGACGAGAGCATGCGCCCCACCTCGGCCTGCCGCTCGTCCGGCCGCGCGACACCCTCGCGGGACGCTGCCTCGATACCGTCGACGAGCTGGGTGAGACAGCGCCGTCCCGCGTGCGTCTCGGGTACGGCCTCGACGTAGCGACGCACGCGGCGCACGTCGAGCATGCTCGGTGGCGCCGCGCCGATCCCGCCGTCCATCCAGATCTCGAAGAGCTGCAGCGACGCGTAACCGGCGACGATCGCATGCCAGGCGGGGCTTCCCTCCGGTGCGTCGGCGAGAGCCTCGATGTAAGCGCGGTGCGGCAGGTCGAGCGAGCCTGGACGAGCGGTCACACATCGCCTCCCGGTCGCTCGAGCCACGCTGGAACGGACCGACAAGGAAGGAAGAGTTCGAGATGACAACCTGCGAATTCCACCATGGTGCGGCAAGTGCCGAGCCGCGGCACCGAGATCAGAATGCGGCGCGCAGTCCGCCGGTGAGCGTACGTCCCTGCCGGATCGTCAGGTTGTCGGGCTCGCCGAGCTGTCCGCCGAGCAGATTGTCACCGACGACGAGCAGCTCAAGCCCGCGCCCGAGATCGCGCGAAGCCGCAAACCGCAGATGTGTCTCACCATCGTACGGCCTCCAGAAGTTGCGGAGCCTCCATCCCGTCACGTCGCGCTGCTGCGCTCCGTCGGTGCTCACGTACGCACGGGCGAGCGCGACACGGTCGTAATTGATCCAGTCCATCGCGCGCGTCGCGGTGAGCGCGGAGCTCCATCCGGATCCGAGCCACGACGCGCCGAAGCTGGCCGTGTGCGCGGGCACCGCCAGCATCCGGTCTCCCGCGCGCAGATCACCGAGATAGCTCGCGGACACCGTTCGCACGCGACTGTCGACGCTGGTGAACGTACCGTTCAACGCGAGGGGTCCCCGGCGAAACGCGGCCTGCATCTCCCACCCCCGGTTCGTGATCTCGCCGACGTTCTCGGGCTGGAAGCGGATGCGACGCTCCGGCGTGCCGGAACGCAGCTGGGTATCGACGGACACCGCGACGTTCTGGATCAGTCCCGTCGCACGCTGATCGAATCGCGTGGCCTGCATCGAGAAGAGATCGCCGAAATACACCTCCACGCCGCTCTCGACACCCGTCTGCACCTCCGGATCGAGCCCGGCGCGCGCGCCCATCGGCGATGATCGCTCGCCGAACGAGCCGCGCACCGTGCTGAGCGCGGGACGAATCCCCTTGCCATAGGAGCTGCGCAGCTTCATCTCGACGGGGCCGATCGTTCGCACGAACGACGCACCGAGGAGCGGCAGTACCGGATAGCGGTCATCGCCCGAGAAGGCGTCGTTGCGCTCCACACGCACGCCACCGGTGACGAAGAGCGCGTCGCGCCAGCTGGTGCTGGCCTGCGCGAGCAGGCCCGTGTTGTGATTCCAGCGCTGCTCGAATCCGTCGAGCACCGTCGCGTAGCGTTGCCCCGCGTACGTGTACGACGACGTCGCGACTCGCTGGCGCAGCACCGACTGCTCCGCGCTCAGCGTGATCGTCGTCGCCGCGATGGCGCCGCGGCCGCCGAGCTGCGCGACGCTGCTCGCCCGCAGTGTCGTGCGATCGGCGCTGCCCGCCGCCCCACGGCGCGATGCGTCGACTCCGGCGTCGAATGGGTTCGTCGCGTCTGCGACGTTGTCGAGCCGGTAGCCATCGAGCCCGGCGAGCAGCGTGTGTGTCCACACGCCGTGCGTTGCCACCATGGCGCTTCCGCCAACGGTGTAGAGCCGCACGTGCTGATCGCCATCGCGCGGCGGAGGCGGCCCGATGGTGATCTCGCCGCCGGGGCCGTCCATGCCGCGCGGCCCGCCCCCGCTGCCATCGGTCGAATCTCTCGGCGCGCTGACGGGCGCGATCCCGAGCAGCAGCGGATTGTTGCCGACGCCCGCGCGCCGGTCGAACAACCGCGCACTTCCGCTCAGGGTCGTGCTCGCGCCGACGCGCCGTGCGTCGCCGACGAGCGTCATCTGTCGGCTCTCGGCCGACGGGAACACCGCACCAGTCTGCCCGAACTCGAGTGCGATGCCGGCCGAGCGGAGGTTGGTGCCACCGCGCACCGCGATGCGCTGGTCGTGCGTCGGCACGAGACTGGTGCCGAACCGACTGGCGCTCGCGCCCGCGGTGCTGCTGACCTGCATGCGCGTACCGGTCGGCGAGGCACCGTCGTGGCGAGTGATGACGTTGATCACGCCGCTGATCGCGTCCGACCCGTAGAGCGCGGAGCCTTGCGGTCCCCGGATCACCTCGACGCGATCGACGACGTCGGGATTCAACTGCGTCACGAGGAGCGGGTTCGCCACCTCGACGCCGTCGATGTACATCTTCGGGTAGCTCGTGGAGAACGAGCTGGCACCGCGAACGCCGCCGTACTGGGCGACGAGGCTGCCCGGCGCCTGATCCCAGAGCCACAGGCCGGGGACGTACGCATCGAGCGCACCCGCCAGGCCGGTGAAGCCGCCGAGCCGCAGCTCCTCCCCGTCGATCACCTCGACGCCGACCGCCAGGGGCCGCCGCGACGCGGCGACAGCGCTTCCCGTGACGATCACGCGCTCCAGCACGCTCACCTTCGGAGTCGGCACATCGCGTGCGCTCGTCGCTGGTGCCAGCACGACCTTGCGCGCGACCACGAGCGCCTCGACTCGAGTGCCGGCGAGCAGCGTGGCAAGCACGCGGCCGAGCGGCTGTCGCTCCGCGTCGACGCAGACGGGACGATCGAGGGGGAGCAGGTCGCTCGAGTACGCGAGCGGAACGCCAGACGCAGCGCCCAGTCGGTCGAGTGCATCGCGGAGCGACACGCCGCGTGCGTGCAGCGTCACGATCGCATCCAGCGGCGCAGGCCAGCCACCTTCGTGGGGAACCAGCGTCGATGCTGGGTCGGTGCAGGGGCGACTTGGCTGCGCCCCGGCGCGCTGGCCGTCGAGCAATCCGATGACCACCATCGCCGAGACGCATGCGACGCGCCGTCCCGCGCCACGAAACGTCATCGCGGCCGGCTCATCGTCCCGTGGCGGCGCCGAGTCGCAGCGTGTCGCCGGACCTCGTCACGGAACCGCCGAGCACGGCGCCGAGCACGCGACCCAGATCGTCCGCGCTGGAGCGGTCGAAGGTCGCCGTGAGGCGGCGGCCGGCGATGGTCGAGTCGGTCACGACCAGCTCCACCCCGTACCAGCGCCGGAGTTCCACGGCCACCGTGTTGAGAGGTGCATCGCGGAACTCGAGCACGCCGCGCGTCCACGAGCGCTCCGCCTCGGTCACCACGCCACGCTCCACGCGAACCCCATCCCCCGTCACCTCCGCCCGGTCGCCGGCGTGGAGCACCGTGGGAGATCCCGCGCGTCCGCGCGTCGCCACTACGTCCACCGCTCCCGTCGTCACCGCCACTCGCGTGCCGCGGCCGCCGTCACTGCTGCGCACCGAGAAGCTCGTGCCGATGTCACGGAGGGTCGCACCGGAGGTGCGCACGACGAACGGCCGTGCGTCGTCGTGCACGACGTCGAAGTACGCCTCGCCTTCCAGCGTCGTCTCGCGCTCGCCTTTGTCGAAGGCGCTACCCAGCGCGAGATGGCTCGATGGACCCAGGACGACGGTGGAGCCGTCGGCGAGCTTGAGGGTGTCGACCTCGCCTACCACGGTCCGGTAGGAGCGCGATGGGGCGACCGCCACCTGCCCGTCGCCCGGAGCTCCACCGTCGTCCTGGGCCGCGCGCCACAGCATACTGGCCCCGGCGACCACCAGCACCGCGGCCGC
>Ga0126306_10001889_pt1 | contig 11486 bp, 14 predicted proteins | sample Plot27_FD_92592 | JGI IMG/M metagenome (GOLD analysis project Ga0126306, IMG submission 92592) | Serpentine soil microbial communities from UC McLaughlin Reserve, CA, USA - Plot27 | ecosystem: Environmental > Terrestrial > Soil > Grasslands | place: USA: UC McLaughlin Reserve, Lake County...
CCGGTTTTTATCCGGAGCCCCTGTACGACATGACGGCCAGCACCAACCCCTGCACACTACATCTTGGGATCAACACAAAACGGGCACGTGATACGAAAATACCATAGATGTTTAGTATAGGGTAAGATAAGTTTAAGGTTTAGATTCATTCGGCGCGTGGTTTGGGCAGTGGGCGGGAGGAATCGGAGTAGCCTTGGGGGCTGTGATTAAACGATAATCGGCGACGGGCCGATAAGTCGGGTGACGGTAGGTTTTTGCGCGTACACGGAGGGATAGTCGGTGCTTCAGCAGATGCGGCTAGACGATTTGGTTAGCAGGCTCGTGCAACGGAACGGCAGCGACCTGCGTCAGAAGGTGGGGGCACCGCCGGCGGTGCGGGTGCGCGGGTTGCTCGGTTACCTGGAGGGTTTCGAGGTCCTCGGGCCGGCGGATGTCGAGGAGATACTGCGCGATATCATCCCTGAGAACCTCATCGGGGAGTTCGAGACGGAAGGGAGGCGGACTTCTCTTACGCCGTGCAGGGGGCGGGCCGAGTCCGGGTGAACGCCTTCCGGCAGCGGGGTCGGTCTCCATCGTCATGAGGTTCATCCCGTTCGGGGTGCCCAGGTTCGAGCACCTGGGGTTGCCGGAGGTCGTTGCGACGCTGGCGCGCGAGGAGCGCGGCATCGTCCTCATCACCGGGACCACGGGCAGCGGCAAGTCCACCACGCTCGCCTCGATGCCCGACCTCGTCAACCGCACCGCCCCGAAGCACATCGTCACGATCGAGGATCCGATAGAGTTTTTGCACCGCGACGAGAAGAGCATCGTCAACCAGCGCGAGATCGGCGCGGACACGGCGGTCTCGTACGCGCGGGCGCTCAAGCGCGTGTTGCGCCAGGACCCGGACATCGTCTCCTCGTAGGCGAGATCCGGGACCCCGAGAGCGCCCAGATGGCCCCCTCGGCGGCGGAGACGGGTCACCTGGTCCTGAGCACGCTGCACACGCTGGACGCGACGGAGACCATCAACCGCATGATCGACCTGTTCCCGCCGCACGAGCGCGTGCAGGTGCGGGCGATGCTCGCCGGCGCCTTGCGGGGCAGCGTCTGATGAGGACCAAGGACGGGCAGGGGCGGGTCGCGGCGCGTGCGAGGTGATGGTCGCCGCCGGGCGCACAAGGGACTTCATCATGGACCCCGAGCAGACCGGCCGGATCCAGACCGCGATCTGCGAGGGCGAGTACTACGGGATGCAGACCTTCGACCAGGCGCTCCTGAAGCTGATCGAGGAGGACCGGGCGGCCTACGAGGAGGCGCTCCAGATCGCCAGCCGTCCGCAGGATTTGCGCCTGGTGGTGCAATCCCTGGGGTTGGGCGTCGCCCGATGACACTAGCCCTTGTGTCACATTGATACGCCACAAACCCTGACAGATAATTGGTCCCCGAAAGGCGCCGTCTGGCGGCGGGGGAACGTCTGACGCGAGCGTCATTGGCGCAGCGCGTGGCGACCCCGTCCGAGACTGGAGGAGCGCATCTACACGGGGATCGAGAGCAGATCCGGTGACAAAGCGGTGGCGTGGAACGCCGCGGTTACGGAGCTCGGCGGGAGCGTGCTACAGTCGTACGAGTGGGGCGAGTTCCGCCGGCAAGGAGGCTGGCGCCCACTGCGATTCCTGTCCCGCGACGGTTCTCTGGCCGCCCAGATCCTGCTGAAGAGGTTGCCGGGCTTGGGTACGCTGGCCTACGCCCCGCACGGCCCGTTGGCCGCCGACCCAGAGGACATCCCGGAGGCCGCCGCCGCCGTCGCGGCCCACGCCAGGCGTCACGGGGCGGCCCTGCTGGAGATCGAACCGCGCGTACCCTGGGCCCCGGGTCTGGAGACGGAGGGTTTCCGGAGGAGGCCAAGTTCCGTCCAGCCCCGCTGCACCCTCGTGGCGCCGGTCCTCGAAAGCGGCGAAGCTCAGCTCGCCGCGCTCCCGAAGGATGCCCGCTACGGCATCCGGCGTGCCCGCCACGTCGGGATAGAGGCCGAGACCTCGATCGAAATCGAGCGGGACATCGAGGACTTCCTGGATCTCCTCGAGGAGACCGCCCGCCGCCAGAGGTTCGCCGTCAGGCCCCGCGCCTACTACCGGCGCTTTGTCGGGGAGTTGCCGGCGCACCTGGTGCTCGCCCGCCGCGAGGGCGAACAGCGCCCCATCGCGGGGGCCGTGGTCCTGGTCTTCGAGGACGAGGCCTATTACCTCTACGGGGCCTCGGCGGCGTTTGAGGGCAAGAACCTCTACGCCTCCTACCTAGTGCAGCTCGAGGCCCTGGACGTGGCCCGCCGCGAGGGGGCAAGCCGCTACGACCTCTGGGGCATCCCGTGCAACCCCGATCGGAGGCACCCCCTCTGGGGCGTCTACCAGTTCAAGAAGAAGTTCGCCGGCACCCAAGGCCGCGAGGAGCGCTACGCCGGGGCCTACAAAAAGCAATTGAGCCCGCTGCAGTCCCACCTCGCCCGGGCGGGGATAGCTAGCTACTACACGCTGCAAAGGCTCCGCAGAAAGAGCCGCGGCCCCATGGCCGACTGAGCGAGCGCGGCGGCGGGGCGCGCTCTATACTGAACCCATGAGGCCCGTCTGTTTTCTCTCGGACTTCGGGCTCGGCGACGACTTCGTCGGGCTGTGTAAGGGCGTGATACTTCGGGCCACTCCCGGCGTTACCATCGTAGACCTCACCCACGAGGTGCCGGGCTTCGGCATCGAGGCGGGGGCGGAGATCCTCGCGCACGCCACCCGCTACATGCCCGAGGATGCCGTGTACCTGGCGGTCGTGGACCCCGGTGTGGGCACCGAACGACGGGCCGTCGCCCTCTCGACCGAAGGCGGAGGCTACCTCGTTGGACCGGACAACGGCCTCCTCTTGCCCGCCGCGGACTCCCTGGGCGGCGTGGCGGAGGCGGTCTTGCTGACGAACCCCGATTTTCACGTGCATCCCGTCTCGGCCACCTTCCACGGCCGGGACGTCTTCTCCCCCGCCGCGGCGCATCTGGCGGCGGGCGGCGACCTCTGGGATCTCGGGGAGGCCGTGGATCCCGCCTCCCTCGCGCGGGAAGAGCTGCCGGGCGCCCAGAGGTTGGACGGCGGCGCCGTGGCCGTCACCGTCGTCGGCGTGGACCGCTACGGCAACGCCCGGCTCTCCGCCGCCCAAGACGGGGCCGGCTTCGGGTTCGGGGCTCTTCTCGAGATCGATACGGGCGACGCCACCGACAACAGCGGCATGCTGGTCCGCTACGTCGAGACCTTCGGCTCCTCCAAGGCCGGAGACCTCGTCCTCGTTCCCGACTCCCACCGGCACCTGAGCCTGTGCGTGAATCGGGGCAATGCCGCGCGGGCACTCTCTCTCCGTGCGGGCGACCGGATCCTACTGACCCCCATCCAGTACGGCCTCCGTGACGGCCGGCCCTAACCGGCCAAGACCGGGGTCGACGCCAGAGTCGCGGCGGAGGGTGAGGCGGGCCGCGCTGCTGCGCCCGATGGCTTTGCTCATGGTCGTGATCGGGGCGTTCTTCTTCGTGGCCACCCGGGAGTTGTGGATCGTCCCGCTGACTCTCACCACCTACGCTGCCCTCGTCCTCCTGGCGATCGGAGACCCCATCTTCCAAAACCGCGTGCTCGGGACCACGGAGCAGGGCCAGCGGATTCCCCAGGCCCCGCAACACCCGCATTCCTCCCCCGAACAACGCGCCCGCCGCCTCCCTCGGGGGGAGTCCCGACTCCGGGTGGAGAGGGCGCTCGAAGCGCACGCGCGCGTCCTCGTCGCCGTGGAAGAGTCCGATGAGGCGACGCAAGCCGCGCTCGACGACGCGTTACCGAAGCTGCGGCAGGTCCCCGAACTCCTCCTCGACGTCGCCGAGGCGAGGGAGAAGGCCGCCGCCGAAGCCCAAACCTTGCGGTCGCGTACCGCCCGCTCCGGCAACGAACGAGGCTCTCGGGCGCTCGCGAGCCTCGAGGAGAAGCTGCGCGCCGCCGATGAGGGGCTCCTCGCCACCATACCCGACGACCTGCTCGCGCTTCGCGCAAAGGTCGTTCGCGCCTCCATCGAGGACGGCGACGCGGCCGCGGAGCGTGCAACCGAACTCGACGAAGCCCTCGACGCGTTGAACCGGCGGCTCGACGCCCTGTGCTCAACGTTGTCCGCCCCCGCCGAGCGATAGGCTCTCCCCAAACGTAACCGGGACAACTTCGCTAATTGCAGGTGATCACGTACCAGTCCGGCCACGGCGAAGGTTGCCGACCATCGCCCACGAAGGCATAAAACGTTGCTCGACAACGTTCGTTACCGATGGAGAGCCACACGAAAGGCTAACCAAACTCGAAAAGGCTGGTTTGATCTGCCTGCCACGAGTACCGTCAGGATACCTGTATCCCAAGCGGACCACCGAGAACTATACCGGTGCGGTCTCCTGGCCTTAAACGTGTAGGGTAAGGTGATGTTTCCGAGGGAACCTGGAGGGAGTTCGCTGCGAGCCTTGGGTTCTTCGCTCTGGGGATGTGGTTTTGGGGTCGTGACTCTTGAGGATCGGAGCCGCTTGGGCGGGTGCGCCGCCAGGGGCTACGGAGGGTGTCGCGGGCTCGGATGGTTTCAGGCCGAGCTGGCGCGCCAGTCCCGTCCGTCGCGGCGGTCGTCGTCTTCGGCGGGGTCTTCTTCCTCCGGCGCGGGATCGGGGGGTTTCTGGCGGGTCACCGCAGGGGAAGAGATACTCAACTCCTGTCGAGACTCGCCCACCGAGACCAGGGAATCCTGGAACCAGCCCTCGAGCTGGCCCATCACCCGGTCGCGGTACACCTCGGAGCCGCCCACTATCTCCCGCGCGTAACGCTCGGCCCGGTCCACCGTCTCGGCTCCCCGCCGCTGCGAGCGCCGGTACAACTCCGTGTCCAAAACCTTCGCCTCCGCACGCTCGTGAGCGTCCTCGACGATGCGGCGCGCCTCCTCCTCGGCGGACGCCACGATCGCCGCGCACTCCCGTCGCACGGCCTCGGCCTCCGACAACTCTCCGGGCAGGCAGCCACGAAGCTCGTCCAACACCGCGAGCAGGTCAGCCCGGTCGACCACCGCCCGCCCCTTGCGCATCGGTACCCCTGAGGCGTCCTGGACGATGGCTTCCAACTCGTCCATTACTCCGCTGATGTAATCCATGTCCTCTCTCATGCTTGACAACCCTAGCACGGGTCTTGAGGCTACGCTAGGCTTTCAGAAAGTATTTTTCAGAGCTTAACCTCATTCTCAGGTCCACTTTCACCTGCTTGTTAAGGTCGGTTTTATCTACAGGTTAAGTTACCGGTTTCGGAGCGCTCGTCAGCGCAGTTTATGGCTTGATTGTGCGCGTTTGTGCCCCCCACGGTGGCCTTTATCTCCCACGCGTTGCAGGTTGAAGCGGCATGACAGGTGCAGATATCGCCATGAAGCGGGCGTAGAGGTGGTTGGTGCGGGGCCGGCGCGCCGATGCTTCGGGAGGCGGTCGCGCGGGAGGTCTGTTCTAGAGCTGGCGGTTGGCCAAACCGGCCGTGATGACGGCGAATACCATGGCGATGATCTCAAACAGGGAGGCACCGCCGCCAGGAATCACGCCTTGTTGTGCTAGTCCCAGTGCCGCAAGGTACGCGATGGCGGTTGCGACGACGGAGATGGTGATGGCGATGGGACCGCCGTTGCGTCCGCCGGCGCGATAGATGAAGGTACCCGCGCCGTAGCCGGCGGCGGCGGAGATCAGCCACTGAAACGGCAGGGAGAAGATGACGTACCCCACCAGCGGGATGCCCACCAGCACTACCGCTACTCCGGCGAGGAGGCTGTACAGGATCTGGCGCGGTTTCATCACCCCGGCCCGGGCGCCCCGCGGGAGCCTCGCGTCGTCGGGGCACTTGATGCCGACGTCAGTAGGCCGCATGCACTCGGTGCAGATGGGCCGGCCGCACGTGGCGCACGAGACCCGCGTCTCCCTCCTGGGGTGTCTGTAGCAGTGCATCGTCTCGGCCACGGCTTAGTATCCCTTCCTGCGCACGATCTCGCCACGCGGTGCCAGCACGATCTCCCGCTTGTAGGTGCGGTGTACCTCTTCGACGGCCATGCCGTGCTCCGCCTTCTGCCTCTCCAACTCCTCGCGCAACCGCGCGTTCTCGGCCTCCGCGCTCTCCAGCTTTCGCTCGAGGTCCAGGATCCTCTTCACCCCGGCGAGGTTGGCCCCCATCTCCTGGGTGAGCCTCTGGATGTACCTGCCGAGCTCCACGTCTTCCTGGGAGTACAGACGGGTGTTCTTGATGCTCTTGCGCGGACGCAGCAGACCCTTTTGCTCGTACATCCGCAACGTCTGCGGGTGGACCCCGATCAGCTCCGCCGCTATACCGATCATGTACACCGGCCGCCTGCGCACCGCCCCGCTCGCCCCCTACTCTACGCCGTCTCCGCCTCGCGCGACTTGCGCAGAAGCTCCTCGCGCACGTCCTCGTCCCTCTCCTCGGCGAGGGCCTCCAGGATCTCATGCTCCCGCCGGGTGAGCTTCTTGGGCACCACGACCCGCGCCCGCACGACGAGGTCCCCCGGCTCTCCCCCCCGCGCCCGCGGCGCACCCGCACCGCGCACCCGGAACCGCTTGCCGTCCTGCGTCCCGGGCGGGAGCCGCAGCTTGACCGTCCCGCCGCTCGGCCTCGGGGCCGCGATCTCCGCCCCCAACGCCGCCTCCACGAAGCTGACCGGCACCTCCACCACGAAGTCGTCGCCCCGCCGCTCGAACAGGGGGTGATCCGTGACGTGCGTGACCACGAACAAGTCCCCCGCCGGACCGCCCTTCCGCCCGGCGCTCCCCCTGCCGGGGACCCGGATCCTCATCCCCTCCCTGGCCCCCGCCGGGATCTTCACCGTGACCTGCTTGCTCTTCTTCACCCTGCCAGCGCCCCCGCACCCAGAACAGGGTCTCTCCACCACCGTCCCCTCGCCCCCGCACCGCGAACATGGCTCCGAAAGCGCGAAGAATCCCTGGTCCCGACTCCGCACCCCGCGTCCCGAACACTCCGGACACACCCGCGGCGCCGTTCCCGGAGCCGCACCACTCCCCCCACAAGGACCGCATGCCTCCTCGACCGGCGCCACGATGCGCGTCGTAATACCCTCCAGCGCGTCTTTGAACTTCAAGTTCACGCTCACTGTTACGTCCTCACCGCGCGTGTTCTGTGGTTTGCCGCGCGCGCCGCCGAAGACGTCCCCGAAGCTGCCGAACAGGTCCGAGAGATCTGAGTAAGCTGGGTTCGCGCGACCGCTCGCGGGGCCGCCGCCGGGGGAGCCGCCGAAGAACGCGCGCGGGCCTTCGTCGTACTCGCGGCGGCGTTCGGGGTCCGAGAGCACCTCGTAGGCGTGCTGAATCTCCTTGAAGCGCTCCTCCGCCCCCTTATCGCCGGGGTTGGCGTCCGGGTGGTACTTGCGCGCCAGCTTGCGGTAGGCGCCCCGGATCTCCTCCCGCGTCGCCCCCTTCTTCACCCCCAATGCCTTGTAAAGATCCTTCGTCTTCACGCCTAAACCTGCTTGGCAACTATAACCTTGGCCGGGCGTATGGGCCTCCCGTTCATCAGGTAGCCGCGTTCGAGGGTTTGGATCACGGTGTCCTCCTCGTGCTCTTCGGAGGGTTGGCCCAATACGGCTTCGTGTACCGCCGGGTCGAAGCTCTCGCCGTCGGAGAGGACGGGCTCGAGGCCCGCGCCTTCGAGGACGGCGAGCATCTGGTCGCGCGTCGCCTTCACGCCCTCGCGTACGTCGCCCTCGATGCCGAGCGCCCGCTCCAGGTTGTCCAGCACGGGCAAAAGTTCGCGGACCAACCGTTCGGCTGCCAGCTGCACGTAGCGCGCCCGGTCCCTCTCGAGGCGCTTGCGCGAGTTCTCCATCTCCGCCTTCATGCGGCGCATGTCGTCTAGGTACTCGTCCCGTTCCCGGCGGGCCGTCTCCAACTCACCGGCGAGGGCGATTATCTCCTCGCGCGCTATCTCCGCGGCGTCCTCCGGTTCCGCCTCCGGCTCCTCGTCGAAGGCATCGGGCGGAAGCTCGGGCACGACCTCGGCGTCTTCGGAGCCATTCGCCTCGACGGGTCCGGATGCCTCTCCTTCGGTTAACCCGTCGACACTCTCCGGTCGGGGTGCCTGCTCGCCGCGTGGCTCTTCTTCGCGAGGGACCTCCTCGGAAGGCTCCCCGGCGGATTCACCCTCCCGGCGCTGCTGCTCTTCGCTGCTCAAAGCTGGTCGGTCCTCCTGAACGTAGCCACGGCCGGCGGGTCACTCCTCTCCGCCGGCCACGCCTCCGGGTTGCCTATTACTACCTCTTGTCCCCGTCCTCGTCGTCTATGATCTCGGCGTCCTCGACCACGTCATCGTCGGGATCGGCGCCGCCCTGGTTCGCCTGCTGCTGCTGCTCCTGGGCCTTGCTGTAGAGGACCTCGGAGAGCTTGTGCGAGGCGGTAAGGAGCGCCTCCTGCTTGCGCTTGATCTCCTCGACGTCGTCGCCCGCGAGCGCCTCCCGGGTCTCCCTTATGGCCGACTCGATCTCGCCGCGCGTCGCCATGTCTACCTTGCCGTCCACGTCCTTCAACGAACGCTCGATCGAGTACACCAGGTTGTCCGCGCTGTTGCGGACGTCGGCCTCCTCACGCCGGCGGCTGTCCTCCTCCGCGTGCGATTCCGCGTCGCGAACCATCTGCTCGATGTCCTGGTCCGACAACCCGCTCGACGCCGTGATCGTGATCTTCTGCTCCCGACCCGTGCCCAAATCCTTCGCCCCAACGTTTACGATGCCGTTCGCGTCAATATCAAACGTAACCTCGATCTGCGGTACACCCCTCGGCGCGGGCGGCAGCCCGACGAGCTGGAAGTTGCCGATCAGCTTGTTATACGCCGCTATCTCCCGTTCGCCCTGGTATACCTTTATCTCGACCGAACCCTGATTGTCGTCGGCAGTCGTAAATACTTCACTCTTACGCGTAGGTATAGTTGTGTTGCGCTCGATCAGCTTCGTCATCACGCCGCCCTTGGTCTCGATTCCGAGGGAGAGCGGGGTGACGTCGAGCAGGAGCACGTCCTTGACCTCGCCGGCGAGGACGCCGGCCTGGATGCCGGCGCCGATGGCGACGACTTCGTCGGGGTTGATGCCCTTGTTGGGCTCCTTGCCCGTTATCTCCTTGACCTTCTCCTGCACCGCCGGGATGCGGATGGAGCCGCCAACGAGTATTACCTGATCCACCTGCCCGGACTGCAGCCCCGCGTCCTGCATCGCCCGCCGGACCGGGCCAGCCGTCGCCTCGACGAGGTCGGCGGTCAGGTTGTTGAACTGGGCGCGCGTCAGCGTCAGGTCGAGGTGCTTGGGACCGTTCTGATCGGCGGTGATGAACGGGAGGTTGATCGAGGTGCTCGTGGTCGAAGACAACTCACGCTTGCCTTTCTCCGCGGCCTCGACGAGCCGCTGCGTCGCCATCTTATCCTTGGAGAGGTCTATCCCCTCGGCCTTCTTGAACTCCTCGACGAGCCAGTCCACGATCTTGGCGTCGAAATCGTCGCCGCCGAGGTGGTTGTTGCCGCTGGTCGCCTTGACCTCGAAGACGCCCTCGCCAAGCTCCAGGATGGAGACGTCGAACGTCCCGCCGCCCAGGTCGAAGACGAGGATGGTCTGCTCGCCTTCCTTGTCGAGGCCGTACGCGAGCGCCGCCGCCGTGGGCTCGTTGATGATGCGCTTGACGTTAAGGCCTGCGACCTTGCCGGCGTCTTTGGTCGCCTGCCTTTGGGCGTCCTCGAAGTAGGCCGGCACCGTGATGACCGCGTCGGTGACCTCCTCACCGAGGTACTCCTCGGCGTCCCTCTTGAGCTTCTGCAAGGTCATGGCGGAGACCTCGGGCGGCGAGTAGTCGCGGTCGTCTATGCGAACGCGGACGTCCCCGCCGGGGCCGTTCACCACCTCGTAGCCCACGCGCCGGGCCTCGGCCTCGATGTCCTTGAACCTGCGGCCCATAAAGCGCTTGACGGAGTAGACAGTCCGGTCCGGGTTGGTCACCGCCTGCCGGCGGGCCAACTGACCCACCAGGCGCTCCCCACTCTTCTTGTCGAACGCGACGACCGAGGGCGTCGTCCGCTCCCCCTCGGAGTTGGTGATGACGACGGGATCCCCGCCCTCCAGCACCGCCACGCAGCTGTTCGTCGTCCCAAGATCTATACCTATGCTCTTGCCCATGCGACTCTCCCTATACCGGCGATTTATCTAAAGCACGGAAAGTATAAAATTTGAGTGTCCTGTATTCAAGTTTTTGCGGGAACTATCGAGAGTATAATGATGGTCCGCTGGGAGCGGGAGGCGTAGGGCGGTCGAGAGGTGTTGGAGGATCTTGGAAGAAACGGTTTTGTTGGTCGACGACGACGCGGCGCTCCTCGAGGTCATGTCCATCGTGCTCTCGTCCGAGGGGTACAGGGTGTTGACGGCTTCCGACGGGGCTGAGGCGATGCGGGAGGTCGAGCGTGAGAGCCTGGACCTCGTCATCCTGGACATCATGCTGCCCAAGGTCAGCGGGTTCGAGGTCTTGAAGAAGATCCGGGAAAAGACCGACGTGCCGGTGGTGATGCTGACGGCGAAGAGCCAGTCGGTAGACAAGGTGGTGGGGCTGGAGCTCGGGGCGGACGACTACATCACCAAGCCCTTCGACACGAAGGAGCTTCTGGCGCGCATCCGGGCCATCTTGAGGAGGTTCGGCCGGCAGGAGGGGCGGAGCAGCGAGGGGACGTTGCGGGTCGGGCCGCTGGAGCTGGACCCCAACGGGTACACGGTTACGAGGGGGGGCGAGCTTCTCGATTGCACGCCGACGGAGTTTCGGATCCTGGCGCTGTTGATGCGGCGTCCTGGGCGGGCGTTCACGCGCACCCAGATCTCCGAGGCCGTCTCGATGGGGTCGAACTTCGTGGCGGGCCGTCACATAGACGCCCACATATCGAGGCTGCGGGCCAAGATCGAACGCGACCCGCGCGCGCCGGAGATCATCCAGACCGTCCCTAGCGTGGGCTACAGGGCCGCCCGTCCGCCGGCGAGCGCCTCTTTCAGGAGCGCGTAGGGGACGGTAAACGGGTTGCTCAGCAAACTCCAATCCGGGCCCCTGCCGGCCCCGTCGTTCGGGGCCCGCGTGTTCCTGGCGCTTGTCGGCATCTCGGCGACGACGAGTTTGGTGATCGGGCTCGTCCTCTACTACTTCGCCCAGGACCGTCTGCTCGCCCAGGAGCGCGACCTCCTGATTCAACGCTCCCGTACGGCGAACGCGGGGGCCGGGGTGTTCTTGGAGGGCCTGCGCGACCCGGAGGACGGAACCCTCCCCGCCCCCGAGATCTACGCCGAGGAGCTGACCCAGTCGGTGGCCGGTCCGACGGGCCTCGGCGTCCTCTACGCGAGGCCGGACGGGCGGCCTTTGGCGGCGAGGGACGGCGAGGGCGACCCCACCCCCCCGGAGGA
>Ga0126306_10001890_pt1 | contig 11486 bp, 10 predicted proteins | sample Plot27_FD_92592 | JGI IMG/M metagenome (GOLD analysis project Ga0126306, IMG submission 92592) | Serpentine soil microbial communities from UC McLaughlin Reserve, CA, USA - Plot27 | ecosystem: Environmental > Terrestrial > Soil > Grasslands | place: USA: UC McLaughlin Reserve, Lake County...
CCGTTGGGGTGCTTGTGCACCTCGACGCCCCAGAAGTTGTTGCCGCCCTGGTCAATGAACCGGCCGACCTCGTTCAGGCCGTCGTCGCCGTACTTGAGCACCCGGAAGCCGCCGGCGTAGTGCGAGATGTAGGCGAGGTTGGTGTCCGGGTCGGTGGCCACCTCGTGCACGGAGAGGTCACCGAAGCCCCGCGCGTAGGCCGGGTCCTGGCCCTCCGGCAGCGCGTAGGTGCCGACCTCGGCCATCGTGTTGGCGTTGTAGAGGTGGATGTAGCCCCAGCCGTCGAAGATCGCGCTGATGTCCACCGGAGAGGCCGGCCCGGTAGCGCCTGCAGGCGTGCCGCTGCCGTCCTCCGAGCAGGTGTAACCGGTGAGATCCCGGCCGAGGATGCGGAACCCGTCCGTCCGGGACACGAACACCGCCGGGATGTCCGCCTCCACGAGCATGCTGATCAGCGTCTCGCAGCCGTCCACTCCGGTGCGATTGAAGACGATCGCGCCGGTGTAGCCGGCGGCCTGGGCGAACTGCACCTTCACGGTGAAGTCGCAGACGCCGCGCTCGATGACGGCGACCATTCCCGCGGCGGGGGCGGCCGAGATGGGCGCGCACGCGAGCCCGACGAACTGGGTCGGGCCGGACAGTGACGTGTTCTCGTCGATCTGCGGGACGTCACTGCCCTGGATGGCGGTGAACTCGGTCCCTGAGAACGGACCCCCGGTGATCTTCGCAGTCACCCGGTAAGGGTTGAAGTCCTCGTCCGTGGCGACGAGGAAGCGGTTGTCCCTGGTGAACTCCGCCTGGTGGCCGTTGCCCTCGGGGGTGACCGACTGGCCGTACGCCAGGCGCACCGGGTCCAGCGCGGCGAAGTCCGTGTCCGAGATGAACACCGGCTGGGCCGGGTTCGTCACGTCGAGCTTCGCGTAGCCACCGTCCCAGTAGGACACCAGCATGATCTGCCGGCCGCCGATCTGCTTGACGATCATGTCATGCAGGAACACCGCGTCCCCGTGAACCGCTCCGAGCGGCTGCGCCGTCTGGTCGCTGAGATCGGTCTCGCTGATCAGCGTCGGCCGGCTGGGGTTGGTGATGTCGAGGATGTCCACGTCGGTGGCCTCCTCGTCATCGACCATGACGACGTACGCCTTCGTGCCGGACTGCCAGGCGAACGCGCTGTGGATCTCATTGGCGTGCCGCTGGCTCTTCCCGTTCACCGTGAAGTCGCCGAAGCCCTCGACCAGCTTCTTCGGGCGCAGCGGGTTGGTGACGTCGATAAGGGTGACGCCACCGATACCTTGTTCCGTACCTGGGCAGATCTCGTTGTTGTAGACGAGAAGGTCGCCCTTGAAGCTGGCCGTGTTGAGGGTCACGACCTGCGACCCCTCACCGGTGTATGTGTCCGTGTGGCTGGGGATCGTGCTCACGTACCGCGGGGCGGCCGGGTTGGAGATATCGACAACGTCGATGCCGCCGGTGCCGCAGGCCGGCTCGCGGAACCGCGCGAGGTAGGCGTAGTTGCCCTTGGCGGAAACGTCTGCCGTCCGCCCGGCACCGTCGGTCACCTTAACCTTGCCGACAAGCCGGACGCTCTTGCTCGTGGCCGGCAGGTGACCGTCCTCTCCCCCATGCTGATCGTCGTGGTAATGCGTCTCCTTGCCGGAATTGATGGCACCATCGTCGGACAGCTTCGAGTCATCCGCATCGTGCGCTGATGCTGGGGCACCGACCAGCAGGATCGCGGCGGCCGCACCGGCCACCGCCGTTCGCAGAAAGTGCTTCACTGCGCCTCCTTTACCTCAGCCGCTTGTGGCGGCACATGGCGGGCACCGTACTTGTCCCAGGAGCACACCAGAACCCCCCAAACGGCTGATCCTCACACCAAACCAGCGGTCAGCGGACAGACATGACGTCAAGTCGCCTTCGCCCCGCTCGGTCCTCTGATCCGTCCGATGTGGACAGACGCAGCGCATAGTGGTCGAAGAATAGCCGGCCTACGAGATCACCACGTGAGCCGCTACCGGACTTCTTGAAGATCGACTTGAGGTGGTCCTGCACTGTATACGCGGATAGATGCGCCATCCAGCGATCTCGTTCGTTGAGTAGCCTCGGGCCACCAGCTCGGTAACCCGTCGCTCGCGCTCGGTGAAGCCGTAGACATCAGCGGGATCGCACGTGCACAAAAGCGGCGACTACTGCAGGACCTGCTGCAAAACCGCGACGGCGATAGCCACGTCCTCCGGTGAGGCGGCGCTCAGCTGAGACGAAGGACAACATGACCGACATGCATGGTGTGGTCCGCTCCGCATCAGCGACCGACCCGCTGCGGATCCTGTTGCGCACCACGGAGAGTTCCGGCGAGCTCGCCGTCGTCGAGATTGAGATGATCGCCGGCAGCGGCGGGCCGCCATTGCACCTGCATCCCACCCACGGCGAGGGCTTCTACGTTCTCTCCGGCCGGCTCACCTTTCAGCTCGGCCGCGACGTGATCACCGGTGGGCGAGGCACGTGGGTATTCGCGCCCAGGGGCACTCCCCACACCCTGGCCAACTTCGGCGCGGACACCGGCCGCCTGCTGTGCGTATTCGCGCCGAGCGGGTTCGAGCGCAGGTTCGAGCGGATGCTTGCGCAGCAGAGCGGACAAGACATCCTCGGTGAACTGGCTGAGCGTTCGGAGGCCGAGCAAGCGACGCAGGTGGTCGGACCACCACTCGCCGCTCCCCGCCGGCCTCGGGCATGAATGCGACGACGTAGAGGCGATCGCGGCCGGGCTGGGTCGGGCACCGTCTACGGTCTCGCGGAAGGTGGCCGAGGTTTAGGCTGCGACCGTGGGTGTTGACTACGGGAAGGTGAAGGAGACGACCAAGGCGATCTGGAGTCTTGGCGACTACCGCCCCTTGGCGATGCTGCTTGAGCCGGCCGCCCACGAGATGGTCGACGCGTGCGGGGTGGCGACCGGACAGGACGTGCTGGACGTGGCAGCCGGCAACGGCAACTGCGCGATGGCAGCGGCGCGCCGGGGCGCCCGGGTGGTGGCCTCTGACCTCACGCCTGCCCTGGTCCAGCTGGGCCGGGCGAGGACCCAGGCCGAGGGACTGGCCATCCAGTGGGCCGAGGCCGACGCGGAGGCGCTGCCCTTCGCGAACGGCCGCTTCGATTGCGTGACTTCGGTGTTTGGGGCGATGTTTGCGCCACGCCCGGAGGTGACGGCAGCGGAGTTGTTCCGTGTCCTCAAGTCCGGTGGCACCGTGGGTATGGCCAACTGGACGCCCACAAGCTTCGGGAAGCAGCTGACCGAGGTCGCGGGCAAGTATGGGCCGCCGCGTCCGGTGGAGCTGCCAAGCCCATTTCGCTGGGGAGAGGAGCATACGGTCCGCTCCTTGTTCGAGGGATTGGCCTCCTCGATCCGGCTCGAGCAGCGCGTCCTGAGGTGGGAGTTCGAATCGCTGGCCGCGATGCGAGCCGTCTTCGAAGCACACGGCGCGGCGACGATGGCCAAGCGGATGCTTCCTCCGGACTCGTACGAACGAATGGGCGGGGAGTTCGAAGCGCTAGTCAGCCGGCACAATCAGGGAAGTGGCGACAGGGTCGTCATCAACAACGAGTACCTGCTCGTGGTGGCACGCAAGATCTGACAGTCTTCATCCGCTCTCAACGCTCGCCCAGCCAAGCGGAACGTCCTCGTCGTCCGCAGCCACATCTCCGACCATACTTGGACGCCGGCGGCGCGGTGGCCCGCCACAACAGCTTCCCGAGCGGACACGTGAGCCCGGCGGTCGCCGTGCTGCTCGCGCTCGCCATCGTGCTTCCGCACCGGGCCCGACCGTGGGTGATGATCCCGGGCGCGGTGGGGGGTCGGCTGGGTCGCGTACGCCACCGTGCTCCTGGGCTGGCACCGGCCCAGCGACACCGTCGGCGCGAGCCTGCTGGTGGTCGGGATCTGCTGCGGCACGCTGGCCCTGCCGACCGGCTCCCGCTCGGACGCGGGCGTGGCGCGGCGCAGCCCTGAGGCCGCCGTGGTCGCACTCGTGGCTGCGGCGCTCCTCGCCGGTGGCGCGTACGCGGCGGCGTGGCTGATGACGCCGGACGCCCAGGCCGCGGCCGGGCTGGCAGGTGTGGTCGGTTTCGCGCTCGTGCTCTTCGGAGATACCGGCGGCCGCACCGCACCTTCCTCGCGTCGTTGAGGCCGGCGCAACCAGCGCCGAGCCACGCCGGCGTACTCGTCACCAGTTTCTCCTCGCCGAACCACTGCGCGCTGGGTCACCGGCCAGACCGGCTTCCCAAGGACGGTCAGCCGCGCGTGTCACGTCCGGTAACTGCGACGAGCTCCGTAGCGTTGTGGCATGACCGAGCTGTTCCACATCACGCAGCGAGCGACTTGGGAGGCGGCGCTATCGGCGGGGGAATACGGCACATCCACCCGCAACGTCTCGCTGGAGGAGCAAGGCTTCATTCACTGCTCTCTACGCCACCAGCTTCGCGCTGTGGCTGAATACGTCTACGGCGACGCCGACAACCTCGTCGTGTTGGTCATCGACAGCGCCCGCTTGACCGCGCCTGTCAAGTACGAAGCACCCCAGCCGGGAGCCGAAAGCTACCCACACATCTACGGGCCGCTCGCCACCGATGCCGTGACCGCCGTGCTCCCCGTCGGCCGCGACGACACCGGGCAGCTCCTGCTACCTGACTACCCACCAACAGCGCGGCCCAGGCCACCCGGCCACACTCACCGCCGACCGCCTACATAACGATCCGGGGCTGCCGTACCAGGCCTGGCACCGAGTGCTGCTCACGCGGCACTCGCCAAACGATCCACATTGGATTCTGTGAGCCCGAGAAGGTTGGTGTTGCGTTTGATCGTCGGACGTGCCGGACCGGCTCGGAGTCCTGGCCTTCTGGGTGGCGTTCACCCTGCTGCTGGAAGGCGATCTCGCACAGGCCGGTGGTTGGCTCGCCCGGGCCAGCCGGCTCCTGGAGCACGAGCAGCAGCACGATGTTCTTCGAGGACCCCGAGACCGCGTTCGCCAACCTAGCCCGCGCGCTCCGCCCAGGTGGACGGCTGGTGTTCGTGTGCTGGCAGGATCCGCTCAAGAGCGAGTGGGTCGCCGTAGCAGTCGGCGCAGCCGTCGCCCAGGTCGGGCGAGCCCCGGATCTGGGTCCTCCTGGCGCTCCCAGCCCGTTCGCGTTCGCCGACGGTGACCGGCTCACGCGGCTGATCACGGCGGGCGGTTTCCGGGACGTGACACTGGAGACCGTCACCCGGCCACTGCGCATCGCGGGCAACATCGACGACACGGTCGGATTCGTCATGTCCCTACCTCAGAGCCAACAGCTGTTTGCCGGTGCGCCCGAGGACACCATCGCGGGAGCTGTCGCCGGCCTCCGGGCAGCCTTCGCACCGTACGTCGGACCCGAAGGCGTAGGGCTCGACGGCACGGCCTGGCTCGTGTCCGCCCACCGCTGATCCACCATCAAGCCGACCTCGGGCATGAAGCAGCCCGAAAACAGGAAGCGATCATGAAGATCGAGGAGAGCGTCATCGTCCATCGCCGACCGGAGGACATGTTCGCGTTCCTGCCGGTCCGGTCGAACGACGCCGTGTGGATGGCATCGGTGGTGGAGTCGACGTGGCTCGACTCAACCGCAGCGGACCGGGCTGCACCGATCGATGTCGGCCGCCGCGGTGCGGGTGGCCGGCCGGGAGGCCGCGGCCGAGCGCAGCCCCGCACGCCGGATGATGTGGGGCTGCGCTCAGCGTGAGTCGTGGTTACGCCGTGCGGGCGCCGGCGGCGGGCCAGCATGGTCAGCGCGACGCCGCCACCGAGGAGCAGCGCGCCGGTGCCGATGATCCCGCCGGCCGCCGCCCCGGTCACGGGCAGCGAGTCCTCGTCGGTGGTGCCGCTACCGCCGCCGCGCTTGATGAGTCCCGCGTCGAGGACGGTGGTCTTGCCGGGGTCGACGTCGTCCGGTCGTGGATGGCGACGACGACGTCCTTGCCGAACCAGGGAGCGCCCGGCGGGTTGTTCCCCAGTCTGACCGGCCGGAAGTCCGAGTCGCCGCGCTCGGCGCCGACGCCGGGCTCGGTGAACGTCCAGTTCTTGCCGGGCGTCGCGATCGAGACGCCGTACTTCCCGTAGCCGATCGGGAGCTGCTTCACGGTGTACCGGCCGTCGGCGCCGGTGGTGACCCGGCTGACGATCCTGGACTCCATCCCGACGGCGATGTTGACGATGACCCGCGCGCCGGCTACACCCTCCTCGCCCTTGTCCTGACGACCGTTGCCATTCGCGTCACGCCAGATCCAGCCGGCGATCGTGCCGGTGGCGCTGGTGCGCTTGAGCAGGCCCGCGTCGACCACGGTCGTCCTGCCGTTGGCGACCGTGAGGTGCCCGGTGATGCCGCGGTGCGGGTCGGTGGCGTCGGGCCGGACGTCGGAGTCCCGGGTGTCGTCATCGACGGCGTGCGGGGCGGTGAACTCCCAGGTCGTGTCCGGGGTGCGGACGTTGATGGAGTACGACACCGGGTACTGACCTGGCGCCAGCTTGTGAAGCGGTACTGGCGTCGGCGCCGGTGGTGGCGCGGCCGACGACCGCCGTGCCGTCCTCGCTGCCGAAGCGCAGCTCGACGCTGGCACCCGCCACGCCCTTCTCGGCCGCGTCGCGGACCCCGTTGCGGCAGCCGGCCTCGAGAGGCGCCCCAAGACGGCGACTCCGGCATGGCGGCCGCGGTCGCCCTCGCTCGGCGTGGGACGCCGCACCCGCCCGGCGCCGGGGCGTTGAAACAACTCGGTGGAGACAGCGGTGAGCCGCCCCCGATACTGCGTGGGTGCGACCGACGGAGAGCGCGGTGATCGTGCCGTTTCATGAAGCGGAGAAGGTGGTGGGCGGACTCCGTGCCGAACTCGACCGATCGGCCGCTTGGGGCGTGCCAGCGCACGTGACCGTGCTCTACCCGTTCCTGGCGCCGGAACGAATCGACGAGACCGTGTTGACCGTGCTGGCGGAAGCGGTCAACACGGTTCCCGCGTTCGATGTCACCTTCTCGCGCGTCGCGTGGTTCGGCGTGACGGCCGTCTGGTTGGCCCCCGAGCCCGATCAGCCGTTTCGCGCGCTGACGAGCGCCGTGTGGAGCCGCTTCCCGGACCATGCACCGTACGGCGGAGCACACCCGGACTCACCTAACGATCGGCCACGACGTTCCCGTCGACCTGTTACGCGCCGCCGGCGACGCTGTCCGACCGCAGCTGCCCGTCCGCGCACATGTCAACGCCGCACGAGTCATAGAGGGATCCCGCGAACCTGCGTCCTGGCACACCGTCGCTGAACTCCCTCTTGGACCCCTGCCGACGGCGCCCGGCTGATCCCGCGGGCCTAATGGGCATCCGCTGGTCACACACTCGTAGCAGCCCAGCATGCGTTCGGTCGTATCCCGGCGCAGATCGAAAGCGGGAGATCAGCCGCCCTCGCCACGGCGACCACCGCCAACAGGAACTGCGCCCGGGTCACGATGTAAGGCGCCGCCGAATCCGCCGGCGGGGTCAGGCCGTGCGCTTGCGCGTCTTCCGGCGCTTGCGAGGCTCGCGCCGCGACCTCTCGTCCTCGATCTGGCGGATCAGGTCTCTACGCACCTCCGCGAGGGCATGATCGAGATCGCGCTCGTGGGAGCTGGCCACGAGGTGCGCCCGTCCCGCTAGCCAGGCTTGAAGGGTGACCTTCTGGCCCGGGCCCCCGGTGTCTTTCAATGAGACCTCGAGGTCGACCTGGTCGTATTCCCATCCCGACAGGTGCGGCGCGAGCGCGGACAGGGCCTCGAGAATGCGCAGCCGGTCGGCTGCCGCGAAGCCGGCGCCGAGGCGCAGACGCTCCTCCAGGGTCCCCGCGGGGCCGTTCTCAGTTCCGCTCATCGGTGCGCCTCTCTCGTGGCTTCACCGTACGACGTCGCCCTGACCGGCCGCGCCCTGTCGGCGGCGAACGCTGTCATCAGCGCGGCCCGCACGCCCGCGACCGCGCTTAGCTTGGCAGTCTTCGTAGCGCCAAGCGCGCCTCGCCGGTTAGCCGATCCCGGGCGCCACTGGGTGGAGCTCGTCGTCTTGCTCGCCAGTGCCGTCGGCCTCGCGCTGGTTGGACACGTCCGGAACCACCCGAACCCCGACCTGGCCTGACCAAACACCGCCAGAAGAGTGTGTCGGATTCGGGTTCCCGACCGCGGCGGTACATGTGGTTTTCTAATGAGCTGCCTCAAGCCTTCGTCGTCGGTCGGCGGGTGGTGTCCCTCGTACCCGATCACCGTCAAGATCCACCGGTCGTTTTCCTGCGCGCTCAGCAGGAACCGGTGGGCCGGTCCGGCTTGGCTCCGATGGCGACCGCCGCCGAGTGCCCCAGGGCGCAGTCGAAGGCGTCGAGGCGTACTTCAGACGGTCGTCGCTTGGCTGCTCCTCGGAGTTCGCCATCCCCCATCACGTTTGGCGCCTGCTCGCGTCGAGGATCTGGCTGCTCCAGCATCGCCTCTAGTCCGACATCCAGGAGACAGAAGAAGCGCCGTGCCAACCTCCGTGTGGAGGTCCTGCCACCAGTCGGTGGCCACACTCGCCGACACCACGACGGCAACGGTCCCGGCCGGGGCAAGACCGAGTAGCACGAGCCCGTTGCGGCGGCCGTTCACTGCCCGGTGGAGCAACAGACTGCCGCGCCCAGGGTCACGCCGTAGACCACGCGGAGCCTCTTCTGAGGCAAGAAGCCCGAGAATACGGACCAGGCGCTCCACTCCTCCATGACATCTTGGCAGCTTGTCAATCCCCAGTGCCTTAGCTGCCGCCTCGGGATCGACCTTGATACGCACCTTGCCTTCAACCGGAGGACGCTGACTGGCCGCTGCGAATCGTCCGTGCGGCTTCGAAGCGCCGCCCGCGTCGGCCTGGTCCGCGAGAAGACGAACGCGCCCCGTCGATCGTTAGGGCCGTAGCCGGGCGGCGCGCATCTGGAGATAGCGCGTCTCGGGGGCACTCTGGGTGCGTTGCGCCGCAAGCTGGTAGGCGGCCCGGGCTCCTTCGGCGTCTCCGGACTTCTCCAGCAGATGGGCGCGTACGGCGTCGAGCCGATGATGGCCCGCCAATCGGTCGTCCAGTTTGGCGACCTCTGCGAGCCCGGCCTGCGGACCGTGGACCATCGCTACCGCGACGGCCCGGCCCAGTTCCGCCATCGGGTCGGGCACGCGGCTCACCAGGACGTCGTACAGGGCGAGGATCTGCGGCCAGTCGGTGTCATCGGCGCGGGCCGCCTCGTCGTGCAGCGCGGCGATCGCGGCCTGCAGCTGGTAGGCGCCGGCCGGCCCTTGGGACAGCGCCTCCTCCACCAGGGCGGTGCCCTCGGCGATCGCCTGCCGATCCCAGCGCGTGCGGTCCTGTTCGTCGAGCGGCAGCAGCTCGCCGTGCGGGTCGGTGCGCGCGGCTCTGCGGGCGTCGGTCAGCAGCATGAGCGCCAGTAGCCCGGTCACCGCACCCTCCTCCGGCAGGAGTCGGCGTACGGCGCGGGTGAGGCGGATCGCTTCGCGGGCGAGGTCGGCGCGGTGCAAGTTGATGCCGGACGTCGCCGTGTAGCCCTCGTTGAAGATCAGGTAAAGGACGTGGAGTACGGCGGCGAGCCGCAGGTCGCGGTCCTCGACGCTCGGCTGCCGGAACGGCACGCCTGCGATCCGCTGCTTGGCTCGGCTGATCCGCTGCGCCATCGTCGGCTCCGGCATCAGATGTGCGCGGGCAATCTCCGCCGTGGTCAGACCGCCGACCGCACGCAGGGTGAGCGCGATCTGCGCGTGCGGGGTGAGTTCCGGGTGGCAGCACAGGAAAAGCAGGGTGAGCGTGTCGTCGTCCGACGGAGCGCGGCTCTCCCCCGGCGCGGGCACCGTGAAGGCGTCCCGCGCGCTGAGCTGCGCGGCCGCATCCTCCCGCCGACGCCGCGCCTCCTCGCTGCGCAGCTGATCCACCAGCCGCCGCGCGGCGACCTTGATCAGCCAACCGCGCGGGTTGTCCGGCAGCCCCTTCGCCGGCCACTGCTGCGCGGCGGCGAGCAGCGCTTCCTGTACAGAGTCCTCCGCAAGGTCGAAGTGTCCGTACCGGCGTACCAGCGCGCCGAGGACCTGCGGCGCGTGCCGGCGCAGCAGGTCCTCGACCTCGGTGGTACCTCTCACACATCGCCGCCGGCGGAGTCGATCGGCCTAATGACCACGGGGTAGTCGGGCGAGCCAGCGGGGACCGGGCACCGGGCGATCCGGGCCGCGATCTCGGTGACCCGATCCAGGCTCTCGCAGTCCAGCACCCAGTAACCGGCCAGCAGTTCCTTGGTCTCGCCGTACGGACCGTCCGTGATCACCGGCCGGCCGTCCTTGTCCGCGCTGACGAAACGGGTCTGGGCGGGCTCGGCCAGACCGTTGCCGTCGACAAACTCGCCGGACTCGGCGAGGTCGTTGTTGATCTCGTTCATGCAGTTGAACATCGCCTGCAGCTCCTTCTCGCTCCAGGCCGGGCTGGTCGCGGAGCCCTTGCCGCTCATCGCCTCGTAGTCGGCCTGCGAACCCTGAACCATCACCAGGTACTTCATGGGGTAGCTCCCTCGGTTGCCACGTCGCCCCGTGTGGGCGACTTTCACAGGAGACGTCGGAGCCGGCGACGCCTCCTCTACAGCTCGCACAGCACTCTTCTCGGAACCACCGCCATGAAAGCACGGGCTTCGAGGGCAGACGCTGATCACCGAGGTCGTTGGTCCGCCACAGCGCCCTGCGTGCGTAAGGTTCATGGCCGCCCACCGACTCGTCTCCCCCGCGCCAGTCACGGCTCGTGTCGCCAGCAGCAGTCCGCGAACCTCGTCCACCTCGGGCGCGCCGATGCGGTGAACAGGTCGAGGCGCGCTGCCAGTGCCGGCCGCGGCGCGGTCGCCGGTGCGGCGCCCTGCATCCCAGTCGGCCGCTCTCAATCAGCGGGTTCGGGGTTCGAGTCCCTGACGGTGCACCCTAGGTTGAGGTACACGAACACCCTTCTTGTCAGCGCTAGCCGGTTGTGGTCCGGTTAGCGCTGAGTTGTTTGTACCGATGGTGAGCGGTACCCGGAAGACCGGTGTCGCGGTGGTGCGGCCGGTGATGTGGAGCTCGGCGATCGCTGCTTCGCAGAGCGCTTTGCGCTCCTCGGGGCTGCCGGTGGCGATGATCTCAATGATGTGGTCACGGACGGCCGCCAGCTCGGCGGGATCGGGCTGGTCGGGTTCGGTGTCGAGGTCAAGCAGGAGTTCATCGCGGCGGTGACGAAGCTGTCGAGCCTGGATAGCCAGTGTGTCCACGCGGCGGGCGAGGACGTCCCGGTCGAGCGCGTTCTCCTCGTAGTCGCTGAGGTAGCGGTCGATGGCTGATTCGACCTTGGCCAGTTGCGCGTTGAGCGTGACGAGTTCGGTCTCCATCGCGGCCCGGCCACGGCGATGGTCGGTCTTCGCCGTGGCGATCGCCTGGGC
>Ga0126306_10001891_pt1 | contig 11484 bp, 11 predicted proteins | sample Plot27_FD_92592 | JGI IMG/M metagenome (GOLD analysis project Ga0126306, IMG submission 92592) | Serpentine soil microbial communities from UC McLaughlin Reserve, CA, USA - Plot27 | ecosystem: Environmental > Terrestrial > Soil > Grasslands | place: USA: UC McLaughlin Reserve, Lake County...
AAAACCTCCCCAAAACCTCTCACGTGGTTGCAAGCTCGCGCTGGCGGTCCGACGATGCCGTCGTGATTTGCGGGCGCGGAGCAGCAATCGGCGTTGTGGTGGGCGGGCTGCTCGTGCCTCAGGTCGCGAGCGCGACGACCGTTAGCGTGGTTGGTGGTCAGCTCCGCGTCCAGGGGCAGGCCGGCGAGGCGAACCGAATCGCGATCGTGGCGAGCGGGACTACCTATACGGTGAGCGACGCTGGCGCTCCGATAACTCCCGGCACGGGATGTGGCGGCGTCCCGGTGATGTGCGCTTCGGTAACCGCCGGCTTCCTCGTCCTCGCGGGCGACGCGGGCGACGAGGTCGAGGTGACCGCCGCCACTGCCGGGGGAATCGAGGGCGGCTCGGGAGACGACGAGATCCAGGGTGGCTCGGGCCCGGAGGAGATCGCGGGTGGCGCCGGATTTGACGAGCTTCGCGGTGGGCCGGGGCCTGACAGCTTCGACGGCGGAGCCGATCGGGACATCGTCTCCTACGAAGACCACTCGGCCAGCGTGCAGGTGACGCTCGACGACATCGCGAACGACGGGGCCGTCACCGAGCAGGACAACGTCGAGTCCTCGGTCGAGGATGTCTTCGGCGGGACCGGCGGCGATCTGATTACCGGGAGCGCGGTGCCAAACAGGTTGCGCGGCGGAGAAGGAGCAGACAGTCTCGATGGGTTGGGTGGCGTCGACGCGCTCGAGGGCGGGGACGGGAACGACGTGCTCCGAAGCGTTGACCTGGGTGTGGTCGACGACGACCTCTGTGGTTCGGGGGTCGACTCCGTGTACGCGGATGCGATCGATACGGTCGCGGCCGACTGCGAGGCGGTGCAGCGTGTCATTCCGCCACTCGATCAGCCCCCTCCCGCCGGTGGCGGCGGGGACACGACGGCGCCCAGCCTGACGGGCTTCGCTCTCTCTCGCGCGGCCTTCACCGCAGCCTCGCGGGGCGCGAGCGCTCGCCCCGCTACCAAGCACCGGGCGAGGGTCGGCACGAAGGTGCGTTACACGGTCTCCGAGGACGCCACGGTCCGCTTCGGCGTCGAGCGCCGCAGGGCGGGGCGCATCGTGCGCCTGAGGGGTGGCTTCAACCGCTCGGCCAAGCGGGGCCAGAACCGCTTCAAGTTCACCGGACGCCTCAGCGGTCGCAAGCTGAAGCCCGGCCGCTACTACCTCGTCGCCAGGGCCAGGGACGGCTCGGGCAATCAGGCGGCGGTGAAACGCGTGAAGTTCAAGATCGTCAAGCGCTGACCGGCTTGCGGCGGTCCGGCTGTGGCCGCCCTATACTTGAGGGCGCAAGCAATCTCAATGGCCGCGCCTTCAGCGACAACACCCAAGACCTCGTCGGCAATCGACGCGTTCGTGCGCCTTGTCCGCGCGAACGCAGCGGTGACCCGGCAACTGAGCGCTCAGCTGAGCGCCGATCACGGCCTGAACCTCAGCGCCTACGAGGCTCTTCTGCGCCTCGCCAGGGCGCCTGACTCGCGAATGCGCCGCGTCGACTTGGCAAACGGCCTTCTGTTGACCGCCGGCGGCGTGACACGGCTCTTAGACGGACTCGAGCGCGACGGCTTCGTGGCCCGCGAGCAGTGTTCGAGCGATCGCCGCGTCAGCTACGCGGTCCTCACCGAGGCGGGCCGCGCCAAGCTACGTGAGGCCTCGAAGTCCCACACCAGACAGATCCGGGAGCTTCTGGGCGGTCCCTTCGACGAGGACGAGCTCGCGCAGCTCGTCGCCCTGCTCGATCGACTGCCGGGCGTCGACCCCACCAGCGACAGCTGCGAGTGAGCCACCCCTCTCCCCTCCAGGTCGGCATCTCGGTCGTGCCAGCCACCGAGGGGCTGGCACCCCTACCAGCGCCACTTCCTCGACACGTGGTCGCTCAACCGCTGCTGCTCCAGGAGACGAAGGCCATCTCGTTCTTCACCGACGTCGCCAAGCTGCCTCTGCGTCCTCCCGCGGTTATGGCGAAGGCCGCCGCGTCGCTCGACGTGCTGAGCGGCGGCCGAGTCTGTGGGGGCGCTCGAAGAGGCGATGGACTTGATCAGGCTGCTGTGGTCGAGCGAGCGCTCGGTCTCGTTCGAGGGCAGGCATTACCGCCTCGACGACGCGCGCCCCGGCCCGCGACCCGCGCTCGTCGGCCGTAAGGCGGATGGCTGGCTGCCGTCGCTGGGAGTGCTGACACGCGACGAGCAGCGCGCCGGCAACGAGCAGATCGACCGGGCGGCCGAGAAGGCCGGCCGCGATCCGCGCTCGATCCGGCGCATCCTCAACCTTCAGGGCTTGATCGGTGACAGGCCGGCGCCGCCGCGGTCGTCGCTTCCGGTCGGATACCTAGCGGGCGAACCCCTGGCGGGACCGCCGAACTGGTGGGTCGACACGCTCGCCGGCTTCGTCGCAGACGGCTTCGACACGCTCGTGTTCTGGCCCGTCGACACCGATCCGGGTCAGGTCGAGCTCCTGGCCGGCGAGGTCGTGCCACACCTCCGCGCGTCCGGCTGATCGCTGGCTGCGCAGCGCTGGACCTCTCGGCCGCTTACTTGAGTGGTAGACAGTTGACAGATCAAGCTTCGTCGCTAAAGTACTTGAGTGAGCAAGCTTCTCCACCCACTACCGAGAGGACCGGAAATGAGCACCAAGACCACCCAGCAAGCCCTCCCCACCGGCACCTGGAGCGCGGACACCATCCACTCGACGGTCGGCTTCGCCGTTCCGTACCTGGCGGGGACCTTCCAGGGCACGTTCTCCGACTTCGACGCCGGCCTCAGCGACGGCGTCCTGCGCGGGACGGCCGAGGTCGGCAGCGTCCAGGTCAAGGACCCCAACCTGGAAGCGCACCTGCAGAGCCCCGAGTTCTTCGACGCCGAGCGCTTTCCGCGGCTCAGCTTCGAGGCACGGGAGATCCACCGTTCGGGCGACGAGCTGACCATCGTCGGCGACCTGACGCTGAAGGGCCACACCGAGGCGGTCGAGATCAACGGCCACGTCAACGACCCGGCCGCCGATCCCTACGGCGGCGAGCGCTTCGGCCTCCAGCTCGAGACCACCGTCGATCGAACGAAGTTCGGCCTCAACTGGAACAACCCGCTTCCGAGCGGGGACCCGGCGCTGGCCAACGACGTCACGATCATCGTCGACCTGCAGCTGGCCAGGGAGTCCTAAGTGCGGGTGCTCGGCATCAGCGGGAGCCTGCGCCGCGACTCGCACAACATGGCATTGCTGCGTGCCGCCGGCGAGCTCGTGGAGGAGGAGGGGGCCGAGTTCGAGGTCTTCGACGGCCTCAAGGCGATCCCGCCGTACGACGAGGACGACAACGTCGGGAGCGGCCCCACGGCCGTCGCCCACCTCCGGCAAGCGATCGCCGACGCCGACGCCCTGCTGTTCGCGACTCCCGAATACAACTCCTCGATCCCCGGGGTGCTCAAGAACGCCGTCGACTGGGCCTCGCGGCCGCAAGCCACCAGCCCCCTCCGCAACAAGCCCGTCGCGGTGATCGGCGCGAGCACCGGAATGTTCGGCGCGGTCTGGGCCCAGGCGGAGCTGCGCAAGGTGCTGGGCGCCACCGGCGCCCGGGTGGTCGAGGTGGAGCTGGCAGTGGGGCACGCCCACGAGCGCCTCGACGCACAGGGGCACCCGGCCGATCCGGCCCAGGAGAACGCCCTGCGCGACTCGGTGTATGTGCTTCTCGGCGAGCTCGAGAACACAGAGGTGGCCGCTTAGGAGGACTGATCTGAATGTCCGCGAGCCGCCGGGACACCAGGAGTCCCGGAAGGCTTCTTACGGGCTCTGGGAAAGGATGTCGAAGACCACCTCGGGCTCGGGAGCAGGGGCTTGCCCTCCGCTCACCTCGTCGACAGCGGACGTGAGGTCGTCCCGGATGAATGCCTCAAGGCCGTCGCGGGAGTCCCAGACCTCGATGATCCGCCACTGCCCGTCTGCCTCCCCGGCGGCATGGAAGCGCATCCCCTTGTCCGCCCCAGGCTGCATCACCTTGTCGCTGATCGCCTCATAGGCCTGCTGGTCTATGGGCGGGTACCAGATGACCCCAATCGCCATCACGCCTCCTCCTCTTGCGAACGGATCCACGCTACAGGCCCTCAACTCCTCGACGCAAGCGGCCTATGGCAGCCGTACCAGGTCGCGGCGGCGCTCCTTGAACAACCCGAGCGCGTAGCGTCCGGCTGGGTGGTCCCGCACCCGCTCGACGAATGCCGCCAGGTCGGGCGGAAGCACGTCGGGCTGGGGCAGGGGCACGCCATACACGGGCGGCACGACAACGGACGCCGACAGCGCCGCGAAGGTCAGGTCGGCGGCGCTGAAGCGCTCGCCGCAGAGGTGCCCGCGACCGTCTGCAAGCAGCTCCGCGACGAAGTCGAGCTCGCCCCAGACCACGGCCTCGTCCTCGACCTCGACACCCGGGCGGATGCCGAGCGCGCGCCCCAAGAACCGCACGGCGAGCGGCCACCCGAGCCGCAGCGCGCGATCCTCCCAGCGCGGCACGCCCTGGTTGTTGAAGCGCAGCATGAGCTCGGGCTGGGCGAGCATCTTGACGTACATGAACCGCCGGCCCCTCGGCCCGAGCCGCTCGTCGAAGCGCCGGCAGAGCCGCTCGACCTGGGCACGCTCGGCCGGCTCGGAGGGGAACAGCCGTTGCTCCGTGGGCGTGCGCCCGTCGACCCAGAGCAGGATCTCCTCCGACTCGCCGAGCGCGCCCTCCGGCGTCACCAGCACCGGCACCGTCCCCCCGCCACCCGCCCTGCGAGACGCGACCCGGTGGATGCCCTGGACGTGGCGCTCCTCCCGGTACGGGATCCCGGCCCGCTCGAGCGCCCAACGCGCCTTCTCGCAGTAATGGCTGATCGGGATCGTGACGAGCCGCAGCACGCGAGCGCAAGGATACGTTGCCGTCCGCGCGCGGCGATGTGATCGAATGGCCGTGATGCAGACGGCGACGATCGAGCTGACCGGTGACCGGGTCGAGCCGGCCGACGTCGTCGCCGTGGCGCGGCATGGAGCGGTGGCGCGACTGTCGGACGAGGCGCGGGCCGCCATGGCCGAGAGCGCGGCCGTGGTCGAGCGGCTCGCCGGATCGGACCGGCCGGTCTATGGCGTATCGACCGGCTTCGGCTCGCTGGCCGGCACCTGGATCCCGCCGGAGCGGCGCGAGGAGCTTCAGCGTGCCCTGATCCGTTCGCACGCGGCGGGCATGGGCCCGCCGGTCGAGCGTGAGGCAGTGCGCGCGATGATGTTCCTCCGCGCCCGCTCCCTGGCGATGGGCCGCTCGGGGGCGCGCCCGATCGTGGCCGAAACCATGCTCGCCCTACTGGCGGCGGGGCTCGACCCTGTGGTCCCCGAGCACGGGTCGCTCGGGGCGAGCGGCGATCTCGCTCCCCTCGCTCACTGTGGCCTCGCCTTGATGGGCGAGGGCGAGGTCTGGACCGCCGCGGGCGAGCGCGTCCCGACGGCCGAGGGGCTGGCCGCGGTGTCGATCGAGCCCCTCACACTGACCGCCAAGGAGGGCCTCGCTCTGATCAACGGCACGGACGGCATGCTCGGGATGCTGCTGCTGGGCCTCCACGACGTGGGGCGGCTGCTCAAGGTGGCGGACGTCACGGCGGCCATGTCGACGGAGGCGCTGCTCGGCACGGACCGCGCCTTCGCCGCCGACCTCGTGGGCATGCGCCCCCACCCCGGCCAGGCGCGTAGCGCCGCCAACCTCACGCGGCTGCTCGCCGGGTCCGAGATCGTGGCGAGCCACCGCTACGACGATCCGCGCGTACAGGACGCGTACTCGGTGCGCTGCGCTCCGCAGGTGAACGGGGCCACACGCGACACCCGGGACCACGTGGAGACGGTCGCCGCCGCGGAGCTGCGCTCGGCGATCGACAACCCGGTGGTCCTGCCCGACGGCCGCGTGGAGTCGTGCGGGAACTTTCACGGGGCCCCGGTGGCGCTGGCCTGCGACTTCCTGGCGATCGCGGCCGCCGAGGTGGGGGCGATCGCCGAGCGCCGCACGGACCGCATGCTCGATTCGAGCCGCTCGTACGGCCTGCCTCCGTTCCTCACCGAAGACGCAGGGGTGAACTCCGGACTGATGCTGGCCCACTACACGCAGGCCGGGATGGTGGCCGAGAACCGCCGCCTGTGCGTGCCCGCGAGCGCCGACTCGCTGCCCACGAGTGCCATGCAGGAAGACCACGTGTCGATGGGCTGGGGCGCCGCCCGCAAGCTGCGCACCGTGCTGGCCAACCTGGGCCGCATCCTGGCGGTGGAGCTCACCTGCGCTGCGCGAGCGCTCGATCTGCGCGCCCCTCTCAAACCGGCGCCTGGGACGGCGGCCGCGCGAGCCGCCGTGCGGGCGGCCATTCCCGGCGCCGGGCCAGACCGCTGGCTGGCTCCGGAGCTGGCGGAGGTCGAGGCGCTGGTCGCCTCGGACGCCGTCCTCGAGGCGGTCGAGGACGCGATCGGGAGGCTCGAGTGAGCGCGCGGACCGTCCACGCCCCGCGCGGCGCGGAGCGATCGTGTCGCGGCTGGCCCCAGGAGGCGGCACTGCGGATGCTGATGAACAACCTCGACCCGGACGTGGCCGAGCGGCCGGACGAGCTCGTCGTCTACGGGGGAACCGGTCGGGCCGCGCGCTCGTGGGACGCGTTCGACGCCCTGATCCGCACGCTGCGAACGCTCGCGGACGACGAGACCATGCTCGTCCAATCGGGGAAGCCCGTGGGAGTGTTTCGCACGCACGAGTGGGCGCCTCGCGTGCTGATCGCGAACTCCAACCTCGTCGGCGAATGGGCCACCTGGGACGAGTTCCGGCGGCTCGAGGCGCTCGGGCTGACGATGTACGGCCAGATGACGGCGGGCTCGTGGATCTACATCGGCAGCCAGGGGATCGTGCAGGGCACCTACGAGTGCTTTGCGGAGATCGCCCGTCGACGTTTCGGTGGCTCGCTGGCCGGCACCGTCACCCTCACCGCGGGGCTCGGCGGCATGGGCGGGGCTCAGCCGCTCGCGGTGACGATGAACGAGGGGGTTGCGCTGTGCGTGGAGGTCGACCGCGATCGCATCCGCCGTAGGCTCGAGACCCGCTACCTCGACGAGGAGGCGGACGATCTTGCCGACGCCGTCGAGCGCTGCACGCGCGCCAAGCGAGAGCGACGTGCGCTGAGTGTCGGCCTGTGCGCGAACGCCGCCGATGTCGTTCCCCAATTGCTCCGCGAGGGTTTCGAGGCGGACGTGGTCACCGACCAGACCAGCGCGCACGACCCGCTCGTCGGCTACGTGCCCGCCGGCCTGACGCTGGCCGAGGCCGAGACCCTGCGCCGGGACGATGCCGAGGAGTACATCCGCCGCGCCCGCCGCTCCGCCGCGGCCCACTGCTTCGCGATGGTCGGCTTCAAGGACGCCGGCGCAGAGGTCTTCGACTACGGCAACAGCCTGCGCGCCGAGGCGAAGCTGGGCGGCTTCGAGCGCGCGTTCGACTACCCGGGCTTCGTTCCGGCCTACATCCGACCGCTGTTCTGCGAGGGCAAGGGCCCATTCCGCTGGGTGGCGCTGTCGGGCGATCCGGACGACATCACCGCCACCGACCGCGCCGTGCTCGAGGAGTTCCCAGCGGACGAGAGTCTCGCTCGCTGGATCCGCATGGCGGGCGAACGCATCGCGTTCCAGGGGCTGCCCGCGCGCATCTGCTGGCTCGGCTACGGCGAGCGTCGCCGGCTCGGGCTCCGCTTCAACGAGATGGTGCGCAGCGGCGAGCTCCGGGCGCCGATCGTGATCGGGCGCGACCACCTCGACTCGGGCTCGGTCGCCTCGCCCTACCGTGAGACCGAATCGATGCTCGATGGGTCGGACGCCATCGCCGACTGGCCACTGCTGAACGCGCTGGTGAACACGGCCGCCGGGGCCGCCTGGGTCAGCATTCATCACGGTGGTGGAGTCGGGATCGGGCGGTCGATCCACGCGGGCATGGTTTGCGTGGCCGACGGCTCCGATCTCGCAGCCGAGAAGCTCGACCGGGTGCTGACAGCCGACCCTGGCACCGGAGTGATGCGCCATGCCGACGCCGGCTACGAGCGAGCGAGCGATGTCGCGGAGGAGCGCGGCGTCCGCATCCCCATGCACGAGAGCGACGGTTGAGCCGGCGCGAGATCGTCGAGATCGGCCATCCCGTCCTGCGCGAACGGGCACGCGAGGTCACAGCCGAGCAGCTGAGCTCGGAAGAGGTGCAGGGGCTGATCGACGACATGATCGAGACCATGCGCGCCGCGAACGGCGCCGGACTCGCCGCCAACCAGGTCGCCGAGACGCTGCGGATCGCAGTCGCGGAGGTGCGGCCGGGGAACCCGCGCTACCCCTACAAGCCGCCGATCCCGCTCACCGTGATGGTCAACCCGCTGATCGAGCCGCTCGACGCGGAGATCGCAGAGATCAACGAAGGTTGCCTGTCCGTGCCGAACCTGCGCGGGGAGGTTCCGCGTCACGTGAACGTCCGCCTGCGCTATCTCGACCGCGAGGGGGCCGAGCACGAGGAGATCAAGCGCGGCCTGACGGCCGGAACCTTCCAGCACGAGCTCGACCACCTCGACGGCACGCTGTTCGTGGACCGGGTGACCGACCCGAGGACATTGACCACCTGGGATCAGTTCGAGCGATTCCACCTAGACGCCTTTCTGGAGCGCGCGCGGCAGCTCGTGGAGCGGGTCGGCTCGTGACGGCCTACTGGTGCGAGCTGGCCTGGCTCGGCGGGCCGACGGCAGAGGCCGGTGTGGTGGTCGACGTCGAGGACGGCAGGATCGCCGCGGTGACAGGGGGCACACCCGGCCCGCCACCCGGCGCCCGGCGTCTGGAGGGCCTGACGCTCCCCGGCCTCGCCAACGCGCACTCGCACGCGTTCCAGCGCGCCCTCCGCGGACGCACCCAGCAGGGGAGCGGCTCGTTCTGGACCTGGCGCGAGCAGATGTATCGGGTGGCCGACGGGCTCGATCCGGAGAGCTACCTGGGGCTTGCTCGCGCCACCTACGCCGAGATGGCCCTGGCCGGCGTGACGGCCGTCGGCGAGTTCCACTACCTCCACCACGGCGCGGGCGGGGTGCCGTACCGCGACCCCAACGAGATGGGCCGCGCGCTGATCGCCGCGGCCGCCGACGCCGGCATACGCATCACCTTGATCGACGCCTGCTACCTGCACGGCGGGATCGGGGAGCCACCGGTCGGTCCCCAGACGCGCTTCTCCGACGGCAGCGCGAATGCATGGGCGGAGCGGGTCGAGGCGCTCAGGGATGAGGAGTCGGTGCGAATCGGGGCGGCGATCCACAGCGTGCGCACGGTCGACCCCGGCGCCGCCGCGATCGTGGCCGGCTGGGCCCTTGAGCGCGACCGTCCCCTGCACGCGCACGTGTCTGAACAGCCGGCCGAGAACCACGCCTGCCTGGAGGCCTACGGAGGCACCCCCACGGTCGTGCTCGCCGAGGCCGATGCGCTCGCGGCGCGCTTCACCGCGGTGCATGCCACTCACCTGGAGGACGGCGACGTGACGCTGCTCGGCGGCAGCGGGGCCTGCTGCTGCGCCTGCCCGACGACCGAGCGCGACCTGGCCGACGGCATCGGCCACATGCGCAGGCTCGCGGAGGCGGGCTCCTCACTGGCGCTCGGAAGCGACTCCCACGCCGTGATCGACCTCTTCGAGGAGGCTCGTGCGGTCGAGCTGGACGAGCGTCTGGCAAGCGGGGAGCGCGGGCACCACACGGCCGCCGCATTGCTGCGGGCGGCGTCCGAGGATGGGCACGCGTGCCTCGGCTGGCCGGACGCCGGGCGGATCGCCCCCGGGGCGCGAGCCGACCTCGTGACGGTCTCACTCGCCGGTGTGCGCCTGGCAGGCACGGCGCCGGAGAACGCGGTGGACGCGGTCGTGTTCGCCGCCGGCGCTCCGGACGTGCGGCACGTGCTCGTAGACGGCCGCGAGATCGTTCGCGACGGCCGGCACGGGACCATCGACGTCGCCCGGGAGCTGCACGAGGCCATCCTGCGAGCGGCGGCGTGAGCGTCGTCGTCATCGACAACATCGGTCTCCTCGTCACGGGCGAGCCCTCCCTCGGCGAGGGGCCGCTCGGGCTCGTGCGCGACGCCGCCGTGGTGATCGACGGCGACCGGGTCGTGAGCATCGCGCGTGCCGGGGCGGCCGGCGACGAGCGCCTCGACGCCGGCGGTCGCTGCGTCATCCCGGGATTCGTGGATAGCCACACCCACCTCGTCTTCGCGGGCGACCGCGCCGACGAGTTCGCCGCCCGCATGGCCGGCCGACCCTACGCGGCGTCCGGGATCAGGGTCACCACCGCCGCTACCCGGGCCGCGAGCGAGGAGTACCTCCGGGGGCTCGCGCGCGCCCGAAGCGCCGAGGCCGTGCGAGCGGGGATCACTCACCTGGAGATCAAGTCCGGCTACGGGCTCGAGCCGGAGGCCGAGCGCCGCTCATGTGCAATCGCCGCGGAGTTGACCGACGACGTGACATTCCTCGGAGCGCATGCGGTCCCGCCCGAGTACGACGGCCGCGCAGACGAGTACGTCGAGCTGGTCTGCGGCGAGATGCTCGACGCGTGCCGGCCCTACGCGCGCTGGATCGACGTCTTCTGCGAGACGGGGGCCTTCGACGCGGACCAGGCGCGCGCAGTCCTCGAGGCGGGCCGCGATGCGGGTCTCGGCCTCCGCGTGCACGGCAACCAGCTCGGGTTCGGGCCCGGGGTCGAGCTCGCGGTGGAGCTGGGCGCGGCATCTGTGGACCACTGCACATACCTCTCAACCGACGACCTCGCCGCCCTCGCCGCCAGCGAAACCGTCGCGACATTCCTGCCCGCCACTGACTTCTCGACCCGCCAGCCGTATCCCGACGCTCGCCGGGCGATCGACGCCGGCGTCGAGGTGGCCATCGCGACCAACTGCAACCCGGGCTCCAGCTACACGACCTCGATGGCGTTCTGCATCGCCCTCGCGGTGCGCGACCTGCGCATGACCCCCGAGGAGGCGCTCCTGGCCGCCACCCGCGGCGGGGCTCGGGCCCTGCAACGGGACGACGTCGGCCGGCTCCGCCCCGGCGCACGGGCCGACGCGGTGATCCTCGACTGCCCCTCCTACACGCACCTCGTGTACCGGCCGGGCGTCCCGCTGGTCGGCGCGACGGTCATCGCGGGCCGCGTGGAGTTCATGCACCGACCGGACTGACGTCCTGGTCCTACTCCATGCCCATCTTTTCCATCGCGGGGGCGGCGTCGGACGAGCCGGGAACCGTCAGGCCGGGCACGTCCTCGGGTGCGAAGGCGAGGGCGATGCCGAGCACCGCGAGCAGAACCGCGATCCCGCGGGTGGCGACCGTCGGCCACGGCAGGAGCTTCTCGGTCGCGATCAGCGCGGCGACGAGGACCATCCAGCCGACGCTCATCACCCCGAGTGCGAACAGCGCGGC
>Ga0126306_10001893_pt1 | contig 11483 bp, 10 predicted proteins | sample Plot27_FD_92592 | JGI IMG/M metagenome (GOLD analysis project Ga0126306, IMG submission 92592) | Serpentine soil microbial communities from UC McLaughlin Reserve, CA, USA - Plot27 | ecosystem: Environmental > Terrestrial > Soil > Grasslands | place: USA: UC McLaughlin Reserve, Lake County...
AGTTCTCCACCTACGCCACCTGGTGGATCCGCCAGGCGATCGCCCGCGCGCTCGCCGACAAGGCGCGCACGATCCGCATCCCGGTGCACGTCGTCGAGAAGCTCAACAAGATCGGCCGCGCGGAGCGCAAGCTGGTCACCGAGCTCGGCCGCGAGCCGTCCCCGGAGGAGATCGCCGAGGTCACCGGCATCGAGCCCGAGGAGGTCGACTCGATCAAGCGCTCGGCGCAGGCGCCGGTCTCGCTCGAGAAGCCGGTCGGCGACGAGGAGGAGTCGGAGTTCGGCCAGTTCATCGCCGATGAGCGCGCCGAGTCCCCCTTTGAGCGCGCCGCCGAGCTGCTCACCAAGGAGGCGCTGAAGGAGGCCCTCGAGAACCTCTCCTACCGCGAGCGCCGCGTGCTCGAGCTCCGCTACGGGCTCGGCGGCGAGCACCCGCGGACCCTGGACGAGGTCGGCCGCACCTTCAACGTGACCCGCGAGCGGATCCGGCAGATCGAGAACCAGTCGCTCAAGAAGCTGCAGTCGCTGGCTGAAGCGCAGAAGCTCCGCGAAGTCGCCTAGCCAGCGCTCGCGCGCAGCTCCAGCTGACGCGTCAACACGGCCCGCAGGTCCGCGAGCATCGGCCCGGGATCCTCGGCAACGTCGCGCCAGGTGTAGCGGCGGAACCCGTCACCGCGCACTCGCGCCTCCCGCTCTCTATCGATGTCCTGCTCCCAGGCGTGCCGCGTCCCGTGGTAGCGGTAGCTGTCGAGTTCGACCGTCAGGCGCTGCTCCGGCCAGCGGCAGTCGACGTAGTGGGCGCCGACTGGGATGTTCGTGCGCGGCAGCGGTAGGCGCGCCCGGCGCAACACCGCCATGAAGGAGGACTCGAGCTTGCTGAGGCTCGCCGGCTCGCCTCCCCAGATGACGCGCCGCAGCTCGCGGCCGCCCGGCCAGTTGTGGCGGCGCCGGAGCACTCGCTCTACGGCGTCGGGTCTGATGTGGTGCTTCACAACCGCCTCGTGAAACGCGCGGGCGAGGTCGGGTGGATCGAGGACTGCGGCGAGGTCGACAAGAGTCCGCGGGACGTTCGTGACGGGAACTCCCCGCCACTCGGTAGCGTCCCTCGGGTCCAGCCGCCGAACGCGGTAGGTGACGATCCCGCGTGGTCTGCGCTGCGTGACGGTCAGAACTTCGGGCAATGAAGGAGGGCGCCTCAGAAGGCCGAGCAGGTGCGCGGCGGCGCTTGCGCACAACAGCGATCCCTCTCCGCACGCCTTGACCGCTGCCATGTAGCGCGCTTCGAGGCTCGGCGCGGCGTGCCCCACCCGGAACACCCCGCGATGAATGGAGATGAGGGCTCCGTTCGCGAGCCGGGGAGCGGATCTCTTCAGGGGTGATGCCAGCACGCAGGAGTTCGTCACGCGTCACAACTCCGTGTGACCTGCCGGCCAGCTCGGCGAGTTTTCTCTCGACTGTGCGCCTCCGCTGTTGCCACACAACACCTAATCCGCACGGACACCAGGTTCGCCCCCGGCCCACGCTTTAATTGCCGGTTCTCGTCCCGCCCGCCCTTCATTGCCGGCCTTTCGTCCCGCCTCCCTTTCATTGCCGGTTTTCCGGGTGGCACCCGTCGCATAGGCTCCTCCCGTCAGCGAGGAGAGGAGAAGGCATGCTTGTGTTCTTCAGCGGACGCCGCCTGAAGGGCGGCCACTGGGACGATTTCCGCAAGGCCTGGGGCGGCGGAGAGGGGGACCGGGAGCTATCCGACTTGCCGGAGGGCGCGGTCGTCTACCACGCCCGCAACATCAAGGACGAGGACGAGGTGATCTCGTTCGGCATCTTCCCGATCGACCGCGACTCCCTGGAAGTGGTCCGGGGGAGCGAGGAGGACGAGGCGAATCGCCAGGAGGAGATCGGGAAGCACGTCCACGACACGCCGCTCGAGGGGATCTACGAGGTGGTCGAGGAGCTTCGCCCCGTAGCACCCTAGTTTTGCTGATCTAGCCAAGCCCGCCCATGCCCGATAGGGCGAGGGATGGGTTTCGACATCAATCAGGCGCTGTCGTACGTCGTCGAGCACGAAGGCTCGGACCTGCACATCAAGGCCGACGCGCCGCCTGTCGCGCGCGTTCACGGCGACCTGTGGGCGGTGCAGGGCGCGGAGCCGCTCAGCCCGAGCGACACCGAGCACGCCCTCCAACAGATCGCCGGGCCCGAGCTACTCGCCGAGTTCGAGGAGAACGGCGAGGCCGACTTCTCCTACGAGCTCAAGGGCGTATCCCGGTTCCGAGTCAACGCCTTTCGCCAGCGCGGCGCGGTCTCGATCGCGCTGCGCGCCATCCCGTTCCAGGTCAGGACGATCGACGACCTCGGGCTTCCCGAGGTCGTTCGCCGGCTGGCGGAGGAGCCGCGCGGAATCATCTTGCTGACGGGCACGACGGGCTCGGGCAAGTCGACCACACTCGCGGCGATGATCGACCACATCAACTCGACCCGGGCGCGTCACATCGTGACGATGGAGGACCCGATCGAGTACCTCCACCGGGACAAGCTCTCGATCGTCAACCAGCGGGAGGTCGGCTCCGACACGAAGAGCTTCGCCCAGGCGATGAGGCGCGTCCTGCGCCAGGACCCCGACGTGATCCTGATCGGCGAGATGCGCGACGAGGAGACCGTCCGCACCGCGCTCTCCGCGGCCGAGACCGGTCACCTCGTCCTGTCCACGCTCCACACCCTCGACGCGACCGAGACGATCAACCGGATCATCGACTTCTTCCCGCCGCACCTCCAGCAGCAGGCCCGCGTGATGCTCGCCTCAACGCTGAAGGGCGCGATCTCGCAGCGGCTGGTTCCACGGATCGACCGCGAGGGGCGGGTCGCGGTCTCCGAGGTGATGATGGTCACCGGGCGGATTCAGGATCTGATCCTCAACCCGGAGGAGACGGGGCGGATCAGCGAGGTGATCGCCGAGGGTGACTTCTACGGCATGCAGACGTTCGATCAGGCGCTGCTCGGCTATGTCACCGACGAAGTCGTCTCGGAGGAGGTCGCCCTCGAGACCGCGTCGAGCCCGCATGACTTCAAGCTGATGCTCGCTGCCAAGGGCCAGCGGGCGAGCGGGATCGAGCAGATCACAGGGAACGGCGACGGTGAGCCCGTGCGAGTAGAGGCCAAATGAGGGAGGCGCTCAACAGCAACCCAGTGGTCCAGCTCACCGTCATCGGCGTGCTGGTCGTCGTGGCGGGCCTGTTCTTCATGATGAACATGAAGAAGGAAGACTCTGGATCGCCGGCCGCCTCCTCCGCAGCGTCGGCTACGTCGGGCTCCGTGGCGCCCGGGACGACCAGTCCCACGACCGCCTCGCCTGACGGGACGGTACCGGGGGGCGCGGCCGGTTCGGCTTCCTATGCTCCGCTTCCCTCCACCGGGACCGTCACTCCCGACGCTCTGATCCCGGGCCCCGGACTGCCGGCGCCAGTCGTCAAGGCCTGGAAGGGCGGCGATGCGATCGTGCTCCTGGTGATCAGGGGCGGGGGGATCGACGATCGGCTCGTTCGCGGGTCCGTCCAGTCCCTTTCCGGCCAGGGCGGAGTCTCCGTCTTCGTTACCCGCGCAAAGGAAGTCGCGCGCTACTCCCGCATTACCCAGGGGGTGGGCGTAAGCCAGGCGCCGGCACTCGTCGTCATTCGTCCCAGCCGGGAAAGCGGCTCAGTACCCGAGGCACAGGTCAGCTACGGATTCCGCAACTCTCAGAGCGTCGTCCAGGCTGTGGACGACGCCCTCTACAACGGCAGGGACAACCTCCCCTACAGCCCGAGGTAGGACATGACTCCCCGGGAGCTACCCGAGTACCTCCGGCCGGTGCCGGGGCCCGGTGAGGGATCGGCAGCGGCGGCTCAGGCGACACAACCCCAGGAACGACAGGAGGGGCATTCCGGCCTGATCCCGCCCTCGCACCGAGGCCACTCCCGCGGTTTCGTCACCGACGCGATCGTCGACCTGGGGTATGCGACCCGCGACCAGGTCGAGCAGGCGATCGCCACCGCTCGGACTGCGGGTCGCACGCCGGAGGCAATCCTGCTCGAGCAGGGGGTGATCGACGGCGAGCGTCTATCCCGCGCGACGGCGGAGCGCTACGGGCTCGACTATGTCGATCTGACGGTGTTCAAGGTCGACATGGCGGCCACCAACCTCATCTCGGTCAAGTCCGCGCGCCGACATCAGGCCGTGCCGATCTCGTTCATCGACGAGGGAACGCTGCTTCTCGCGATGGCGGATCCGTCCAACGTGCTGGCCCTCGACGACGTTCAGATGGCGACGGACCTGAACTGCCGGGTGGCGGTTGCCCCCGTGGACGACATCGACGCGCTGATCGGGAAGCTGAGCACGCTTGAAAGCACGGTCACGGAGGCGATCGACGAGGAATACGAGGAGGAGGCCCCTGCTGAGATCACGGACCTGCGCGCCTCAGCTGAGGACGCACCCGTCGTCAAACTCGTCAACAGCATCCTCGGCCAGGCGGTCACGGAGGGCGCATCCGACATCCACTTCGAGCCTCACGGGGGCGAGATGCGAATCCGGTTCCGCGTCGACGGTGTCCTGGAGGAGATGGCGAAGGTCCCAAAGCGGATGGTCAACGGCGTCATCTCCCGTATCAAGATCATGAGCGACCTCGACATCGCCGAGAAGCGAATCCCGCAGGATGGCCGCGTCGCGGTGAACATCGAGGAACGCCGCATCGACCTCCGCGTTACTACGTTGCCGACACAGCGCGGCGAGGGGGCATCGATCCGGATCCTGGACGAGGCCGCGGCGCTCCGCAGCCTCGACGCCCTCGGGATGGATGGGGAGGAGCGGCACCGGTTCGAGAACTCATTCCGCCAGCCGTACGGGGCCGTCCTCGTCACTGGTCCCACGGGCGCGGGTAAGTCGACCACTCTCTATGCGGCGCTCCAGGACCTGAACAGCGTCAACAAGCACGTCGTCACGATCGAGGACCCGGTCGAATATCAGCTCGAAGGCGTCAACCAGATCGGCGTCAACCGGAAGGCCGGTCTCACCTTCGCGACGGGCTTGCGATCGGTGCTCCGCGCTGATCCGGACGTGATCATGGTGGGCGAGATCCGCGACGCCGAGACCGGGCGAATCGCCATCGAGGCCGCCCTCACCGGACATATGGTGCTCACCACCCTGCACACGAACGACGCGCCGGGCGCAATCACTCGCTTGCAGGAGATGGGGATCGAGTCCTTTCTGACATCTTCGGCCGTTGACTGCGTCGTCGCCCAGCGCCTGGCGCGCCTGCTCTGCCCGCACTGCAAGCGTCGCACCGTCATCCCTCAGACCGCGCTGGTGGAGGCGGGGTTCCGGATGGGGACCGATCTCGAGGCGTACGAGCCCGAGGGTTGCGGTCGATGCCACGGGTCCGGCTACCGGGGCCGAATAGGCATCTATTCGGTGATGGTGCTCACCGAGCGCATCAAGGAGATGGTCGTGAGCACGGCGTCGGAGGCCGACATCGCCAAGGCCGCGCTCGAGGAGGGGATGTCGACCCTGCGCGACGCCGGCTTGGCCAAGGTCCGCGCCGGTGTGACGAGCATCGAGGAGGTCGCCCGAGTCACCTCTTAGGTCCAGGGCGACCTCAATTTTGGGTGTCAAGCAGGCAGGGCGATCGGACGATTGGTAAGGGACATGGAAGCGGCAGCTGCCTCAATTCGTGATTTCGACTTCGCCGAGGTTCTCACCAAGATGGCCGAGGATCGCGCCTCGGACGTCCACCTCAGCCCGGGCTTTTGCCCGGCGATCCGCGTGCGGGGGCGGATCGTTCCGCTCGAGGAGTACGAGCCGCTGACCCCGCAGCAGACGCGCGACACCGTCTACAGCCTGTTGAATGACGATCAGCGCAAGCGCTTCGAGTCCCGCAAACAGCTGGACCTCGCGTATGCCGTCCCCGGGGTCGCCCGGTTTCGAGTCAACTGCTTCTTCCAGCGGGGCTCGATCAGCGCGGCGTTTCGGCGGATTCCCCATCAGATTCCTGAGCTCGCCGAGCTCGGCCTGCCGGCCGTCCTCGAGGAATTCACCCGCAAGCCACGCGGCTTCGTCCTCGTCACCGGCCCGACCGGCTCGGGCAAGTCGACCTCCCTGGCGGCGATGCTGGACATCATCAACCGCGAGCGGGAGGAGCACATCCTCACCATCGAGGATCCGATCGAGTTCATGCACGGCCACAAGAAGTGCATCGTCAACCAGCGGGAGATCGGCGCGGATGCAGAGGACTTCTCCCTGGCCCTGACGTCTGCGCTGCGCGAGGACCCGGATGTGATCCTCGTCGGCGAGATGCGCGACCTGGAGACGATGGGAACGGCGCTGACTGCCGCCGAGACCGGCCACCTCGTCTTCGCCACCCTGCATACCCAGTCGACTGCTCAGACGGTCGACCGCATCATCGACATCTTTCCCGGCGAACAGCAGTCGCAGGTCCGCATGCAGCTCTCGATCGCCCTCCAGGGAATCGTCACCCAGCAGCTGCTGCCGACAGCCGATGGCTCGGGCCGCGTGGTCGCGTGCGAGGTGCTCGTCCCGACCCCGGCCGTCCGCAACCTGATCCGCGAGGGCAAGACGCACCAGATCTACTCGGCGATCCAGACGTCGGGCGCCCTCGGTATGCAGACGATGGATGCGCACCTCGCCCAGCTGGTCCGGATGGGACGGATCACGCGGAAGCTCGCGGAGCAGCGGGCCTCGGTGCCCGAGGAGCTGAAGCGCCTGCTTGGCAACGTCGGCATGGACGTCGATCCGGCCGCAGCCGTCGCGATGACGAACGGAGGCTGAGGTGAGCACCTACGCGTTCAGGGCGGTCGACGTGGCGGGCGTCCCCTCCCGAGGGGAGATGGACGCCGCCAGCAAGGGGCAGGTCACCGAACAGCTACGCGAGCGCGGCCTGATCGTCCTCGACGTCTCGGAGACGAACGAGGCGTTCCGGCTCGAGCAGGTTTTCGACCGCTTCCGCAGCATCAAGGCGCGGGACATGGCGATCTTCTCCCGCCAGTTCGCGACCTTGATCGACTCGGGCATGCCGATGCTGCGGTCACTCCACACACTCGAGGACCAGACCGAGGACGAGCGCCTGCGCGACGCGATCACCGGGATCCGGCAGGACGTGGAGGCCGGCAGCTCTCTGGCCGACGCGATGGAGCGTCGGCCTCAGATCTTCGACCCGATGTTCCGCGCGATGGTTCGCTCGGGCGAGAGCTCGGGGCGCCTCGATGAGGCGCTCGACAGGGTGGCATTCCAGCTGGAAAAGCTCGACGCGCTGCGGCGCCAGATCCGCTCGGCGATGATGTACCCGGCGTTCGTCTTCGTGCTCGCCATCGTGATCCTGCTGGTGGTTGTCGCGTTCATCGTCCCCGTGTTCGCGGGGATCTTCAAGGAGATCGCCGACGACACCCCTGGGGAATCCGCCGACCTTCCCTTCCTGACGCAGACCATCATGAGCTTCTCCAACTTCATCACCGGCTCCTGGTTCGTCTGGCTCCCCCTGCTGATCGGCGGAACCGTCGGGTTCTTCCAGTGGAAGAAGAGCGAATGGGGACGGCCACAGTGGGATGCGGCCAAGCTCAAGATCCCGGTTCACATCGGCGACGTGATCCAGAAGGCAGCCCTGGCCCGCTGGTCACGGACCTTCGCCGGCACCGTGGCATCCGGCGTGCCGCTACTGCAGTCGATCAAGATCACCGGGCAGACGTCTGGCAACGCCATGATCGAGCAGGCGATGGACGACGTCTACGACTCCGTCAGGAGCGGCGGCACGATCGCCCATCCGATCGAAAAGAACGAAAGCCTCTTCCCGCCGATGGTGGGCCACATGGTCACGGTCGGTGAGGAGACGGGACAGCTCGAACAGATGCTGACCAAGATCGCCGACTTCTACGAGACCGAGGTGGACGCCAAGGTGAAGGCGCTCACCTCCCTGCTAGAGCCGCTGATGATCGTCTTCGTCGGGGGCATGGTCGGCGTGATCGTGATCGCGATGTACCTGCCGATCTTCTCCCTCTACGACAAGATCCGGTAACGGCCGCGCTGCGATCCCGTCTTCGCTGGACGCAAGTTCGACTGTTTTTTCCTAAGCACTTTTCAGTCACTTGCTCAAGCCATCAGCCGCCGGGTCGATGAAGGCGGCGTAAAGCAAAAGCCAGGGCCTCGGTGTTAAAGGCAAACCCAGCGCGAGCTGGGGACGCAAAGCAAACGGGGCTCTGAGAGAAATCTCAGAGCCAGCCGGGCTGCCACCGGGGTTGAGAGACTCCCAGGAGGCACGGGGCTCTGGCAGCAACTGAACCAAGGAGGTTCAAATGCTGTCGAAGCTCCGTCAGAGGATGGCCAGCGAGGAGTCGGGCTTCACGCTCGTCGAGCTGCTGGTCGTCATGCTCATCATCGGCCTGCTGGCCGCGATCGCCATCCCGGCGTTCTTCAACCAGCGGGAGAAGGCGTACGACGCCAATGCGAAGGAGCAGGCGCGTACCGCTGAAACGGCGATGGAGACGTACGCCACGGACAACGGTGGTGTGTACACCGGCGTCGGCACAGCCGATTTGGTCGCGATCGAGCCGTCGCTCAGCGACGCGGTCAGCACGACCAGGCCGTACCTGACCAACGCTGCGGCCACTGGTGCGACCGACAAGGGTTGGACCCTCACGGTCACGTCGCCGAAGACCGGCAACACGTTCACCATCGCGCGTACCGAGGGCAGCAGTGCGCTGACCTTCACGTGCGGCCCGGCACCGGGCGGCAAGGCCGGATGTCCCACCAGCCAGGTTTGGGCTGAGGGCTGATCTGAGCCGTCAAGCATGATTCGCAAGGGCGGGCCCTCGGGCCCGCCCTTTTGCGTTGGTTGGCCGTTTGATCGAGTTCGGAGCACGTTTCATCACTCCTCGGTATGTCGGCGCGCGCGGGACCGCCGATGGGTTGCAGATGGGACCGGTCCAATGGTGAGGCGAGGCATGAACCCCAGTAACTCGAGGCAAGCACGCGACATCCGACGATTTTCCGCCCGGCTCCGCAGTGAGCGCGGCTTCGCCGTTCCCACGGTCTTGCTGATGATGATCGCCGCATTCGCCGTCGTCAGCGTCGGCGTGGTGACCGCGTCGAACACCCAAAGGGGAACTGTCCGCGACCAGGATTCCAAGGCAGCGGTGCAGCTCGCCGAGGCGGGGATGAACGAGGTCTTTCTGCGCTACAACCACCTCACCCCGGCGGCGGGCAATCTCTGCAGTCCCCTCGGCGTTTCGCCCGTCAACGGCTGGTGCCAGGTCGGACCTCTCCAGGACGCCAGTGGCGGGAGCTACAGCTACCAGGTCTACGTCGGCACCGGCACGACCCTGCCGGAAGACGACCAGGGCAATCTCGAGCTCAGGGTCGTCGGTACAGGCGCAATGGGAGACGCGACACGCCGAGTGATGACTTCGGCGAAATCGTTCAGCACCAACGCGTTCGGCGAGTACCAGGTCAAGGCCGGTGAAGACATCACCCTCGACTCAAACGCGAGCATCCATGCGGGCACTGCGGCTGGCGGCGACATCAGCCTGAACGCCAATGCCAAGCAGTGCGGGCGCGCCAGCGTTGGAGTCGGTCACAACATGAACCAGGGCCCGAACGCCGATTACACCTCCGATCCCGACTGCCTGGACGCGATCACCGATTACGAGCACCAAGAAGTCTCGCTCCCACCGATCAATCCCGGTGACGTCCCCATCGTCAACGACAACGGCCGCTTCTTCAGTCAGGACCCGGTCAGCGGTAACCAGGCGACGGCCTGCTGGAACCGGGTGAACGCCAACGGCAGCGCCGGCACCTGCGGCCTCCGGCACCTGGACGTCGGCACCAACAGCTACGTGACGCTGACCGGCTCCAAGTACAGCTTCTGCAAGCTCACCACGAGCAGCAATTCCGCACTACTCGTCTCGGGGGGCACGGATCACAAGGTCGTCATCTACTTCGACTCGCCCGAGTCCTGTGGGTATCCGTCGGGCACCGCCCAGCTCGACATGAACGCGAACAGCCGCATCAGTTCGAACGATGGAACCCCCGTCGAGTTGCTCTTCGTGGGCTCCACCACGAGACAGACGCTGCTGCACCTTTCGAGCAACACGGACATCGACGCCGCCTGTGAGCAGAACGTGATCATTTACGCGCCGCTCAGCGATATCGACATGAACAGCAACTCCACGTATTGCGGCGCTTTGGCTGGGAAGTCAATCCACCTTGACAGCAATGCCGAGCTCCGGGTGAAGGGTGATTACGACCTCAACCTGCAGCCGCAGATCCCCTACTACCAGCCGGACGAGTTCATCGAGTGCCGCGCGGCACCCGCCACCGCACCCACCTTCGACGCGGGGTGCTGACAATGCGGGAGCTCATCAGGATGGCGCGACGGCGCCTCGCCGAGGAAGCCGGCTTCACTCTGACCGAGCTGTTGATGGCGAGCGTCATCGGCTTGCTGGTTGTCGGCACCGGCGCGATGGTGTTCACCGCCGCCGTTCGAAGTCAGCCCGGGCAGAGCTCACGGAGTACGGCGATCCGCGACGGTCGCACGATGACCGAGCGGCTGGTGCGCGAGCTCCGTCAGGGGCAGGCGCTCGACACAAGCGCGGGCGACAGCTGGAGCGCGCAGTCGCTCTCCTTCCGGACCTTCGTGCACAGCTCGAGCTGCGGCGGCGGCTACTCGGACAGCGCCATGGTCTGCCGCGTGACCTACACCTGCACCGCCGGCGCCTGCACGCGCGTCGAATCGGATCCGGAAACCGGGGCCCCGGGCCCCGGCTCAACCCAGATCTCAGGCCTTGCGACCTCCGACGTCTTCTCATACCAGACCGATCCCACGGCGGACTGCCCGATCCCGGCGGTTGCCGACGAAGGGGTGAGCATTTCCGACGGCGCCACCCTGCGTAACTCAGGTGACTCGTCCGCCCGGGTCTGCGTCGCTCTCGTCTTCCCATCATGATCGAGCGGATCGGCAAGCGGCTGCACTCCGAAGGCGGCATGAGCATCGCCGAGGTGATGATCGCCGCGCTGATCCTGGCGGTCAGCTCGCTCGCGGTTCTCAACCTGGTGGCCAGTGGCGCCCGCACCAACTACCGGGCCGAGCAGAGCCAGGTGGTCTCCGATCGGCTCCAGTCCGAGGTCGAGAAGATCAAGCAGCTGGCGAACAACGCCGGCTATGAGCAGATCGCGCTCGCCGCGGCGCCAATGCATTCCACCGATTTGAACGACCCCGCTTACCGGGTGTCCGGAAGCACCTACAACGTTCAGCCGACCGGAAGCCTGTTCCGCTCGTTCGTCGTCGACCCCGGTGGGTTCCAACCGGTGAGTCAGTTCACGAGCGGTGACGTCCACGGCACCATCCGTCGCTTCGTCGTCTGGGAGCCGGACAGTGCCTGTGAGGACTGCAAGAAGAGAGTGATCGTCGCCATTCAGCTGGACGCGACCGCCTCCGGCGGTGCCCGCCAC
>Ga0126306_10001894_pt1 | contig 11483 bp, 11 predicted proteins | sample Plot27_FD_92592 | JGI IMG/M metagenome (GOLD analysis project Ga0126306, IMG submission 92592) | Serpentine soil microbial communities from UC McLaughlin Reserve, CA, USA - Plot27 | ecosystem: Environmental > Terrestrial > Soil > Grasslands | place: USA: UC McLaughlin Reserve, Lake County...
CGGGAACTCTTGCCTGTCGAGGAGCAGCGTGTTCAGCCCCGCCTTCGCGGAGTGGTAGGCCGCCGAGGAGCCGCCGGGGCCGGCTCCCACGACCACGAGATCGTACCGCTCGGCCATAGTCCTCCTTATCTAAGCCCTCCCTACTATGCCAGAATTATACTTCGGCTACGACGAGGAGGGAACTTGGTCGACCGCAACAGGCCTGCGCGCTACGAGGTAGGAGAGCGCGCAGCTTTGAGAGCCACCGGACAGCCGGTCGAGATACTCGACGTGAGGCGGGGCGAGTTCGTCCCCGACTTCGTCTACAAAGTGCGCGTGCTCGCACAGAAGCCAGCGCGACCCTACAATCTATCGGTGCCCGAGCACGACCTTACGGACTTGGCGGGCTGAAGTTTCAGGTATCCCTCAGGCGGTGGGCTTTATATTGTGGTTCAAGCGTAACAGATTGATCGGGTCATACCTTGTCTTCAAGGCCGCCAGCCGCTCGTAGTTTTCGCCGTGGGCCTCATGAAGCAACTGCTCTCCTTCTTCGAGGAAACCGGCGAAGTTGAGGTATATACCGCCGTCCGAGAACCGACGCATCTTCGTCCATACTTCGCGGGTCCACGTGATGTTTCGTTCGGACTCCACGGGATCCTCCCAGGTCGAATCGATGCTGAGGTTGAACAATGCATTACGGTTGCCGTAGGCGGTGGCATCCTCAGGCACCCGGCCGAAAGTGCGCCACCCAGGTGGCGCACTTTCAGGAGTGTTCGGGGTGATGGACGATCCTCAGCGTGAACGACCATCGCGTTGATCACCTCATCGTCGAGGCGGTCGAGGTAGAGCGACTTCCAGTAGTAGAGCAAGCCCTCCGGGAAGAAGGCGTCGAAATCACTCTGCGCCGCGGTATAGGGCTGTACAGCGCTCAGATCCACCAGTGGGGTTCCCAACTCGCGCAGCGGCTGAAGTTCGCGCTCGCCTTCCTCAACCGGGCCAGCGTACATGCCGACGACCACGATCGTGGGCTCGCCGCGCAGTTCCTCCGGGAAATCTGCTACGTCTGGTATGCTCCACAGCAAGACTTCGGATGTCACCTCGTCGGGCGCCTGCTCCGTGTAATTGCGCCAGGCACTGAGCAGCTCCGTTGCTCGCTCGAGCGGATACATCACGGCGGCGGCCATGACTTCGGGACCGGGTGCAGTCGGTACTCGAAAGTGGTTGCGACGCCGAAGTTACCACCACCTCCTCTTATCCCCCAGAAGAGGTCTGCATTCTCTGTCTCGCTGGCGGTGAGCAAACGTCCATCGGCACTCACTACGTCCGCGGAGAGGAGGTTGTCACAGGAGAGGCCGTGCTTGCGTCGCAGTAGCCCTATCCCTCCGCCCAGGGTGAGTCCGGCAATCCCGGTCTCCGAGACCTCCCCGCCGGGTGCCGCCAGCCCGAAGACCTGCGTTTCTCGGTCGAGGTCGGCCCAGGTAGCGCCTCCTTCGGCACGGACCGTGCGTCGCTCGGGGTCAACCCGTATCCTCTTCATCGGCGAGAGGTCTATGACGAGGCCGCCGTCGCAGACGCCGTTGCCGGCGACATTGTGACCGCCACCACGCACCGCCATCAAGAGATCGTTCTCGCGGGCGAAGTTCACCGAGTCGATGACGTCACCGACACCGGCGCAGCGCGCTATGAGCGCTGGGCGCTTGTCGATCAGATCATTCCATACCAAACGGGCTTCCTCATAGCCCGGATCTCCGGTGGCGAACAGCACCTCGCCGTAGTGGGTGCGGCAGGACGCGTTGAGGTACGGGCAGCCGTAACGCTCGACGAATCGATCTGCGGCCCGAATCCACTGCGCCATTCGCTGGTACTGAGCGCAGCGGCTGTAGGAGTCCATCATCTCGCAGGCGGTGAAAACCACCGTGTCTAGCTCTCCCTCACCGGCGAGCGCGTCGGCCATCGCCTCGTCGTGGAACCTCATGCCTTCCGTGATCCTACCCTGATCGATTAGGGCGACGCCGATCTGAGTGAGCGCGCACAGCTCCAGGTGCCGGTCTCCAGAAGTACGGCCGAGTTGATGCGCCTGGCGGGCCATGGCCTCGTGCTGGCCGGGATCGGCGTCGGTCGCTCTGGCGATCAACACCCAGCCCCGCAAAGGTTCGAGGGCGTGCTCGTCAACCAGCCGCGCGGCGCGCGCCACCCACCCGGCCGCGGCGGCGTGGTTGCCGAAGTTGGCGTCGTAGATCACCGCGAGCTGGATGGCGACGGAGGCAGCCTGGGCAGGATCGGGCCGCCTTCGGAACCCCGAGTATGCTCGCTCCCAGCATTCGAGCGACTCCCGGATATCACCCAGCCACCACATTGCCTCTGCCAGGCCAGACAAGATCTCGGCGTTCCCCTCCCGCTCGAGCAGCGCTCCGGAGGAATGCTTCGCCGCGTCACTGTCGCTGGTGCCTATCGAACGCTTGAACGCGGAGCGCGCCTCTCGCCAAGCTCCCCGTGCCAGGGCCCGCTGGCCAGCTCCATGGTTGCCGCGGGCGGAGGTTGGGAAGGGTGGTTTGTATCCATGAATTCGGCCTTTGCCGCTATCTCCTCTGTGTGAGGGAAAGGCTGATCAGAAACCCTCGCTCGTGGTGACGTTCATGTAGGCCACGTCGACCAGGGGTACGCCGGTTCTAAGGGCCTGTTCCACGCATTGGGTTAGTACTTCGGCAGCGACCCCGGAGTCGGGAAAGTGGCCGTCGAGGAGACGGGCGGCGCGGGCTATCTCGTAGAAGGAGAAGCGGCGACGCTGGCCGGTCAGGCTGTAGACACACTCGAGCACCTCGAAGCGCAAGGAGATCAACTGCTCCAGCCTCCAGCGGATCTCGTCCACGGTGAGGCTCATCGTCTGATAGAGGCGGGCGATCTCGGCCACCTGGACGAGGCTCTGGGGGCGCTTTCCAAGACGCCCGACGGAGTTCTCGTCGAGGTAGCGCCGCGCGGTGATGCGCGCGAGCGCCATTCGCCCCTCCTCGGTCTCGTAGCCTGCCAGGGTTCGCAGCTCTCGCTTGCCCTGGAATGAGCCCGTTCTGACTTCCTCGTGGCCGACGAAGGTGCGTGGGGTATGGCCGCCCGCGTAGTAGGAGATCTGGCGCGCCATCCTCCCTGCCTCGGGCGAGTCTACGTCGCTTCGTATCTCGACCCACCTGCGCACGGTGCCGGAATACAAGCGCTCCAGCGCCCGCCACGTCGCATCCCCGCGCAGGTCAACCTCCCCCGGTTTCTCCGTAACCACAGAGACCCGCACGCCGGGCAACGTATCACTGTAAGCGTCTTTGACGGCCGCGAGCAGGTCTTCGAACTCCTCGTCGACGGTCCCCGACAGGTACCTGCGCCGCTCGGCCGGGAGCACGTACATGAGGCGGCTCTTGATTCTGCGCTCCTTGCCCTCAGAGGCCTTGAGCCGGTCTATGGCATCGTAGAGCTCCCTTCGCCGCCGGTAGACGAGCGCGGTCAACTCCTCCACCTCAGGGTCGGTCGCCTGTCCCTCGGACCAGGCCTCATCACGCGCCGAGCATACCGCCTCGTGGGCATTCTCAGCCCTGATTACGGCCCGCTGCTCCGCTTCTCGCTCCGTCTGGGCCTCGCCCAGTTCCCGCTCGAGGGTCTCTATGGTGGAGGACATCAGAGGTTCCCGTTCCCACTCAACGTACTGCTTTACGACCATTCTACAGCACGCCGTCAGCAAACGGCGCTCCCTTGAACCCGCACGCAGCCCAACTACTACTCAAGTCTTGGTTGCGCGACTCGTCGAGAACGTGTACATTTCTACTAGTTATCCAAAGTGCGACGGGTGAGGAGATTCGCGTGGACTTCAACACGGGATCTGGCGGTAGCGGAGGGTCGGGCGGTTCCTCTGGCGGGCCGACCCGAGTATCTGGTGGTTCTTCCGGCGGGGAGTTCGACTACACTGACCCAGTTCAGAGTTTCATCAACGCGGTGAGGAGCGTCGTAACTGCGCCCGCCGGCTTTTTCCGCGGCATCCGGCGCGAGGGCGACTTCGTAAACCCGTTGCTCTTTGCGATCATCTGTTACGAGGTAGCGGCGATCCTCGGCGGGCTGCTCGGCCTGGTGGGTGTGGGTATGGGCGGCACCCAGGGGTTCGGCTCTTTCCTCATCTCCATAATTCTCGCCCCGATCGGCGCCGCCATTGGCCTGTTCATCGGGGCCGGGATACTGCACCTGCTCGTAATGCTGATCGTGGGGTCGCGCAACTCGGGTTTCGAGGGGACGCTCAGGGTGAGCGCGTACTCTTCCGTGACCAGCCTCGTGAGCTGGATACCCTTTATCGGGTGGATAGCGAGCCTGTACGGTATCTATCTTGCCATAGTGGGGATCAGGGAGGTTCACAACACCACTACGGGCAGGGCCGCGCTCGTGGTCCTCATACCCGCTGCGTTGGTGCTAGTGCTCGTCCTGATAATCATCGCCCTCGTTGGGGCCGCTATATTCTTCAGCACCCAGCAGTAGACGGCGAGCTTCTGGTACGGCCCGCAGTCGAAAATAGCTGCCTTCGCGGCTGGCCGCTATACTGTCGGCGGTCTACAGCTAAGGGGGTTTGCGCGTGGCGCAGACGGTTACTCTCATACCGGGCGACGGGATCGGCCCTGACCTTACGGACTCCGTAAAGGAGGTTATCGGCGCGCTCGACACCGACGTCGAGTGGGAGATTGCGGAGGCGGGCGAGACGGTGATGGACAGGGAAGGTACGCCTCTGCCGGAGTCCGTGCTCGAATCTATCGAGCGCAACAAGGTGGCGCTGAAGGGTCCGCTCACTACTCCGGTCGGAACAGGGTTCAGGTCCGTGAACGTGGCGCTACGCAAGGAGCTCGACCTCTACGGGAACATCAGGCCTTCCTTGAGCCTGCCCGGGGTGGAGACGCCGTACAAGAACATCGACATCATCATCTACCGCGAGAACACCGAGGACCTCTACGCCGGTGTGGAGCATACGGTTGGCAAGAATGCGGCGGAGTCGATCAAGATCATCACCCGCGAGGGTACGGAGCGCATCTGCCGGATGGCCTTCGAGCGCTCTAAAGAGCAGGGCCGCAAGCACATCACCGTCGTCCACAAGGCCAACATCATGAAGTTCACCGACGGCCTGTTCCGTGACGTCTTCTTCGAGGTCGCACAAGACTACGAGGACGACTTCGAGGAGATAGACGACCGCATCGTCGACAACATGTGCATGCAGCTCGTCATGAAGCCGAACCTCTACGACGTCCTGGTCTGCCCCAACCTCTACGGCGACATCCTCTCTGATCTCTGCGCAGGGCTTACGGGCGGTCTCGGCGTCGCCCCTGGGGCCAATATAGGAGAGGAGATCGCGGTCTTCGAGCCCGTGCATGGATCGGCACCGAAGTACGCGGGGCAGAACAGGGCCAACCCACTCGCGACGCTGCTCTCGGCCAAGAACATGCTCATCCACCTCGGCTACGACGATGAGGCCGACAGGATGTTGACGGGTATAGAGGAGGCCCTGAAGAGTCCCGAGACGCGAACGAAGGATCTCGGCGGCAGCGCCGGAACCAGAGAGTTTACGCAGGCCATCGTGTCGAACCTGTAGAATCGGGGTGCGGATCGCTAGGAGCAGAGATCGGAGGCCGGTGCGGGCCGGTGGTGACAGAGTCTATGGACTAGCGGGTACGCGGCGCATCGGAATGATCATGCTCGGGTCTGGCCGCGACTAGGTAGGGTGGCCGGTTGCGCATCGCGTTCTTTACCGAGACCTTCCTTCCGGCCACCGATGGCGTCGTCACGAGGCTCAGGCACACCATAGAGGAGTTACTCGCGATGGGCGACGAGATGCTGGTGATCGCCCCCAAGTATGGTGAAGGACCAGGGTCCTACGAGGGTGTTCCGATCCATCGCGTCTCGAGCGTACCTTTCCCGCCCTATCCCCAGATAAAGCTTGCCCCCATAAACCCCGGCGTGGGCAACGCGCTGCGCCGCTTCGGACCGGAGTTGATCCATGCGGTCAACCCCTTCGTTCTCGGGCGGGGAGCTCCCTTCTACGCGCGGCGCTTCGGTGTTCCTCTGGTCGCCTCCTATCACACCAACATCGCCGCCTACGCCAGCTTCTACGGGCTCGGTATCTTCGACCGCGCCACGCGCTGGTACACGAGGAAGCTGCACAACAGGGCCGCCATCAACCTCTGCACCTCGGAGGCGACGCTCCGCTACCTTGCAGATGAAGGTGTCGAGCGGCTGCACCTGTGGCCGCAGGGCGTCGATGCCAGGCGCTTCCATCCCGACAAGTTCTCTAAAGACTGGCGGGTCAGGCTGACGAACGGCCACCCGGCGGACCGCCTGCTACTGTACATTGGACGCCTCAGCCACGAGAAAAACATCGGCAAGCTGAAGGTCGTCCTCGACGAAGTACCCGGGGTACGCCTCGCCCTCGTCGGGGACGGGCCCGCCCGCAGGGATCTCGAACACGAGTATGCGAATACACGGACGATCTTTACGGGGGTGCTGCAGGGTGAGGAACTCGCGGCCGCTTTCGCCTCCGCCGACGCATTCTTGTTCCCGTCGACCACGGAGACGTTGGGGATAGCGATGATCGAAGCCCTCGCTTCCGGATTGCCTGTGCTCGCGGCCGACACGGGTGCGACCGGGGAGGTGGTGAGCGATGACGAGACAGGACTCCTCTACGATCCTGATTCCGATGAGGCCCTCGTAGAGGCCGTCCGAAAGATCTCCTCGGACGACGGTCTCAGGGCACGGATGGGACGCAACGCCCGTTTGGCAGCGGAGGGACGCGATTGGGCATCCTCGACCCGAACGTTGCGCGCATATTACGAGAGGGCGCTCGGGAAAGCATGAGCGAGGCGAAGGCCAAGCTCAAGAGCGGGGGGAAGCGATTCTCCAAGTTCTCCATCGTGGGGCTCTCCAACGCCGTCATAGACATCGGGGTCTTGAACCTGTTCTTGTGGCTGGAGCCCACGCGCGAGGTATCCCTACTCGTCATCTACAACGGCGTAGCGCTCGTTCTGGCGAACCTGAACAGCTACGTGTGGAACTCGCTGTGGACTTTTCGGGGAAGGGCCGAACACGACCTGCGGCAGATAATACTCTTCGCGTTGCAGGTGCTCGTCAATATAGGGGTTAGCAACGGATTGTTCTGGGCCCTGATCCACCCCGTCATAGTCTACACGGAGGTGCCAACGTATCTCGCCGGTAACGTCGCTAAGATCATCTCCGTCACGGTGGCCTCTACCATCAGCTTTTTCATCATGCGTTACGTGGTTTTCTCGCGAAGGCGGTGGTTGAAAGGCCGCTTGTAAGAGTCTTTGGCCCGTGCTAAATTAGGGCCGAATGCGGAAGTAGCTCAGTTGGTAGAGCATCACCTTGCCATGGTGAGGGTCGCGGGTTCGAATCCCGTCTTCCGCTCTGGCCGCGAAGCGGCGCCGCTGGCGGCATGGCCGAGTGGTTAGGCAAGGGTCTGCAAAACCCTGTACCCCGGTTCGATTCCGGGTGCCGCCTCTCGGAGGGACGAAGAACCGCCCACGACGGCTACTACGGGCGATTAGCTCAGGGGGAGAGCGCTTCCTTGACGCGGAAGAGGTCAGTGGTTCGAATCCACTATCGCCCACTTTAGGGTCTTCGGCCCCGCATTCAGCGGTCAACCATCAGCTTTGTTCTCGCTGAGTGCCAGTGGCTTGTAGCTTGCCATGCATAAGACTCTGAAGCCTTATGCACGGCACTGTCAGGATGCGCGCAGCACAAGGTGGACCACATGCCCGATAAGGACCAGGGCGACGGCAACGATCAACAGGAATCTCCTCTCGGGCGCAATCTCCCGCAACAATGCCGCGCCCAGTGCGACGCTGATGCCTGATTCGGAGGTCGTGGCGCACACGTCTGCGAAGCCTATGCTCTCCACCTCCCAGGCGTCCGGTCCGAACATGGGGATTCCCACCGTCCGCGTCAGGAGGTACAGTGCCACGATCGCGAGGTTGCCCGCGAGATGCCCGCATGCAAGACTGCGCGGGTCGGCCAGCGCAGCAACAGGGGAGCGTAGAGGAGCTGGGCTGCGGCGGCCACAAGAAAGAAGGAGCCGTAGCCCCACCACTCCTCGAAGTGCTCAGGGGCTACCCACAGGTGCACGAGCCCGGCGATGAGCGAGAGCTCCGCTGCTGCGTACAGGATCGGCCCCCGGCCTGCGGCGGCAAAGCTTCCCATTGAAGCCGTCTTCGCCTCCATGATCTAAACGGCGCTCATCCCTAGCTGCTGGCTGCCGTCGAGCCGCCCGGCGCGTAGGTAAAGGCAATTACCAGGCCAAGGACTCCCAGCGCCAGGTGCAGCAGGTTGTCGAAGAAGGTGTAGCCGTGAGGGATAAGGCCGAACATCATGGGCACCACGAAGCCCAGGATGCCGACCACCAGGTAGATGACACCGAGCGCCAGCACCACGTTTCGGGCCGTCGCAGGATCCGTCCGCCCGAAGCCTACATAAGAGTAGATTGCGCCTGTCAAGAGATGGACTAGATCTTCCGTTATGTCGATGTTGAGAATGCTCAGGAATAACTCGTTGCCCAGCACCAACCCCAACAGGCCCACCAATATGAGCACCACTCCAAGGACCTGTGCGTACCGTTTCAACACCATCTCGCGTCACCTCCTGCGTCGTTTCGCGCTCACCTGAGCGCAAGTATGTCCTGTGTTGTACGTATGCCAGTGCATCGCGGACCATCAATAGCCGCCCTCAAATCCCATTTCAGCGAAGCACCTGTTGCAGAACTACGAAATGGGGTTGGCTGGATTCGTGGCCCTGGAGAACGATGCTAGATCCTGGATCGTGAACCCCGACGTTCGCGAGTAGAGAGCTTAGCTATCTGATGCCATGCTCTCCGATATTGTGTAAACTTGGGGAGGGCATGGAAGATCATTTCAAGGCATTGATGCGGGTAAGGTCAGTGGTTCGAGCCTTCTGTCGTCCCCTGCGTCGCGCGGGTTTCGCTGGCGCGCCTCGTCGAACTACCTAGCCACCCCCACGTTTTCCTTTATCCACCCTTGCAGGAAAGGTGTATACATGGCTTCCGTCAAGCTACCCGATGGTAAACAACTGGAGATAGAACCGGGTGAGAAAGCCAGGGATGTCGCCGAGAAGATAGGTAAACGCCTCGCCAGAGACGCTGTGGTCGCGAAACTCGACGGCGAGCTTATCGACCTCGATGCCCCGCTCGATGGTGGCGGGGACTTCGAGGTCGTTACCAGCGACTCACCAGAGGGCCTCGAAGTCTTGAGGCATTCGACGGCGCACGCTATGGCGCAGGCGATCGAGGAGCTTTATCCTGGGAGCAAGCTGACTCTCGGCCCGCCCATAGAGAACGGCTTCTTCTACGACATCGAGGTGGCGGGGCGTCTCACGGACGACGATTTGCCGCGCATCGAGGAGCGGATGCGTGAGATAGTCGCCAGGGACCTCCCGATAGAGCGCGAGGAGGTCTCCAAGGCCGAGGCCGAGGACCTCTACGTGGACAACCCCTACAAGACTGAGATCATTGAGGGCCTCGAAGACGGTGAGATCTCAGTCTACAAGCAGGGAGATTTCTTCGACCTGTGCCGCGGTCCGCACGTCTCGAGCACGGGCAGGCTCGGCGCCTTCAAGCTTCAGAATATAGCAGGGGCCTACTGGCGCGGCGACGAGAAGAACCCGATGCTCACTCGCGTCTACGGCACGGCCTGGCCGACGGAAAAGGAGCTCAAGGCTTACCTGAGGCGGCTGGAGGAGGCGAGGGCGCGCGACCACCGACAGATCGGGAAGGACCTCGAGCTCTTCACGTTCTCACCGGATACTGGAGCTGGAATCCCACTCTTCTTGCCCAAGGGGGAGATGATGCGGCACCTCATGGAAGATTACGTGCGTGACGTCCAGACGCGTCACGGCTACGAGCACGTGTGGACCGGACATCTGGTCAACGAGGCCCTCTATGCGAAGTCCGGACACCTCGAACACTACAGGGAGTCGATGTACCCTCCGATGATCGACGGCGAGACCCGTTACAGGCTCAAGCCCATGAATTGTCCGAGCCACATGACGCTCTACAACTCCAGGTCCCACTCTTACAGGGAACTCCCGCTCAGGTACGCGGAGTTCGCGACGCTGTATCGCTACGAGAAGAGTGGGGAGCTTACGGGGCTTACTAGGGTGCGCAGCCTGACCCAGGACGACGCCCACGTGTTCTGCACTGAGGACCAGATCCAGGAGGAGTTCGCCCGGGCGCTCGAGATCGTGCGCGAGGTCCTCGATACGTACGGGTTCGACGAGTACAGGGTCCAGCTCTCCTTGCGCGACCAGAACTCGGCCAAGTACGTCGCCGACGACGCCAAGTGGTCGCGGGCCGAGAAGGAGCTGCGCGAGGCGCTCGACACCGCCGCCATCGCCTACGACGAGGAAGCAGGTGAGGCGGCCTTCTACGGCCCGAAGGCCGATTTTATGGCGAAGGATGTGCTCGGGCGCGAGTGGCAGCTCTCCACGATCCAGGTCGACTTCATCCAGCCTGCCAGGCTGGGTTGCGAGTACATCGGCGAGGACGGCAAGGCGCACACGCCTGTGCTGTTGCACAGGGCCGTCACCGGTTCTACAGAAAGGTTCATGGCCGTCCTGATCGAGCACTACGCGGGCGCGTTCCCCGTCTGGCTCTCCCCCGTGCAGGCTGTAGTAATCCCCGTCGCCGACAGGCACCTCGGCTACGCCAGCGAGGTGCAAGAAAGGCTCGCCGCAAGCGACCTGCGGGTCGAGGTCGATGACTCCCAGAACAGCATGCAGAAGAAGATCAGGGAGAACGCGCGCCAGAAGATCCCATACCTCCTCATCGTCGGTGACAGGGAGGCCGAAGTAGGCACCGTCAACGTGCGCCGTCGCGGCGAGAAGCAGCAACAGGAGATGGATCTCGGCGACTTCGCCGATGCCGTCGCCGCCGAAGCCCGCGCGCGGACCTAAAGCAGATGGTAGGGAGGCGATGCCCCCTACCACTCGCTCAGCCAGCAATCAGCCCGCAACTTTCAGCTTGTTTTTGCTGGAAGGTGAGGGCTGATAGCTTGTATAGACACGAGGGTTGGGACCGCGGTATACTTGCGTTTGTAGTTGGGGTCCGCGTCCGTCCGGCGCACAAGCAGATCTACCTTATGCGGTGGACGAACGGCCCCGAATTCTCGATTTCGAGAGGAGTGGTGCGCAGTAGCGACTGAAGAAGAACCCCGAATAAACGGTCAGATCCGGGCGCGCGAGGTGCGTTTGATCTCGGCCGACGGCGAGCAACTGGGGATCAAGCACATCCGCGAGGCCATGGATTACGGCGAGAGGGCAGACCTCGATCTCGTGGAGGTGGCCCCCAACGCCAACCCCCCCGTGGTCCGCATGATGGACTACGGCAAGTACAAGTACCAGAAGGAGCAGGCCCGCAAGGCGGCCCGCAAGAAGCAGGTCAACGTCAACGTGCGGGAGATCAAGCTCAGGCC
>Ga0126306_10001895_pt1 | contig 11475 bp, 10 predicted proteins | sample Plot27_FD_92592 | JGI IMG/M metagenome (GOLD analysis project Ga0126306, IMG submission 92592) | Serpentine soil microbial communities from UC McLaughlin Reserve, CA, USA - Plot27 | ecosystem: Environmental > Terrestrial > Soil > Grasslands | place: USA: UC McLaughlin Reserve, Lake County...
GCGGCGGGCCCGGACCTGATCCGCGCGACACTGCGATCCAGATTCGACAGCGGATGCTCGCTGAGACCTGGATCGAGGCAACGGCAGCTCGAGACAACCTGTCCCATGGACGGGTTCGGCTGATCAGCACGGCAGCCCAGGCCGCGTCCGGTCCTCCAGAGCTCAAGGCTCCCTGGCTGAAGCAGCGCACCTTGAGCGAACTGCTCAAATCCACACCTGCCGCCTGGCCCATGAAGTTCCGATACAGCTCTGCCGCCCGTGACGCCCAGCTCACCACGGGTCAGCTCGCCAGCTTGAGGAAGTTCGACTCGAGCAACAACACTTACGCCGATCTGCTGGTCGATCCGACGAGCGCGCGAGCCGAGGGCAGTGCCGCGGTAGCCCGGGCTGCCAGCTCCAAGTGGCGCAGACATGACAGGGCGCTCCGAGCATTTCTCGGTCCGCAGCAGGCCGCACTCGAGGAGATCTTGCTGGACAAGATCCAAATCCGCAGCAGCGCACGGGTCCAGACTGTGGCACGGGAAGGCGTCGAGTTTCCGATCACGATCAGGAACACTCTGGAAGCCGATCCGGCACACCCCGAGGCCAGGGCTGTCAAGGTGAGGCTGGTGTTCCACTCCGAAAACAGCCAGCGGCTCACTATCAAGACGATCAAGGCTCCCATCATCAGGGCACAGAACAGCTTTACCGACAACGCTGAGGTCACCGCAAAGGCCAACGGCGTCGTACCAGTAACCGCGCAGTTGATGACTGAGTCTGGTCGGCCGGTGGGGCGCCCATTCGATATCGAGGTGCAGGTGACTCAGAACGGCACCACTGGCTGGGCGATCGCCATCGCCGCAGGCATCGTTCTGGTCGGCAGCACATTTCTACGTATTCGCCAGGTGGCGAAGGAACGGACCAAGACTGGCAGCGGGGGACCGACCGGGCCTTCGGCAGGCGACGGCACGGCTTCAGGCGATCTTCCCGCGTTGAGCTCCGCGCCGGCAGAGAGACTTGATGTCTGATACCTCGACACCGAAGATGAGGCCACCCGGGGCGAGCACGGACGACGGCCCGTCGACGGAGGAACGCCGCCATACCAGGCGGCTGGTCTCGGCGAGCGCGCTGATGGCGGGAGGGACCGCGACCTCTCGGGTACTGGGATTCTTCCGACTTATCTTGCTCGTCTACCTGTTCGGCAACGGTACGCGTCAGGCGGAGATGTTCACGATCGCCACCACCGTTCCGAACAGCATGTACATCTTGCTGGCCGGCGGCGTGCTGAACACCGTACTCGTGCCCCAGATCGTGCGCGCAATTCGAGGTGACGCCGACCGCGGTGAGGCGTATACCAACCGGATCATGACCGCTGGGCTGATCGGGCTCGGGGTGATCACGCTGCTGCTGACACTTGCTGCACCGGCGATTGTCTGGCTCTATTCGGCTGCTGGTTGGAAGTCCCCACAGCTCGACGCTCAATACCAGTCGATGATCATGCTGACCTACTACTGCATGCCGCAGATTTTCTTCTACGGCGTGCATGTAATGGCCGGACAGGTGCTTAACGCACGTGATCGGTTCGGGCCGATGATGTGGGCTCCGATCGCCAACAACGTCGTGTCGATCATGGTGCTGTTGCTGTACTTGATCGTCTTCGAACGGACCTCAACCGGCGCAGCGTTCACGACCGGTCAGCAACTGCTGCTTGGGATCGGCTCCACGGTCGGCATCGCTGCGCAAGCCGCTGTACTCATTCCGTTCCTGCGGGCCGCCGGCTACCGCTACCGGCCGCGCTTCGACTTCAAAAACACCGGGCTGGGGAAGACGTTTCGGCTGGCTAAGTGGACTCTTGGGTTTGTTCTGGTGACACAGGCCGCTCTGGTGGTGGTCAGCAAGCTCGCCAGCGGCGCGACTGTCGGCGGCAAGGGCGCCGGCCTTACTGCTTACTCGAACGCGTACGCGGTCTGGATCCTGCCGCACTCGTTGATCACGGTCTCGCTGGCCACCGCCATGCTGCCGACCGCCTCCCGACTCGCCGCCGCCGGCAACGTACGGGGTGTGGCCGCCGAAACCATGCGCGCTATCCGGCTAGCGGTGACTGCACTGCTGCCAGCCTCAGTCGCTTTCTTGGTCTTGGGACTGCCGCTGGCTCATCTGATCTTCGGTTTCGGCCAGGGCGCTAAGGACGCCTCCTACGTCGGCGGAGCGCTGATGGCGCTCGCCATTGGGCTGGTGCCCTTCACTGTGCAGTACATCTGCCTCCGCGCCTTCTATGCCTTGGAGGACAATCGAACGACCTTCTTCTTGCAGTGCCTGATCGCTGGTACCAATGTCGTCCTCGGCATCGCGGCGGTGCTGCTGCTCAACAATCCAGCGCTCGTCGCGACTGGCCTGGCCCTCTCATATTCGGCGGCGTACCTGATCGGCCTGCCGGTCTCCTTCGCAACGTTGCGGCGAAAACTTCCTGATCTTGACGCAGAAGAGGTTGTGCGACATTGCGTGCGGCTGCTCCTGGCCGTGACTCCGGCGGCGATCGCAGCCTGGCTGATCTCCTGGGCATTCACCACCCAGACTGACTCCAAGGTTGTGCTCGCGTTGGGGCTCGCTCTCGCGGGTGTGGTGGCGGTAGGCCTGTTTCTGCTGATGGCCCGGCTGATGCGGATCCATGAAGTCAGGGAGATCATTGTCACGGTGCTGCGACGGGACGATTCCTCACCCGAGGGGCGGGAGGTAGGTGAGGAGACCGCGATCGAGGCGAGCGGTGATCGATATGCCGACTTCTCCTCATCCGGCGATTCGCCCACAGTGATCCGGCCGCCGTCTCCTAGCATCGAAGAAGCTGGTGAGGAGAGCGCAAGATCCATGGTTCAGGTGGCCGCCGCTGAGGGTGTCGAGGAAGGCGGAGAGGGCTCACGAGCTGCCACGCTGCCTGCGGGGACCGTACTGGCGTCGCGCTATCGCCTTGAAGAGCTGATCGGGGAGTCCGAGCCAACCGTCACGTGGCGAGCCTTCGACCAAGTGCTGTCCCGATCTGTGCTGGTGCACTTGCTGGCTCCTGGGGACACCGGCGAGGAGGAGCTCCTGACCGCTGCCCGCAAGGCATCGGTGGCTACCGACTCTCGGTTCCTTCGAGTGCTTGATGCCGTGCACAGCAGCGATCCGGCCGTGGGCTCCTACATCGTTTGTGAGTACGCGACCGGCCAGTCTCTTGAGATGATCTTGAGCCACGGTCCACTGTCGGGCCTGGAGGCGGCGTGGATCACTCGCGAGGTGGCCGACGCACTTGCCGGCGTCCACAGCATGGGTCTCTACCACCGCCGGATCAGCCCGGAGACGGTGATCATCACTCCGACCGGCAATATCAAGATCGTTGGCCTGTTGATCGAAGCTGCGCTGCGACCGGTCGCGAATGGTGTGGTGCATGGTGCCGACACCCCTGAGCTGATTGATGTCACAGACCTCGGTCGACTGCTTTATGCCTCGCTGGTGTGCCGCTGGCCGGGTGGTCCGGCGTTCGGCCTGCCTGATGCCCCGATGGTGGGGCGGCGCTGGATGACGCCGCGGCAGGTCCGCGCGGGCGTATCGCCGGCACTCGACAACGTGTGCGATCAGATTCTCGGTGATCCGCCTCGCCATCACGCGCCTGCTATCACCACCGCGGCAGGCATCGTAACGGCGCTGACCAAGGTCCTTGGCAGCGCAGATGCCGCCGCTGATCTTGAGCGAAGGCTGCGTCAGCCGATCCCCAGCGTGACCGGGAGTTCACCAGCGCCCGATCGTGCCGCAAGTGCTCAGCCGGTCTCCTCGCTGTTGGACCAGACGACCATCCGCCAAGAAGCCATCCGCACCAGGACGATTCCGGCGGCCAGTGCCCCACCTGTTGGACCCACATCCCCCAACCGCACCCAGCGAACCAAGGCCCCGGCTCAACCGCCCGCCACCCAGCAGCGGCGTAGGCGCTGGATTGGCTTGCTGCTGGTGCTTGCGGTGCTGCTGGTCGCGGCCGGAATCATCTCAGCGATCATCTTGGATCGGCGCCTTTCCGGGCTAGGAGAACCGAACGCCTCAAGCGAACAGACAGACAACCGCGAACCGGCGAAGCCCAAGAAACTGACGATCGCCAGCGCGCGCGACTTTGATCCGCAGGGCGAGGACAAGACTGAGAATCCAGATGAGGTGCGTCTCGCCTATGATGGCGATCCCGCTACCCGCTGGCGTACGGTTCAGTACTTCGGTAGCCCGAAACTGGGCAATCTGAAGCGCGGCGTAGGCCTGGTGCTGGACCTCGATACTCCGCAACCGGTGCGTTCGGTGCAGCTGAAGCTGAGCGGCGCTGACACGGCTGTGGAGTTCCGGGTACCGGAGACCGATCCCGCTCAGACTCCGCGGCCACCGATGAGCTCGGACAAGCGTTGGCGTACGGTAGCCGCCGAATCGAAGGCTGGCCAATCGGCGACCTTGACAGCGGAGCAAGCCGTGACCACCCGATATGTCCTGGTGTATCTGACCTCACTCCCGAAGGAGGGAAACGGCTACCGCGGCGGCATTTATGAGGTCGAGGTCATGCAGTGATGGTTTCGGGATCATTGGTTACGGGATCATTGGTTCCGGGCGGTAATTACCAGCGGCGCACAATAAAGAGCCCCGACCAAATTGCGGTCGAGGCTCCCTATTACAGCCGGCAAAGCCAGCTCATCATGCTATGTCTGCTTGTCGCGCCATGCCTGGAACTTCGCCACGTCATCAACGACCACGCCGTATGGGTCAAGTGCGGCCATCTTCTTGTAGTCGGACACGGTCTTGCCGGTGAAGAGAAACACCTTGATTCCGGCCTTCTTGTAGGCGCGCATGCGGCTGGCGGGAAGCTCGAGTCGGGCATGAAGGTACTTACCGACACTCTTCGCGGTAGAGACCGATGGCCATCCGGCGGCGCCTGTCGTGGTCAATGCATAGTTGATCTTGTGCTTGGGGTCGGCCTTGTCCAGCTTCTTGACCTTGTTCAATGCAGCCAGCCTGCTTAACGGCGCTTCCAGCTGGACGTTGGAGGTCTTGATTGTGTTCCACAACTGCTTGGCCTGCGCGTTCGTGATCTTCGAGTTCTTCAACCCGATGCCCAGCGGCTTTCCTTCCGATTTTGCATACGCAACCAGGTCCTTGAGGCGGATGAGCCGATGCCGCTTCTTGTCATCGACGCCAACGTTGACGAAGCACTTGTCACGGATTGAACTCCAGAGCCAAGAAGAGACCTTGCCCTTGCAGTTGGTGATCCGGTCGAGCGTGGAGTCATGGATGATGACGATGGAGCCGAGCTTGTCCGAATCCTTAGGACTGTCTTTTGTCCAGTGGATATCACCGTCGAGTATGTCGGCGTGCTTCTTCACCGAATATTTGTAGGAGGCCAGTGTGCCTTCGCCAAATGTGGAAGTCGCTCCGCCGCGGTGAGCGATGACTATCTGGTCCAAAACGTTGGCTTGCGCGGCAGGTGCCACCAGAGTCAGAGCTGCCCCAGCGGCGACCAACAGCTTCAGAGCGCGAACGGCATTCCCCATGACTCTCCTGTGTCGTGAATAGGCAGACGGCGCAAGGAATGTATCGTGGCGCGGCGAGGCATTGAGAGCGTTAACGCCGAACATGTCCGGGCTGTGATCAGCCCTTAATAATTCGAGTCAGGAACTGATCGAATGTAATCGAACCGTTGCCAACCACCGAGCCATACAGCGGCTCTGCCCCGCGCCTGCCCGTCTCAGACCACGAAAGCCGCGCATGCGCTCGGACAGGCTCTGGCGTACGGTGGCCGCCGAGTCGAAAGCCGGCGGATCGGCGAGGTGCGGCAGTGATCGAGGGCGAGCCGAAGGATCCTTGCGTAGCGGACGCGGCGCTACTGCGAGCCCACGTTGCCGGAGATCCAAACGCGTTTGCCGTGCTGGTGAGACGCCACCAAGATCGAATGTGGGCCATCGCGCTACGCATCATGCGCAACCCAGAGGATGCTGCGGACGCCTTGCAGGATGCCTACATCGCCGCATTTCGGCGCGCTGGCAGCTATCGGGGCGACGCGCAGGTGACCAGCTGGCTGCATCGCGTCGTGGTCAATGCCTGCCTCGATCGGCTGCGCGCCATGAGAGTACGAGAGACCGAGCCGTTGCCGGAGAACCTTGATCGATGGAGCAGGCTGGGCAGCACCATGACCAAGGACCCGGTAGAGATCAAGGAGCAGCGCAACCTCGTCATCGCGGCGCTGGGCACCTTGAATGCTGATCAGCGGGCGGCCCTGGTGCTAGTGGATATGGAGGGCTACTCGGTGGAGGAGGCTGCCGAAATCCTCGGCTGCGCACCAGGCACAGTGAAGAGCCGCTGCGCCCGCGGCCGGGCGCGGTTGCTGCCGTTGCTGAGCCACCTCAAGCAGGCAGAGGCTGGTTCCTAGATGCCGCACCCTCTTGAGCTCTCCTATAACTGGCGGACTCCTGCGCTCTTTGCCAGCATTGCCGCCACGATCTGCGTAGGGGCGCTGGCGCGCGGCCAGGCGCCCGGCTGGCTCTCTGCCCTCATCGTCGTGGTCGCGCTTTGGGTGCTCATCGTTGCGTTGATCTACCTACGGACGAGGGCTTACCTGCTGGTGGACGGATCGCGGCTGACCGTTCGGCGCTTTCGAAAGTTCCACACCATCGAGGCGGCCGACTTGGTGGGTGTCGCAGAGTTCGCTACTCCGAATGGGCCGTCCTACCGCCTCACCGTACGAGGTCAGGACGGTGAAACCACACGTGTCGTCGCGCCGGTTGCCCTGCTCCGGGGCGGCCATTCGGCCCTCTTCACATGGATACTGGGTCAAGCGCCTCAGGCCCAGCTCGACAAGGGCTCGCGCAAAACCGCCGAGCGGTTGAAGACCCGAGGCCTGATCCCATGAAAGCCCAGCTCCCATGAACGCCCAGCATCTGTCGATCGATGAGTTGGCCGACGCAGCCGAGGGCATGCTTGATCCAGACCGCGCGGCCTTCGTTGAGTCGCACCTTGCCGGTTGCGCGGAATGCCAGGCGAACTGGGACGCCTTGCGCGAGGTTACGGCTACCCTGCGAGCCGACGTCTCACCGCCCATGCCGGATGCGGTTGCGCACCGCCTTTCCGAAGTCGTCGCTGCCGAGAGCGCCCATCGAGCCGTCGTGCCAGCATCAGGTCGCGGCAACAGCCCCTCATCCTCCGCCTGGCAGCCGCGACCAACACTCGGTACCTTCGGCGCCGACCTCGACAAGCCGCGCAAGTCTCGCTGGGTGGTTCCGGCGCTGGCGGCTGCGGCAGCCGCGGCGGTCGTCGGCTTTGGGGCGTACGTCACCAGCGCCCGGGCTGGCCTCAACGAGCCTCCAGTGGTGGCCGCGGTCAACAGCCGGGACCTCGGTGCCGAGGCCCGCGCGCTGGAACGCGCCAGCGGGGGCTTGAGTCCACACCGTTTCTCGCAGGCGTGGGGGTGTGCCCGGCATGTCACCGACGAACGCATTACCGGCCTGGTCTCCAGCACGGTGGATGGGATGCCAGCACTGCTCGTGTACACCGAGTCTGGGGACTCGACGCATGTCACCGTAGTGACGGGCTGCGGGGGTGGCACGCCTGCAGCGGGCCCGTCGGCGGTGGTGCCGCGGTGAGGCATCTCTTCGGAATAGCAAGCGGTCTGTTGCCGTTTGGCGGATAGGGTTACAGCCCACAGCAGCACATTCATGAAGGGCACAATGAGCAGCGAATCCGTACGGGACGTCATCATCGTCGGTAGCGGTCCGGCTGGCTATACCGCCGCCATCTACGCCGCCCGGGCCGACCTCAAACCCCTCGTGCTCGAGGGTGAGATTGATGCCGGCGGCGCTTTGATGACCACTACTGAGGTTGAAAACTTTCCGGGTTTCCGAGACGCCATCCTGGGTCCGGAGCTGATGGACCAAATGCGTGCTCAGGCCGAGCGATTCGGTGCCGAGATGCTCACCGCAGACGCCGTCGAGATGGATTTGACCGGCGATATCAAGATCGTGAAAGACGGCTACGGCAACACCTTTTCAGCGCGTACGGTGATCTTGGCCATGGGCTCTGGCTACCGCAAGCTCGGCCTCGAGGGCGAAGATCGGCTGTCTGGGCACGGTGTTTCCTGGTGTGCCACCTGCGACGGCTTTTTCTTCCGTGACAAGGACATTGCTGTCGTTGGCGGCGGTGACTCGGCTGTTCTGCAGGCCACCTTCTTGACCCGGTTCGCCAAGTCCGTGACCATCATGCATCGCCGTGACGAGCTGCGAGCCAGCAAGATCATGGCCGCCCGGGCGTTCAAGAATCCCAAGATCAAGTTCGCCTGGAACTCGGTGGTCACTGGGATTCACGGCGAAAAGACACTGACATCGATCACCTTGAAAGACACTGTGACCGGCGCCGTGCGTGAGCTCCCGGTTTCCGGGCTGTTCATCGCCATTGGTCACGATCCCCGGTCGGACCTGGTCAAGGGTCAGGTGCATCTGGACGCCGACGGCTATGTGATCACCGACGGCCGGTCCACCAAGACCAATCTGCCTGGCGTGTTCGCTTCCGGGGACCTGGTCGACCGTACGTACCGGCAGGCGGTGACGGCCGCCGGAACCGGGTGTGCTGCCGCCCTCGATGCGGAACGGTACCTGGCGGCGCTGCACCACGGAGACCACGCCACCGTGGCCGCAGACGAAGCGCTACTTACCGGTGCGGCGAGCTGATTTCGGTTAATGTCAGCGGGCGCCGCCAGACTTAAGGGCGCAGAGAGGAGCTTCCATGGGTGCAGTAGCTGATGTGACCGATGCCACCTTCGCTGATGTCGTCCTGAAGTCCGAGAAGCCAGTCATGGTGGACTTCTGGGCGGATTGGTGCGGGCCGTGTAAGCAGGTGTCGCCGATCATTGAGGAGCTGGCGAAGGCGCACGGTGACAAGGTGCGGTTCGTCAAGATGGATACCAATACCAATCCGGTGACGCCGGCCAACAACCACGTCCTCGGCCTGCCGACCATCCAGGTCTATGTCGGCGGCGAGCTGGTGAAGGCGTTCAAGGGCGCGAAGTCGAAGTCGGTGCTGCTCGGGGCAATCGAGGAATACCTGTAACCGTGCAGCCCTTGGCTGAGCAACTGAGGCTGCCGAGCAGCTATGGGTTACCCAGCCGAATCCTTGACTGGGCAGTCGTTGAGCAGCGGTTGATCGACTCGCTGCATTACTGGCTCGCCACCGTGCGCCGCGACGGCCCTCCACACGTAGTGCCAGTCGATGGCATGTGGCTCGACGGCGGCTGTTACTTCGGCGGTGACCCGGCGACCGTACATATCCGCAACCTGCGCCGCGATGGCCGTGCCACATTGCATCTGGAGGATGGGGAGCCAGCGGTCATCGTCGAAGGCACCGCCGAGTGGGTGACGCCCTCGAAGTCCGTTGCGCAGCGGCTGGTCGCCGCGTCCAAGGCCAAGTACGGCTATTCGGACTCGGCCGCCGGATATCTGGCTGGGTTGTGGCGGCTGCAGCCGATCAAGGTGCTGGCCTGGACCACCCTGTACGTCGACGCGACGCGGTTCCTCTTCGACGCAGCGGACTGAATGGTTTGGGAACGTTCCCCGTGTGAACAAAGTAAGTGGTCACGAACCACCGATTTCGCCGAGAACTCGTGTGGTTCGTGACCACTTTCGGAAGAAGAATCAGAAGAAATCGGAGCAGAAGGGTGGCTGGGACCACGCAAATGCGGCACCCGTTGCCGCCGCCGCGCCTTTGGTCCGCTCGCTGACCAGCCCGGCCCGGACAAGTGCGGCGAGCGAAGTTCCACCGAGGTATATCGCGCTCAAGTCCCGGATGTTCATGGCGAGATCAGGCCTTCTCCGGCCACGGGTCACGCGAGTCACCGAGGCGCCATCCCGACCGGCCTCCAGCCGGATGGTGCCGGTGTTGTAGTCGAGCAGCGGGTCCTCGATTCTGATGGTGACATCAAGATCAGCGAGGTAACGGCGCGCCTCCAGAGCGCGCGGTACGTCCACCAGCCGGGCATACGTCCCGTCCTGGTCCTCGGCCTTCACAGATCGAAGATCGGCGACGAGGTAGCGCACCGAATCGTCCAGAGGCGCATTGTGCCTGACGAACCTGCGTACCAAGTCAAGATCAAGAACGAACCGCCACAACGCGGCACGTGCTTCCGCGCTGTCAGCATCAAGTTCCTCGACGCTAACCTCTGCGCCCGACTCTGACCAATCGTTCTTGACCCGGAACGCCACGTAGCCGTCCGGCCGGCCGCTGTGGTCGTAATGCAGCGCAAATCGGTACGCCGATGCACCATGCCGCCACTGTTCGGGATCGTGCCATTTCACGACCCACCAGTCGTCGTTTCGATTCAGGGCGCCCACCCGCCGTGGCAAGAGGTCCTTATGGAGGCGCTTGATGATCGGAATCGCCTGGTCGCTCTCCACTTCACCGACCGAACCGGAGCCAAGATCAACATCTGGTCGGAATCCAGTCGTTTTGGTTTTGCCTGATAGCCGTACCTGCGGACACGCCTGCCCGTACCCAAAACGGCCGTAAATGGCAGACTCGGAAGCCCAGAGAAGGGCAACTGGCTCCTCGCCACGCTCGCGGATGTCGTCCAGCTGGTGCTTCATCATCTCGGTGAGCAGGCCGCGGCGGCGGTACGACGGCTGCACTGTGACAACAGTGACTGCCGCAGCTGGGACCGTTCCACCGGGAACCGTCAGCCTCCTGCTATACGCGCCGCAGGTGGAGACCCAACGCCCGTCGACCTGGAAACCAAAGCTGCGCTCCGGCTCAAACACCTTGCGATTGGGCTCCCATCTCGCTGCCACGTAGTCGTCGTGGAAGCCGTGTACCACCGCTGCGAAGAATTCGTCGAGTCGCTCAGGTGTGAGGTACACCAGGTCACGTTTGGCCAGGTGGGGCGCGGTTGGGCTCGGGGTCATTGAGTCAGCCATCACGCGAGCGAGGGTGACCGCTTGAGCAGCGACTCGCCATGCAGCTGGGAGTCGACGGGTGTTCCGAGCTCGACGGTACGGGTCACGGTACAGAGACGATCATGAGACTTACGAATCGCTTTCTCCAGCACGTCCGCGGCAGCCCGCCCGGCGTTGCTGTCAGGGAATTCCACATCGAAGTCAACCTGGATATCGGTGACATGGTTGCCGTGCTCGCTCTTGGTGCTGTGGCCGGAGCTGGTGAGTTGGAAGCGGACGGGTTCGGATCGTTTGACCGTGATGGCGTCGACATCCATAGCTGTGCACCCCGCGATGGCGACCAGCAGCAGCTCGACAGGGGTGAATTCACCAGCCTTCTTCCTCCCGAAGGACAGCGTGCCGCCGCGCGAGTTTGTGGCCTCAAAATGATGTTGACTCAGGCGAGAAAGAGTGACGGTGGGCATGCGCCCACTCTCGCAGTATTTGATGGCACTCTGCCAAGCTGTTCACCAATCCGACTCCTTCGTCGCTTGCATTCGCAGTCTGACGCGCTCATCGTTCCTAC
>Ga0126306_10001896_pt1 | contig 11474 bp, 11 predicted proteins | sample Plot27_FD_92592 | JGI IMG/M metagenome (GOLD analysis project Ga0126306, IMG submission 92592) | Serpentine soil microbial communities from UC McLaughlin Reserve, CA, USA - Plot27 | ecosystem: Environmental > Terrestrial > Soil > Grasslands | place: USA: UC McLaughlin Reserve, Lake County...
CGCCTGCTCGAGCATCATCGCGACCACCGTCGGCTGGGACACCGAACTGATGGCGACGCCGGCGTCGTCCCGCTTCATCAGCACCACGTCGTCGGTGTAGGCGACCTCGAGTGGCACCGACGGCACGAAGACGTGCCGTGGCACCGCCCGGAAGGCCGCCTCGACCCGTTCGTCGTGGATGGCGCCCTGCTGCACCAGGCGATCGGTGAGCGCCGAGCGCAGGCTCCCTTGATCCGCCATCCGTTCAGCGTAGTGGTGTCGCGAGCGCTGTGGTGACGCGTCAGATCAGGCCTTCGCGGAGGGCGTAGGCCACGGCGTGGGAGCGGTTCCTCAGCTGGAGCCGGCTGGTGATGTCGTGGAGCACGTTCTTCACCGTGCGCTCGGAGTAGCACAGCTCGCGGGCGATCTCCTGAGTATCCTTGCCATCGGCAACAAGCCGGAGGACCTGCGTCTCACGGTCGCTCAGGCCGGTGTGAGGCAGGTCGCGCGGCGTCAGGACGTAGCGCTGCATCCGGGACAGCCGGCCGAGCAACCGGCCCAGCAGGTCCGGCGGCAGGCTGCCGTTCCCCGCGGCGGCCGACCGCAGCAGGTACACGATCCGGTCGGCTGTGGCGTCCGCCCGTCGCAGTACGCCGGAGACGCCGAGCTGGACGGCGGTCATCAGCGCGTCGTCGTCAATGATGTTGCCGATCAGTACGGTCCGGCGACACCCGCGCTGCGCGGCCACTCGCAGTACCTGTACCGCGGTCGCGTCCAGCGAGTCGACGACGACCAGCGCCACCACGGGCGGGGCGATGCGCTGGTCCGCCCGCCTCTGCTGGAACTCCGCCAGGTCCGCGTCGCCGATCAAGAAGACCTCGGGCCGCTGCCTCAATGCGTGCATCATTGCGAACCGCGACGCCGGATCGGGAGCCTTCACCCAGACAGGCACCCGTGGCTGCGTCACAAGCCCCACTCCCCCAGAGCGTTGAACCTCAGTACTCACACCAACCCCCATTCGACGCACCCATCGTCTCCGGCCGCCTTCAGCCAGCCTTAAGACGAGAGCGGTACGGAGTTCGAACCAAGGGGTCGGGTTACGGAAGGGTGGTGATTGCCTGGAGGGCCAGGCGGTAGGAGTTGAGGCCGAAGCCGGCGATGGTGCCGGTGGCGACGGCGGCCACGACGCTGGTGTGGCGGAACTCCTCGCGGGCGGCGGGATTGCTGATATGGATCTCGATCAGCGGCGCGGTGCGCTGGGCACACGCATCGCGCAGGGCGTAGGAGTAGTGCGTGAAGGCGGCCGGGTTCAGCACGACCGGGGTCTTGTCGTCGGCGGCCTCGTGGAGCCAGCCGACGAGTTCGGCCTCGTCGTCGGTCTGCCGGACCTCCACCCGGAGCCCGAGCTCGGCGCCGGTCTTCTCGCAGTCCGCGACGAGATCCGCGAACGTCGTCGCGCCGTACACCTCGGGCTCGCGCGATCCGAGCCGGCCGAGGTTCGGCCCGTTCAGCACCAGTACACGACGCCCGCCAACCACATCAGTCACAGGTCCACCCTAGTGGCGAGCCGCTCGTACGCGCGGGTCGCCTCGTCGACAGCCCGCCCGTACTGCGCGTCCGCGCTGGTGCCGGTGGAGAGCACCAGCGGGTTGCGTCGGGACAGCACCTGCTGGGTGGCGATCAGCTGAGCGGCGGTGAGTTCTGCGTCGAGGTCATCGCTTCGCGAACCGGTGAGTCAGCTGACCTCGGCGTAGGCGGCGATCAGCAGGCTCGGGTCCGGAGCCTCCAGGATCGCGGGGCGGGCGAGCGCGTCCAGGATGACGAAGCGGAGGCGGTCGGCCCGGGTCTTCTTGTCCAGCTTCATCGCGTCGTGGAGCTGCGGCCAGGCGTCAGCGCGGTACTTCACCGGCAGCCCGAGGGACTCCAGTACTGCGCGGTGCCGGTCCGCGGTGGCGTCGTCCAGCTTGCCGGCGGCTCGCGCGAGTTCCGCGACGAACACCATGCCGATGCTGATCGCGGCGCCGTGGCGCCACTTGTACCGCTCGACCCGCTCGATCGCGTGCCCCAGGGTGTGACCGTAGTTCAGGGCCTCCCGCCCGACCTGGCCGCCGACAGTCGTGGTCCGCTCGTGCAGATCGGCGGCGACCGTGTCGGCCTTCACCTGGATCGCCCGGATGATGAGCTCCTCGGTGTGCTCGTACGCCGGTGCCGACGCTCCGGCCGGGTCCTTCTCCACCAGGTCGAGGATCACCGGGTCCGCGATGAACCCGCACTTCACCACCTCGGCCAGGCCGCTCACGTAGTCGTTGCGGGGCAGCGTTTCCAGCGCGGCCAGGTCGCAGAGCACCCCGGCCGGCTCCCAGAACGCGCCGACCAGGTTCTTGCCCTCGGCGGTGTTGATGCCGGTCTTGCCGCCCACGGCCGCGTCCACCATGCCGAGCAACGTGGTCGGGATGTGCACCACCCGGACGCCGCGCAGCCAGGTCGCGGCGACGAACCCTGCGAGGTCGGTCGTCGTACCGCCGCCGATGGAGACGATCGCGTCCGACCGGGTGAAGCCCGCCTGGCCGAGCACCGACCAGCAGTACGCCAGCACCTCGGCGGACTTGGCCTCCTCGGCGTCCGGGATCTCGATCGCGTGCGCGGTGAACCCGCCCGCGGTCAGGTCGTCGCGGATCGCGTCGCCGCTGGTCCGCAAGGCTCGCGGGTGGATCACCGCGACGCGTTGCACGCTGTCGCCGAGCAGTGCGGGCAGCTCGTCCAGCAGGTTGTTGCCGATCACAACGTCGTACGGCGAGGCCGCCTCGACCCTGATCCGGCGGGTCTTGTCCGTGACGCCGTTGCTGCCGGATTCCGGGCTCATCCGAGGTGCTCCACGATCTCGTCGGCGATCTCCTCGGGCGCCCGGCCGTCGGTACTCACCGTCAGCTTGGCGACCTCGACGTACAGGGGCCGCCGGGCGTCCATCAGGTTCTTCAACTGGGTGCGGACGTTGCCGAGCAGCAGTGGCCGCGCGACGCCGAGGCCGACGCGCTTCGCCGCCTCGCCGAGCGACACGTCGAGGTAGACGACGTTGTGCCCGGCCAGCTCGGCCCGGGTCCCGGCGTCCAGGACTGCTCCGCCACCGAGCGACACCACCGCGCCGTCGTCCTTGAGCGCGGCGACGATCGCGGCCCGCTCGAGTGCGCGGAAGGCGGCTTCGCCGGAGTCGACGAAGATGTCCGAGATCGGCTTGCCCGCCTCGTTCTCGACGTCCGTGTCGGTGTCGCGGTGCGTTTTGCCCAGCCGCGCGGCCAGCAGCGCGGCGATGGTCGACTTGCCCGAGCCAGGCGGACCGACCAGGACGACGACCGGGCTCACTGGGCCCACTCGCGCGCGGCGATCGTCGACGGCAGGCTCGCCAGGTAGGACTGGTGGTTGCGGGCGGTCTCCGCGACGGAGTCGCCGCCGAACTTCTCGATCGACACGTCCGCGAGGACCAGGGCCACCATGGCCTCGGCGACGATGCCCGCGGCCGGTACGGCGCAGACGTCGGAGCGCTGGTGGTGCGCCGAAGCCGCCTCGCCGGTGGCCGTGTCGATCGTGCGCAACGCCCTCGGCACCGTCGCGATCGGCTTCATCGCGGCGCGCACGCGCAGGGTCTCCCCGGTGCTCATGCCGCCCTCGGTGCCACCCGAGCGCCCGCTGGTACGGCGTACCTCCCCGTCCTCGGCGACGATCTCGTCGTGCGCCTGGGACCCCGGAGTACGGGCGAGTTCGAAGCCGTCGCCGAGCTCGACGCCCTTGATCGCCTGGATGCCCATCAGGGCGCCGGCGAGCTTGGAGTCCAGCCGGCGGTCCCAGTGCACGTAGCTGCCGAGGCCCGGCGGGAGCCCGTTCACGACAACCTCGACGACACCGCCAAGGGTGTCGCCGGCCTTCTGCGCCTGATCGATCTCGGCGACCATCTGCTTTCCGGCGTCCGGATCCAGGCAGCGCACCGGATCCGCGTCGAGCCGCGCGACATCGTCGGCCGACGGGATCACGCCGTACGGCGCCTTGACCGTGCCGAGCTCGACCACGTGACTGACGATGGTGATCCCGTAAGCCTGCGTGAGGAAGCGTGCGGCAACCTCACCGAGAGCGACCCGGGCCGCGGTCTCCCGGGCACTCGCGCGCTCCAGCACCGGACGGGCCTCGTCGAAGCCGTACTTCTGCATGCCCGCAAGGTCGGCATGACCAGGCCGCGGACGAGTGAGCGGGGCGTTCCGGGCGAGATCGGCCAGCACCTCCGGATCGACCGGATCGGCCGACATCACCTGCTCCCACTTCGGCCACTCGGTGTTCCCGACCTGGATCGCGACCGGGCTACCGAGCGACACCCCGTGCCGGAACCCACCGATGAACGTCACCTCGTCCCGCTCGAACTTCATCCGCGCCCCCCGGCCATAACCGAGACGACGACGAGCCAAGGCGTCGGCCACATCATCCGTGGTCACCAGGACGCCTGCGGGAAGACCTTCGAGTACGGCGACGAGCGCTTGTCCGTGCGACTCGCCGGCGGTGAGCCAGCGCAGCATGCCGCAATCCTCCCACGCTCCGCCACAGCCCCCGCTCCCGCCCACCCCGTGGACACCTGTCCCACACCGAGGTCGCCATGGTGCGAATGATCACCGGCGACCTTGGGCAGTTAGCGGGTCGCCACGAGGTGGCCCGGCCGAGCTGGTTGACCCCGGGTAGGCGGGAGCCACCGACGCAGGAGGCCGCGGGGGGATCTATCGCGTCGTACGCTCGGCGGGTGGCGCGAGTGGATGATGAGGGTTATCGGTCCAGGGTTCGGGGTTGTTTGCTGGGTGGGGCGATCGGGGATGCGCTCGGGGGGCCGGTTGAGTTCGCGGATGGGCGGGCGATTGTTGCCGCTCACCCGGAGGGTGTTCGGGGGTTTGTTGCCGGGGGCACGGAGTGGCCTGCCGGGACGGTGACCGATGACACGCAGCTGACGTTGTTCACGGTCGAGGGGCTGATCCGGGCGGGGGTGCGGACTGACCGAGGGCTTGGGTTCACGGTGGCGGTGGTGCATCACGCGTATGACCGGTGGCTCGATACGCAGTTGCTGCCGGGGCCCAGTGGGGAGCTCGACGGCTGGTTGCAGGGTCAGCAGTGGTTGTACCAGCGCCGCGCTCCCGGCAACACGTGTCTGTCGGCGTTGACCGAGGCTCGGAAGGGCGGCGACAGGATTCCGCAGTACGGCGGGCAGGCGAACAACGACTCCAAGGGTTGTGGCGGTGTCATGCGGGCGGCTCCGTTCGGGCTGTTGCCGGCCGAGTGGTTCAGTGCCGAATGGGCGTTCGACTCCGCCGCGGAGGCGGCCGGATTCACGCATGGGCACGTGACCGGCAGGCTCGCCTCAGGTGCGCTCGCCGCGATCGTCCACGCCATCTGCCAGGGCGCTGACCTCCACACAGCGCTTGACTCCGCACAGGCGCTGCTCGCTCAGAAACCCGGCCATGAAGAAACCAGTACTGCGCTGGCCGGCGCGCGCGAACTGGCCGCGACCAGCCGGCCGGGACCGGCAACCGTGGAACGACTCGGCGGCGGGTGGATCGCTGAAGAAGCGCTCGCCATCAGCGTGTACTGCGCGTTGGCGTATCCCGAGCCCGAGCAGTTTCTCGATGCGCTGGCGCTCGCGGTCACGCACTCCGGTGACAGCGACTCGACCGGCGCGATCTGCGGCAACATCCTCGGCGCGCTGCACGGGGAGACCGCGCTGCCGCCGGAACTCGTGTTCGCCGTCGAAGGTCGCGGGGTCATCCTCGAGCTGTCCGAAGACCTGGTGTTCGAGTTCACCCAGCGGTCCCGCTTGCACGGCGAATACGGCCCCGAGACCGGCTGGCGGCAGCGCTACCCCGGCTGGTAGCCGAGGGCCGCGCACCCGCTCCGGCGCGAAGATGTGCGCCGCCGTATCCGGCCGGTCGGAAGATGTAGGGCCGGGGCGTCCGGCCCGTCCCCCGAGGATCAGGCCCGGCGCCCCGGCCGGTTCAGGTCGGCCGTCAGGCCGGTTCGTTCGAAAGCTTGTGCCTGAACAGATTACGCGGGTCCCAGTTCGTCCTGGTTCGCACCACCACCCGTCCGGCGTGGACCCGGAAGATCCTTAGCCGAGGTACAGGTCCGCCAACGAACCGCCGGCCAGTACGCCGATCAGGGCGCCGACCAGCATGAACGGGCCGAACGGGAACAGCTGTCTACGCTTGAACACCTTTGCCAGCGTGAGCACCACCCCGATCACCGCACCGAGGAAGAACCCGCCGTACAGACCGGTGACGAGCTCACCCCAGCCGAGCCAGCCGAGCGCCATGCTGAGCAACCCGGACAGCCGTACGTCGCCGAACCCCACGCCGCGCGGGAACACGTACCAGAGCAGGTAGAACACCCCGAACCCGATCACGCCCGCGATCGCCGCACGCCGCAGCGATACCCACTCCCCCGACACGGCCGAGGCGATCACCAACGCCACCCCGACCAGCACGTACGACGGCCAGATGATCGCCGACGGCAGGTATCTCGTCCGGGTGTCGATGTAGCCGAGCACTGCCCCGACGACAGCAAGGATGAGCCACGCGACGAGCGCCGGCGACGTCCCCAGCGTCCAGCCGAGCAGCCCGCCCGTGACAGCCGCCGAGGCCCCGCACCAGTACGCCGCCCGCGGCCCGGCGAGCTCGGCGTACAGAGGCTTTGTCTCGCCCTCCTCCAAGATCGGCTCGGGGATCCGGCGCAGCAGCCACGGGCCGAGCAGGTATGCGGCGGGGCCGCAGAGCACCACACCGGCGCTCGCGGCGAGCAACGAGTCATCAGCCGGCACGATCCAGGAGCCTAGACGATCCGGGCCCCCGTCCGCCGCCCGACCGAAGCAGCCCTGTGGACAACCCCGACGAGGCCCCCAGTAGTCACCGCAACGATCACCGCAGAGTTCACCGAGCAGAACGGCGCCCCAGGATTCGGGCGATCACCGACGCCTGGTGCGCGTCACCTACTACGCAAGGGTGTAGGCGGTCCGGAAGAAGTTGGTGGGGTCGTACTGCTTCTTGACCGACTGCAGACGGGGGTAGTTCGCGCCGTAGTACGTGCTCACCGGGCGGCCGGTCTCGACGTAGTTCACGTACCCGCCGGCTGTGGCCGGGCGGACGGCGGCGTGGCCGTTGGTGATGAAGGTCTGCGCCGCGTTGAATTGCGCATCGGTCGGATGCGCGGGCAGCTCGGAGTACCACTGGACAACGCCGAGCGCGGACCGCCAGCCCCACGAGGAACCGCCCGACGGCACTTTCGCGGCGTGTCCACCGAGCGGGTCGAGGATCGCCGCGGCGGACAGCTTCGCCCGGGCCGCCGTCTTCAGCACGCCGAGCAACGCCGTGATGGTTGCCGCGGTCATCGGACGCAGCACGTCGGAGCCGGCCAGGAAACCCGTCCGCGGACTGGTGGTTCCGCCGCCCAGGTACTTCACCGCCTCCAGGTGGGTCTTCACGGTGATCGTGCGCACTGTCGCCTTCGACCCGACGTACTGCTCGAGCAGCGCCGCGGCCCCGGTGGCCGAGCCGGTGGTGGAGACGCCGAGCACGTGGACCGACACCGTTCCGTTGCTCTTGGCATCGAGGTGCAGGTTGCCCCAGGCGGTCGCCGGCGCGGCCTGGGCGAACTTCTGCCAGCCGCGGACCACCGCCGCGGCCTTCGACACCGGCCAGGTCAGCCGGAAGAACCCGAGCGTCGTCGCCGGGATGGTCGCGAACCGGAACCACGTGACAACGCCGAGGTTTCCGCCGCCACCGCCGCGCAGCGCCCAGAACAGGTCCGGATCGGACGACGGGCTGACCACCCGCGCGGTGCCGTCGGCGGTGATCACGCCCATCGAGACGATCCGGTCGCAGGTCAGCCCGTACGTGCGGGTGTGGATGCCTATCCCGCCGCCGAGGGCCAGCCCGGCCACCCCGACGGTCGGGCAGGTCCCCGTCGGCAACGAGCGCCCGTACTTGTCGAGGAACGCGTGTACGTCGTACAGCCTGGCTCCGGAGTTCACGGTGACGATGTTGTCGGCGTAGCTGATCCCCCGCATCGCGCCGAGGTCGAGCATCATCCCCCTGTTCACCGTGGACGCGCCGACGTAGGAGTGACCGCCGCTCTTGGGCACGAACGCGAGCTTGTATTTCCGGGCGAACAGGATCGCCGCGCGGATGTCGTTCGGGTTGGCGGCGCGAACCACGGCGGCCGGCTGGACCGAGTCCCAGCGTGGGTTGAAGAGCTGGTGCGCCGCCGCGTAGCCAGTGTCACCCGGCAGGGTCAGCGTGCCCTCGAGACTGCGCTTGAATCCGTTCCAGTCGGGCCCTGCGACGACCGTCCGGGCGCTGGGAGAACCGGCGCGCGTCGGTTTCGTGTCCGAGCAACTGGTCAGGGCGACCGCCGCGAGCGCGCCACCCGTCTTCAGGAAGGTACGGCGATCAACCTGGCTCACGCTCATCGAGCTCCTCACGCGCGGCGGCTCTCATGGCCGCCAAGGGCGCGGGCGACCTACCTGTCATCATCTCCACCTGGAGAGTCGCCTGATGCACGAGCAGGTCAAGGCCGTTCAACAGCTCTGTACCGATCCGGTGCGCCGCGATCGCGAGCTGGGTCGGCCACGGGTGGTAGGCGACGTCGAAGACGACCGGCGCCACCTGCGCGAAGTGCTCCGCCCACGGGTCGACGGCGCCGCCCGGCAACGTCGAGACGCACAGGTCGAATCCGCCGATCTGCTCGACCTGGCCGAAGTCAGTGACCGACGTCTTCAGGCCCAGTTCGGCCGCGAGGTCGCGGAGCCGCGCCACCTTGTCGAGGTCCCGGACGACGAGCGTGACCTCGCTGACCTTCAAACCCCGCAGGGCGGCCAGCGTGGACGCCGCCGTCGCCCCACCACCCAGTACTACGGCCGTGTCCGCGCCGGTGATCCCACGCTCCGCGAAGGCCGCCACCAGCCCCGGTACGTCGGTGTTGTGGGCCGAACGGGATCCGTCGGACTCGAACAGCATCGTGTTCGCCGCGCCGATCAGTTCCGCCACCGGATCGACGGTGTCCACCAGGTCCAGCGCGACCCGCTTCAGCGGCATCGTCAGGGACAGCCCGCGGACGTCGTCGCCGAGCGTGCCGAGGAACTCCCGCAGCTCGGCCTCGCCGACCTCGTACGCGTCGTACCGCCAGTCCAGTCCGAGCTCGGCGTACGCCGCCCGGTGCATCGCGGGGGACAGCGAGTGCGCGATCGGCCGGCCGAGCACGGCACAACGGGTCATCAGCACCGACCCGTGTGGGCCGCGCACCAGGCCTGCAGCTTCTTCACGTTCGCCTCGTGCTCGTCACCCGTGCTCGCGAACAGTGTCTCGCCGGTGTCGAGGTTGACCAGGGTGAAGTACAGCCAGCTGCCCTGCGCCGGGTTCAGCGCCGCCCGCAAGGTGTCCTTGGTCGGCGAGTTGATCGGCGTCGGCGGCAGCCCGGAGTACATGTAGGTGTTGTACGGCGAATCCATCTGGCGCTGCTCGTCGGTGGTGAAGACCTTGCCGTCCCTGCCCGTCACGTAGTGCACGGTCGAGTCCATCTGCAGCTTCTTGCCGATCTGCAGCCGGTTGTAGATCACCCGGGCGACCTTCGCGTAGTCCTGCGGCCGGTTCGTCTCCGCGCCGATGATGCTGGCCACGATCACCGCCTGGTACGGGTCGAGCTTCTTGCGCTGCGCGGTCTGCGGCAACTGCAGCTCGGCCGCGGTCTTCGCGTACTGCGCCGTCATCAGCCGCACGATGGTGGTCGCGTTGGCATTCTTCGGGATGTCGTACGTGCCGGGGTAGAGGAAGCCCTCCGGGTTGTTGTTCGCGTACGACGGCAGCTTGAGGTTCTGCGGCTTGCCCAGCGCGGCCGCCGCGGCCCCGGCCGGCAGCTTCGCGGCCTTGGACTTCTGCAGCAGCGCCACCACCTCGGCCTTGGTCCGGCCCGGCGGGATGCTGATCCGCGTGACCAGCACCGACTTGGCCGGGTCCAGCAGCAGTTCCAGCGCGGCCTGCGCCGACATCTCCTTCTTCAGCGTGTACGTCGCGGCCTGGATCTGGCGGGAGCGGGGATCGTCGCGAGCGACCCGCTCGAACGCCTTCGCACTCTTCACCACGCCCTTCTTCTCCAGGGTGTCGGCGATCGCCTGGGCGCTCTGGCCCTGGGTGATCTCGACCGTCACGGCGGTGGTGCCGGCGCCCTCGTAGTCCGGCGCGGCGAAGACCTTCTCCAGCGCCTCGCGCCCCTTGCCGTACCCGACCACCAGGCCGGCGATCAGCGCGCCGACGACGAGCAGCGAGACGAGTCCGGCGAAGCACCCGAACCCACGGCGGGCGCGGGCCTTGCGCCGGTTCGCCCGGCGCTCGGTGCGGCTCTCCGGCCGCAGGCCGAGATGGTCGTCCAGGTCCTCACGGTCGTCGTTCACCGATGTTCCGTTCACAGGGGCCTCCCGGGCGGGTTGCCGGTCTCACGCTCGAAGTCGAGCGCGTGTTGCAGGATCACGACCGCCGCGGCCTGGTCGACCACGGCTCGCCGCTTGGAACCCTTCTTCCCCCGGTCCCGGAGCATCCGCTCGGCCGTGACCGTGGTGAACCGCTCGTCCACCATCCGCACCGTCGCCTCCGGGTTCACCTTGTGCACCAGCAACCGCACCTCGTCGGCCGTCTCGCGGATCCGGACCGCGGCCGGTCCCTCACCGCCGGACAGCGACCGCGGCAGGCCGATCACGATCTCGAACGCCTCGAGCTCGGCTACGAGACTAACGATCCGGTCAAGATCCCCGGGTCCCCGCCGCACCGTCTCGACCGGTGTCGCGAGGATCCCGTGCGGATCGCTGCTGGCCACGCCGATCCTGGCATCGCCGACGTCGAGCGCGATCCGCACTCCCCGGCGCACTAGTGTGCCCTGCCGGAAGTTCGCTCTGCGGCGTCGGGAGGACACACTCGGTGTGTCCCCCTACGGCGCCCGATCGACTGCGGTCTCACGATCAGCCGGTCACCGACTGGCCGACGGAGTGCTCGACCGCCGCCAGTGCCTTGTCCACACCGGTGGCGTCCGTGCCGCCACCTTGCGCGACGTCGTCCTTGCCTCCGCCACGACCACCGAGCTGCTCTGCGGCGACCCGGACCAGGTCACCGGCCTTGAGACCCCACTCGCGGGCAGTGTCGTTCAGGGCGACCACCACGGCGGGCTTGCTGTCGTTGACGCTGAGCACGGACACCACGGCCGGCCGGTCCGCCGGCATCCGGCCACGGACGTCGAGCGCCAGCTTGCGCAGGTCTCCGCCGTTCACGCCGTCCGGAGCACGGTGGCCGACGTACGCGACCCCGAACACGTCCTTCGGGCTCTGCGCCAGCTCGGCCGCCGCGGCCAGCACCTGGCCGGCCCGGACCTTCTCCAACTCCTTCTCGGCGATTCGCAGCCGCTCGGAGAGGTCGGCCACCTTCGCGGGCAGCTCC
>Ga0126306_10001897_pt1 | contig 11473 bp, 8 predicted proteins | sample Plot27_FD_92592 | JGI IMG/M metagenome (GOLD analysis project Ga0126306, IMG submission 92592) | Serpentine soil microbial communities from UC McLaughlin Reserve, CA, USA - Plot27 | ecosystem: Environmental > Terrestrial > Soil > Grasslands | place: USA: UC McLaughlin Reserve, Lake County...
GAACCGCGGCTTCCCGGGGGACATCGCCCGCTGGACGGCCGAGCGCGATGCGATCTTCCGGCAGATCCACGAGCGTGCGTTCCACGAGGAACGGGGCGCGTTCGTGCAGCACTACGACTGCGACGTGCTCGACGCCTCGCTCCTCCTCATGCCCCTCACGAAGTTCGTCGGGCCGACCGACCCGCGCTGGCTCTCGACGCTCGACCGCATCCAGGAGGAGTTGACCTACGACACGCTCGTGGACCGCTACAAAACAGAGGAAGCCGCCCCTGACGGTCTCAGGGGCGACGAGGGAAGTTTCAGCCTGTGCTCCTTCTGGCTCGTCGAGTGCCTGACGCAGGCCGGCCGCCTCGACGAGGCCCGCCTCGCCCTGGAGAAGATGTTCTCCTATGCCAACCACCTCGGACTATACGCCGAGGAGATCGGGCCGGGTGGCGAGGCCCTGGGCAACTTCCCCCAGGCCTTTACCCATCTCTCCCTCATAAGCGCCACCGTCCACCTCGACCGCGCCCTCGGAGCCGCGTAGGGGTGCGCTTCCCGCTCTTTGAGGCAGTCCCCAACTTCAGCGAGGGGCGCGACAGGGACAAGATCTCACGCATCACCGCCGCCGTGCGCGAAGTAGGTAGTGTCCGAATCCTGGATCTCCACTCCGACCCCGACCACAACCGGAGCGTCCTCACCTTCGTCGGCGAGGCGGAAGCTATCCTCGAGGCCGCCCTCGCTCTAGCCGAGGCATGTGCCAACGAGATAGACCTGGCCGCTCAGACGGGCGAGCACCCTAGGATGGGCTCGCTGGACGTACTGCCGTTTGTCCCACTGGAAGGGGCGACGCTCGAAGAGGCCGTCGAGCTCGCCCGGAAGGCGGGGGAGAGGCTAGGGTCCACAGGTCTCCCCGTTTACCTCTACGAGGCCGCCGCCACCGCTCCTCACCGCCGCAACCTCGCCGACGTCCGGCGCGGCGGCTACGGAGGTCTCGCTGCCCGGATGAAAGATCCTCGCTGGCAGCCCGACTTCGGCCCGGCGGACCTCGACCCCCGCAAGGGAGCCGTGGCCGTCGGCGCCCGCCAGTTCCTCGTAGCCTTCAACGCCTACCTCGACACCGACGACGTGGAGGTGGCCAGCGCTGTCGCCCGGAAGGTGAGGGAGCGCCACGGCGGGCTGCCGGGCGTGAAGGCGCTCGGGCTGAAGGTCAGGGGCAGGGCGCAGGTTTCGATGAATCTGACGGACCTCGAGAGGACACCACTGCCGGTCGCCCTCGAAGCCGTCCGATTCGTGGCGGCCGAGCACGGGGTTTCGGTCGAGTCCACCGAGCTGGTCGGGCTCGCGCCGCTCGAAGCCCTCTTGCAGACCGCCCGCCACTACCTGAGCCTGCGAGACCTCGAAAGAGAGCACGTCCTGGAGGCGCGGCTGTGGAACGAGCGGTAAGTTCTGGCCCGGTCCGGCGTGCTAGTCTGAGGCTGGCTAGAAGGAGGAGCTCTATGGAAGGTCGAAAGCTTCGCGTAGCGGCGATCCAGATGTCCTCGACGCCGGACAAGGAGGGGAACAAGGAGACGGCGGAGGCCCTCATTCGAGAGGCGGTCTCCGCCGGAGCGGATCTCGTGGCGCTGCCGGAGCTGTGGAGCTGCCACGGGCTCGACGAAGCCTACCGCGAGAACGCCGAGCCCGTCCCCGGTCCGACTACGGACTTTCTGGGTGAGCTGGCCCGAGAGCTCGGCATATACCTACTCGGTGGTTCGATCCTCGAAGGAGATCCCGGCGCGCCGCGGTCGTCCAACACCTCCACCTTCTTCGATCCGTCCGGGGAGATGACGGCGGTGTACCGGAAGATACACCTTTTCGACGTCAAGGTCTCGGACAGGGAGTACCTGGAGAGCGCGAACATCGCGCCCGGAAGCGAGATCGTGACCGCGAAAGCCGGCGCGGCGATGCTTGGGCTCTCGGTCTGCTACGACGTGCGCTTCCCGGAGTTGTACCGCTTGCTGGCGCTGCGCGGCGCGGAGATCCTGGCCGTCCCGGCGGCGTTCACCCTGCAGACCGGCAAGGATCATTGGGAGCTGCTGTTGCGGGCACGGGCGGTGGAGAACCAGGCGTTCGTGGTCGCGCCGGCGCAGTGGGGCCAGAAAGCTGACGGGCGCCGGACGTACGGGCGGAGCATGATCGTTGACCCGTGGGGAACGGTTCTCGCCACTTGCCCCGACCGCGACGGCCACGCGCTCGCGACCCTGGACCTCGACTACCTCGACTGCTTCCGCACCGAGTTCCCGGCCCTCGCCAACCGCCGGCCCGAAGCCTACGACTGGTAGCCCGACGGGCTTCTTTAGCGCACGACCAGCCCGATGAGGCTCAGGATCACGACCGAGGCGAGCACCGGGGGAAGCGCCGCCCGGGTGATGTCACCCTCGCGCCCGAGCAACCCCGTGGCGGTGGCCGCCAGGACCACCCGTTGCGGGGCAAGCAGGCTCGCGTGGCTCCCCGAGACGTTCTGCGTCGCCGCCGTGAGTGGCTCCGAGACCCCCAGGCCCCGCGCAGCCTCCACCTGGAGTGGCATGAACAGAGCATTGGAGGCCGCGTTGGAGCCGGTCAGCGCCCCGCCCAAAGCGCCGACGACGGGAGCCACGGCGAGGTAAAGTCCCCCGAACGCCGCCGCTCCCGACGCAAGGAGCGCCGCCGCCCCCGAGCTCGCCACCACCTGCCCCACGAGCACGAACGTGAGCACGGCCCCCGCCGTCGGAACCCATTGCCGAAAGGTCCCAACAAGGGCCGTGGACAGCTCCGAACCGCCTAATCCTAAGAGCGCCGCCGCGAACGCGCAGGAGATCAGGAGCGGCAAACCGGGTCCGACGAATACGGGGCCGAGCCCCTTTGCGAGCTCCCTCAAGGGGTCTAGCCCGTTGGCCGCGAGCAGCAGCGAGAGCAAGAAGGCGTAGGGCAAAAGGCCTCGGACCGGAACACCGAGGCTGCGGAGCCGCCGCCAGCGTAACCCGAGGAACGCGACGGTTGCCGAGAGCCCGCCGGCGGCGCCGGAGAGCTCGGGCACCGCGTAAGCGCTGGTGAGCAGGGTGCCCGTCCCCGCCACGATCCCGAGAGCGACGGCCTCGAACCCGCGCCGCCGCACTCCGGTCCATCCCCCAGCCAGCACCGCGGCCGCCACCGCGTAGACGGGGAAGAGGGGAAGGCTCAGCAGGGCGCTCCAGTCCGAGAGCGCCCTGAAGCTCATCACCGACAGGTCCGCCCCGATGACGGTTCCCACCCCGAGGGCGCCCCAGGGCACCGCGCACTGTCCCCAACGGGAGAGGACCGCGGCCCGCAGCGGCGAGAACCCGGCCGCAAGGAGTATGGGGGCGCTGATCACCACCGCCACCCCGAACCCAGTCACCGACTCGAAGAAAGGGGCGACTCCAACCACGACCCCGACGGCCAGCGCGTCTTTCTCCGGCTCCAACCTCCCGAGAAAGCGCGACACGTCCCCGATCGCCCCGCCCGCCGAAAGCAAGTTGTAAAGTAACAGCCCGCCGAATAGAACGTAGAGTACCGTCGCCGAAGTCCCCAGCCCCTCCACGAACGCTAACGGAAGCTCCGTAGGGTCAAGGCCCGGCCACACCACCGCCCCCGCTACCGCCGCCGCGAGCGCCGCGACCCCGGCCCACGCCGCCGGCAATCTCACCCCGACCAACGCCACCCCCGCCACAACAAACGGCGCCCCCGCCACTACATAACCGAGCGTGTCTACCATGGTAAACTTATTTCTACCAAAATGAACCAGGGTACGACAACAGGTCGGAGCATAATCGAGGACGTCTCCTCTGGGCGGTTGGGGGAGCGTGTCAGGGCGCTGCGTCGCGAGCGAGGGTGGACGCTGGAGTTGCTCGCGGAGCGCTCCAGGGTGAGCCGGGCCATGATCTCTAAACTCGAGCGTGGCGAGAAGAACCCGACGCTCGTGGTCGCGGCCAGGGTGGCCGAGGGGCTCGGGGTGGGCCTGTCGCAGCTCGTTGGTATCGAGGAGAGAAAGGAGATCGTCGTGGTGCCGAAGGAGCAGCGCATGGTCATGCGCAACCCCGAGACCGGCTTCGAGCGGCAGCTTCTCTCCCCGAGCTTCGGCGGATTCGGGCTGGAGTTCATAAGGCACGTCGTGCCCGAGGGCTCGACCTCCGGCGAGTTCCCGCCGCACCGTCGGGGCGTGGAGGAGTACGTAGTCGTGGAAAAGGGACGCCTAATGGCCATCCTCGGGGGTGAGGAGCACGTCCTGGAAGAGGGCGACGCCGCGTACTTCGAGGCGGACGTGGCGCACCGGTTCGATAACGTGGGTGAGGGGGAGTGCAGCTACTACCTGGTCATAGATTCGAGGGGTAGCTGAGGCGCGGAAGAGGGGTTTCCAGAGCTGCTAGACGCGCAGGACCTCGGAGCCGCAGGTGAGGCACTGGTAGACGCCGCCGGGCAGGAGCTCCAGCCCCGGGTGCCCGCAATCTCGCACATATGCCGACAGCTACACACACTTTGAGGCTCCACGTCACCGTCACACTGACGGAGGCGATGGTCGAGCCGCACCTGGAGGTGGTGCTAGCGTGGCCGTCGCGCTCTGCTCTTATCTCCTCTATCGGGGACCTTTTGGCAGAATCCCCGCCATTGTGGCCGACCTGCCGATGAAAGAGATAAGTCGCCCGCCAACGCGGGCACTGTCTCAGGGCCCGTCGCCACAACGCCCGCTACGGCGTTTTGCGCCATCCCCTTCCCTACCCCCTTACCGGGCGGCTCCTTACCGGGCGGGCCGTCAGAGGGCGTAGGCGCCGCTCGAGAGTTGCTGCAGCACGCGCTCGCGCAGGACGCCCGCGTCCGCGGAGCCTAGCTCCGCGAGGGGCACGAGCAGGTTGCTAGCACCCTCGGGGATGGGTGCCGAGGCGGGCAGGGTCAGGCGGGAGCCGTCCCACAGCTCCAGAAGGCGCTTGCGGCCGCCGCGTTTGCCGCGCTTCGAGCGGTCCTCGCCGGCGACCTCGACGATGTCGAGGGAGTAATCGATCATGGCTGCGTCGGCGATGGCGCCGCCGACCCCGTAGGCGTCGCAGACCGGGTTCAGGTGCAGGATGTATTCGACGTCTATGCCGCCGGAGGCGAAGATCTTGACGTGCTCGAAACCGTTGCGGTCGAGCTCCCAGCGGACCTCTCGCATCAGGTCACGGAAGTCGCCGCGGCGGTTGCCAGGCGTGTCGAGCCTGACGGCGTAGATAGTGTCCGGTATCGCGCGGGCGGCGATCAGGGCACCGAACTTCTCGTCGTCGAAGGTGTCAATGAGAACCGTGCGCCGTACCCCCGGGGCGATGACCTCGTCGAAGGCTCTAGCGGCCTCGGCGGTCGAACCCAGGATCAGGACGAGGGCGTGGGGGAGGGTCCCGCTCGCTGGGATACCCAGGCGCCTCGCGGCGAGCTCGACCGCGACCCCGTCGCAGCCACCGAGGTACGCGGCGCGCTCGATCATCGGCGTGATCGCGGGGTGCATCCTGCGCGCTCCGAAGGAGATGAGCGGCCTCTCGCCCGCCGCGAGCCGGCAGCGGGCGGCCCCCGTCGCCACCCCTGAAGCCTGGCACAGGAACCCTAGGAGCGCCGTCTCGTGCTCGGCGAAGGCGCTGTAGGGCCCCGAGATGGTCAGCACTGGCTCGTTGGGGCGACAGATAGTACCCTCCGGCACCGCCCGCGCCTCGACCCCAACGTCCTCCAGGAGACGGGCCACCTCGTCCAGGCCGGCGACCACGAACCACTCATCGGGGTCGGAGGTCTTATACGCGACCTCGGCGTGGACGGGCGTGTCCTCAAGCCCCCGGGATCGCAGGATCTCCATCGTCCGGTGGAAGTAGACGTCGGCGACCTCAGCGCCTTTGATCTCCTCGTACGAAGCCGTGTTGAAACCCGGACCCCCGGTGCGTGCGTTCTGGTGCAAAGCCGTGAGCCCTTTCCGGTAGCCTGCCTCCGGCGTATGATAGCCAATAGAGGTGTTAACAAGTCAATGCGATATTGCGTTGTTCGACAATGTGCCTCTTTGCAGGTAAAAAACAAGTCATTATAGCGGATGGGGTTACAAACCTCTACCCAGCGCCGGGTCGGTTGCACCTGCAGGCGATGTACGAGCAGCCTTTCTAAGGCCCGTGGCGAATGGCTCATATAGAATAGCCAGCGATGAACGGCGCCGACCCCACGCGAACCTTCGCAGCCTCGGCCGGGACCCCCTACGCCGCAGAGGCCGCCGCGGAGGTCTTCTGTGCCGGGGGTAACGCTGCCGACGCCGCCGTCGCCGCGGCCGCCGCGGTGAGCGTCACCGAGCCGCTCCTGAGCTCCGCCGGGGGCGGGGGTTTCGCCCTCGTGCGCTGCCCGACCGGGGAGGCCGAGCTAATCGACTACTACGATACGATGCCTGGCAAGGGGTTGCCCCGATCCGCGTTCGGGGCGGGGGGGAGCCCGCAGACCATCGTGCTCAAGTACGGCGCAGGGGTCAACTCGACCGTCGGGGGGGCGTCGGTGGCGGTACCGGGCGCGTTGCGCGGCTGGGAGGCGCTGCTCGGGCGGCATGGGAGGCTCACGCTCAAAGAGAGCCTCGCCCCGGCCGTGAGGCTCGGGCGCGAGGGGTTCAGGCTGTGCAAGACCAGCGCCATGTGGTTCCAGGTCGCCGAGGAGGTCCTGCGGCTCACCGAGGAGACGAGCAAGAACTTCTACGTCGGGGACAGGGTCTACCTCGAGGGGGAAGAGGTGCGCTTCCCCGAGCTCGCGGACACGCTGGAGGCGATCGGGGAGAGCGGCGCGGACCTGCTGTACGAGGGCGAGCTCGCGCGGCGCCTCTCCGATTACATACTGAAGTTGGGCGGAATTATTACCGAGAGGGACCTCGCCGAGTACGAGGCCGTCATCCGCGAGCCCCTCGCGGTCGCCTACGGTACGGGCGAGATCTACACCAACGGCGCACCCTCGGCGGGGGGGCCGACGCTAGCACAGATGCTCAGGATAATCGCGGGTTACGACCTGGCCGCCACGTCCGAGATCGAATACGCCAGGATCATGGCCGGCGCGATGAGGCTGGCGCTGCGCGACCGGGAGGTTGCGTATGTGGACGGCGCGGAGAACGAGATCGTGGCTCAGAGGCTCACTAGCGAGGAGTACGCTAAGCAGCAGCGCCGCCGCATCTCCGGCTCGCCGCAGACTTCGCACATCTCCTGCGTCGACGCCGAGGGGTTCGCCGTCTCCATCACCGCCACGATGGGCTACGGGTCGGGACTCGTCATCCCCGGCACCGGCATCCCGATGAACAACACCCTAGGCGAGCCGGAGCTTAACCCCAGGGGCTTCCACGCGCTCGAGCCCGGCGAGCGCCTCATCTCCAGCATGAGCCCGACCATCGTCTCCTCCGAGGAGGGTGGCCTGATCTCGCTCGGCTCCCCCGGCGCCTCCCGGATACCGACCGCGATCTTGCAGACGCTAGTCAACGTGCTCGACCTGGGGATGCCGCTCGAGACCGCGGTCCTCGCCCCGCGCTTCCACGCCGAGGGCGACCTCTTCGCCTACGAGGCCGGCGCCCGCACCGCCGACCTCGACCGTTACGAGCAGGTCCTCCCCTTCGAGGAGCCCAACATGTACTTCGGCGGGGTCAACGCCGTCAGGCGTACACCCGAGGGCCCTTTCGAGGCCGCCGCCGACCCGAGACGTTCAGGGGGCGTGGCGTTTGTTTGAGGGTGCGCGCAGGCCGCCGGGGATCTTCGGCGTCACGATGGACCTCGGCCAGGACCGCCGCGGCGTGGACATGGGGCCCTCCGCCATCCGCTACGCCAGGCTGCAGGGCGCGCTAGAAGACCTCGGCTACCGCGTCGACGACCTCGGCAACGCCGAGGCCCCGATCCCCGAGATGGCGGACAAAGCAGAAGGCACACCTGCGGCTCCAGAAACAGACGTGACTTCTGCTTTACAGGACGGGAAGGTGCGCCAGCTCGGGGCGGTTCGGGACGTTTGCGCGAGGGTGGCGGAGCGCGCGCAGACCATGATCTCCGAGGGGTACTTCCCGATCTTCCTCGGGGGTGATCACTCCATCTCGATCGGGACCGTCTCGGGCGCCGCCAGGAGCTTCGAGCGCACCGGCATCATCTGGCTCGACGCCCACGCCGACTTCAACACGCCGGAGACCTCGCCTTCGGGGAACATCCACGGCATGCCGCTCTCCGTGCTCACGGGCCGCGGCCACCCCGACCTCGTGGCCATCGGCGGAGAGGGCGCGAGCGTGCGCAGCGAAGACGTGGTGATCTTGGGGCTGCGCTCGGTGGACGTGGAGGAACGGCGCCTGCTCAAAGGGGCCGGCATCCGGGTCTACACCATGAAGGAGGTGGACGCCTACGGGATCGCTAGCGTCGTGCGCCGCGCCCTCAGGGATCTGTCGCACCTCGACCGGATCCACCTCTCCTTCGACCTCGACGTCATAGACCCCGACGTCGCCCCCGGCGTCGGGACACCCGTGCGGGGTGGCCTCAGCTACCGCGAGGCGCACCTCGTCATGGAGCTCATCAACGAGGCGGAGATCGTCACCTCTCTCGACGTCGTTGAGGTCAACCCTATCCTGGACGACAGGAACGGGACCGCCGAGCTCGCCGTCGAGCTCGTCGCAAGCCTGATGGGCCGCAGGATCATCGACCTCCCGAGCTGACCTTCAGCGCCGCCAGAACGCCGGGGAGAACAGCGCGAGGACCGTCAAGATCTCAAGTCTCCCGAGGAGCATGCAGACCGTGAGCACCACGCGCCCGAAGGGGTTGACGATCTCGAAGCTCTCGGACGCCCCGACCTGATCCAGGCCCGGGCCGACGTCATTGAGCGTCGTCGCGACGGCGGTGGCCGAGGAGGTCAGCGTCAGGTTGTCCTGGAGCGCCACCAGCAGTGTTGCAAGGCCGAAGACGAAGATCCAGGCGGCGAAGAGCCCGAGGACGGCGAGGCGGGCGCCCTCCGGCACCACGCGCCCGCCCAGCGTCATCGGGGTGATCGCGCGCGGGTGGACCATCCTGAAGACGTCCTGGAGGATCGTGCGAAAGACGATGAGTATCCGGATGACCTTGATGCCGCCGGCGGTCGAGCCTGCGCACCCCCCGACGAACATCAACAGGACGATCATGACCTTTGCCGCCGGGTCCCACCGGTCGAAGTCGGCCGTTATGAACCCCGTAGTCGTGATGATGCTCGAGACCGTGAACGCCGAGTCCCTGAGCGCCTGTCCCGCCGAGTTCCCGTAGCTCCCCTCGAAGACCAGCACGCTCCAGACGAGGAGTACGGCTCCCGCGATGATGCCAAGGTAGGCGAGCAGCTCCCGGTCGAGAACCACGTCGAGCCGGCGCCGGGTGTAGAGCAGGTAGTAGAGCGAGAAGGAGACCCCCGAGGTCGTCATGAAGAAGGCGATGATCACCTCTATGGCGACGGAGTCGTAGAAGCCGATGGACGCCGTCTTGTTACTGAACCCGCCTGTCGCCACCGTGCCGAACGTGTGGATGACGGCGTCGTAGGGCGGCATCCCTGCCACGAGCAGCGCGAGGGTCTCCGCTGCGGAGATGGCGAGATAGATAACGACGAGGGCCTTGGCGGTATCCGCGATGCGCGGCGTCAGCCGGGGTTGGGTGAGCCCCGAGACCTCAGCCCCGAGCAGGCGCGCCGCCCCGACCCCGAGCAGCGGCGCTACGGCCACGAAGAGCACCACGATCCCTATGCCCCCGAGCCAGTGCGTCATGCTACGCCAGAACAGGATCGAAGGCGTCTGGCCCTCGATGTCGGAGAGCAGTGTCGCCCCGGTGGTAGTGAACCCGCTCATCGCCTCGAAGGTGGAGTCCAGGAGGCTCGGGAAGGTGCCCTCGATGAGGAACGGCACCCCGCCGAGGAGCGCGGCGAGCGTCCAGGCCAGCGTAACCGAGAGGTACACATCCCGGTTGGACAGGTACCCGACCGTCCTCCTCGAGGAGGGGCGCGGGTGGTGGGTCAACCGGAGCCCGAGCCCTCCGGCCGCCATTATCGCCGCCGCCGGAAGCAAGAAGCTGGGCCAGGAGCCATCCTGGTAGAGGAGGGAGAGGATCAGGGGTACCAGTAAGGAAGTTCCCAGGGCCAAAATCATGCCGGAGTTGACGCGAAGCACCACCTTGAGGTTCATCTAGGATCCTAGCCGCGCCAGAACGCCGGCGTGAGCAGGACGAGGACCGTGAAGAGCTCCAAGCGCCCGAGGAGCATGAAACCGGTAAGGATAAGCTTGGCCGTCGCCGGCAAACTCGCGTAGAACGCCGCATCTCCCACAGGGCTCAGGGCCGTGCCGCTGATGTTCAGGCAGGCGTAGACCGAGCCGAAGGCTGAGCCCGTCGGCAAGCCGTGAAGGGCCATGAGCAGCGTCCCCGCTCCCAGGCATGTCATATACACGAAGAAAAAGCCGAGAAAGCTGGTGCGTAGGCGCTCGGGCACTACCCGGTCGCCGAGCCTGAGCGGGGTGACGGCTTGGGGGTGGACCATGCGGAACGCCTCCTGCATGCTGTTGCGCGCCAGGAGCACGACCCGGATCACCTTCAACCCCCCGGCAGTCGACCCGGCCATACCGCCGATCGCCATGAAGAGCAGCAGCAGGGTCCGCGACAACGGGTCCCACGCCTGCCAGTCCGCCGTGCTGAAAGCCGTGCCGGTGATCAGGCTCGCGGTCTGGAACAGCGCCTCCCGAAGAGATAGAACCAGCGAATCCCGCTGGTCGAAGACGTAGAGGGAGGCCGCGACGAGGATCGTTCCGCCGGCGATCATCCCCAGGTATGCCAGGAGCTCCTGGTTTCTGAGCACGCGCCCCACGCGTCCCTGGACGGCCTGGACGTACAAGGTGAAGTTGATGCCCGAGAGCACCATGCCTACCACCAGATACAGCTCGACGGCCCACGATTCGAAGGAGCCCACGGAATCGGCGTGGGTCGCGAAACCGCCCGTGGAAACGGTCGCGAGGGCGTAGTTGACCGCGTCGAAAGGTCCCATCCCGGTCCCAAGGAGTGCGACCACCCCGCCGAGCGTCAGACCAACGTAGACGTAGGCTAGCATCTTGGCCGTGTCCCGGATGCGAGGGGTCAGGCGTTCCGGCACGGGGGTGGCGACCTCGGCCGTGTATAGCTGCGTGGCCCCGAAGCCCACCAGCGGCGCCACAGCCACGAACAGGACCACGATCCCGATCCCGCCCGCCCACTGCGTCATGCTGCGCCAGAGCAGGAGCGAAGGTGCGAGGTCCTCCGGGGCCTCGACGGTCGAGGCCCCGGTGGTCGTGAAACCGGCCATAGACTCGAAGAAGGCGTCGACGGGTCCCATCACCCCGGAGACGATGAACGGCAGCGCACCGAAGGTGGCCACCCCCAACCACCCCACGACTACTATGAGGAACACGTCCTGCCGCACGGTCCCCATGTCGGGGCTACGGGTGAGCACGAAGAGAACCACCCCGAAGGCTATGGCGGCCAGA
>Ga0126306_10001899_pt1 | contig 11470 bp, 8 predicted proteins | sample Plot27_FD_92592 | JGI IMG/M metagenome (GOLD analysis project Ga0126306, IMG submission 92592) | Serpentine soil microbial communities from UC McLaughlin Reserve, CA, USA - Plot27 | ecosystem: Environmental > Terrestrial > Soil > Grasslands | place: USA: UC McLaughlin Reserve, Lake County...
CCACCGGCGCAGGTGGCAGCGCCAGCTCTACGACGCCGGCTACGCCGGCTTCTCGTGGCCCAAGGAGTACGGCGGCCGCGGCGCGACGCTGGTCGAGCAGGCGCTCTTCGGCGAGGAGATGGCTCACGCCCGCGCGCCCTCGCCGGCGAACGTGCTCGGCATGGTCATGGGCGGGCCCGTGGTCATTCACCACGGCACGGACGAGCAGAAGGAGCGCTTCCTCAACCCGATCCTGACCGGGGATGAGATCTGGTGTCAGGGCTTCTCGGAGCCGGAGGCGGGCTCCGACCTCGCCTCCCTCAAGACCAAGGCGGTGAAGTCGAACGGCGAGTGGGTCGTGACCGGGCAGAAGGTCTGGACCACCTTCGCGCACAAGGCCAAGTGGTGCATGCTCGTGGCGCGCACCGACCAGGACGCGCCGAAGCACCAGGGCCTGACCTACTTCATCATGGACATGGAGCAGGACGCGGTGCAGGTGCGCCCGCTCCACCAGATCACGAACGAGCCCGAGTTCAACGAGCTCTTCATCGAGGAGGCTCGCATCCCCGACGAGAACGTCGTGGGCGGCGTGGGCGACGGCTGGTCGGTCGCGATCACCACGCTCATGAACGAGCGGGCCGGCCTAGGCGCCGCTTCCGCCGCCGGCATGCGGATGGCCCTCGACGACCTGAAGGCGCTCGCCCGCGAGCGCGGCGTGGCCGACGACCCGCTGATCCGCCAGCGCATCGCCCAACTCTCGATCGAGGTGGAGCTGCTGCGCCTGAACTCCTGGCGCGGGCTCACGCAGATCATGAAGAGCGGCGTTCCCGGTCCCGAGGGCTCGCTGCCGAAGTGGCAGTGGGGCGAGATCCACCAGTCGCTCACCGAGCTGGCGGTGGACATCCTCGGCGAGGACGGCGTGGCCTGGGACTCGCCCTGGACCTACCGCCTCCTGCGCTCGCGCGCGAACTCGATCGAGGGCGGCACCACCGAGATCCTCAAGAACATCATCGCCGAGCGCGTGCTCGGCCTGCCGAAGCTGAGGTAGACCCATGAACTTCGACTTCACGGACGACCAGCAGGCGATCAAGCGGACGGCCAACGAGCTCCTCGCCGCGCGCTTCAAGCCGGAGCGCGTGCGCGAACTGGCCGAGGCCGGCGCCTACGACGACGACGCCTGGAAGGAGGTGTCCGAGCTCGGCTGGGCGGGCATCTTCATCGACGAGGACCACGGCGGCCAGGGGCTCGGCGTCGTCGAGCTCGTGATCCTGATGGAGGAGCTGGGCTACGCCCTCGCTCCGGTGCCGTTCCTGTCGAACGCCGCCGCGGGGCTCGCGCTTCAGTTCGCGGGCTCGGACGAGCAGAAGGAGCGCTGGCTGCCCGGCATCGCCTCCGGCGAGGCGCGCGGCACCGTCGGCATGCTGCGCGACGGCGAGGCGCGGCTCGTGCCGGACGCGGACTCCGCCGAGGTGATCGTGCTGATCGGCGCCGACGGCTCGAGCAGCGTGGTGGAGGCCTCGGCCACGGAGGTCGAGCCGTTCGAGACGATGGACCGAACGCGCCGTTTCGCGCGCGTGCGTGCCGACGGCGGCGAGCCGCTGGGCGGCGACTGCTTCGCGGCCGGCGATCGCATTGCCACGGCGCTCTCCGCCGAGACCGTGGGCGTGGCGCAGAAGGCCATGGAGATGGCGGTGGAGTACGCGCGCGATCGCAAGCAGTTCGGCCGCGCGATCGGCGCCTACCAGGCCGTCTCGCACCGCTGCGCCCAGATGCTGCTCGAGGTCGAGGGCTCGCGGTCCGGTGCCTACTACGCGGCTTGGTGCGCCGACGCCGAGCCGGACTCACTGCCGGCCGCCTCCTCAGGCGCCAAGGCCTACTCCTCGGACGCGGGCTGGCGCGTGTGCACGTCCTCGCTCCAGGTGCACGGCGGCATCGGCTTCACCTGGGAGCACGACCTGCACTTCTACCTCAAGCGGGCGAAGACGAACGCCCTGCTCTACGGCTCGGCGAGCGAGCACCGTGAGCGCGTGGCCGAGCTGGGCCTGGCGGCCGAGGCCGTGGAGGCCTGAGAAGCAAAACGGGCCCTCCGAGGAGGGCCCGTCTGCTGCGGGGACTGCCGGGTTGGTGGTCTACCGGCTTCCGGGACCCTGCGGGATCGTCCGCGGGCCACCGGCGCGCTCCTTGAACTGCTGGACCGGAGCGTGAGTCCCCTCCTCGGGGCCGCCGTCGTAGCGGACGCCGGGGGAGACCTGCGGAGTCGAGATCGGAGCGTGGGTGCCCTCCTCGGGGCCGCCGTCGTAGCGGCTGACCGGGGGCTGCGCACGCAGGTCCCGGTACGCGGACCCGGCGTTAGACGCGATCGAGGACGGCGCCGGCGACACGGCGGGAACCTGCGGGGTCGCGATCGCTCCGCGCGTGCCCTCCTCGGGGCCGCCGTCGAAGCGCGTGCCGGGGGCCGTCTGCGGCGCCTGCGCCGCGGGAGTGGCCTTGCTCGACACGTCCAGCTGGTCGTCGTCGTTGGCGAGGATCACCACAGCGGCCGTGAGGCCGATGACCGCGGCCATCGCAATGGCGAGGAGCGCCTTGACCAGCTGGAAGTGAGAACGGAGAACGACTGACGGGTGCTGCGCGGGGATCGGCTGTCCCATGACTGCCTCCTGGTTGTGTGCGGCGGTTGACATCGGAGGCCATGGTGCAGGGGGGCGGTTTCCGGACGGCGACGGATCGGTAACAGCCCGGTAAAGCGCTTGGCGGGATCACCTGGCTGCGGTACGTTGGACTCCCGGCCCACCGCCTCTGCACATGGATTTCCGCATCCTCGGCCCGCTCGAAGCCCTCGACGGGGGCCAGCCAGTTGTGCTGGGAGGCGGCAAGCAGCGCGCCGTGCTGGCGCTGCTGCTCCTCCACCCGAACGAGACCGTCAGCAGCGATCGCCTTATCGACGAGCTGTGGGGAGAGGAGCCGCCGGCCACCGCCGCCAAGGCGCTCCAGGTCCACGTTTCGCGGTTGCGGAAGGCGCTCGCCGGCGAGAGCGGCGGCGAGCGGGGCGACGTGGTGGTCACCCGCCCGAGCGGCTACCAGCTCCAGATCGACCTCGAGCAGCTCGATGCGCACCGGTTCGAGCGGCTGCTCGCCGAGGGCAATGCCGAGCTTGCCGCCGACAACCCCGGGCGGGCGCTCGCGGCGCTCGACGAGGCGGTCTCGCTCTGGCGCGGCCCGCCGCTCGCCGACCTGGCCTACGAGCCGTTCGCCCAGGCGGAGACCGCGCGGCTCGACGACCTGCGCGTGGCCGCCTTCGAGCAGCTGGTCGAGGCGAAGCTCGTGCTGGGCCGCCACGTCGAGGTCGTGGGGCAGCTCGAGGCGCTGATCGACGAGCACCCGTTCAGGGAGCGCCTCCACGGCCAGCTGATGCTCGCGCTCTACCGCGCCGATCGCCAGGCCGATGCGCTCCAGGCCTACCAGGAGGCCCGAAGGAAGCTCGTCGAGGAACTCGGGATCGAGCCGGGCGAGCGACTGCGGGAGCTGGAGCGGGCGATACTTGCCCAGGACTCCGCGCTCGCGCAGCCGGTGGCGCTCCCGGAGCCCGTGGCGCTCCCCGAGCCGGAGCCGCCGGCGGAGCCCGAGGAGCCCGAAGAGCTGCCCTCGGAGGTGGTCACGGTCGAGCTGCCGACCGGGGTGGTGACCTTCCTCCTGACGGATATCGAGGGCTCGTCCGGCCTCTGGGAGTCGGACGCGGACGCGATGGCCGCCGCGCTGGAGCTCCACGACGAACTGATCGCCCGCACGGCAGAGGCTCACGGCGGACGGCTTCTGAAGACCAAGGGAGAGGGCGACTCCACGCTCACGGTGTTCAGGCGCGCCTCCGACGCGGTGGCCGGCGCCGCCGCGCTGCGCGACCTCCTGGCCGTCGCGTCCTGGCCCGCCGGGCTGGAGCCGCGCGTGCGGATCGCGATCCACACGGGCGAGGCGCACGAGCGAGACGGGGACTACTTCGGCTCCGCGCTCAACCGCGCCGCGAGGTTGAGGGCGCTCGCGCCGGGTGCCACGACGCTGCTGTCGCAGGCCACGACCGAGATCGTCCAGGACCGCCTGCCCCCGGACACAGAGCTGATCGACCTCGGCCGCCAGGAGCTGCGCGGGCTGTCTCGCCCGGAGCAGGTGTTCGAGCTGCGCGCGCAGGCGGCTGGGACGGGCGCCGGCCCCCCACCGCCAGGACACGAGACCCGCAAGACCGTGACGGTGCTGTTCGCCTGCGTGGTCGAGGCCACGCCCCAGGCCGAGAGCGTCGACGCAGAGGCGCGCAGTCGCGCCAGCTCGCGCTACCTCGACGGCATGCGGGAGGTGTTCGAGCGCCACGGCGGCACCGTCGAGGCGTATCCCGGCGACGCGCTCATGGCGGTGTTCGGCGTCCCGCGGCTGCACGACGACGACGCCCTCAGGGCCGTGAGGGCGGCGGTGGAGCTCCACGAGCTGCTCGCCGGGCTGGGTGACGAGCTCGAGCGGGCGTTCGGGGTGCGGCTCAGCGGTCGGGTCGGCGTTGGCACCGGCGAGGTGATCGCCGGCAATCCGGCTCCCGGCCGACCGCTTGCCAGCGGGGACGCGGTGAATGGCGCGAAGCGCCTCGAGGAGCTGGCCGGCGCGGGCGAGACCCTGATCGACGAGGCGACTCACCGGCTGGTCCGGGACCTCGTCGAGGCCGAGCCGGCGGCGCAGGGGACCCGGCTCCTGGAGCTGCGTCCCGACGGCGGGGGCCGGCCCCGAGGGCTTCACTCGCCGCTCGTGGGCCGGGCCCAGCAGCTCGAGGGACTGTCGAGCGCCCTGGCCGCCGCGGTGGCCGACAGGTCATGTCACCTCGTGACCGTGCTCGGGCCTGCGGGCGTGGGCAAGTCGCGCCTCGTCGAGGAGTTCGTCGGCGGGCTCGACGAGCAGACCAGGGTCGTGAGCGGACGCTGCCTCCCGTATGGCGAGAGCATCACCTACTGGCCGCTTGCGGAAGTCGTGCGCGACCTGACCGGTGGAGAGGAGCACGCTCTCGCCGCGGAGCTCGCCGACGAGCCGAAGGCCGACGTGATCGGCAGCGTCGTGGCCGAGGCCGCCGGCCTCGGCGGCCTCGGGGGAGCCACCAGCGAGAAGATCTTCTGGGCGGTTCGCCGGCTGTTCGAGGCCGTGGCGAGCCGCCGGCCGCTCGTGGTCGTGTTCGACGATCTCCAGTGGGCGGAGCCGACCTTCCTCGACCTCGTCGAGCACGTGGCCGACCTCGCGCGCGGCGCCCCGATCCTCGTGCTGTGCATGGCACGTCCGGAGCTGCTCGACGGCTGCCCCGGTTGGGGAGGGGGCAAGCTGAACGCCGCGTCGATCCTGCTGGAGCCGCTCGCGGCGGACGAGAGCCGGCTGCTGGTGGAGAACCTGCTGAGCCAGGCGAGCCCGTCGGCGGAGGCGGCCGTGCGCATCGCCGACGCCTGCGAGGGCAACCCGCTGTTCGCGGAGGAGCTGCTCGCGATGCTGATCGACGACGGGCTGCTCCGGCGCGACGACGGCCGCTGGACGCTCCTGGACGAGCTCGGCGAGCTGCCCATTCCCCCAACCATCCAAGCCCTGCTCTCCGCCCGCCTCGAGCGGCTGCCCGAGGAGGAGCGGGCGCTGCTCGCGCGGATCTCGGTGGAGGGCACGGTGTTCCATCGAGAGGCCGTGCGGGAGCTCGCGCCCGCGTCGCTCGTGTCCGCGGTGGACCGGAGCCTGACGTCGCTCGTGCGAAAGGACGTGATCCGTCCCGATCGCTCGAGCTTCCCCGACGACGACGCCTTCCGGTTCCGCCACATGCTGATCCGCGACGCCGCCTACCGCTCGCTGCCGAAGGCGGCCCGCGCGGACCTCCACGAGCGCTTCGCGGCCTGGCTCGAGCGGGTGGGTGAGGCCCGGCTGCACGAGTTCGAGGAGATCCTCGGCTACCACCTGGAACAGGCGCATCGCTGCCTGGCCGAGCTCGGCCCACTCGACGCCGATGCCGACGTCCTCGCAGGTCGCGCCTCTGAAAGGCTCGAGTCGGCCGGCCGCAGGGCGCTTGGACGGAGCGACCGCACCGCCGCGGTCCGGCTCCTGGAGCGCGCCGCCGCGCTGGTTCCGGATGACGCTCCGCGCCGCGCGGCGCTGCTGCCCGACCTCGGGGCGGCGCTGATCGAGGCGGGCAGGCTCGCCGAGGCGGACGATGTGCTCGACGGCGCGACCCGGGCGGCCGCTGCGGCAGCCGACGAGAGCGCCGCCGCGCGGACGCTCGTGCAGCGCCAGTTCCTGCGACTCCAGCGCGGCGAGGCGGCCGGCACCGGCGAGGCGGCCGAGGTGGTCGAGCGGGTGATCCCGACCTTCACGCGAGCGGACGACGAGTACGGCCTCTGCGGCGCACTCCGGCTCGATGCGTGGCGCCATTGGATCGAGGCGCAGGCGGACGCGGCGGCGGGGGCATGGGAGCAGGCGGCAGCTCATGCCCGCAATGCCGGCGCCGAGTACGAGCGGATCGACATCCTCGGGTGGATCGCCGCGTCGCTCTTCCTGGGGCCGACGCATGTCACGGATGGCATCCGCCGCTGTGAGGACATCCTCGCCGAGGTGGAGAGCAACCTCGCCGCCACTGCCGACGTGCTTCAGCCACTCGCCGGACTGCATGCCATGCAGGGCCACATCGCCGAGGCGCGCGAACTGCTGATCACGAGCGACGCTGCATACGAGGAGCTCGGGCTGACGCTCAACTCGGCGGTGTCGCACCACGCGGCGAAGGTGGAGCTGCTCGCCGGCAATCCCGTCGCCGCCGAACAGAGTCTGCGCAGGGGCTACGCCGCGCTCGAGGAGATGGGGGACCGGGCTCTGCTCTCCACGACCGCGGCCATTCTCGGGCAGGCCCTGCTCGCCCAGGACCGCACGGAGGAGGCGGAGAGCCTCGCCGAGCTCAGTGCCCAGCTGGCGGCGGGCGATGACCTGATCACCCAGGTCCTGTGGCGCGGCGTGCGGGCCAGGTGTCTCGCCGGGCGCGGACGGCTCGAGGACGCCGAACGGCTGGCACAGGAGGCTGTGAACTTGGCGGGAAGGACGGACTTCGTGAACCAGAGGGCCGACGCTCTGGTGGATCTCGGCATCGTGCTGCGGCAGTTCCGGCGCGCCTACGACGCCCAGGCGGTGTTCGTTCAGGCACTTCGGCTCTATGAGCAGAAGGGCAACTCGGTGGCCGCCCGGAATGTGCGAGCGGACCTTGCTATGCCCGCACCACTCTGAGACGATCGGCCTCCGCCCATGATGTCGAAGTTCCGAGAGCGCCTGCCGATTCTCCAGGGCAACTCAGTCGCCTCTGGCAGGCAGCTCAGCGTGTGCGCGATGGGCCCCGTCGCGCCCGGCGACACCATCACCTGGATGCGCGTCTGGGTGTGGCAGCAGGACGGCGATCGCGTCGCGGCTTCGGCGGGAACCAGCGAGGAGCATCTCGGCGGCCACGATCCGAGCGAGCGGGAGAGTCTGCCCTTCACCAACGCCAGGGAGTGGATGATTCAGACCGAGCTCGAGCCGGGTTCGGAGCAGTTCTCAGACACGAAGCCTGCGCTCGCCATGGCGATGGCGCTCGTCGAGCGCGACGGCACCATGGACGTCCAGACGTGGAGCCAGGCCGTGATGGTCGGCGCAGAGCACCCGCACGGCTAGCGTCGAGTGATCAGCGCGGCGAACGCCGCCAGCACGCCGTAGCGCGGCTTCTCGGGCACCGGTTCTGTGTGCAGCTCCGGGCGCGGCGGCTGTGAGACCACATGCCGCACCGGCACGGCCGTGAGCTTCTCGAGCCGGTGCGGAAGGTCGAGACCCATCCAGCGCGACGAGCCGGTCGGCAGCGTGGAGACCACGATGTCGTCGAACTTCATCGGGTCCCAGACGTCCATCACGGCCACGACCGGATCCGGGTCGCCGACGCTGCCCTCGACGTTCTCGAGCCCGGCCTCGCGCATGCGCTCGAGCGCGGCGTCGAGCCGGTCTCGCCCGCTGCCGGGCATCACGAGCGTGAAGCGGCAGGCGCCGGAGTTGGAGCGCTGCTGCAGCGCGTCGAGTAACTCTTCAGAGGAGGCTGTGACGTTCGCGACTACCAAGACGCTGAACTCCCATGCCATGCGCTCAGAGTACTACTGCTTGCGCGCTCCCACGAACTGCGTGACTCCGGCCACCCGCTGGCGCACATCCTCGAAGCCGCGGGCCGCCAGGGCGCCCACCAGCTCCTCCTCCTCGAAGAGCCGCGCGCCGCTGCGCAGGGAGAAGAGCGACTCGGCCGTCCGCACCGGCGCCGTCCGGTGCCGCGCGGTCGTGAAGATGGCGATCCGGCCGCCCGGCGTGAGCACGTCGGTCATGCGGTCGAGCGCCCGCATCGGGTTTGCGAACAGGTGGAAGGCCGCGAAGCAGCACACGGCGTCGAAGCTCTCGTCGAGGAAGGGAAGCTCCTGGGCGTCGCCGCGCACGTAGGCCACGTTCGAAAGCCCCGCCCTGCGCGTGTCCTCGACAGCTCGCGTGAGCATCGTCTCCGAGACGTCGATGCCGGCCGCGAGGCCGGTGGGGCCCACGGTGCGAGCGAAGCCGCGGGTGAAATTGCCGGTGCCGCACGCCACGTCGAGCACGCCATCGCCGGGCGAGAGCGCGAGCAGCAGTCGCGCGATCCGGTGCTCGTCCGCCATGCCGGGACCGAGCACGCCCTTGAAGATCCGGCCGAGTGCGGGCCGCCACCAGCGCTCGTAGATGCGCGGCACCGGGCCGCTGAGCATCAGGTCCTGGATGAAGCCCGTGGAGCGCGGCTCCTCCGCCGGGCCCAGAAGGTCCAGGTATCCGTTCGGGGCGAAGCGTGCCCGCGCCCGTGCCTCCGGGCGCAGCAGGTCACTCGGGTCCGCGGTAACTGGGGAGGCCGTGCTCGTGCTCCTGGATCGGCCCGCGCTTCTCGGAGCCGAGCGCAAGCTCGTCCAGCCGCGCGATCTCGCGTTCACCCGCGCGCCGGGCGGGGTGGTCCGGCGCGAGGCCGGAGACCAGCGCCCGGATTCGGTTGCGGAGCTGGAGCGCGAAGTGCGGCGTCGAGGCACCCATTAGCTGGTGCACGTCCTCGACGGTGGGCTCGCGCTGGCTGCGATCTGGGCGCTCGTACTCGCTCAAGGCAGCAAGAGGTTACCCCGTGCGCGCAGCCCGCCCGCACCCTGATGGCACCGGCCTAGGGCCGCCGCCGCTCGGCCGCGGGTCCTGTCTCCGGCGGACGCCTTCGCGCGTCAAGGCGCACAGCGCCTTGCCGGCGAAGATCGCCGCCGTCACCACCCGCGGGTGTTACGTCTCAGGTCCCCACGTGCCTTCCAGCGCGCGCGGGCCGAGGGCTCGCCGCGCGCGCTGGCCCGGCGGTGCCGCAGCTTTTCATTCATATGCAATGGAAACCTGCGGCAGTGGCGTCGTTCGGGGCATGAGTTACAGGGGTTACGGCGCGTTGGCCTGCACCGGGACGAGCTCGGTGAGCTGGTCGATCTGGGCCTGCTGCGGCACCGAGATCGCCTTGTCGTCGCCGATGATCCAGGCGCGGTTGTAGACGGCCTGGCCGGGGTTTTCCTCGTAGCCCGGCTGCACGCTCAGCAGGTACTCCTCGAGCTTCGGCGGCAGCAGCTCGGCGTCGTCTGACAGCAACAGCGGCGCGAAGACCCCGCGCGTGCCGAGGGCGGCGGACGCGGCGGCGTCGGAGGCCCGCGTGCTGCTCGCGATCGAGAAGTTGTAGCCCGGCACGACCACGCCCCAGCCGAAGTCGCCCTTCTCGTAGCGGGAGAATGCGATCGCGTTCTCCACCGGGTTCGGCCCCTCGATCCGGTTCACAGACCGCACGAGCTTCCCCTTCTTCAGCCCGTCGAGCACCTTCTTTGAGATCACGGACTCGGGGCCGAGCACGAACACGTTCGGCCGGTCGTGCTCGCGGAGCGCCTTCATGATCGGCGCGGGGACCTTGTTGCGGCGCACCGGCAGGACGGCGTCACCGGAGCGAGCGGCCCAGGCCGCGGCGGGCATCGCGAACTCGCCCTCGCCCGCGGAGTAGAGCACCACGTCGTTCGAGGGGCGTGCGCGCGCGGCGGAGAAGAAGCGGTCGATCGCCGCGGCCGCCTCGAAGGTGTTGTCGCCCTCGATCAGGGCGGTCTTGAAGCCTTCGGGCCGGGCGGTGTCGGCTCCGATGCGGATCACCTGCGCGTCCTTGGAGAGGTCGGAGCCCTTCGGCTTCAGCCTGTTCAGCACGTCCTCGGTCACGGAGGGCAGCTCGTCGCCGTCCGTCAGCAGGATCGGAGCGCCGATCGGGCGCCCGCTCAGCACGGACGCCGCGATCGCCGTGGACCAGTCGTCCTGGTCCACCAGCACCACGGCGGTCGGGCGGTCGGCGTCACCCGTGGAGGGGTAGAGCGCGCTCGCCACGCCGGCGGCGTCCGCCGCGGCGTCGCTTCCCCCCACCCTCACCGTGTTGCGGGTGGCCGTGGAGGGGAAGCCGAGCTTCTCGGCGGCCTGCTCGTCGTCGGCCTTCACGCCGAGCTGCGGCGGCCGCGACTCCTTGTCGTCGGTGCTGCAGCCGACGGCAAATACGGCGAGGAGCGCAAACAGGGCGGAAAGACGGCGCAATTCGCGCCGCACGATAGCTACGTGTGGCGCATTAGCGCCGCGGGTATGAGTACGATTGACTAGTCAGTCAACCGGCCGGAGGCACAGGGAACGTGGATTTCAGGCTCAACGAGGACCAGCTCGAGTTTCAGCAGACCGTCCGCCGGTTTGCCGCCGACGTCATCCGGCCGATCGCGGCGCAGCACGATCGCGACGAGAGCGTGCCGTGGGAGGCCATCAAGGCCGCCCGCGAGTGGAAGCTCCACGGTCTCGACACGATCCAGCGGCTGGGCGAGGACCCGGACGGGATCCTGTCCTGCATCTACGCCGAGGAGATGCACTGGGGCTGCGCGGGCATCGCGCTCGCCATCCAGGGCGGCTCGCTGGCAGCCGCCGGCATCGCCAGCTCCGGCACGCCTGAGCAGATCGCCCGCTGGGTGCCCGAGTGCTTCGGGCTCGGCGACGAGATCAAGCTGGGCGCCTACGCCGTGACCGAGCCGAGCGCCGGCTCCGACGTGCGCTCGCTGAGGACCACCGCCAAGCAGGATGGCGACGAATGGGTCCTCAACGGCACCAAGGTCTTCATCACGAACGGCGGCATCGCCGACGTGACCGTGGTCGTCGCCACCGTCGACCCCGAGCTGGGCCACCGCGGCCAGGCCTCGTTCGTGGTGCCGAAGGGCACGCCGGGCCTGTCCCAGGGCAAGAAGGAGTCGAAGCTCGGGATCCGAGCGTCGCAGACCACCGAGGTGATCCTGGAGGACTGCCGCGTGCCGATGGACCATCTCCTCGGCGGCTACGACAAGCTGCAGAAGAAGCTCGAGCGCGCGCGCTCGGGGCAGGCCACCGGCCGCTCCTCCAACGCGCTCGC
>Ga0126306_10001902_pt1 | contig 11465 bp, 10 predicted proteins | sample Plot27_FD_92592 | JGI IMG/M metagenome (GOLD analysis project Ga0126306, IMG submission 92592) | Serpentine soil microbial communities from UC McLaughlin Reserve, CA, USA - Plot27 | ecosystem: Environmental > Terrestrial > Soil > Grasslands | place: USA: UC McLaughlin Reserve, Lake County...
AGCAGGATGTCGGGGGCGGCGGCGTTGATCTCCTCGAGGACAGCCTCGTTCTCTGCGCTCTCCGCCAAGTGGTCGAAGTAGCCGTGACGGGTCCCGACGATCCTCAGATCGGGATAACGTTCACGCAACCGCCTCGCGGCCTCCTGCGCCACGCCGGGTTTTGCGCCCAGTAAGTAGAGGGAGAACCCCTCGGCCGCAGCGAAGTCGGCCAGTTGCCAGATCCAGGCCGCGTAGGTGATGCGCTCCGGGATTCGTCCGCCGAGCAGCCTCGCCGCCAGCATTACCCCGGCTCCGTCGCAGAAGACGACGTCAGCGCCGTTCAGCGCACCCCGCAGTGCCCGGTCTTCATAGCAGAGATTGAGGCAATGGGCGTTCACGTTCAGTACGAGTCCTGGCTCCCCGCCCCGCACCAGGCGTGCGATCTCCGCGTGCAACCCATCCACGGTTATCGGGTCCACGCCCACGCCAAGTACGTCGATCCTGCCCGCGCGAGGCTCTACAGGAAGCGCCACAGGGCCTCCTCTAGTTCCCGAAATCGGACGTCCCAGGAATTCTTGCGGGCGAGTTCGAGTCGGGCGCGCCTCTTCTCCTCCGTCTCGAGCCCCATTAGATTCCGCAGAACCTCCACGTAATCCTCGGGGCTCCCCGCGAGGTAGATATGGCCGGAGAGATCCCGCATCGCCGGAAGGGGCGCGGCCACGACGGCTTGCCCGTGGCCAGGCACTCGTAGGTCTTGGCCGGCGAGATGGCACGGGTGAGAGCGTTGACCTTGTACGTCAGGACGAAGGCGTCGACACCGGCGAGGGCGGCAGGCAGCCCGGTGTGGGACACCTCACCGGTGTAGTCGACCCCGGGCATCTCCAACAGGCCCTTCTCCACGCTGCCAAGGCTGCCTACGATTCGCAGCTCGAAGCCTGCTCCGGCTATAGCCTCAAGGGCGTCGAAGTCGACGCGTTCCCGGCTAACATGGCCGAAATAGCAGACGGTGCGGATCTCTTTGTCAGATAGCGAATCCCGCAGGGATGCGAACCGCTCGTAGTCTACTGCGGGGCTGCTCGAGAAGGCGTCGGGTCTGAGGCGTCTCGCCTTCTCGAGCAGGTGCGCTGAGGTACAGGAGACGAGGTCGGCGCCCAGCAGGAGCTCACGCTCCGTCTCTCCGATGTCCCTGGGCACGCCGGGGAAATGCTCGTAGTCGTCCGAGCAGTCGTACAGGACGAGCCTCGGGTCGAGGCCGGAGATCAGGCCGAGCGTCGTCCTCGTCGGCGGATAGGCCACGACGACCGGACGGGACCCGGCTATCTTTTTGAGGTCCTTCAGGACGCGCGGGACGAGGAGCTTGGCGTTCGACCACCGGAATGCTCCGTTGGTCGGCGGGGCGGTGAGCGGCGCGTAAACGGTGAGGTTCTTCGCAGCAGGCGGCTTCTCTCCCACCCCACCGGAGCGACGAACCCGAGAGAGGACCCTGCGCAGCGTGTCCGCGGTCGGGCGTGGGTTGGCGAGGCCCGTGGTCTCGACGAAGACGGTAGGATAGCCGGCGCCGGCGAAGAGGGTGGCGAGCGTCTGGTGCCTCTGCCAGAGGAAATCCCACCTTACGCCGGAGAGGATCACTACCGGCGGCTTGTTCACGAGGGCCTCCCGCTCCCCTACACCCCGTCCATCAGGGCGTAGGCGCCGGAGGGGTCTGGCATGGCCCCCCTGCCATAGAGGTGGTCGAGGCCGAAGAGCCCCAGGATCTCGATGGCTCTCTCCATCTGGTGGGAATTCAGCCTGGTAGGCCACCCTCCCAGGGAGGGAGCGTAAGTGTCCTTCCTGCTCAAGGGGGAAGGGCGTCGCAGTTCGCGGTAGACACGTTCGTCGAAGGACTCGCCCAGAAAGACGAACAGGCTCCGTAGTTCCTCTTCGGGACGCACGAGCAGGTTCTCGTAGAAGGTGAGGTGCACATCCTCCGGTCCGAACTGCCTCAAGGGTACGTAGTTGTCTATGCACCAGAGGAAGAGGTGGCGCTCGAAGTCGCCCTGGGCGGCCCGGATCTCAGCCTCCATGGGGAGGAGGAAGTCCTCCACCAGCTCCTGCTGCTCCATCGTCTCCGGGAGGTTGTCCTTCCACCCGAGCGCGAGCCTGGACATTACCACGGCGCAAGGGTGCCTGAGCATGAGGACGATCGGCATTCCGGGGAAGTTCGCGCGCATCCAGCCTAGGAGCAGATTGGCCCTTATGTCCTTGATGAGGCGCCGCCTCGCGACCATGCGCCCGTTGAACCGGTCGGTCCAGGGGTCTCTGAGTCCGCCCGTAAGTACGCGGCGGGCCGGCCCCAGGAACTCCTCCCTCCTGTCGTCGGGCCTCAGGTACTGTTTGGTCGCGAAGTGCCCGAACGGGCCGACCTCTCTCGGATTGAAGGGCTCGAAGACGTAGCGATACCGTCTACTGTGGTTGATGATCTGCGAGAGCCAGGTGGTCCCGCTCCGCCCGCTACCCGCGAGAAAGATGGAGCTGTTGTGGTCCCCTTTGCCAAGGTCGACGTAGAGACCTCCTGGCAGCCGTGAGAGAGGGGTGCCTATCATCGCGCAGATCCCCGCTTGAGGGTGTCCTTTATTGCACCCGCGAAAGAAGCCAGGAACAGGCGGTCGCTGGGATAGAGACCCAAACAGACGAGCATAACGAAGTAGACCGCGAGGGTGAGGGGCGAGAAGAGGAGGACCGCCGGGAGCCCCTCGAGAGAAGGGATCAACTGCCTCGAGGCGAGAGCCAGCGCTGCAGCAACGAGGCCGGCGAACACGGGTCTGGCGTACCGACGGCCGTAGGGCCAGAAGCCGAGATTGCGGTAGACGAAGACGAGGGAGGAGCCGTTGGCCAGGACGAGGGCGGCTGCCGTGGCGATCGCCGCGCCGGCGACCCCGTAGGCGGGCACGAGCAGCAGGTTCAGGACGACGGCCGCGACCGCCGAGCCTACGGTCGAGACCATGACAGCGTTCTGGTGGCCCGTCATCGCCAGCAGGCGAGCCGTCGGCCCCACCGAGGAGTTGAAGAGCTGGGCCGCGGAGATCACCACTATTACGGGCCAGCCGTGGGCGAACTCCCTGCCGAAGAAGAGCATGATGTCGGGTGCAAGGGGCGCCGTCACGAGAAAGAACGCGAGGGCGCCGGTGAACGCCCAGCGGGAGACGTCTTCGTAGAGGCGGCCGAGATCTCCGAGTCGTTCCTGGCGGTAGAGGCCCGCGGCCAGGGGCGAGAACACGCCGCCGAAGGCGATCAGGACGAGCGTGGAGAGCGCCGCAGTGCGGGCCGCTGCGCTGTAGACGCCGACGGTCGGCACGGGCTCGAAGATGCCGAGGACGACGACGGCCGTCCAGAGGTTGGAGTACTGGGTGACGTTGGCCACGATCATGGGTGCGGAGGCTGCGGAGAGCTCCCTACCTTCGTACTCGGCCTTGCCGGCCAGGAGCCCTGGGAACACCCGCGGCAAACAGGCCAAAGCGAGCGCCGCGCCGAAGGCCATCGAGAGCACGTAAGCGGCCACTGCCCCGAGTATCTGGACGCCAAGGAGGTAGAAGAAGACGAGGAGCGCCAGGTTCGCAAGGGGTCTTGCGAGGAGCCCTACGAAGGCCGCGTACTTTATGGTCCCGAAGCCCTGGGTCACCCAGAGCGCCATGCTCATCAACGTGAGGAAGGGAAGGCCGACCGCGAAGGCCCTGAACATCGTCTCGAGGAACGGCTTCCCGAACACGCCCTCGGCGAGGAACCCTGACCCGGCGAATAGCAGGACAGAGAGCGCCAGGCTCAGCGCGAGGGTCACGGCGAGGGACTGGAGTATGGTGCCACGCACCCTCGCGGTGTCGCTGCCCGCACCGTGGTGGGCGACGTAGCGCACCACGCCGTTGTCGAGCCCGAGCTGCGAGAGGATGCTGGCCACCTGCACGACCGTGATGCCCAGGGCGTAGAAGCCAAGCTGCGCCGGGCCGTACATCCACGCTACCCCGGCGTGCGTCGCGTAACCGAGCAGGCGGCCCACACCCTGCCCGACCGAGCCGACGCCGACCCCCCTGGCAACGCGCTCTACCAGGTCGCCGTGGCCGTCCTCCGACCCGAGATAGTCGACGCCCGGCTTCAACTGGGGTGCAGGGTCTGACGATCAGCCCCGCCGCCAGCGGGGGGTGCCTCGACGGCGCTCCAATCCTCCCTGGAGGCGAACTTCACGGTGATGGCGGCGAGGATGAAGAAGAAAAGCGTCGAGGCCGGGATGTACCAGTGCCACTCGAAAGCCGAGGAGACGAGGTAGACCACGAGCGCGCAGACCAGCCCGGCCAGAAGAAGTCTGCGTCCTCCCTGCAGACCCGTGCGCCAGGCGGCTCTCCCCGTGTAGCCAACGAGGACCACCACGAAGCCCAGCAACGCCAGGAAGGCAAACAGGCCGGTCTCGGTCCCCTGCTCGAGATACAAGTTGTGTACCTGTTTGACGCCTTTGGTGTCGGGTCTGTCCTCGAGCCACGTGTACTGGAAGGTACCCGCCCCCGTACCGGTGAAGGGGCGTTCCTTCCACGCGTCCCAGGCGACGCTCCAGTAGTCCCCCCTGGAACTGACATCCAGCGAGGCGAGTCTCCGGCCGACGTTTTCGCTCTTGTCCGCATTGCTGAAGAGTGTTGCGTAGGCTTGCCCGGGACCGCCGTAAGCGTTGACGACCACAAAAGCGCCAAGGACGACGGCGAGCACTCCTCCGGCCACGACGAGGACTCCAAGTCCCCGTCTGGCCGCGGGCGTCAGCTCGTAGCGGTTCGCGAGGAAGGTGTAGGCGGCCTGCAGGGCGAAGGCCACGAGGAGGGCCACTATCAGATCGTTGCGGAACACGGTCCCGTCGGCGAGTTTCTGCTGGGGGGGGACGCTGGTCCCGAGAAGCCCGGGGAGGCTTTGCATCTGCCACAAGAGCCAGGCCCCCGGCAGCGAGAGGAGCAGAAGGTTGGTGAGCATCTGAAGGCGGTCACTCCCAAGGGCGAAAAGGACGATCAGTCCTATCCCGAGGGATCCGATGCCGCCGCGGGAGACCGTGAGGTAGAGCGCGATGAGGAAGGAGAGCGTGATGGCGGCGTAGAGTCCCCTCAGGACGAGATTGCGTAGCGTGCCCATCCGCGCCAGGGCCAGCACCACACCCATCCCCAGCACGACGGCGGTGGTGTTCGAGTACTGCAGCGTCGAGTCCATTCTTACTCCATCCAGGGACTGGACCGGGTAATCGAGGGGGCTGATCTTCTGCAGGAGTCCGTAGCCCGCGACCGCCGCCACCATGACGACGGCGACGTCGATGAGCGGGCCGACCTGGCGACCGGAGGTGAGCGCGGCCAGCCCCATTAGGAAAGTCGCCAGGTATACGGAAGAGCGCAGGACTTCTTTGATGGTCTCCGTCTCGCTTATCGTCCAGGCCATGGAGAGCCCCTTTACGGCGACGAGCACCGCAAGAAGCCCGACCAGCAGGATGCCGACACGGGGCAAATCCCAATAGAAACCGCGCACGAACAGAGTCGCCAGCAACAGAGCCAGGATGCTTGCGGCAACAGGCAGCCAGCGCTGGTCCATGTACAAGCCGCCATCCAGCATCCCGTAGGCTGTGGCGCTCAGGAGCGCCAGCATGACGAGACCCTTGAAAACGGCAAGCAGCCGGCCCGGACGGCGGTGCTTGTCCCGATCCTCTTTGGGGTCCGTGGGGGAGACCCTGTATTCGGGAGGCTGGATCTCCCTCACCGCTTCGCCCCGGCGCGATCGCTCATCATGTACATCCGTTCAACACCACCCCGAGCAGGTTGGCACCCGCTTCGAGCAGGTCGTCCGTCGTCTCGCGGGCGACGCTCTTGGGAGTACGGGAGGCGTGGACGACGAGCAAGACCCCGTCGAAGCCACCGAGGAGGCTCGGGGACCTTAACACCTTCTGTGCCACAGGCGCATCGAGCAGCACGAGGTGCCGGCTCTTCTGCAGACCTCGTATTCCCATTTTGATCCGCTCATCCTCGAGCAGGGAGGCCGGCTCCGAAAGAATGGGACCGGTCGGGACGATCAGAAGGCCCGGGATGACCTCATACCCATAGTGCTCCAGTGTCTTACCATCGTCGAGACCGCTTGTAAGCCCGACGAAGTTCGGTTCACCTATCATCCTGTGCAACTGCGTGTTTTCGAGGTTGCAGTCTACGACGGCGGCCCGCCGTCCCATACTTGCCAGGGCGGCGCCGAGGCCGAGGCAGACGCTCGTGCGTCCTGCGCCCGAATCGGGGCTGGTGACGACCACGCTACCGGTCCCCCCCATCCCCAGGAGGTTGTCCGCTAGCTTCTCGTAGTGACCCCTCACCGGTGAGCCGGGGTCGAGCAAACCCCTGGCCCCATCCTCGCTCATGGACCCGAGGCTCACGTCAACCTTGTGCCCTCTTCGAAGAGTAGTCCGGTATGGTGCCAAGCACCGGGACCCTTAGCGTTAGTTCCGCGTCGCGCACGCCGCGCCAGCCGCTGGCCCTTCCCTCGAGTATGAGCGCGGCGGCACCCCCTACAAGCAAGCCTGCCCCCGCGGCGATGGCCGCGTAGATCAATGGCCTGGGACTGTAGCCACCAGGCAGGGCTCTCTGCTCGACAGAGGCCTCGGCAACCGGCACGCCGTCGGAGAGTGGCCTGTCGTCGAGGTTCCTGGTCCCCTCGACGAATAGCTCGGCGTAAGCATTAGCCGCCCTAGCCGCCTGCCCCGGCTCGTTGCCGGAGAATCGTATCTGCAACCCTGATCCTCCGCCCGTGTTCACAACGGTCCGCGGATCGAGCCGTTCTGAGAATGCCTCAGGGCTGGCCTCCCAGCCGGTCCTGCGCCTTACCTCTCTCATCATCTCCTCTGTAACGACCGCGCCGCGCACTGATTCGAGGAAGGCGAGCCTCGCCTCCTCGCCTTCGAGCTCCTCCTGGGGCCTGATGCTTACCCTCGCTTCGGCGGTGTATACGGGCTCGCGGAATAGCCCGAATAGCAGGGCGATGCCGGCGAGGACCAGCACGACGCCGACGACCAGCAAACGCCTCCTCTGCAAAACGTAGAGGATCTCGGAGAGTGAAGGGGCGTCCCGCGCCTCATCCCGCCAGCCGCTAGTAGATGTCACTGTTGATCACCTGATCGCGATAGGCCTCAGGGTCCGACTCAAGTAACTCCAGAAGGCCAGGCGCCTGCTCGGATGGGCTCTTCTCGAGGATCTCGCGCGCCCGCTCATACCGTCCCTGGACGACGAACGCATCGGCGATGGCGAGGTCCATGGATACCAAAAGCGGCCGCTCTCTCGCCGGTTCACGCTTCCTGTTCAGTTCGGCATCCGCCTCATGCTTGGCCCGCATTATAGTCCTCGCACCTTCGAGCGGCTCGCCGGTTCGTACCTGGATCCTACCGAGGTTGTATAGGTCCTGGTAGGTGATCACATGCTCTTCCTCGAGTGCTTCGTACTGTGCTTTGGCCTCTTCGAGCTTTCCCTGTCTCAATAGCGCACGCGCGAGGGCGCTGCCTGCCGTTTCCTCTTTCGGATTGAGCTGGAGCACCTCACGGTAGCCCTTTACGGCGGCGTCCAGATCTCCCGTGGCGAGCCGGAGATTGGCCAGCGTCAGGTAAGGCAGGTAGTTGTTGGGATCCCGCTCTATCGCATCCTTCAAGGCAAGGGCCGCCTTGTCGTACTCTTGCTGCTGCCTCCACAAAAAGGACTGCGCCTGCAGCGCGTCGGTATCGAAGGGGTCCAGCCGAACCGCCCTCTGCGACGCCTCCAGCGCTCCGGCGACGTCCCCGGCAGCGGCCAGTCTCTGCTGTTCGCCAGTGTAGTAATCCGACAGGTAGAGCACCGTAGCCAGCAGGGCCAAAACCCCCACCAGAAAGCCCGCGGAGAGTCTGAAGATCACACGGCTCAAGCAAGATCACCGCCCATGAGGATATCCACAACACCCCATTAATACAAGCTGCCGGACATCCCACCGGACGGGCAAAGCCGGCACGAAAAAAGCGGGCCCCGAAAGGGACCCGCTCCTCCTTAAGGCTTCGTCCGGCCGCTTAGCGGACGATCCTGCGGGCCAGGAGACCACCAACCACGAGCAGGACACCGACGCCGAGCGCGATGAGCGACGAGCCACCCGTGGGGGGGAGCTGCGCGGCCGCGCCGTACTGGTACTGCACACTGGGCGCAGCACCACTGATGGTGGTGGTCGTCGTCGTGGTGCCACCCGTTGTGGTCACGCCGATCTGGTTGACGATGTTTTCGACCTCGGTGACGTTGATATTACATTCCTGGGAGATGTTCTGGATGTTGATGTTGTCACCGAACTGGGTTATCTGAGTCTTGTTGACCTCGTTCTGCACCGCAGTCTGGACGCAGGCTATGTTATCGTCGCCGACCTGCGTCACCGACTGCGCCAGGGCCGGGACGGCAGCGGCTAGTACCATGGCTAACATAGCCGCTGATAACATTACCTTCTTCAACTCTGCCCCCTCTTATTAACAATCGCTTCTATGCGCTGCATTTTTTCATCGCTTCACCATAATGTCAACACTGTTGCCAATATTTCCCTCGATTTCCTTAAAGTTTCTTAACAATTTAGGACATCTCTGGCCTCTGTTCAGAGGCGGGTACCGAAATCCACTGCATACATGATAGTTTTGGAGCCGAGGTAGGTTCGGTACGGGCGCCGATGCCGATTTCGTGGAATTTCGTGTTCAACTTGTCAGCACTTCAGCGTCTACTACGATCCTGCTCCTTGCTATCGGGTGTGTCCTTGTCGCTGTGTTGTGCGGGCTCGGAGAGGATGCGGTAGGTGGCGAGAGACATCTCCTGCATGGCCTCGCGCGATGACGACCAGCCCGTTTCGCTCGCCAACACGACAATAAAGTAGGCGTCTTTGGCGTCGCGGGCGCCTTCGGGGAAGACTACTCCGGCGTCGGCAAAGGTCGATCCGTAGTAGCCGATCTTGTGCGAGACCTTCGTCCCTTCCGGAAGAGGCTGGGGCAGGCGGTCCTCGAAGTCCGTGTTCGTCATTACGTCGAGCATCTCTGCCGAGAGGCCGGGGCTGGTGTAGGACGGGTCGGCGATCTTCCGTAGCACGATCAGGACGTCGTCCGGGGTCGTGGTGTTGGGGATCCAGTACTCCGTCGAGCGGGCGCCCACACGATACAACTCGGCCCTTATGTAGTCCCTTCCAAGGTACCTGTCGAGCATCTTCCAGGCGGTATTGTCGCTCTTTTTGATCAGGAATTCGGCGCACTCGCGCAGGGTCATGGTGTACCCGATAGGGTAAGTGTAAAGCACGCCCGTACCGTAAGCCTGCGCGTCGGAAGCCTGCATAGAGATCTTGTCGTCGAGGTCCACCTGGCCGCTGGCGGCAGTCCTGTAGAGCGTCATCAGGACGGGAAGCTTGTTGAGGCTGGCCGCGAGGAAGCTGTGGTCGGCGTCCATCGCCAACCTCTCGCCCGAGGAGGGGTCGAAGATCACCACCCCGTAGGTTGCGGGAAAAGCCTGCGCTATCTGCTTGAGTTCGTTCCTCAGAGGTTCTGCCTTCTCCTTGGTGAGGTTCGTCTCGACGCGGGTAGAGCCCGTAGCCACCTCGGAGCCGGCCTGAGAATCAGGGTTCGAGCCTGCCTTCTTGGACTCTGCGGTGGGGGCCACAGGCCCGGATCCGACCGTAGGAACCTGGAGGCGGACTACCGGATCTCTCTCCAGTGAGATCAGGACTAAGAGCAGTCCTATGAAGAGTCCGATCAGGACGGGCAGCGCAACGAGTAGACGTCGACGCTGGCTTCTACGGTTGGCTTTCCTTTGCTGTTCGCGGCGTTGGCGCCGCCCGACGCGTTTTCTTGGCGTCTCCTGTGGTGTTTTGGATCCGGGCACCGGCGCGTGTATCTGAGTCTCCCCGCGGGGTGCGCCCCGACAGCGGGGCTACTTGTTTATCGACCTGATAAAGGTAACGCTTTTCTTTTCCCTGCACAAGCGCACATTCCCGCTTACGTGACAGTTGGGAGTGACAGTTAATGGCTACGGAAGGCAGCGTTTACCAGCGCAAAGATGGGCGTTGGGTTGCTCAGTACAGGGACGCTAAGGATAAGGTCAGGTACATCTACCGCAAGACCAGAGCGGAAGCGAAGAAAGCACTCCGTGAAGCGTTGCAGGACAGAGACGACAACATTGTTCCGGATGACAGGCTGATAGCAGGACAATATTTGGACGAGTGGATGGACGAGCGTAAGAACACTGTCAGCTACGGGACATGGCGCGTACAGGAGTCCATGATTAGGAACCGTGTCAAGCCGCACATAGGAGACAAAAGGCTCTGCAAGCTGTCTGCTAAGTATGTTGGGCAGATGTACCGCAGCCTACTCGCAGACGGTCTTACACCATCTACCATAGGACGCATTCATGCCGTACTCAAACAGTCTATGCGGGAGTGCGTACGGTCTAAGTACATCAGGACCAATCCGCTAGACGATGTGAAGCCACCCAAACTGACTCACAAAGAAAAGGACGTACTCACGCCAGACGAGGTACGGCGGCTGTTGGATGCCGTTGAGGGTGACAGGTTCGAGTGTACATTCTATCTTTGTTCACTAGTCGCATTAAGAATAGGCGAGTGTCTTGCCTTGAGGTTTGAGGATATAGACTTGGAGCGCGGCACAATTAGGGTCGAGCGTACCCTGCACAACGGCGAGTGTTCCAAACCGAAAACCCAAAGCAGCCGTAGAGTAATATCGCTGCCTCAGAAGGCGTTAGATTCGCTCGTACGGCTCTGCGAGGTACAAGCTAACCTTACGGGCTACCTCTTCGCTACTAGCAGCGGAAAGCCTGTTGACGTGTCCAACTTCTACAAGTGGACATGGCGACCAGCTTTGCGTAAGGCGGGACTACCGGAGAACATTACGCCGCACTCACTCCGGCATGGAACAGCATCATTGCTCCTAAATCAGTCTATCCCCGTTCCAGTCGTTAGCAGGTATCTAGGACACTCAAATTCGCAAGTAACGATGCGTACATACGCTCACGTGATAGATGGAACTTCAGGCATGGCGGCTCAGGTGATTGATGAGGCTCTAACTAGCCCTCATACGCATCAGAAGCCGTTCTGAGCGGTTTGGCGGGTGCTGGCAATGGTCCGGTATCCGCCTTTCATGACGAGTCACGCAGTTCAGCGTCCATCTCTAATGTGAGCGTCGGCATAGCTTTGTCCTACTGGCACTCACTTGGCTTAGGCGGCTTCCTCATCCTTGCTGTTGTGTGTACCCTCATTCTGGTCAATCGCCTTGAGGTAGCGCTCACGCCGTATGTCTTGCTCCATCTTTTCTAGATACCTAATCGCCCACTGCCGCCACATTTCGTAAAGCCAGCCAATTGCCACCAGCAACAGAATAGCGACGACGAACGCCATCCCTATCGTCGCACAACTGCCTGCCCGCAAATGAACTCTGTCGTCAGCGACATACGCGTCTGGATAACGCA